>Ga0182027_10000873_pt1 | contig 51199 bp, 44 predicted proteins | sample 712E1DmetaG_FD_121300 | JGI IMG/M metagenome (GOLD analysis project Ga0182027, IMG submission 121300) | Permafrost microbial communities from Stordalen Mire, Sweden - 712E1D metaG (Illumina Assembly) | ecosystem: Environmental > Terrestrial > Soil > Wetlands > Permafrost | place: Sweden...
CCAATTACTCAACCGCTTAAGCAAAGGCCAGCAAAAGATGTCAGGCGAGGATGTCATGGAAAGTTTCGGCGACAAGGCCTACATGATCCTCCAGCTTCAAGACCAGATGGTAGGCATGGCAGGGTGGCAGGTGGAAAACCTGGTTGCCCGAACCACTGACATTTACATGGAAAATGGAATCGATATTCAGACCGGATTGGAAATGTTGATGGCCGAAGTGGAACAGGCCTCGCGTGATCTACAATGCGAAGCCTCGCTGATCTTTCCAGAGGCCGAACTGGCCAATTTGAGCACGGTCTGGAAAAAACTCGGTTACGAACAGCGCACCCCCGGTACGCTAGGAGTTCAGGCCTGGCAGGATGCGGCCATCGAATCCATGCCGCCGGGAAGCAACGTCCTTTTATTCAAACAGCTCCGGCAGGATCGCGTCCTAAGACCCATTTAGAATCATACGGCATCCAGGCCGTCCACAACTTACGCAGGCATCCTCCTCGCAGAGTACAGCGCACACGATGCTCATTTTCCCGAGTATTTAACTCCAGCCGAGAAATCTGCATCCCCGGCGGATCCTTTCGATAAACAGAGTGGCTGAACTTCTAAATAACATCCTTTTTATTTTTGAACGGCTAAGCTGGCTCAGCGTCATTGACATCCTGCTTGTCACGCTGATCTTCTACGGCTTGCTGTACTGGCTGCGCGGCACACAGGCTATGGTCTTATTGCGCGGCGTCATCCTGATCGTGGTTGTGCTGGTTTTGATCACCAGCCTTGTGAATCTGCCGGCATTTTCATGGCTGGTACAAAATTCATTGCCGGCATTACTGCTGTCAGTGCCTGTGGTCTTTGCGCCGGAAATCCGCCGCGCACTCGAACGAATCGGCCGCGCAGGAACCCTGCTCATTGCGCCCAACAAAACGAACGATCCGAATTATGAACAAACCATACAACCTGTTGTGACTGCCGTTGCGCGCCTATCTGCCCGGCAACACGGCGCGCTAATCATCCTGCAAAGGCTGGACCACCTCGACGAGTATATCGAAAGCGGAGTCAGGATGGATGCATCCACCTCGCCTGAACTGCTTCTGCAAATTTTCTATCCAAACACGCCATTGCACGACGGCGCGGCGATCCTGGCAGGGCCAAAAGTGGTGGCGGCCGCCTGTGTGATGCCGCTCTCTTCAAGCGGAATACTCAACCGCTCGCCCGAGCGGCAAATGGGACTCCGCCATCGGGCGGCTCTTGGCATTTCTGAAGTAAGCGATGCGATCGCGGTGGTGGTCTCTGAAGAGACCGGCGCCATATCCATCGCACATGCGGGGCGCATGATCCGCAGAATTGATCCCGAGCGTCTGGAGAATATCCTGATCGCCTTCTTTCAGCCGGTTGCAAACGAACGCATTCCTCACTGGCTTCAGCGTTTCATGCCTTCCCATTCCAGGCGCAAGGATGAGCAGTCCTAACATGCTAACCCGCATTGCCAATAACCTGCGCTTATTTTTATGGGCATTCGCGCTGGCCCTGGCGGTCTGGCTGGCGGCCGTCACTTCCTCGGACCCGGATGAAGTCCGCATCTATCCAGCGCCCATTAACATTCAAATCGTCGGTCAGGATTCAGGGTTGATCATCACGGGAAATGTGCCTCATCAAGTCGAAATCACGCTGCGCGCGCCGCGCTCCGTATGGGATCAACTCACCGCCAAGCCTGACAGTGTGCGCGCAATCCTCGATCTTTCAGGATTGAAACAAGGGGAATACCCATTGAATCTTCAAATTCAGGTGGATGAACGTCCGGTACGAATTATGAAGGTCAGTCCAGCTACCATCAACTTGACATTGGAACCACTGGTTACACAAACATTTCCACTCAATCTGGAGGTCATCGGGCAGCCCGCCGTTGGCTACCAGGCTGGAAATCCAACCCTGGACGTGCAACAGGTGGTGGTACGCGGAGCCCAATCGCTTGTCTCGCGGGTTAAGCAGGTCAGCGTTTCGGTCAATATGGATGGGACGCGCGAAGGGATTTCCTCATCCATCCCCATTATCGCAACCGATGAGGCCGGCCAGGCTATAAACGGAATCAACCTGCAGCCGGAAACAGCGCATGTTGGTTTACCCATCAGCCAGGAGAGCGGCTTTCGTGATATGGCCGTCAAAGTGGTGGTGCGCGGGCAAGTTTCCGATGGGTATCGTTTGGATAATATTACAGTCACCCCTCAAGTGGTGACCGTTTATTCCTCGGACCCTGCACTGGTAAATTCACTGCCCGGCGCGGTCGAAACACAGCCGCTCGATCTGCACAATGTAAACAGCAATATCAGCACCCATCTCGGCTTGAATTTGCCATCGGGTGTTTCCGTGATCGGCGATCCGAACGTTACGATCCAAGCCGACATTTCAGGGATTGAAAGCAGTCTGACGTTATCCGGGGAACAAGTGGAAATAAGCGGCCTGCCAAGTACCATGAGCGCGCAAATTTCACCCACCACTGTGGATGTCATTATTTCGGGACCGCTGCCCCTGCTCAATACATTAACCCACCAGGATGTCCGCATTACCGTGGACGTAACAGGCCTGGGCGAAGGCGCACACCAATTAACACCGACCGTGCAAATATTGATCTCCAACCTGCAAGTCGAATCGATTCTCCCCGAAACCGTGGAGGTGATCCTCTCTATCAATCCGACCCCAACGCCCGTGCATTAGAATAAAAATGAAAGAACCATACAGCAAAAGGAAAAACCCTATATATTTTGCGTTTTACATCCGGTGTTCTTCGTGGTAAAAAGGAATTATGTCGAAACCCATTGTTGCTCTGGTCGGCCGCCCCAATGTGGGCAAAAGCACCCTCTTCAACCGTCTCGTTGGCGAGCGCCTCGCCATTGTGGATGATACGCCCGGCACCACGCGCGACCGCCTGTATGCGGAGTCCGAGTGGAACGGGCGGACCTTCGGCGTGATTGATACCGGAGGCATCGACCCAACGCACGGCGGCAAGGCTCCACTCTCCATCGGTTCTGCAGACTTCATCGAGGAGATCAAATTCCAGGCGCTGATCGCGGCGGAGGATGCGGACGCCATTTTATTCATCACGGACGGCGGAGCAGGCGTCACGCCGCCGGATCGTGAGGTGGCTGAAATCCTGCGGCGTCATCAGAAAAAGAATCCGGATGGAAGTTTCCGGCCTCCCATATTTGTAGTCGTCAACAAATGTGAGAACCTTGAACGCCGAGATTCGGCAGCTGAATTCTATGAACTAGGGCTGGGCGAGCCACATGCCATCTCCGCCCTGCACGGCACAGACACCGGCGATCTCCTCGATCTACTCGTGGCAAGTTTCCCCGAAGCCGAGCCGGAAGAAGACGAAACCATCAAGATCGCCATCGTTGGAAAACCGAATGCCGGGAAGTCGAGCCTGCTCAATAAACTGGCCGGCAAAGAACGCTCCATTGTCAGCCCGATCCCGGGGACGACACGCGACGCGGTGGATACTCAAATCCAATATGAAGGCATGACGCTGACGCTGATCGATACGGCCGGTATCCGCCGCCGAGGCAAGATCGAACACGGTGTGGAACAATACAGCGTTCTGCGCTCCTTCAAAGCCATCGAGCGCGCAGATGTGGTGCTGTTGATGATAGACGCAACCACCGGCATCACCGCTCAAGATGCACACATCGCCGGTTTCGTTCTCGACGAATGGAAATCGTGCATTGTGCTGGTCAATAAATGGGATGTCATCGAGAAAGACAACGAGACCATGGAGCAATTCACGCGCCAGATCCGCGGCGATCTGAACTTCATGGATTATGTTCCGCTGCTATTCATCTCCGCCAAGACCGGCCAGCGCGTGCATGAGGTAATGCCGCTGGCCTTGCGCGTTCAGGAGGAACGCCTGGTGCGCTTGACCACATCCAAGATCAACAAAATCCTGGTCGAGGCACAGGATGCCCAATCCGCTCCAACACATGCAGGACGACAACTTAAAATATTCTACGGCACACAAGTCCGTTCCGAACCGCCGACGTTCATGATTTACGTCAACGATCCGAAGCTCATGCACTTCAGTTATTTGCGCTTTCTCGAAAACCGTGTGAGGGATGAATATGGGTTTGTCGGAACGCCGATCCGAATTGTGGCGAAGGGAAGAAGAGAAAAGTAAGGGGGGAAGAGAGAAGTAAGAAGAGGGAAGTAAAAAGAGGGATGAGGAAAAAGGGATAAGGGATAATGATTAAGAAAAAAGCGGCTGTCAAGTGAAGTTGACAGCCGCTTTGCATTTCAGCGAAGCCTATTGCGTAAAGCCAAACGAGGACACAACATTCGAGAAGACGGACGACTCGGCCGCCGAGTTAAATGTCGGCGGCGGTGTGGAATAGTTGCCCGGATTGGCCGAATGGAGGACAAAGCTGAGGCTGATGCAATTCGTCCCTTTCAGAGTCGAATATGCTGTCCAATCGTAGATATTTCCCGCCCCAGAATTCGAGCCACTTTCTTTAGTAAAAGTCTGCCCGTTGATACTCACCTGCTGGGATTGGAAAGAACCCGGCGCATATCCCTGTGTCAACGGACTGGAACAGGTTGTGGCGTTCCCGGTCACCAACACATCCAAATATTTCTCGACCAGATTGGTGCCGGTCGTAAACGGCAGGGTAATATGGGCCGAAGCATCGGTCTGATTGCTGATCTGCCCTTGAACCGGATAGTTGAAGGTGAATTTATATTTCTGATTGACATAAGCCACGGTAGTGGCACCGGCTTGAGGCGTACTCGTTGCCGAAATAGAGGCAACAGTTGAAGAGTTATAGATCATGGGTGCGACCCACAGGGCGCGGTCACCGATCGGAGAGCCGGCAGAGAGGACCGTCAGAATGAACTTGACGTTCTGCCCCACCAACGAACTTAAGTCCACATCCGCCTGACCGTACAAGCCATCATATTTTTCGGTAAACGCCCAAAGAGTTTGGACCGGATTGCTGCCGGTCTGGTAATCCAAACGGAAGACCACATAGCAGGAGGTCGCGTTGTAGGAGCAGTTGACAATCGAGCGGAAGCGGTCGCCAGATTTGACCACATAGGCCGGATAATATCCTTGAATGTACCCGTTATAAATATTTTGCGGGAAAGTCACCAAACCCGCACGCGGATCAACGGTTCCATTTTCCAAAGTGGGGCCCGTCACTTTCAAAACAAAGCCCTTTGGATCACCATCCGTGCCGGGACAAGGAAGCGGGCCAGCACCCGAGAACCAGGTTCCTGAACAGGCATTGGCAGCAAAATCATACACCATGCCGGCGGAAGGCGTGGGGCTTGGCCCCGGTGTGAAGGTCGGCCCGGGTGTAGGCATGACCGATGTGCCCGCAACGGTTATATCCACCCACCAGGATTTGGTGCCAGCCCACCCGAGTCCAAACGGTATTCCATTATTATCCTTGAATTTCCAATAACCTCGGTATGAACCGGCGGTACCGGGTGCGGTCAGCGAGATGGTCAAATCGGTGGTCTGGCCGGGCGCGACCGATTGAGGAAGATTGATCGAATTCGGTCCACCCATTTGATAGCCGGTATCAAAGATCAAGGCATACGAGGTGGTCCAGGTACATGTACCGACATTCTTAAGCCGCCAGGTTTTGGAGAAGGTCGTACCGGCATTGATGACCGTGCCATCGGGAATCGTTACATCCGTAATGAACTGGGCGCGGTTGCAGGAGGAAGGAACAGGAGTAACGGTGGTGGTAACCGGTGTGGGGGTTATGATAGGGCCAACACCATTCCGTATAATCACGGGGTTCGACCACAAGGCGCGGTCGCCATTCGCAGGGCCGAACGCCAGGACCGTGAGAATGAATTTGACGTTTTGCCCAGCCAAAGGACTCAAATCAATGTTAGCCTGATAATACAAGCCTTCATATTTTTCACGGAAGGACCAAAACGTGTAGACCGGCCCGGTGCCGATCTGATAATCGAGCCTGAATGTCACCGAGCAACTCGTCGCGCCGTAGGCGCAGTTCACCACGCTTTGGAAGTGATCGCCCGATTGAACGAGGAAGGCAGGGTACGTGCCCTGGATCTCACCGTTATAAATGTTTTCCGGAAACGTAATTAAGCCCGGGCCGCTGCTGGTGGAGCCGTCTTCCAACTGCGGATTAGTCACTTGCAAGACGAAACCATTGGAAGAACCATCGGTTCCGGGACAAGGCAGGGTCCCATCAGCGGTAGACCACGAAGCCTGGCAGGCATTGGCGGCAAAGTCATAACCGACATTCGATGCAGATGAAACATTGATCTCGACCCAAAATGACCGATCCGCATTCCAGCCAATGCCAAAAATATTCCCCGAGCCGTCGCGCAGTTTCCAATAACCGATATACTGTGCCGGGGTATTCGGTGCGGTTAACGGTACAGAGAGATCCACCGTTTGTCCCGGTGCGACATTGTAAGGAAAATTTACAGCCGCAGGCGCGCCCATGGCAGTGCCCGATGAAAACACCAGCGCATAGGAGGTTGTCCATGTGCAGCTGCCGGTGTTCTCGAGCCGCCACGTTTTGGTAAATGTTGTGCCGGGGGCGAGGTATGTGCCATCCGGGACGGTCACATCCGTGATGAAGCGAGCCCAGTTACATGATGGGGCTGCGGCAGCGCGTTCGAGGGACAATCCGTTCACGGGCATGAAGGTGAAGATCAACGCCACCAACAGCATCAGTGAAGTCAGAGTCAAACGGTGTTTCATAAGAGCCTCCTAAGCGGTCCTAGGGAAATGACGAAACAATTGCAGCAAAGTTCCCATTACGACCCGTCCCAAGTATAACTTTACTTAAGCGATAATTCAATACATCTTTTGACCATTTTTGAGAAGCCGATTTCTCCCGTTTCCTGCGTGCATATTCAGGCCATTTTCCATATAATTGACTCACCTTACGCAAAACGTCCCGAAGGTTGCCGTAATTCGAGCCTGATTTTTGTACAAATCTTCGGGACGGTGCGTAACATCAGTAATTGAATTATGCCTCGCACAATTCTGCATCTTGACCTGGACGCCTTCTTCTGTGCGGTCGAGGAGACCCGGAATCCATCCCTGCGCGGCAAGGCCTTTGCGGTGGGAGGCAGGCCGGACGAGCGCGGCGTGGTGGCCTCCTGTTCCTATCCCGCCCGGAAACTGGGTGTGAGATCCGCCATGCCGATGGCACGCGCATTAAAGCTGTACCCGCAGTTGATCATCGTCTCATCAAGGCATCGAATTTACAGTGAAGTCTCGGGACAAGTGATGGCGCGGCTGAATCAATTGACCCCACTCGTCGAACAAATCTCCATTGACGAGGCTTTCCTCGATATCTCGGACATCCACGAACCTGCTGAACGCATCGGGCGCGGACTGCAAGCACGCATTCGCGATGAATTGGGTTTGCCCTGCTCGATCGGGATCGCATCCAACAAACTGGTGGCAAAGATCGCGACCGAGGTTGGGAAGAAAGCCGCCAAAGGTGGAGGTCCACCCCTGGCGTTAACGATCGTACCTGTGGGCGAGGAAGCCGCCTTTCTAGCCCCCCTCCCCGCCGAGATGTTGTGGGGGGTAGGACCGAAGACCTCGGCGCGCTTGAATGAGTTGGGGATCCATACGATTGGCGATATCGCCAAATGGCCCGAAGCCGAAATGATCCACCTGTTCGGTGAGAATGGCCGCGAGCTGTCACTTCATGCCAGGGGCATGGATGATCGTCCCATCATCACGGAACGAGAGACCAAATCCATCAGCCAGGAAGTCACATTCGTACGGGATATCCGTGATGACAAATCGCTCGAAAAGACATTGGGGGAACAGGCCGCCGAAGTTGCGCGGCAATTGCGAAAAAACAATATAGCCGGGACGACCATAAAATTGAAGATCCGCTGGCCGGATTTCACCACATTGACCCGGCAGACCACGTTATCGCAACCGACCGATCAAGGGGAGGAGATCAGGCGGACCGCGCTTGATCTAATGAGATCCGTTCGAAAGTCCGGTCAGGCAGTGCGATTAATCGGCGTGGGGGTGAGCGGTCTTGGACCGCCGATCCGGCAATTATCCTTATGGGATTCGGGGTCAGAGAAATCGCGCCGCTTACAAGAGGCGGTGGATGCGCTCAAGGAAAAGTATGGCGACAAAGTGATCCATCGCGGCGAGGAAGATTGAATCCGACGTATAATGCAGCAGGAGGGCAGCATGACCAAACTTGATCTTCGCAAAGAGTTGAAGTATCTATATTCCCCATCTGCCAAAAAGGTGGAAGCGGTAAAAGTGCCGCGCTTGCAATTCGCCATGATTGACGGCATGATCGAGAAGGGGCAAGGGCCATCCAGTTCGCCGCAATTCGCCGAAGCACTGGAGGCACTCTATGGCATCTCGTACACACTCAAGTTCATGTGCAAACTGCACAAGGATAAGCCGATTGACTATCCCGTGATGGCGCTGGAAGGTTTATGGTGGATCGAGAACGGCGAGTTCGATATCAGCAAACCGGATCACTGGCTTTATACGGTGATGATCCTGCAGCCTGATTTCATCACGCAGAAGATGTTCAAGGAGGCTTTGGAGCAATTGCGCAAGAAACGCGGCGACAGCTCGGCATTCGACAAACTGCGCCTGGAGAAATTTTCCGAGGGACTTGTGATGCAGACCCTGCACATCGGTCCATATGCAAGCGAGCCAGCCACCGTCGAGCGGATGAAAGCCTTCGCAGAAGAAAACGGTTACCGGGACCGCGTCGGATCGGGCGGCAAGCATCACGAAATCTACATGGGCGATCCGCGCCGCGCCAAGCCGGAGAAGCTCAAGACCATCCTGCGCCATCCCATTGAAAAAGCCAAGTGAAGATGACAGTAAAAACCGCAAACCTGCCTCTCAGCACGCGCGGCAATGGCGACATCCTGGATGTTACAGAACCGATCGGCCGCGCCGTTGCGGAAAGCGGAGTGAAAAACGGTTCGGTGACCGTCTTCACTCCATCCTCCACCAGCGCCTTGACCACCATCGAGTATGAGAGCGGCGCACTTAATGATCTCCGCCGCCTGTTCGATGAAATCATTCCGGTAGATCAAGATTATGCCCACAATGCACGCTGGGGCGATGGGAACGGCCACAGCCACATTCGCGCCGCCCTATTGGGAGCCTCATTGAGCGTGCCGTTCGTGAATGGGCGTTTGACATTGGGTACATGGCAACAGATCATTTTTGTTGACTTCGATAACCGCCCAAGACAAAGAGAATTGATCCTTCAGATCATTGGAGAATGAGATGAACTGCTTTTATCATCCCGACCGGCCGGCAGTGGGAATTTGCAAGCATTGCCAACGCGCGCTGTGTTCAGAAGATGCCGCGCTGGTGGATGACTCGCTGGCTTGCAAAGGACGGCATGAGAACGAAGTTCATGAAACAAACAAACTGCTGGCACGAAACATCCTGCAATCGAAACGCATCGGCTCAGTTTACAGCCGCAACGCCATCTTTTATTTCCTGGTCGGTGCGCTGTTTACCGGCTTCGGATTCTATCAAGTGCGCTGGACGGGCCTGCAGGGTTTGTTCTTATTGATAGTTGGACTGTTTTTGTTATTCGCGGCGGGGTTGAATTTCGTGGAGGGCAGGAAATACAAATAATCCGACCTTTCCCCTTCTTATCTTCCACTCCCATCGAAAATGTCGCGCGAGAAAACGAGGAAGGCGGGAATGAACGCAACTTCATCCGGCGAACTTCGTATGAGGGGTAGAAAACACAAGGAGTCATTCGATGAACACATCTTATAAGCAATTAACCCGCAGTACCACGAACCGCATGATCGCCGGAATTTGCGCAGGCATGGGCGAATATGCAAACATCGATCCAACCATCGTGCGCTTGATCGCCGTGCTTTTGATCTTCCTGACAGGCCCCGTGGTCATCGTAGGCTATCTGGTGATGGCACTCGTTATCCCTGAAAAGCAAAGCCAATAAAACCAAAGCAAGTTCAAACATAGACTTCCGATTTCCCGCCCCTTGGGATGAATTCGGAAGTCTTGATGAATGTCCAGGTGGTTTTTTATTTTAGTAACTCACCTTACGCAGAACGTCCCGAAGGTTTTCGCAATTCATGCAGGTATTTACCAAAACCTTCGGGACGGTGCGTAACATCAGTTTGTAAATCAGAGATTTTATAGGTAAAAGTGGAACTGCCGCCATTCCCAGCGAAGGGATAGAATAACAGATATATCATTCCCCATCAATCGTACCGGCAGGCGGAACAATGCGGAAGGCGCCATCCGCCTTCGACAGGTCACCAGCGACTTCCACCAAGCGCCGGATGTAGACATCCGTACCGCGTACGTGTTATCATCATAAAGCTTTGAACCAGACTTTTCAGTGCTCCTGACCCCTCATAAGGAAATCCATGTCTTTCGCTACGCGTACCAACCATCTCAAGCCGGAAGGCGCCTACCAGGTTTTGGCGCGCGCCAACCAATTGGAAGCCGAGGGGAGGGAGATCATCCACCTCGAAATCGGCCAGCCGGATTATGCGACATTCGAAAATGTGAGCGAAGCCGGCATCGCGGCCATCCGCGCCGGTCATACACGTTACACTCCACCGGCTGGAATGCCCTCTTTACGCGAGGCGATTGCGGATGACAGCGGGAAGCGGCGGGGCATACATATTCAACCCGATGAAGTGGTGATCAGTCCCGGCGGGAAACCCAACCTGTTCTTCCCCACCCTGGCACTGGTCGAGCCTGGAGATGAAGTCATTTATCCCGATCCCGGCTTTCCTACCTACGAAGCAATGATCCGCCTGGCAGGCGGCCTACCGAGGGCTGTACCGCTTTTGGAGGAAAGCAATTTTTCATTCGACCTGGAGGCCTTCGACCGGCTGGTCAGCAAGCGCACCAAGCTAATCATTTTGAATTCCCCCAGTAATCCAACCGGCGGGGTCATTCCACGGGCGGACCTGGAACACATTGCCAAGAAAGCGCAGGAATTCGGCTGCTGGGTGATGAGCGATGAGATCTATGCACGCCTTGTATATGATGGGTTGAAAGTCGAATCCATCGCATCCCTGCCCAATATGAGGGAACGCACCATCATCGTGGATGGGTTCTCCAAAACCTACTCCATGACAGGCTGGCGGCTCGGCTATGGCATCATGCCGCGCGAACTGGCTGAGCGCGTCGACCTGTTATTGACGCATTCTGTAGGCTCAACCGCACACTTCACGCAATTTGCCGGTTTGGAAGCCATTACCGGGCCGCAGGATAAAGTGGATTTGATGGTGGCGGACTACGAACGCAGGCGCGATGTGATCGTGCAAGGGCTAAATCAAATTTCCGGTTTTATTTGCCAAAAGCCGCAAGGCGCATTCTATGCATTTCCAAACATCAAAGGCACGGAGATGAAATCCAGCGAGCTTGCCAACCTGCTTCTGGAAAAGGCAGGCGTGGCGCTGCTACCCGGTTCTTCCTTCGGCGAATACGGCGAAGGCTACCTGCGCTTATCGTACGCCAATTCCACCGAGAACATCCGGAAGGGAATACAACAGATCAAATCCGTGCTGGGCGAGCAAAAACAAGCCTTTTCCGGCAAAATGTGAAACAAAAAGAATAATATCAAATAAGAGTTCAATTCAACCTATTGACATCCAATTAAAGGTATGTAATACTTTGAACACTGGTTGGGGAACTACATCAATTGCCATCCTTAAAGAAAGGAGGAGGTGATGTCCATATGGAAAGTAGTGTGAAACCCAGCGCTGTGGCATCCCTCCTCAATTAAGAAGGCAGGAAATACACCTGCACCTTCGGGAAGCCACAGCGCGCCACGAATGCCATCTGCAAGGGTGGCATTCTGGTTTAATAAGCAGCTCTCTTTACATTGTTATATTTTGGCTGACACGGTCAGCACAACTGACAAGCAGAGTATAGCTTGACGAGTCCATGGCGTACAAGTACAATAACACTCGATTTACAACCACATAGCGGAGAATAAGCGGCTGAGCCCTGCATCAAAAGGCAGGGCTACGAGGTGGAGGTTCCGTCTCGCGAGAGATGTGTTAATCCCTTACTTTGATCATCCTTCAAATGGAAGACAAAAGTGAGTGGAAAAAATCGGATTGATCAGCGGATGCCTCCAGAGTCTTTCACAGGCTCTCTTCTCCCTTCCAAAGCAAGCGTAAGGAGCTGTTGAGTTTAAAAAAACTCTATTGCTCGCCGCCAAAAACCACACGGTAACATGTGGCACAAGGCGGGCGCAGTGACACAGATGGAATCCATCTGGTTGCATTTGGAAGGGCTGTCTTTTTAATTATCATTGCATAACAGACATGCCCGGCATGTCTGTTTTTATTTTGGAGGAAGAATGAGCTTGAGTCGATATCATATTGAATCACAAGCAGCAACACCACCGCCCGGCGGATATCCGGCTGAATTTGCGATTATCGAGGGCGACACTTATGTCAAGTATGGCCACCAAGTCTTCCAAGGGCGTTCCCAGCGCGGAGACGATCATTGGACCGCGGAAATCATCACGCAAACCTGGTATCAGGCCGAGACGGGACATATTCCCATCTCGGGCGCAGGCTATGGCGGCAAGTTTGCGGGTGAAGGCTTCGATGGTTTGTGGCTTGACATGTCTGAAATCGTTCGTCCGACGCGTGACGGCATTCACGGCCGTGAATATATTTCGACACAAGTAGATATTGGCGGCGGGCTGGATAATCTAACTTTCAATAAAGACGGGAAGTTAATTTCATCCCTGCCCGCGTGCCTGAGCTTGCCAATCCCGGTCTTATTCGATCCATTGCCGGTGCCATTACCGGGGCGCGGCGCACTCAAAGCCACCGCGTCCGCGGCAAAAACCCTTGGTACATTCTCGTTGACAACTCCAGCCGATTACAACACCGACCTTGAATCATCCAACCTCGGACTTCTGCTTGCGCCGAGCGAGCTTGATCTAAAATTTGATTTTTCTCCGCATTATATTGAGCTTGATCCAGGCAACACAACTGATCCTGCCGCAATCTCTGCTTACCTCGACAAGGCCGCATCACATTTCCCTGAGGCGGTCATCGCCTTGCGGACAGCGCTTGGCCCTCAAGCTGCAGACCTTGTCACCGCATTGGTAAAAATAGGTGCCACGATCATTCACTTGACGGCAGATGAAGTGGGGCGCGACAGTTCCAATCTTCCCATCGCTGAATCGTTGAGGCAAGTACATACAGAACTTGTGAAAGCGAACCTGCGTGATCGCATCACCTTAATCGTCTCGGGTGGCATCGGCGCGGCAGAACATGTTGTCAAAGCCATTGCCTGTGGAGCAGATGCAGTAGCAATTGACTTTGCCATGCAGATCGCGTGGGGCTGCTCGCTGTGGGCGGATAAAGGCAAATGTCATGTTGAAAACGAAGAGATTGACCCGGCTTGGGGTGCGCAACGACTCGTTAACCTGATAAACGCCTGGCGCGACCAGATGCTCGAAGCCCTCGGCGCAATGGGCATGCGCGAAATTCGCCGCTTGCGCGGTGAGATCGGACGCACAATCTGGCACAAGACTGAGAATGCTTTATTCAAAGAAGGCCTGGGTGGAAGTAAAGCCCTTTCTGCACTACCCAGACTCAAAATCCAGGCAGGAGCCGAAGGAGATTTTCGTTGGCCCCAAACTTTGTTGCTGGCATCTCAACAACAGGCGCGTACAGGTCAGCCGCCCATCGGGTTGGAGTGGGATTGTCGCTTCGGTGCATCGGATGGCGGATTTGACCGAATTGCTTTTGCTTTTGAATTCGATGTGGACCCGGCGAATCTGCCGATTGCAGATCCAAAAGATTTCGACCTATCTCTGCCACTCAACCACCGCGGGGATGGACGGCCTGAGATTGTTTTGCCCCTGCCCTGGTATGGTGCAGGGATGTCATACGGCTCGATTGGTTTGCCTGTGATGCGTGCCCGCGCCCGCGCGGCGCAGACGCTCGGCACATTCATTTCGACCGGCGAGGGCGGCTATCCAGATGAACTGGCTGAATACAGCAATCATATAATCACACAAGTTGCAACAGGCTTGTTCGGCGTGCGCGAGGAAACCATTCAAAGGGCGCGGGTGGTCGAGATCAAATACGCGCAAGGCGCGAAGCCCGGCTTGGGCGGACATCTGCTCGGAAATAAAAATACCGAATCGGTCGCGCGCTTGCGCGAGGCAGTGCAAGGCACTTCACTATTTTCGCCGTTTCCCTTCCACAGCGTGTATTCGGTGGAGGATCACAAGAAACACGTGGATTGGCTCAAGCAAGTGAATGAGAAAGCGTTGATCTCAGTAAAAGTCTCCACGCCCACCGATGTGGATATGGTGGCTGTTGGTTCTTATTATGCAGGCGCGCACATTATTCACCTGGATGGCGCGTATGGCGGAACAGGCGCTGCACCGGAAATCTCCAAGAAGAACATTGCCATGCCCATCGAATATGCCATTCCCAAAGTCCATAAATTTTTAGCGGCAGAAGGCATTCGCAATCAAATAACGCTGATGTCATCCGGCGGATTGCGTTCCGCCTGGGATGTTGCGAAAGCGATTGCCCTCGGTGCAGATGGAGCGATCCTGGGCACGGCAGAGTTAGTCGCGATTGGATGTATGCGCAATGCCCAGTGCGAAAAGGGATTGGGGTGCCCATTTGGCATCACTACGACCGACCCTGAACAGGCCAAGAAAGTCAACTCAGATGAGGCGACACAACGTATTATCAATTTATACACGAGCTGGCTGTGGCAATTGGCAGGAATTTTAAAGACACTTGGAATGCACTCGATCCACGAATTGCGCGGGCGCAGTGATCTGTTGGTATATTTGGATTAGGAGAAAAACGTGGATATGCGGAGTCATCGAATTCTCGAATCGAGAAAATCCCTATTGGCGCTTGCGCCGGAGTTCAAGCGCTCCGAAGACGCGGCTGAAGGAGGCTGCGGCGTATTGGGATTGGCGGCTAATATTCCGATTGCGGGCACGCACCTATTGACTGCTTCAACCCAAATGCACAACCGCGGCAACGGCAAGGGCGGTGGAATAGCCATGGTCGGCCTTGACTCTGCACAAGCCGGAGTGGATGCGGAGACGCTACGTTCGCATACCTTGCTGCAGGTGGCATTGCTTGATCCAGCGGCCCGCGCCGAAGTTGAATCGGAATTTATCACGCCGAACTTCAACATTGCCAAATCCTATGAACTGCCGCATCTTAATGATTACCAACAGGTTGAAGCGCTCGATGTTCAGCCGCCCGATGTGTGGCGTTATTTCGTGCGCGTCAAACCGGAGGTGCTGGCCGGTTTCGCCCGATCAAGCGGACTCTCCACCTCAGAACTTCGCGAAATTGAAGATGAATTCGTTTATCAAAACTCCTACAAACTCAACGTGAAGTTCTATGCCAGCCTGGGCGAGAAACGCGCTTTCGTGTTATGCCACGGGCGGAATCTTTCCGTGCTTAAGATCGTTGGATACGCTGAACAAGCCGTTGCTTATTACAAACTTGAAGAACAAACCGCCCACGTTTGGATCGCGCATCAGCGTTATCCGACAAAAGGACGCGTCTGGCATCCGGGCGGTGCGCATCCGTTCATCGGCCTCAATGAAGCACTCGTTCACAACGGCGACTTCGCCAACTATCATGCCGTCAGCGAATATCTGCGTCAGCGGAACATCGGCCAGTTGTTTCTGACGGATACAGAAGTCAGTGTGCAGTTGTTCGATCTGTGGGACCGCGTTTACCGGTATCCGCTTGAAATTACATTGGAGGCCATGGCGCCGACCACGGAGCATGATTTCGTCATGTTGTCTTCCGAGAAGCGTGAACTCTATCGCGCCGTGCAACGCACACATATTCATGGCTCGCCTGATGGCCCGTGGTTCTTTATCGTGGCACGCTCGAAGGAAGATCAATTTGAATTAATTGGCATCACCGACACCTCCATGCTGAGACCGCAGGTTTTTGCCTTATTCGAAAATGAAGGCGTCCAAATTGGTTTGATTGCATCTGAACGCCAAGCCATTAATGCCTGTATGCGCTCGCTGGCCGTGGAAGACGGTCGCTTCAAACCCCTGGCGGACAAATACTGGGTGGCGCGGGGCGGTTCTCACACAGACGGCGGTTCGTTCCGTTTTACGCTCTCGCCTCTCTCGCAAGGAGATGGATCGGTGGCACGGAGCCTAACCTGCACCAACAAATTCGGTGAAGCGGTAACCCTCATGGCAGACCGCGTCCATACGCCGCATGAACTCCAGCCGGAAAGAGCCTCGCGAGAGTTTCGTCAAGGATGGATTGATTCAGCAAATCTTGCTTATGACGATGGCGGCGCTTCGAATGCCTGGCAGTATATAAAATCTCAACTAGCGGGGCGTGATTGGAACGAACTCGCATGGGGCTTTAAGTGGCTATCGGATTTTGGCAGGAATGGCTTGAATGAATGGAAATTTTCCCGCCAGACTTTGACCCTTGTCCGTGATCGCCGCACAGATATAGGCAACAAGAAACGCGCCTCGCTCCTGGCACTTGTGGATCAAAACCTGGGTGATTTGTTCGACCAAAACGTTGACGGCATCGTTTGCAAAACCTGGAAGACACGAAGCAACTTGCTTGCGCCTGCGATGAAAGATTCCACATTGTTGATTAATGCATATGGTTTCCCTGCCGAAGGCGAGGAATCCGCTGCGCGTACCATTGTCAATGCTCATCATATGGGTTGGAATCAATTCGTCATCCATAATTGGCGCGGTGGACGCTTCGCGGCGGTAGGACTCGGCCCCAACACACAAGGCGTGCGCATTGACCTATACGGCGACGTTGGAGATTACGCTGCCTCCGGCTTGGATGGTGCAGAAGTTCATATCCACGGCGATGGACAGGATCAGCTCGGACAGATCATGAAGGAAGGAAAGCTGGTCATTCATGGCGATGTAGGACAGACCTTCCTGTATGGCGCCAAAGGGGGTGATATTTACGTGCTTGGTTCTGCCGCCGGCCGCCCACTGATCAACGCGGTGGGAAGGCCACATGCAGTCATCAACGGAACGTGCCTGGATTACCTGGCCGAGTCTTTCATGGCAGGCGATCCAAACAACGGCGGCGGGTTTGTAATTTTAAATGGTGTAGGTTATACCGAAGATGGCAAACTGGTTGAACTGCCCAGTCCATATCCGGGCGGCAATCTCTTCTCACTGGCATCGGGAGGGGCGATCTTCATCCGAGATCCGCATCGCCTGGTGAGCAACGATCAACTCAACGGTGGTGTCTTTGCGGAATTAGAGAAAGCAGATTGGGATTTGATCGAACCGTATCTGAGAGAGAATGAGCGCTTGTTTGGAGTCAAGATCCAGGAATTGCTAATGGCGGACGATGTTCAAAAACCAGCGCAGGAGGTCTATCGTAAGGTCGTTGTGAAAAGCAACGATATGCTCTTGAAGGAGAACGAAAACCGCTAACCAACCGAACATTAGCGAGAGCCGAAGAAAGGCCCGCGCTACATCATCGTCAACTTCTGTCCATACTGCAATGTTTCCGCCCAATGCGCGGCCTGGATTTGTTTGCTGCCAAGCAAATCCGCAACAAGGTGCAATATGGGATTTCGATAATATGATCACCCTGGCGAGATACAGGATAAAGCAATTTCCATTGAGTTGTATTGGATATTGTTTAGTTGTGAACTGTCGTTGAACATGGATAGTAGTATGAAACCCAGAGCTGTGGCATTCCTCCTCAATTAAGAAGGCAGGAAGTACACCTGCACCTTCGGGAAGCCACAGCGCGCCACGAATGCCATCCAACCGGATGGCATTCTGGTTTAGGGCCGGGATGAGCGCAATTCTCTTATGGTAAGATAAGCAGGATTTCATCCGGAGGTGTCCATGCGCAGGTGGTTTATTCTTTTGTTTATTTTTGGGATGGCAGTGCTGCCGTTTTCGGCCCAGGCACAGGCTGCCATTAAATTTTCCACATTACAAGTTCAATTATGGCCCGAATATGACAAGCCCAGCATGCTGGTGATTTGTGAATTCAAGCTGGCGGACGGAAGCCCTCTGCCGGTGGATGTACCCTTTCGCATTCCAAAAAATGGAAACCTGGCTGCTGTTGCGTCCTTGTCCAACGGCAAATTGATGACCGCCACTTACGACGGTCCAACCACCGAGGGCAACTGGCAAACCGTCAAGGTGAAAGTGGATACGGCAACCACCTACCACATTGAATATTATGCACCGATCTCCCTAATCGGCACAGAGCGTCAGTACAGTTATCTATGGCCGGGCGATACTCCAGTAAATGATTTCAGCATCAGCGTGTGGCCTACGGCGGACACGACCCAAATCACAACCCATCCGACTTTAAGTCAGGTCTCCAATGCAGACGGCATTTCATGGAAAAAGGATCTCGGCACCTTTCCAGCGAATCAGCAATTCACTTTAAAAGTTATTTACACAAGGAATTCCGGTACATTGACGGCGACAAGCTCACAGCCGGGCGTCCAATCTTCACAACCCCTCGGTTCCAACACCTTAGGAAGCGCCATGTCCATGTTCGGAAACGGCCTGCCCTACTTTCTGGGCGGATTGGGCCTGCTGGTGCTCGGAGGAGCCATCGTTTATGTCTGGCAATCGGTACGGGGCGGAGGCAGGGGCAAACCGCGCAGGCGACATTCCTCACGCAGTGAAACGGAAGGCGATAGCGAGGTGTATTGTCATCAATGCGGAACACGCGCACACAAAGGCGATCAGTTCTGCCGGGTATGCGGCACCAAGCTGAGACGCGAGGCTTAATGCTCACGCTGCCTGCACGGACGATATAATACAGCCAGGAACAAAGCCGTGCAATTCTCATCCATCATCATCTACTTCATCTACGGCCTGGCTTTTTTCAGCATGGGGCTGCTGGTCATCATGGAGGGAGGCCGTTCGTCGGACGAACGAGTCCGAAAGGCCCTGCGCCCCCTGGCAGGCTTCGGCCTTGTGCATGGCGTGCATGAATGGCTGGAAATGTTCGTGTTGATCGCAAACCTGAGCGGTCAATCGGTTTCGCCTTTCATCACGGGGGTCCAGATTTCACTGCTCTCATTCTCGTTTCTTTCACTGGCCGCATTCGGTGGCTATCTATTAGCCAAGGATGAAGTGGCACAGCGCATCAGCCTACTCATGCCTTTGGGTCTGGAGGCCCTATGGGTGATCGGCCTGATCGCGATCAAGGGAAATTATCCGCCCGGGAATGTGGTGGATGCGGCCCAAGTGTGGACACGTTATATACTCGGCATTCCATCCAGCCTGCTGGCGGCAGTCGGTTTGATCGCACAGCAACGCGCCTTTCGCCGGGCAGGCCTGGTGCGCTTCGGGCAGGATAGTCTTTGGGCCGCGGTAGCGTTCGCATGGTATGGGCTGGTCGGGCAATCCTTCGCAAATGCAAGCGTTTTACCTCCCTCCAACTTCATCAATGAGGTCCTCTTTCAACAGCTCTTCGGGATTCCCATTCAGATCGTACGCGCGATCACGGCCAGCGTTGCATCCATCTTCGTCATCCGATTCCTGCGCGCCTTTCAAGTGGAGACCGAACAAAAGATCGCGGCGTTAAAGAGCCAACAACTGGAAGAATCCCAACAACGCGAGACGATGCGCGGTGAACTATTCCGGCGCGTGGTTGCGGCGCAGGAAGCGGAACGCCAACGCATTGCGCGCGATCTGCATGATGAGACCGGCCAGTCATTGACCGCCATCGGCATGGGATTACGCGGACTCGAATCCCGCCTGGCACGCGACCCAAAGCAGGCCGCGGTTAATCTACGCGAACTTCAAACGCTTACGGCGGATTCACTCCAGGAACTCCAGCGGCTGATGACCGACCTGCGCCCCTCCCACCTGGATGACCTCGGTCTCTCCGCAGCGCTGCGCTGGTATGTGGGTAAAATCCAGGAACGGTATCCGTTCAACATCAAAGTGGAAATTACCGGCAGTGAGCAACCAATTGATGAGGCGGTCAAGATTGCCATTTTTCGCATCATCCAGGAATCTTTGAACAATATCATCAAACATTCAAAAGCCAACAACGTGAAAATAGACCTGGACTTTGAGGAAAAACAAATCCGTGTGCTGGTATTCGACGACGGCGAAGGGTTTAACCTCGACAAGGTAAAAGCCGTGCAATCTTCAAGCAGGCCTTCGCTGGGACTGGCCGGAATGCAGGAACGCGCCGCACTGCTGGGCGGAAAGGTTTCAATCCAATCGAGGCCGGGTAATGGCACGCAAGTCGAGGCGTTGATTCCGTATCATTATAGAATCGAGGAACAGAATGACCATACGTCTATTACTGGTGGATGATCACGCGGTCGTGCGTTCGGGCTTGAAGATGCTGCTCGATTCCGAGGACGATGTAGAAATCGTCGGCGAGGCAGGCACCGCGGCACAAGCGCTGGAAATTGCGGCGCAAGTGAAACCCGATGTGATCCTGATGGACATCGGTTTGCCGGATAAATCCGGCATCGAAGCGACGCGCGAGATCAAGAAACGCTTCGAGAAAATGTCGGTAGTGGCATTGACAATCCATGAAGATGAGGAATATTTTTTCAAGATGCTGGAAGCGGGCGCATCGGGTTATGTGCCGAAGCGCGCGGCGCCGGAAGAATTGCTGAACGCCATCCGCGCGGCGGCGAAGGGAGAAGTCTATTTATATCCATCGCTGGCAAAATTATTGGTGAAGGATTATCTGAGCCAGGAACGCCCGGCGGATGAAAAGTCGAACCTGGACGGGCTGACGGAGCGCGAACACGAAATCCTGACCTATCTGGCCGAGGGCCAGAGCAATGAAGAAATCAGCAAGTCGCTGGTGATCAGCCCCAAGACGGTGGAGCGCCATCGCGACAACATCATGCACAAATTGAATTTACATTCGAGGTCGGAACTGGTGAGGTACGCGATACGAAAGGGAATCATCAAAGCGTGAGGATTCTTTCTTTTTATGCATCCAACTCAAAATCGCTTGGTCGTTTGTTCCCTAAAGGGTGCTACGCGACGAATCCTGTTGAAGTAATTTTTTACATAAGTCGGTTTGCCCATTTTTAAACGGTTCTTGATTAGCAATGAAACATTTCAGCTGCTTGATTATTGTGGCGTTTTTAATAACATCTTGCACATTGCTTAGTCAACCTACAAGCACTGCTGTGCCTCCTGTAACTAGTCCAACCTTATCTGTGACCAAGCAAGGCATAAGTGCAGATACTTTATGGTTAAAAGCTAATGCAATTCCGTTTGAGACCACAGAACCAAACAGTAGTTTTGAAGATTTGATGCCGCTCAAAGAGATGATTGGCAATGCTCGCATTGTAGCGCTGGGCGAAGCCACTCATGGCACACATGAGTTTTTTCAAATGAAACAGCGGATGCTGGAATTTCTGGTCGAAGAAATGGGATTCAATACATTTGCAATGGAAGTCAATTGGCCAGAAGCTAATTTGATAAATGATTATATACATACTGGCAAGGGCGATCCGGTAGAACTTCTAAAGGGGCTGTCAGGGCTATGGGATGCACAGGAAGTGCTGGAAATGATTCGATGGATGCGTGCCTATAACGAAAATCCGAATAGCACCCCAAAGATCAGTTTTTACGGATTTGATATGCAGTACGATCAAATGGCCAAAGATAATGTAGCCCAATATATGCAAAAAGTCGATCCCCAGGCCGCGAAACAAATTGCAGACAATTACTCTTGTTACCCTGGGGCCAGCGTTGCCTGTCAAAAGAAATTGCAAGCCGTATACGATTGGCTTGGCCTTCACCAAGCCGACTACACGGCAAAATCCTCTGCTGAGGAATTTAGTTTGGCGCTGCAAAGCGCACGCGTGGTAATCCAATGCCAAGATTACATTTCCAAAAACGACAACGGCCTCACCCGTGACCGTTATATGGCAGAAAATGTAATATGGTTGTCGGATCAGGCTGGTCCTGATGCCAAAATTGTCTTATGGGCACACAACGCCCATGTTGGCATGTCAGGAGACGAGAACTTCCAGACAATGGGAAACCATCTACGACAGCAATATGGCAACCAGATGGTGGTCTTTGGCTTCTCGTTTTACCAGGGCTCTTTCAATGCCTATGGAACGACTACCTTGCAGACCTTCCATGTTGATGCGCCGCCGGTAAATAGTTACGAGTCCTTTTTTCAAGATGCGGGTTTGCCGCGCTTCTTCTTGGATTTGCGTTCAGTCAAGCCTGGCGCGGCTGCCTCAGATTGGCTATTGACACCACATCCTTTTCGCAGCATTGGAACAGGGTACAACCCAAATGACATGCAATTGGGCTTCGAGACCGCAGCTTTAGCAAGAGTGTTTGATGTTGTTATCTATTTCCAAGACACTTCCCCGTCGCTAATACTTAACCAGTGAATTACATCATCTCTACGAAGATTTAAGAGCATGTATTGTAATAGGACTTGAAGCTCAGACTGCTACGTTCAGAATCGTCCATCAGCCAAAGGTAATTTCATAGCCCAACTGGATTTGAGCTAGAATACGCTCGGTTGAAGGTTCCCTAAAGGGTGCTACGCGACGAATCCTTCCGGCCCCACCTTTCATAAATCTTCAAAGGCGCGGTTAACAAATTTCGACCTTGATCATTTCGTATCTCATGTGCCTATTATGGCACACCTATGCAAGAGATCTATTGTAAGAAATTTCTCTTCCATTATTCAGCAGGAGGAAACTTTTGGATAACGATACTCTGAAGACCGCCATTGACTTGATCCACTCTGGACAAGCACAAAGCGCGCAAAAAATCTTGCAGTCCATACTCAAGACGGATGCACACAACATACCGGCTTGGTTTTGGTATGTTGAAACTTGTTCAACGCTGGAACAACGCCTTCAAATCCTTGAAACTTGCGCCAGATGCAACCCCGACAATTCTCAGGTCAAATCGGTTTTGGATGGCTTACGGAAACAACAAGCTCGACCCAGCGAAATATCAAAAACTGAAACGAAGCCATTTTATGATGAATCAAAGGTCATAGACAAGAACATAGTTTCAGCCGGAGTCACACAAACCCTTCAGAAGTCCATAGCAGTAGAGCCAAAGGACGAAAGGAACCAAAGCGTACAGAGACCGGTCAAAAAGGCCCGAAATATAGGCGCTCTGATCTTGTGGCTTATAGCCGGAGTATTTATTGTCGTCTTTGCTCTATTGGCTATTTACTTAATCGATTCAACTCCTGCGGATCCAACCTCGCATCGCTTCACCCAACCCATTGAGTATTATCTGTATGTCCCTAAAGCTTATGCGCCAAGTCGTGCATGGCCGCTCTTTATTGGCATCCACGGTTCTGGAGGAACGGGGCTGGACTGTTGGAATCTTTGGCAGCCATATGCGGAACGAGATGGATTTATCCTGCTCTGCCCTACATTATCGGATGCAAGCGGTGGATGGTATCAAAATGAGGGCGAAGCCAATACCTGGGCAGTAATTAATCAGGTGACAAGCCAATACAAGATTAAGCCGCGTTTTTTCATGGTCGGTTTTTCTGCCGGTGCTCAATTCGTGCAGGGCTTCTGCTTTGATTATCCCGGGGCAGTGCAGGCCGTGGTTGTGCTATCGGCCGGAAACTATTATCAACCCTCTGCAACGGCAGGAGGAATTCCTTTTCTGATTGTGATTGGCGATGGCGACGATCCAGCCGCTATTAACGGCAGTGTGCAATTTGCTCAGGCTTTGGCCAATAATGGATCCGGAGTCAGTTACTGGTTATTGCCAGGAGTCGGCCATGAAGTCACCAGTAAAACCAAGCAATTGACAATTGATTTTTATCTTGCAGCCAATAAATAATAAAGGCGTCACTGCCAAAGCAGACACACGACCCTCTAATAGGACTTGAGCCTCAAACCGCTGGGTTAGATTCGCTATTCAATTCAAGGTGAAATCATAGCCAACGCAGGAGTCCTCGTGCGAAACAATAACAAATCGGTTTTTACCTTTTTCGCATTTGTATTTTTACTTTCAATTCCTTTTTGGGTTTTGGACATCATCTATCCAGTCCAGTTACTTCCCGGGCTTCCAATTAGCGCGCTCGGAGCGTTCACTCCGGCATTCGCGGCATTTATCCTCGTTTACAAAAATAACCGGCTTGGGGGCGTGTCACAACTCCTGCGGCAATCTTTCGACTTTAAACGAATCAGCAATAAGAATTGGTATTTCCCAATACTTCTCATCAATCCAGCCATTGCTGTTGCGGCTTATTGGCTTATGCAAGCAACCGGCAAGTCATTTCTGAATCCTGCGCCCTTGACCCTGGCTATAGTCCCAATGTTTATTTTATTCTTTATCGCCGCGCTTGGAGAGGAAATTGGCTGGTCTGGTTATGCCGCAGAAGAACTCCTATCTACATGGAAAATCATCCCGATTGGAATTTTGATAGGGGCAGTCTGGGCGGTCTGGCACTTTATTCCACTTTTGCAAGCGCATCGTTCGATGGAATGGATTGCATGGTGGTCTTTGGGAACGATTTCATTAAGGGTCATCATGGTTTGGATATATGCACAGTCCGGCAGGAGTGTTTTTGGGATGGCGCTGTTTCATGCCATGATCAATTTATGCTGGCAGCTTTTTCCGATCAACGGTTCATATTACGACCCGCTTGTTTTCGGTCTACTTGCTTTTGGAGTTGCTGTGATCATAGTTGCCGTACAACAATTTCAAAATAAAAGGATAGTGCATGAAGCATAAAACGCAACAAACGATTACCCTAACCTATGGCTTTATCAAAGTAAGCAAATATCTGATGAAAGGGGTCGAGTGTAAGAAGGAATCATCGGTTGGAAGAGGTTTATGTATGTTAAGCGGAGATTGCCACGCTTCGCTCGCAATGACATTGCATAAATTTACCAATCAACTTTGGTAAGACAAAAATCCTGAAACCATAATCCCAATCTCCCGCAGAATTATCCCTGCGGGAGGTTTTGTTCTATGGGGTGAAGCCCCCATTCGATGAATTGAGGCATGGGGTAGATGCCGCAGGTGAAATGCCGGAAGAACCGCATAAGAGAAATCAAAAGTTGGGGAGGTTCACGAATGTTCATTTCAGGTGCGCAGGCATACACTATAAACGATCCAAAAAGTGAACGACATTGCGAGTCTTGTCTTTAAGAAACAGGCTTGAAATTAAAACAGGAGATTGCTTCGCCGCCTGGTTTCGATACGGTTGGGAAGAACACCCGCCCTACTCAACCAACGGCGGCTCGCAACGACATACTTAACGACAGGCTGAAAGATAGGAGCTTGAAATGACATCCATTACCACCGTACTTTGTCTCATCCTCCTGACCCTTTTAAGATTGGCGCTGCCGTTTGGATTGCTTTTGTATTTTGGCGAACGGTATCGCAGACACACACTGCAAAATTTGAATCGGATGTAGGTGAACCATGGAAATGATCTATTCGTACCTGGCAATTGCACTGGGGATTGCGCTGCGCATCGGCATCCCAATCCTGATCACGGTCTTGATCTCCATCTATCTGCACCGACTGGATGAACGCTGGCAGGCGGAAGGCGAAGAAGTCGAAGCTTCGGTCGAAAAACCGGAGTGCTGGAAGATCATAGGGTGCCTGCCTGAACAACGGGCAAAGTGCCCAGGATTTCTTTCCGCACTGCCCTGCTGGCAGACGCGCCGAATGCCCAACGGATACCTGCGCGAGCAATGTTTGACCTGCCTGGTCTTCCGACGGGCCTCTGTTCCAACGATGACTCACGCTTAAAACGAAACTATCGAGGAGGTGTAAGAATGCATCCCAAACTTAAGCATCTCGTGATCGCACTAGTGTTCGCGTTTCTGGCCGCGGGGTCAACCCTGTTCATCGCCCAAGCCCAAACCGCCACACCCACCAGTCCCACTCCCGCTCCAGCGTCATCGGAAAACTGCAAAAGTTGTCATCAGGATATTTATGATGCGTGGCAAACGGGGCCTCACGGTCAAGCCATGGATGATCCTGTGTTCACATCCTCATGGGAATCGCAAGGTAAACCGGGCGCCTGCCTGGTCTGTCATTCCACCGGCTATGACCCCGTCAGCCAGACCATGACGAACGGTGTGGACTGCACAGCCTGTCATAACCCGATGCCGATTGATCATCCCAAACAACCGGCTCCCGTGGATAGCACTCCGGCATTGTGTGGAAAGTGTCACAGTGATCCAAGGTTTGCAACCGGCGATTGGATGATGAGCGCACATTACCAGCGCGGCATGAGCTGTACCACCTGCCACGATCCGCATAAAGCCGCTTTGAAGATTATGCCCGGCGCTTCAACGAGTGACGATGGTTCAGCACTCTGCGAGAATTGCCACAAGGATGCGATGCAGAATTTCCCGCTATCTGCTCATGCGAAAGCCAGTGTAACCTGTGTGGATTGTCATCTCGGCATTGATAATTTGAATAATCCCACACCCAGTGTCACGGATTTTATCAGCGCACATAAAGCGCCGGATCATAGTTTCCTTCCAACCCTGGATACCTGCGAAAAATGTCACGCGACCCAAATGCACACGCCGGGGAATGCAGTAGCGGCCGCGGCCTTCAAAGTAGAACAAGTTGGAGGCACACCCACGCCTGAACCGACTTCCGTTGTAACCCCCATACCGCCTGTGAGCAGTTCACCGGCTCCCGTCAACCCGCTCGGATTTGCGGTTGTTTTCGGCATGCTCGGCCTGGCAGGCGGCATGGTGCTGGCCCCGTGGCTGGATAAAGCCTATAAACGCTTCATCGAAAAGGATGGGGGCAAGAATGACTGAGGCAAAACTCTCCCGACGCGCCTTTCTTAAAGCCGCCGGCGCGGCGACGGCAGTGATCGCCAGCCTGCAGGTCGTAAAATTTGCAACCGCCTCCGAGAACGCGCCCAGCGGCGGACGCCAATGGGCGATGGTGATTGACCAGAATAAATGCACCGGCTGTGGATATTGCGTGATGGCCTGCCGAGCCCATAATGACGTTCCGCCGAACATCACCTGGAATCCGGTGTTGGAGGCCGGCACCGTTGCTGACAAAAAAGTTTTCCTGCCGCGTCCGTGCATGCAATGCAGCAAAGCCCCATGCGTGGAAGTCTGCCCGGTGGGAGCCTCGTATTATCGCCCGGATGGGATCGTGATGATGGACTATGACCGCTGCATCGGATGCCGATACTGCGAAGTAGCCTGCCCTTACGGTGCACGCTCCTTCAATTGGAAACAATTCGACGAACCGAACCCAGCCGTGCCGCAATGGGGCGAACCGGAAGTCGCGCGCCGCCCGCGCGGGGTGCCGGAAAAATGCGCCTTCTGTTATGAACGCATTGACCGCGGTCTCAAGCTTGGACTGACGCCCGGTGTAGACCAGGATGCAACGCCCGCCTGTGTGGTTATCTGCCCGACCAACGCGCGCATTTTCGGCGATCTCAATGATCCAGAGTCCAATGTCAGCAAACTGCTTAATGAACATTCCACTTATCGCCTGCGCGAAAATTTAGGCACGGAACCTCATGTCTATTACATCCCTGCGGAAGCAGGCACGATGGAGGAATGACGATGTTGAAAAATGTTCATCACACACTTGCTGCAATCAAGCTTACGCCGTGGACTCTATGGCTAGGCTCCCTAGGATTGGTCATGCTGACTGCATTGGTCGGCGCCATGGCGGTCTTTTGGAACGGATTGTGGATCACCCATCTGACCGACCTCGTGCCGTGGGGTTTGTGGATCACCATTGACCTGTCATCCATTGCATTGAGTGCAGGTGCATTCTCCTTATGTGCTGCGGTTTATCTGATCGGCTTGAAACGCTATGAGCCCATTGCGCGTACCGCGACCTTCATCGGTTTAACCGGTTACAGCATGGCCATGATGGCGCTCCTGCTCGATATCGGACGCCCGGACCGCTTCTGGCATTCCATGGTCTATTGGAATGATCATTCCCTGTTGTGGGAAGTCACGATGTGCGTCTGTTTATATCTAAGCGTTCTACTGTTGGAATCCATGCCCATTCTCGCCAATTTGGAATGGCTGAGAAAGCATTTTCCAAAAGCAGCCAAGATCATGAGTCACGTTCATCATTATGCGCCGTACCTGGCCGTGGCGGGATTGTGTCTCTCCATGCTCCATCAATCCTCGCTGGGTGCGGTGTACGGCGTGCTCTCCGCACGTCCATTCTGGTACAAGCCTGAAATGTCGGTGTTGTTCATGGTATCCGCCATCATAGGCGGCATTTCGATGACGCTGTTTGCCTCGATGCTGGCCTCGCGTTTGACCTCGCGAGCCAAGGTCAACGATGTCTTGATCGAACGCGTCGTTTATTTCGTGGCATGGGCGCTGGTAGGTTATCTCTACTTCCGCTTTTGGGATGTGTGGGCACAAAATTACACCTATGAACCCGGACGTACGGAAGGACTTCACTTGATCATCAGTGGAACCCTTTCCTTCAACTTCTGGATCGGCGAAATGCTATTGGGCACCGTCATCCCGATGATCCTGCTACTGAAGTCTCAAACGCGCAAACATCCATTTTGGCGGACACTGGCGCTGGGACTGGTGGTGTGCGGTGTTATCGCGTACCGGTGGGACACGAACCTGGCAGGTTTGTTCGTGGTCATCTCCTATTTACCCGGCCCGGCAACCATATCCTATACGGATTACATGCCATCGCTGATTGAATTCATCACGGGCGCAGGCGTGATCGCTTTTGGTTTCCTATCGTTTTCGCTGGGTGTGCGCTATTTGAAAGTGGTGGACCACCGCTATGTCAGCGAAGAACAAGAAACCATCAAAGTGGAATCTGCTGAACAAGTGCCTGCATAATTTTTCAAGCTTTTATCCACAGATTTCACTAATTTACACGAAAAAGGCCGGCCTTTTCAGAAGGCCGGTTTGGGTTTAATTACATTGTTACCAGGAACTTTATTTTTCCGGGGCGCCGGCGTCAATCCAGGCTTTAATGAAGGCCAATTCATCCGCAGAAAAAGTTGCGAAGTGGGTACCGGTGTTCTGGATCTGAATCAGTTTGCTGTTCGCGGAATTTCCGGCAACGATCACCACGCCATCCGTCGCGCCTTTCATTGCACCCGCATACGTGCTCAAGTCAAGCCCGGCGGAAGCACCAGCCCGCGAATGACAGGAGGTACACCTCGCATTAAAGAGGATCGAAGCGCCGGTCCACGTCAAAGAGGTCGGCGTGGGGATGGCGGGAAGAGTGGGGGCTGAGGTGGGCGGCAAGGGAGTGGGAGTCTGCGGAACATAGATCAGGTTGGCGGCCATCTCCGGCGGGATGGTTACGAGGGCGGTTTGTTCGCCGTGGACAAATTCAAACACGGCGAACAACATGACAAAGCCGGACAACACTGCAACCGGAACATATAATCTTTTGCGCCGGCGAAGCGCGGCCGTTTCCGCGACCTGACCGGCACCAGCCTTGAGATCGGCAAACTCAAGGGGATGCTCATGGCGCATTTCCTCCTCGGTCATATGCCCGGTCCACATGGATTGGTTGAATTTTTTGACGTGGACATGGTACATATGCCACACAATGATCGCCAGCACGGCCAGCACCGCCTCCGCACCATGCGCGGCCTTGGCGGCGGGAATAAAATAACCCGGCAGGAATTTAACGGTGGTGATCGGGTTCCACATCATGAAACCGGTAACTCCCATGACAATGATCCCCCATACCAAGGCCCAATATTCCGCCTTCTCATCGAAAGTATAACGTCCCATTTGCGGACGCGTTCCGGACAGGCCGATGTTATAACTGAAGGTTGCCCAGGCGTCCCAAACATCCTGCAAACTCGGCAACATCGTCATCGGGAGATGAAGAACATAAATCTTGTAGGCCACTTCAAGCACATGGAAAATGGCGACCAACATCAATAGGGTGGCCGCCACATGATGGGTGAGGCGAATATTATCCACACCGCCCCAAATTTCCACAATGGTCAAGGATACCGGATTAATGGCAAATTTCTGCACCAGACCCGTAACCGCCAGCGTGGTAAAGGAAAGCAGCATGAGGAAGTGCTGGATGCGGGTGAGGAGCGAAAAGCGTACGACCCGCCGGCGGCGAGGAGAGACCGGAACTTGATCTGTCATCCGCTTTGCCTTCCCTTCCGTTCCCCAATCGCACGGCGGACAAAGTCAGCGATCACAAAGACCAACATTCCACCGATCACCGCCGGAATGAGCAAGTCGTAAAACAGGTTAACATAATAGACCAGTGGGAATTTAGCGGGGCTGGCACCGTAATGATCCATCCATGCATCCGTAAAGTTCGCAGAGGTGACATTGGGATGGCAGCGTTGACATTTGGGCAGGAGGTTTTGTTTGATGGCAATGCCCGTGGCCGGATCGTCCACGCGGCCAATATCATGGATGCCATGACAATCGGTGCAGACCGGCTTATTGGTTGGCGTATCGGGCGAGATCTGCTCGAAGATCGCCACGGTTGTGCCATGGAAATCGGACACATAGGTATTCAACACCTGGGTCGAGATGCCATACTTGTCCATGATCGCCGGATTGGAATGGCATTTGGCGCAAAGCTCGGGTGTATCGTTATGGAAACGCACCGTGGTCGGAGACTGAATATTATGCACGCCATGGCAATCAATACAAGTGGGCACTTCGGGATTATTCTGGGTCAAGGCCGTGCCGTGTGCGCTGTTCTTATACTGATCGTAGATCACGCTGTGACAGCGCGCACATGTCTTAGGGATGCCCACGCGCACATCGGGCATCAACCCCCCGGTCTTGGGATCCGTCATGCGCGTCTGCTGATGCGGATTATGGCAATCGGTACAGACGGCTGCGTTGAAATTTCCGACCGCAAGCGCCTGCTGATGAACGCTATCCAGGGTTTTATCGTATTCGTCGGTATGACAATTCTTGCAGGCGGAATATAGTTGAAGCGTAACATCGCGGGTCGAATTCGGTTGAAAGGCCGGATGGGGATAGGTGCTGATGTTTGTATGGCAATCCACACAAGCCATGTTTTCCTGGTTATGAACGCTTTGCCTGAACATGGCAGGGTCAATATACAGGGAAAGGGTTTCACCGTCCGGCAAGGGCTTATTCAATCCGGGCTGGCTATGACAACTGAGGCAATAATCGTTGGAAGGCCTATCTTGAACGGAGGATCGAAAAATTGCGGGTGTTAACTGCGCGGCATCCGTCTTCGACGCAAAAACCGCAGCGCCGGCGAGGATCATCGCCACAGCCAAAATCGGAGCCATCCATCTACGATGATTGGATATCCACTTCATCCGAACGTTCTCCATGGATCGCTGAATCGACTGCGGGCATTATGGAATGATTCTAAGGAAATAACGCATATCGGAAAGTGACCTTAATCACAAGTTCTGTGTGAACCGTACCCAACCCCCTCCCCCTTTTGGATAGGAACGAGCGAAAAGGAGCATAGCAACCGGTTAGGTTTTTACCTCCGAATCCACCACATAATTCAGCACCTGACAGATGTCATAAGTTATTTAAGGTTTAAACCATGCAAACATACTCAAACGGGTAGTTGTGAAGCAGTGTACAACTACCCGTTTGAACGCCAAGAATCACCTGTAATGGGGTCTGCCATCCGAGCATGTTGTACTAACATTCACAATATCTTAATCCGGCTTTAATCCATGCAACTGCTGAACATCGTCATCCTTACCCATTGTTCCCTACTGGCAGTCGGACTCGCGAGCAAGCTCGATGAATATCGAGAGTCGCTGACCGTACGAACTTTGGATTTAAACCGGACGGATTATTTAAATGTGCTTAAGAAGGAAAACCCAGAGGTCATCATATTGGAAGCCTGCGATGCAGATACGTCCCAACAAGCGACCATCATGAAGGTACTGGATGCAGCGCCGGATGCCAAAGTGATCAGTCTCGATCTGACGAGCGATTCGGTCAAGGTTTTTTCAAGCACCGAGCGCAAAGTAAACGGTGCGAACGATTTGGTGGGACTCATCCAAACTTTTTCCAGCGTGAACAAATGATGAAATCCCCCGCGTTCCTGCTGTTGATTTTCCTTGGGCTGACTGCCTTATTGGTAATCGGTGGAATACAGCCTCAACTTATATCGGCACAGGCCACGGGTCCAACCGCCACGCCACCCACAACGAGTTCCGGAAACCCGCATGAAAATGGGGATTGCCTGGCGTGTCATTCGACTCCGCTCACCGTGAAGTATGCCAGCGGGGCAGTTGATACGGTGACCTTTGATGCGCACCAAGCCGTCCATAATAATTTCGCCTGCGTGGTATGCCATACGGCCCAGGCCACCTATCCTCATGCAGACTCGGGGAACAATGGCAACTGCTCCGTATGTCACTGGCAAATGACCAGCAGTAAAACCGCCCCGACCCAGATGGTATTTGCAAGCACCGACCAGGACAAGCGCGCCATGATCCTGGACATGAACAACTCATGCAAGAAGTGCCATGCCGATGAATTTGCCGCGACGGCCGACAGCGCCCACGCGCAGATCATGGCCGACGGCAATCGTTTCGCGCCGGTATGCGTGGATTGTCACGGCAGTCACGACATCCCGCAACTCAACGGATCACGGACAGCGATCCCGAAAATATGCAGTAAATGCCACACGGCTGAGTACACGGAATACCTGAGCAGTGTGCATGGCGCAGCCCTGCAAGATCAATCCAACCAGGATGTACCCACCTGCGGAGATTGTCATGGCATTCATAAAGTGACAGGACCCAGCGACGCCAGCTTCCGTCCGGACTCGATTGAGATTTGCGGGAAATGCCACGGCAACAAGGCTTTGATGAGCAAGTATGGGATATCCACCGACGTGTTTAACACCTACCTGGATGATTTTCACGGCCGAACGGTGGACTTCTTCCGTCAATCCGGCGAACTGAACGTCCCCACCGCAACCTGTTACGACTGCCACGGCATCCACGATATCCGGAGACCCGACGACCCACTATCCACTGTCTATCCCACCAATCTGCAAAAGACCTGCAGCAAATGTCACGAGGATGCAAGCATTCGTTTCCCACAGGCCTGGCTTAATCATCACGCCCCCAATATGGATCAAACTCCCGCCTTGTATCTGGTTAATCAAGGCTACATGATCTTTGTCCCAACGGTCATCGGCGGATTTGTCATCTACATTGCACTGGATGCCCGGCGGCGTCTGGCAGATTGGTTCGGGAAACGACGCAGTCAAAGAGTCGATCCGGAAGATTGATATCATGACCAAGAAGAATCCTCAAACCAAAAGCCCGAAGAAATTCCGACGATATATCCGCCGCCGCGAAGCCATGGAGGCCGCGGCCCGCTTCGGTGTGGCAAACGATGGAGGCCGCCAAATCATTCGATTCTCATGGGAACAGCGCATTCAACACTGGATCCTGCTGCTTTCCTTTACGACCCTGGGAATCACGGGCCTGGCGCAAACTTTTTACAATACGCCGGTGGGAAACGCGATCCTCCTGGCAGTGGGCGGCATTGAGGCGGCACGCCAGATCCATCATGTGGCGGCGGTCATCTTTGGAATCGAAGCGATCTATCACATCGGAGTATCCATTTACGAGTTATTTGTCTACCACAAGATCAGCCGGATCTGGCCGGATTGGAGCGATTTCACCAACCTGATAGACATGCTGAAGTTCAACCTGAGCTTATCGGCCCACCGTCCAAAATTCGACCGGTTCACCTTCGAGGAAAAAGCAGAGTATTGGGCTTTGATCTGGGGCACGATCATCATGGGTGCGACGGGACTTACGCAATTGTTCCCGCTGCAGGTGACCAGTATCCTGCCGGGCTGGATCATTCCAATCGCGCGTGCGTTCCACCGCTGGGAGGCGATCCTGGCAGTGGCAGCCATCCTGACCTGGCACCTTTATCACACACTGATCAAGACGCGTAATTTCAGCATTTTCAACGGTGTGATCAGCATCGCCCAGATGAAAGAAGAACATCCGGTTGAACTCGCGTATTTGGAGCACGCGGCCCTGGCACTCGAGACCAGCCCAACCTGGCCGGCGTTGATCGAGTTTTCACTAGATGAAGTGGAAGAGGAAAAAGCTCCCAAACCTAAGGAAATCATCAAGGTAGAGGCAGAAACAGCCGCCGTTACGGCCGAAGCGCCAGAGCAGAGCGTTGAAACGGTCCGCGAGGTAGCAGTCTTAAATGATGCACCGGACGCAACCGAACCGGAGGTTGCAAGCGCGGAGGCAAAACGCGAAGAAGAATCCGCTTCCGACGCAGCAAACGAGGCGCCCCTGACAGAATCATTTTCAAGCGGAGAAGCCCAGTAATGTCGCCGATCAAACTCCCCCGCATGAAGCTCGGATGGCCGGCATTTACCGTTGACCTGCGTAAACCATCCCACCGCCTGCACCTGACATTGATCTTGATGGGTTCATTCATCGTCCTGATCGCGTTATTGATCGGCGGCATTCAGGGCTATCAATTTACCGAAAGCCCGCAATTTTGCGGAACCTTATGCCATTCGATGGAACCCAATTATGTGCGCTGGCAGGCATCGCCACATGCCAACGTAGCCTGTTCGGAATGCCATGTGGGACCAGGTTTTGCGGCTTTTGTCAATTCGAAGATCGAGGGGACGCGCCAATTGGTGGATACGATCATGGGAACGTATTCGCGTCCGATCAAAAGCCCGGTCACGAACCTGCGCCCGGCGCGTGAAACCTGCGAAACCTGCCATAACCCGACCACCTTCAAAGACAATATCATCAAGATCATCCAGCACTACGACAGCGACGTGCAGAACACCCCTGTCACGACCACCCTCATTTTAAAGATGGGCGGCACCAATCCGGCGACCGGGATCAGCAAGGGAATCCACTGGCACATTCAGGGTGAGGTCTATTACATCCCGTTGGATGACCAGCGGCAGAGCATCGCCTGGGTCGGCGTGAAACAGCCGGACGGTTCCCTCAAGCAATATTTTTCGCGCGACCTGCTCAGCATGGGACCGACTGCTGAGGCCGCGTTTGTGGATAAGGCGCAGAAGACGGGCCAGTTGCGGTTGATGGACTGCATTGATTGTCATAACCGCGCGGCGCATTACATTCCATATCCCGAAGAAGCCGTGGACCAAGCCATTTCGAATGGTTTGATCTCGCGCTCCCTGCCATCCATCCGTTCCAAGGCCATGGGACTTTTGAAGGGTTCATATGCCAGTGACGGCGAGGCCTTGAAAGCCATCGAGGCACTCAAAGTCTATTATCAGAATTTGCCGGATGCCAGCGGCTATAACGCGCAGGATGTGAACCAGGCAACATCCGAACTGGAAACAATCTATTCCGACACGAACTTCCCCGATATGAATTTGAACTGGAAAACCAATCCAGACAACCAACAGCATACGCCGACCCTGGGCTGCTTCCGCTGTCACGATGACAAGCATGTGTACATGGATGCGCAGGGCAACCAGGAAACCATCAGCGCACAATGCAATTTATGCCATACCGTCCCGATCATTGCGCGCGGCTCCGATCTTTTGCTGTCCGCGCCGGTGCTGGTCGGAGATCCGCCGGATAGCCATAAGAATTTTAGCTGGACGATTGATCACCGCTATACCACGCCCGCCGAGGAACAGGCCTGCTTCAATTGTCACGGACAGGCGCTCTGCAATAACAGCGTATGCCACGGCCTGTCGCATCCACCGGACATGCTTACTTCCCATCCACTGCAAATTCAAGCCCAAGGCAGTGAGGTCTGCTACATCTGCCACCAAAATATTTTCTGTTCACGCTGCCACCCCGAAGGCATCCTGAACAATCCGTAAATGAAAGGCACAGGTTTATGAACAAGATCAAATCCATTTTAGACTTTCTGAATGAACACCTCTTCTCCAGCACATACCAGATCAGACGCCTGATCGTGTTGATGGTCGTGATCATCGGGCTGTTGATAATCAGTTTTGGAACCTATTATTACTATGACCGTTACTACAACCCGCAGCAATCTGCCTCTCAAACTGCAATCAGCCAGGCAGAGAAGGCGGTGCGTGATGATCCACAAAACATTGATAAACGGTTGACTTTGGCCCAGACCTACATCAATCATGGCCGGATCGAGGACGGCATCAATATCGCCATGCAGATCAAGCAGACGGCGCCCAACAATGTCAATGCAGATTTTTTACTGGGTATGGCCTATGCCAACAGCGGAAGACCCCAACTGGCCGTCCAACCCCTTCAAAAATTCATCGACAGCCGCAAAGATGAAAGCATGGCCGGACTCGATAACCAACTGCAGTCGGCTTACTACTACCAGGGAGACAGTTACTTGAAGCTGGGCCAGCCGCAGAACGCCATCCCGCCGCTTGAAACGACCGTCAAAGAGGTCGGCACGGATGCCGATTCGTTCTACAAACTTGGAATGGCATATGGAGGGGTCCAACGCTACGCCGATGCAATTACGCAGTTCCAGGTGGCCGTGGAATTCGTCCCCAATTTTACCGAGGCTTATCAAGGCATGGCCGACGCGTACGCGGCGAACAACCAACCCGACCTTGCAACCTATGCGCTCGGCATGGTGGCTTATTCAAGGAAAGATTACAAGAACGCACTGGCCATGCTGCTTAAGGTCGTCCAAAATCAGCCCAATTTCGCCCCTGCCTATACCGGCCTTGGATTGGTCTACGAGGCGACCAATGACCTGAAAGACGCACAAACCGCTTATCAGACCGCCGTCAAGATCAATCCGGATAACTTCACCGCCACGAACGGCCTGGAACGCGTTAACCAGCTTTTAGGAAAATAAACAGGAATCAACTCCATGACCACACAGAATCTTGAAACCCCCTCCCAAACCCCGCCCGGAGTGAAAGAAGAACAGGAAGATGAGCGCAAGCGCCGCTTGTTGTTAGTCATCCTGCTATTCCTGCTGCTCCTGTGCTGTTTTGTCGGTTTCCTCTTTATCCGTTACCTGGCCAAGCCCCAGCCGCTGCCGCAGTTATTACCCATCCCGGTGGGCAACTACCCGCCCGCTTATAAGTCTTCCATCGTGGGCGTAGATAGACCGGTTGGTGTGGCTGCCTCGCCAGATAACCAGCGGGTCTATGTCACTGAATCGAGCGGCCAGAACTTAATCAAGATTTTCGACCGGAACGGAAACTTGATCGGCAGTTTTTCACCGTTCGGCACCACACAATACAGCCGCCTGCTATTCTATATCGCGGTGGATGCAACGGGCCGCATATACGTAGTGGACCGCTTCAACAACAGCATTGATCTATTCGACGCGAACGGCAATCAACTGGATGGAATCATTGCGCCGGATATGACACTCAGCAAATTTGTCTCCCAGCATCTTTCCGGAGGCATTCCCGCAGGAACCAAGCTTGGTTATGACGGCCTCAACCTTGAGGTCTTATATCAACTGCCGGGCCAATCCATGCAGAGGGTGAAATTCACTCCGTCGGGAGCCAACTGGGCACCTTTGGGCATCCGTTTTGACTTACAGGGAGATTTAATCTACACCGATATCACCACCGGCTCTCACAGCGTGCATATCATCCCGGCCGCGGATATCAACGCTCCCTGGTTGACATTCAACCCCGCCATCAAGGAATTTGGCTCCATGGGTAAGGGAACCGGCCAAATGCAATTTCCCCAAAGCACCCTGACCGACAGCAAAGGCAATTTCTACGTTTCCGATGGAAACAATTCCCGCATCGAGGTGTTCGGACCGAACTTTGCCTATTCGACCTTTTTCGGTTTTGGGAGCGGCGCGGATGGATTAAACCTGCCGCGCGGCATGTGGTTGGATTCGAAGAGTCATCTGCATGTGGCGGATGCAGTAGGCGCGGTGATCCGTGTGTACGATGTTTCCGGGAGCACACCCCAATTCCTTTACACCTTTGGCGAACCCGGCGCCGACGACGGGCAGTTCAATTACCCGGTTGATATTACCATGGATGGCACCGGCCGGTTGTACATTGCCGACCGTGACAATGATCGTGTGCAAATCTGGTCATACTAGGAAAACAAGGAGGTGATGAAGATATCTATGATGTTGAAGAAGAATATGATTTTTCTCAAATCAATTTTGAAGAAAGGAGAATGAAACAATGAAGAAACTAATTTTTGCTTTGGTAATCGGCACCCTGCTTGTGGCCGCTCTTACCACCACCGCGCTAGCCGATAATGGGCCGCACGGCGGCATCGGCTTTTCCTCACAAGGCAGTATGGATGCCTGCGCCGGATGCCATCGTGCACATACTGCCCAGACCACGGATTACAACGCGGTATCGAATCCAACGGGAGCAGGCGACTTGTTGAAAACATCCAGCATTTATGGCTTGTGCATTTCCTGCCATGATGGGACTGGCGCCTACACAAACGTGCTAACTGGCACCTACGACACCACCACCACGAAAACCTATAACCTTCAACAATCGTTCGGTTCTCAAGAAGGTCTGCAAGGTGATCCGGGCGCGCCTTTGTTCGGCGGAGGTTTTGTATCCACGCCGATGAGTCATGCCTGGGCCGGCAATCAAACCTACAACAACAGCCTGACACTTGTACAGGGTGCTGTGAAGTCCAGCCACCATGTCAACGATAGTGTAGCGCAGACTCCTGAAAGTGTCTGGGGTTCCGGAGACTACAACACCACTTCCCAATCCGCCACGGGTGGAACGAACCCGACACTGGCACTGACCTGTGTTTCCTGCCATGACCCGCACGGGTTTGCCGGCGTGAATGCGAGCGGCCAACCGATGCCCTCCTACCGGCTGCTGCGGTATACACCGGAAGGTTCCAATGGGTATGAAATCACCTCTGTAGCTGGAAAAGCGTTCTACACCAATGCATTAAAGACGGATGCGATCATTCCTCCGACGACTCTCGCCTCCGGCGGATTGTCTGCATCGGTTCACGAACCAATCGGCATGGGTGCGACCTCCGGCAACAACTACACGGCCACCTCCTGGTGGTACACCATCAATACAAACGCTTATCCATCCCAGGCGTACGATCCCTTCCTGGTTGCACTGGATAAACCCTATGGCGCAAGCGCCACCACCAAGTGGACCTCAGTCACCTTCGGACCCAACGATCCGGCTCCCATTATCCATGGCGCCGCCTATTTGCGTCCGGCAACCGCCAACAGCACCAGCCTGTTCTGTTATACCCCAGGTGGAACGGCTCCGGCCAATCCTCCGGCAACAAACAACAACTGCGTTGCTCCTAATTTCACAGTGACCGGTCCACTGTTCAATAACAGTTCAGCCCGCCTGGGAATGGCTTTCTTCTGTGCACAATGCCACGACCGCTATCTCTCGAGTTCCGCAGGGCTGACCACCAGCACGGGCGATAAGTTATTCATGTTCCAGCACGATTCGGGAGCGACAAAGACCGCCCTGAAGGATCCCAACGTTACCTGCGTAGATTGCCATAATGCACACGGCAGCAGCGCGACAGCGACGGACCTTTCTTCTGATCCGCTTTCCACAACAGCTTCCAATCCCGACGACAGTTCCATGCTCAAGCTCGATAATCGTGAAATGTGCATTTCGTGTCACGGATCCAGCATCAATTTCCAATTTGCACCCTAGGATCCAGTCCCATCACGAAGTACCATCAAAGGGAGGGCGGTACCCAACGCCCTCCCTCGGTACAACGAATGCAATTATTTTTCCTTTGACCGTCATTTTATTGTGAGCGCAAACAACGAGAACTTCTTTGGCTCCACAAGGTAATCACAATCAACCCTAACAAATATTCGAGACTCGCAGAGTGAACCTACACCAGCGCCTGATGCACGCCAATAAAAGTTTCATCGGCCGATTGTTATTGATCGGCCTTGTATTGGTTAGCATCATCTTCTTTCCACGCATCGCGCAGGCGGAGGCGCATGATCCTATTTGGAATGCGCGCACCAACGGCGCGCCGGCCTTTCTGCAGATACCCGATAACTCCCACAAACTGTGGAGCGAATACGAGCTTGCCACCTTAAGCGGCCATCTGATTAATTCCGGAGTGGCGGACGCCCAAGTCTGTCCATCCGGCGGATTACAACGCAACGGCCAGGCCAATGCCTGCGGCGTAAAGCACGCCATGCCGGCCGCCCTGGTCTGGCAGAATCACTTTAACACCGATATCCTCAACACATCCCAAAGGACAGGCGTCCCGCCCATCCTGATCAAAAATATCTTCACATGGGAAAGCCAGTTCTGGCCTCAGACCGTATTCATCCGCACCTCCGAATACGGACTTGGACACATGACCCAAATGGGTGCAGACTCCCTGCTGCGCTGGAATTATCCTTTTTATGATTCATTCTGCAATGCCAATATGCCAGCGGACCGGTGCCAGCAAGTCTATGTGGAACAGCCGGATTACGTACAGGCCATGCTGCGCGGCCTGGTCGTCCAGCAGGTGGATGCGGATTGTTCCAACTGCCCATATGCCCTCGATCTGAAACGTGCCGGGGACAGCATTCCTATTTTTGCAAACACGCTGGTTGCCAATGCCAACCTGGTAAAGCATTATATTAAGTTTTATACGGGTTCGGATGCGGCGAATGAGGCCGGTTATCAGGACTTGTGGGACTTTGCCCTGGCAAGCTATAACGCCGGACCGGGTTGTTTCCAAACCGCCTTATCCCGTACGGTTTACAGCGGTTTACCGCTCACATGGAAGAACGTCTCCTCCAAACTGGATGTCGGCTGCCAGGGTTCCATTGCTTACGTCAAATTCATCAGCAAGACGGATCACTATCGCCCGCAGGATGATCCCGGCATCAACCCGACGGTCACTCCAACAGTCTCGATCCCAACTGCCACCCCAACGACATCCGTTCAAACTGCAACCCCGACGATTTCTCAAACCGAAACTTCCGGCACGCCGGTTTCGCTCGTCCCGTCATCCCTGCCCACTTCCACCGGCGGAGGTACGCTGACCGCGGTAACCACCTCCACTCACACGCCTCCAGCGGTATCCACCACACCGCAGGCACCGGCCACCATCGCCATCAGCAATTTACTCAAGCCGCTACATGTGGGAAACGAACTGATCATAAAGTTCAATCCGCTGCAACGCGCCACAGTCCTTCAAAACCTGGCGACTTTAAAAATGAACCTCGTCCCAGGCGCAAGTCAGATCCAGTCGCTCGATACCCTGGTGGTACAGGTGGACCCGAACCATCTAAACGACGCCCTGATCCAATTAAAGAAAAGCACCGGCGTTGAATTTGTCGAACCCAATTACCTGGTGATGGCTTCCGGCCTGCCCGCAGATGCCAACCAGCCGAACGACCCACTCTTCCCCAATCAAGGCAATCTCAACCGGATTCAAGTGCCTCAGGCTTGGAGTGTGGCACCTGCAAACATGAAGCAGGTGATCGTGGCTGTCTTGGATACCGGTGTGAATGTTTCCCATCCCGACCTAATCAATTCCATCTGGCAAAATCCGGGCGAGACGGGCATGAATGTCTCGAACCAGAATAAAAAGTCGAACGGTGTGGATGATGATAAGAACGGCTATATGGATGACTGGCAGGGCTGGAATTTCGTTGACAATAACAATAATGTCAATGATGATAACGGGCATGGCACGCATTTGGCCGGTATCATCGCCGCCTCGACCAACAATCATACCGGCATCGCCGGCATCGCACCCAATGCGCGCATCCTGGCAGTAAAGGTACTCGATAAAAACGGCTATGGCTCCTATGCCAATGTGGCACAGGGGATCATCTATGCCACGAACATGGGAGCGCGCATCATCGAGCTGGGATTCGGCGGCACAGGTTCCAGTGAGTTGATGCAGAGCGCAGTCGACTACGCGCTGGCCCACAATGTGCTGGTGGTGGCAGCAGCGGGAAACGGCGGCAGTACGGCGGCCTACTACCCGGCCGGATATTACGGGGTGATCGCCATTAGCGCATTGGATAACAGCAACCATCTAGCCAGCTTTTCATCGAGCGGGAGTGACATCAGTTTGTCTGCACCCGGCACCGGAATTATTTCCACGGGCCTATCCGAAACATATCCCATTATGTCCGGCACTTCCATGGCTTCGGCGGAGGTGACCGGCGTGGCCGCCTTGATGGCAGGCCTGCCGCAATATAGCAATGTGGACACTTTGCGTTCAGCGTTGCTAGGCAGTGCGCTCGATCTGGGAAATCCGGGGCGCGATCCGCAATATGGCTATGGGATTGTGCAAGCCTTGAGCGCGCTGGGTTATGACGGGCCGGTGGTTCCGACCGAAACGCCAGTCGCTTCCCCCACTCCTTCCGGAACCGTGACACCGGGACCAGGAGTCCATACGAATGGGATCACCACAGAAACCTTATACGGTACGGCCCAGACCTGCAGTTTTGGCGACCCCGGCGGCAACAGCATTGATTCGTCCATAAATGGCATTTCCGCAACCTGCAGTGGGGCTTACACGGGCAGTCCGATAGGCAGTTGGACCTATATCTCCATGCAACATATTGCCTCCATCCAGACCATTCAAAAGGGCACGGGAGCGGTCATGCTGGATGTCGGATTTACTACAACCGGCATTTCTCCCACAGATTCCATTGCATTGGAACTTTCCAATGATAATGGGACAACCTGGAATCAAGTCACAACATTTACCGCCGACCAGACCTCAACAAACACGCAGTCTTACGATGTCAGTTCCATCTTTACGAAGGTAGCTCAAGCGAATCAGGCGCAGGTAAGGTTTGCGGGCATTGCCGGTCAAGGGAATACTATCAGCATCAATTTGGACGAGGCCCGCCTGGATGTGAACGGTTACATCCCGCCGACGGTAACGATCTCAACCCCATCCGATCATTCCACCTTTGCATACGGCGCGACAGTATCACTCTCCGGAACAGCCAGCGATCCACAGGACGGAAAGATTGACTCTTCCATTGTTTGGTATTCCAATCTCAGCGGACCGGTTTGGACGGGCGCAAGTGTATCCACAACCACTTTAATTCCGGGCACGCACATCATTTATGCACAAGCCATCGACTCGGGCGGGGCAAAGGCCACGGCATTCATCACGATCACGGTCACAGGTCCGACGGACAGCCCACACGGCAATTTCATGGCCAGCACAACCGACCTATGCGCCGAGTGCCACCGCACCCATACCGCTAAAAGCACCTTGCTGGTCAACGATCCCAACCCGGTTCTGACCAGTGATGCTTTTTGTTTGAGCTGTCATACGGATGTATCCACGCACTCCAACCAGAGCTTTACCGGTCGGACGGAAGCGCCATTTGTGGTGCGATGCATTCAATGCCACGACCCACATGGCTCCAGCAATCTTTTCGATCTACGGGCGAATATCCTAACCAGCCTGAATCCCCAGACTACGACCGGGACGATCAATTTCACAGCCCTGACCGGGCCAAACTCGTTTGATGATGGAACAAGCCCGAAGGTTAACCGTCTGTGCCTGGCCTGCCACTCCGGAATGACCAATCACCCGGGCGGGCTGGGTCACCTAGATACCAACGGTCTGCCCACCCTGGATTACAGCGGACTAAGCTGTATTGCCTGTCATCCTCATAATGCCGATATGAATCCAACGACGCAGGACGGCTTTATGCCGGTGCGCAATACCAACCCTTAAAATGAACAACCTATCTGTTCTTGCGCGCTGATAATCCGCTTTCAACTGCATAGGCAGCGGCTTCTGCGCGATTCTTTAAATTCAATTTTTGCAAAATATGTTTGAGGTGGTATTTAACAGTATTTTCACTGATCTTCAATTCTTCCGCAATGGACTTATTCTGAAGCCCCTGCGCGATCAACTGCAAGATCTCAACTTCACGTTCCGATAAAGCGGGCGGCCTTGAGGCTTCAAAGGGAGTTGCATTCTTTGCCTGATGTGCAATATGGTCCAGCAAATGGCTGGTCAATTCACCGGAAAGAGGGGCCTTCCCCTGCTCGAGCCCGCGCAGGGATGCGATAAAAGATTGCGAATCCAAACTCTTGAGCAAATACCCATAGGCACCACTTTCGATGGCGGTGACCAGGTCTTCATTACGATCCGAGATAGTCAGCATGACGACTTTTATGGCGGGTGCAGAAGCCCGAATCTGCCGCAAGGCCTGAAGGCCGTTCATGACCGGCATATTCAAATCCATCAAAACGATATCGGGCTTCAACCTAAGCGTTTCGCGGACAGCCTGTTCCCCATCCCTGGCTTCGCCGATGACCTCAAAGCCAGAGGCCTTTAAAAGACTGGTGATGCCATCACGGAAAAGAGAATGATCGTCTGCTATGAGAATACGCATGGATTAGGCCGGGTTTTCAACTGAGATCGGCAATGAAACGGTAACCTGGGTGCCTTTACCAGCCTGCGATTCTATCATGAACTTTCCATGCAGGCTTTCAGCACGCTCGCGCATGGTTTGCAAGCCATATTGGGATCCCCCGGAAGAGGAAGGCGAGGCAGAATCAAAACCAAGGCCGTTATCCGCGATGACCAATATGAGTTCCCGGTCACGGAAGAGGATCTGCACCGAGGCCGTCGAGGCTTTGGAATGCTTGCGTATGTTGCTCAGCGCCTCCTGAACGATACGCAAGGCTTGTACCTGGGTTTCGGGAGATAACTGGATTTCTCTCGCGGCCGGATCAAAGGAATACGCAACGGGAATCCGGCACAATTCCTTGAATTGATCCACGTAATTACGGATGGCAAGGTCCAAACCGGAGGCAAGCAAGCGGGAGGCACGCAAGCCATGGATGGCATCCCGCACGTCGGTCAGAAGGTTGTGCGAGGCGTTCTCCAGTTCGCGCAAATTGACCAGTGCATCCTTTTTCTTCCCCTTCTCCACAAACAAGTAAATCGCCCCGATTTTTGTATTCAGGTATGCGAGAAGCTGAGGAAGGCTGTCGTGAAGCTCACGGGCGATCCGCTCGCGTTCTTCAACGATGGCTTTGCTCAAGAGTTCGCCGCGCTTTCTTTCCTCCTGGATGTGCATTTCAATTTCCGTGACCATGCGATTAAACGTATCGGCCAGGCGATCCAGCTCATCCCCGGATTTCGAAACGGGCAAACGCGCGGCGCGTTTGCCGTTCGCATACTCATTCAGAGGCTGCATAAAAGACCTAATACGGCGCACGGCCAGAATATCGAGCAGAAAATAAATCGCGATAAAGATCAATAATGTGGTGAGGATGGACAATCCGAAGTTGATCAGGGTATTCTGACGCGTTTGATCCTGCTCTTTTTGTGAAGAGATATCCACCAGCAAAACGCCGAGATAAGTTTGCCGGGTTCCGTGGCAGGGGTTACATGCGGATTCATTTTGGATGGGTGTGGCAACCCGTAACGTGTCCACGCCGCCGATATTTGCATTAAGGATCCGTGGCAGGGCATTATCGGGATATTGGTGACATCCGTTACAACCTGGCTGGCTGGCATCCAGCGTCATGCCCAGTTTGTTTCCGCTGGCAGAGCTATCCGCTTTCACAACGCTATTTTGATCCAGGAGAATCACCCGCTTCACATTTTCCATTTCACCGCTGTTTTGGATCATGGCTTTCACCAAGGAATCATCATGCATTAACATGGCATGCTGTAACCCCATGAGCATGACATCGCCCACCGTCTGGGCGGCCTGTTCGTTTTCGGATTGGGAAAATTGAGTTTCGCGCGCGTATTGCCAAAATGAAAAGGCGCTCATCAATATCAAAAGCGGCAGTGCAATGCTCAAGGCAAGGCGGATGCGCAAGTCAGCTCTTGAAAAAAACTTCATGCAGGTCGATTCCTCGTCTGTTCCTGATCCTAACCACTTCGAGATTGGAATGCATTGAAAACCATTATAATTCATTGTCTATCGGCAAAGTCTGTTTCCATGGAAAGACCATCAGGAAACGATCGAAACCCAACCCAATGATCCAAGGCAGGTTCAAACGATGAGCAATTTTTTCGGGAATGCCATAAAGAACTTCGTTGATTTTTGGAAGAAAGACATCATCAACAAATTGATCGCCCTGGTGATAGCCGTGCTGATCATCCTCTTTCTGGCATTCGTCTATTTCCTGTTAACCATTCCAAAGGACAGCCTTCTTTACAGCGCCTTCCTCCCTGCAGGTAATGCCAGACAGACTCCGGTCGGTACGGCGACGCCGATGCCAACGCCGACCACTCAATTCTTCCCGTCCGTAACGCCGATGCCAACCTTCACAGCGACGATCGTTCGCTTCTCCTCTCCCACCGCCCAAACATCGGCCACCCTGACACCATCCGCCACTCTCCTGCAACCCACAGAAACGAGCGTGCCCCTTTCCTTAATCATAACCCCGGTATCGAATGCAGCGGCTATGGCTTGCATTCCCAACACCATACTCCAAACCGGCAACGTGGTGGGGGTGATCGATGGGAATACCATCAAAGTCCTGCTGGCAAGCGATGGAAAAATCTATGTCGTCCGTTATATCGGAATTGCCGTTCCCAAATACGGCGAAGTACAGGAACCATACGGCGAAGCGGCTGAGATCAAAAACTATAACCTTGTTTTTGGACACACTATAAGCATGTTTGCAGATGCTGCGGACAAAGATCCTGCTGGCCGGTTATTGCGCTTCGTGATGGTGGACAATACTTTTGTAAACCTTGCGCTGGTCCAACAGGGACTGGCAACGCCCATCCCGCTTCCGCCCAACACGGCTTGCGATCCGATATTTCAAAATGCGGAACAGGTGGCAGAGCAATCCCAGATTGGCAGATGGGCGCCTACGCCGACTCTGCAATCACCCTGAAATTCATCCGCGATCACCCATACCAAGGAGATTCCATGACTGCTTTGAACAGCAAAACCATCACCTATGAACAACTTGCAAAAGCGATCGATCACTCGCTTTTGCGGCCCGAGCTTACCGAGGCGGATGTGATTGCCGGTTGTGAACTGGCCGCCCGTTATCATACTGCGACCGTGTGCGTTAAACCGTGCGATGTTAAATTGGCGAAGAAACTGCTGAAGGATTCGGATGTCAAGGTCAGCACCACCATTGGGTTTCCGCATGGCGCCCACGTGACTTCCACCAAAGTGGCCGAGGCGCAACAAGCCATGGAGGACGGCGCGGTGGAACTGGATATGGTGCTGAACATCGGCCAGTTGCGTTCCGGCAACAGCAACTACGTTCGCGATGATATCAAAGCTGTCTGCGACGCAGCTCATGCGCGCGGCGCAAAAGTAAAAGTGATCTTTGAAAACGCATATCTCACGGACGAACAAAAAGTATTGGCGTGCAAGTTGTCGGAAGAGGCCGGAGCGGACTGGGTAAAAACATCGACCGGCTTCGCACCCAGCGGTGCAACCCTCGACGACCTGCGCTTGATGCGAAAGAACGTCAGCGAAAAGGTGCAAGTCAAGGCCGCGGGCGGAGTGCGCACATTGGCCGCACTTTTGGACGTGATCGACAGCGGTGCAACCCGCTGCGGGGCGACGGCGACCGCCGTAATTCTCGATGACTTCAAGCGGATGAGGGAAGAGACCGCGCATAAAGTACCCGACTCAGAATCCCATTAGGCATCATAGTGCCGGGGGCGTATTCTGTGGCTGGATTCCAAACCAGACCCCAAGCTTCAAAGCGTGCTACTGCCGGTTACCTGCGAGAACTCGCGTCCATTGGTTGAAATCCTGCCTATGCAACTATTGAGCCTGGTAATGGCAGAGCGCAAAGGCATACAGGCCGGGCAGTTCCGTCACGTCGGCAAGGTGACCACAAGCGAGTAAAGATCGCTGATCCATTTATCCTAAAACTTAACGCACTCCGTCCCGAAGGTATTTGTACAAATCTTCGGGACGGTACGTAACATCAATTAATAATTTTGACGAGTATCGCTTGTCATCAAGTATCGTTCCTAGAGCGCATACATCTCCTAACAGGATACTCACCGCGGTCTGTTTTTCACACGCGTTTTTTATACACCCTCATCGCAAAGATATAAGCCACAAGCATAATCCCGACGCACCACGCTAGAGCGACCCAGATATCATTGCCCACCGGTTGATCTGACAGCAACGCACGGATGGCGTCCACTATGGAGGTCACCGGCTGGTTTTCGGCAAAAGCGCGAACTACCGACGGCATCGACCCGGTTGGCACAAACGCCGAGCTGATAAACGGTAGGAAGATAAGCGGATAGGAAAAGGCGCTTACACCGTCCACCGATGTTGCAGACATTCCAGCAATCGCCGCGATCCAGGTCAAGGCCAGCGTAAACAGCGCGAGTATACCGGCTACGGCAAGCCATGACAGTACCCCCGCCGACGAGCGGAAGCCCATAACGAGCGCTACGAGAATGATGACGACAACCGATATGGCGTTGGAAACGAGCGAGGTCAACACATGCCCCCACAGCACGGTTGAACGTGCAATCGGCATGGAATGGAACCGTTCGAAGATGCCACTTTGCATATCCATAAACAGACGGTAAGCCGTATAGGATATGCCGCTTGCAATCGCAATCAGCAGGATGCCGGGCAGCAGGTAGTTCACATAGTTATCCGTGCCGGTTTGGATTGCGCCGCCAAACACATAGACGAACAGCAGCATCATCGCAATCGGAGTGATGGTGACCGTGATGATGGTGTCCAGGCTGCGGAAAATATGACGCATGGAACGTCCAAGCATGACGCCCATGTCGCTGAAAAAGTGTTTATTCATTGTACCTTTTCCTCCTTTTTACCGATGATTGCGAGGAATATCTCCTCCAATGAAGGTTTTTTTTCCACATACTCCACCTTTGCGGGCGGGAACAGCTTTTTCAGTTCTTCAAGCGTACCGTTGGCGATAATCCTACCCTCATGCAGAATGGCAATTTGATCGGCAAGCTGTTCAGCCTCGTCCAAATACTGCGTGGTCAGGAATACCGTCGTGCCATTATTGGCAAGCTCTTTGACAGTCTTCCAAACCTCGATGCGCGCCTCGGGATCAAGTCCGTTAGTCGGTTCGTCGAGGAAAATGAGCTGCGGTTTTCCCACCAGGCTCATGGCGAGGTCGAGCTTGCGGCGCATACCGCCCGAATAAGTAGATACCCTGCGGTCGGCGGCTTCGATCAAGCCGAAGCGTTTCAGCAAATCTTCGGCAACCTGACGCGGATCATGGAGGTGCCGCAGCCTGGCAATCATAATAAGATTTTCCCGACCCGTCAAAATCTCATCCACGGCGGCGAATTGCCCGGTCAGGCTGATCGACTGCCGCACATCGTCATCCTTTGACACAACCTCGAATCCGTTTACGAAGGCGGTACCGCCGTCCGGTTTCAGCAGCGTGGTGAGGATTTTGATAATCGTTGTCTTGCCCGCGCCGTTGAAGCCAAGCAGGGCGAAAATACTGCCCTTTTCCACCTCAAAATCCACGCCCTTCAGGACATGCAGCTGCTTGTAGGACTTTTGCAGTCCTTTACTTTGAATTGATAAGTTTTGCATCATCGTTAATCGTTAGATAACGGTAACCTTTGATAAATCTGCTTCCATGCCTTTGAGTGCGGCATAGGTCAGCTTATCCATCATCGCGCCGTCAAAGCAAATGGTTTTGAGGGCACGGTAATATTTCTTGGTCAGAGACCACGGCGGTGTAAAGGACACATTTTTTAGCGTCGCGCCTTTAAACGTAACTTCGTTCAGCGCCGCCTCGCCAAACTTAACGCCAATAAAGGTCTGCCCATCCAGGCACAGCCCCGTCAGGTCGGAAGTTGTAAAGTCCACGCCGTCGAAAATGCAGTTCTCAAAGATCGTTTTTCTCAGGTCGCAAATGATCAGGTTGACGTCGGTCAGCTTTACATCGATGAATTTGGCTCCGGCCAGCTCCGACGTGCTGAATTTGGTGCGCACAAGGATGGCCTTTTTGAAACTCGCATCCGTCAGGTCGGATGTGTAGAAATTGCAGTCTGTCAGATTTGCGCCGTCAAAAATGGCTTCGAACATATCGCTGGCCTTAAACGAGCTGCCGGTCAGATCTGCGCCTGAAAAGTTGGAGCCACGCAACGCGCTGGCGTCAAATTTCCCTTTATGTGCGGTAACGCCCGCGAAGTCGCTCTTTGGCAGGTTGCTCGCGCTGAAGCTTGTCAGCACTTGCCGCTCCAGCGAGCGGGAGAGGTTAGCAACCTCCTGTATCGTCTGTTCGATGTCGCCAATGCTGTCAATGGTCATCTCAAAGGCCGTTTCATCGTCCTTGCCTTCGGCTTTGAGTTCACGGAACCGCTCCTGTAAATCGGAGAGTAGGTCAACCTTTAGTTCAGCGACGCTTTTTACCCCATCGTAAGGCGCAAAAACGCTGTTCAAATATTGATTTAATTTCTCGTTCATAACATCACATCTCCTTATAATAAGTTATCGAGTACGCGCTTTGCATACTGCCAATTGCTTTTGTTGTTGGCGTAAGTGGACTTACCCTTTTCGGTAATCCTAAAATACTTACGCCGTCCGCCCTGGGTTTCATCCCCCCAGTAAGAAGTGATACTCTCATCCGCCTCCAGCCTCTTCAGGCTCGAGTACATGGTGGCCTCCTTGAGTTCATACTCACCCGAGGATTTTGTTTGGATCAATTTTGAAATCTCATAGCCGTATCGATCATCATCCATTAAGAGCTTCAGGATGATCGTATCTGTATGGCCTCTGAGCAGGTCCGAAGTGATCTTGTTATCAGTCATAGGTAACCTTCATGGGTATAATATACACCATATTACTATGTCTGTCAAGGTAGTTTATCTAGTTTAGTAGTTTATTGGTTATGGGAAGAAACTATGTGTCTGATAAAAGGTAAGTGAGTATCCTGGATTGGCAGTAACTCACCTTATGCAAAACATCCCGAAGGTTGCCGTAATTCAAGCCGGTTTTTTCCCAAACCTTCGGGACGTATGTAACATCAGTTAGAAATACATTCCTGGATGGATACTTTATGTAATTAATGATGACAGGGGATGCTCACCATAATTTTATTTCCCGGGTTCATTTCTGAATCCAAGCGCTCTATGCACATCAGGTTTTCAGGTTCATTCATCCCCAAACGCAATCCCCATGCCGCGGGCGGTGAGGACGGCGTCCCCATTGAGATCGACGCGGCGTGGAACAGCCAGCGCCTCTTCCAGAGTCACATCGGTGATTTGCTCCGAACGCAAGGAGACCATGCGGTCAAAGCCGCCGCGTGCCGCAAGCCTGACGGCGGCCGCACCGTAACGGGTCGCCAGCCAGCGGTCAAACGCTGTAGGCGTACCACCTCTTTGCAAATGGCCC
>Ga0182027_10000874_pt1 | contig 51199 bp, 40 predicted proteins | sample 712E1DmetaG_FD_121300 | JGI IMG/M metagenome (GOLD analysis project Ga0182027, IMG submission 121300) | Permafrost microbial communities from Stordalen Mire, Sweden - 712E1D metaG (Illumina Assembly) | ecosystem: Environmental > Terrestrial > Soil > Wetlands > Permafrost | place: Sweden...
ATGCGCGGCTGGAAGAAGTAACGCAGGCCGATCTTGATCTCGCAGCGCGCTTCATTGATCAGGCCCTCATAGCCCTCGGCGATGTAGTAGCCGAGGTCTTTGAAACCTTTCTGGCGGGGATTCAACGGGCCTGTTACGCACCACACAATCACGCCGGTGCGTTTATCCACGCTCATGGCAACGCCGCAGTGCGTGATGGGACATCCACAGGACATACCGAGTGGGCGGCCAATGAGAATGTCGCCGGCCTGAATATCCATTTCGCGCGTGATGAGCGGGTTGTGCGGCAGGATGATTTCACGCGGACCGGGTTCTTCGGGGAAATGTTCGAGATAGAAATCGAACTCGCGGCCGAGGCTGTCACGATATGGATTGCTCATGCCGGGAATAAACGAAGTCGCCGCGCCGGAGGCTGGAGCACACACTGCGCAGGCTGCCATCACGGGTTGGGCACTCATGGTCGGCACTGGGTTTGCCACAACCATATTCTGCAGCGGATTTGCTGCAACAGTATTTGGCAATGGATTTGCCCGGTTCTCAGTGGCAACCTGACGTGCCTCGTAACGGTTATCCGATAGATAGATACAGCGTTTGATTAGTTCGGGGCTGTCCGGCAATCGTGCGGCCAGTTCTTCGCAACTGCGCATACCGCACACACCGCAGTCCAAGCCTGGTAAATCATCAACTGTATAAAAAGTAGGGGTAGCCATTTTTCTCCTTTGGTTTTTATGCCGTCAAGGCAAAACTTCGCGACGTGACGGGGTGCAAGCTCTCCACCAGCCGCGGTAAAACTTCTAATAAGGTATCCACTTCCGAGTCCGTGTTGAAGCGGCCCAGCGTGATCCGCAGGGAACCGCGCGCTCGCACGGGATCCATGCCCATCGCCATCAAAATATAGGATGGTTGCCCGGCGTTGTGCGAACTGCATGCGCTGCCGGTCGAGATGGCAATGCCTTCTTCATTGAGCGCCAGCATCAAATGGATGGCTTCGCCTTCCTGGCTCGCAAAGCCGAGGCAGATATGCCCGGGCAGGCGCTTGTAGCGATGGCCGATGAGATAGGCGTTTGAGATTTTTTCGGTGATGGTGTTGATGATTCGATCGCGCAACCGCACCAGGCGGCTTGCCTCTTCGTTCATTTCGGTCCCGGCAATTTCTGCTGCTTTCCCAAGCCCTGCAATGGCTGCGACGTTTTCGGTTGCGGAACGCAGTCCGCGCTCCTGTCCGCCGCCATACACCAGCGGCTCGATCTTGACGCCCTGACGGATGTATAGCGCTCCGATTCCCTTTGGCCCGTGCAGTTTGTGTCCCGAAAGTGAAAGCATATCAACGGGCATGCTATCCATATGCAGAGGAATTTTACCGACCGCCTGCACGGCATCGGTGTGGAATAGGCCGCCATGCTCTTTGGTGATCTTTGCCAATTCTGTAATAGGTTGCAGGGTGCCGACCACATTATTGGCGGCCATCACTGAGACCAGGCGTGTGTTGGGTCTTAATGTTTGCTTGAGCGACTCTGGATTGACGATGCCTTCAGATGTCACCGGCAGATAACTGATGGCGTAGCCAAGTTTTTCGAGATGCTTGCAGGTTTCCAAAATCGCCGGGTGCTCAAACGATGAAGTAATGATGTGGCAATCCTGCGGCTTATGCTTCGTGGCCACACCGATCAGCACCATGTTATCTCCTTCAGTACCGCTGGCGGTGAAGGTGATTTCATCGGGGCTGGCGTGGAACAAGTCGGCTACTTGGCGGCGGCCTTCATCAATGGTTTCCTTGGCTTGCTGTCCGGCCCAATGCAAACTGGAAGGGTTGCCAAAGTTTGCGCCGTAGCACGGGAGCATGGCTTCGACCACGCGCGGGTCAAGTGGGGTGGTGGCTGAATGATCGAAATAGATTTGTTCCATATTATTCTCCGCGATAGAAGTTCTGGTTTTCCAGCGAGCGTACAACACCGAAGTGAGCCTGCCAGCCGATTTCCTTTTTTCCAACACAAATGGTGCATGTGCCAACCGGCGGGTTGCCGCGCAGCAGCATCTTCTCCCACGTGTCGGGCTGGTTGTGCAGGAAATCCACCAGCGGGTCAATACCGATGCCATACAAGGCGTTCACTTCTCGCACCTTGACGTTCGGTGCTACATCTTGTATGCGCGAGCGGAAAACCTCGCGCTCGGCCTGCGAGACGCGGTCGATCTTGGTGACCACGGCTACATCCGCCAGGGAAAGCATGGGGCCGATCTTGAGCGGCAGGTTGGTTCCGCTGGTGGCTTCGATCACGATCATGCCCAGGCCTCCGTCAACATAAGGGGAACAGCGTAAGCATAGACCAGCGGTCTCAACCAGCAGGATATTCGCCCCCGATTTTTCCGCCCATTGCAGGGCATCGCCCAGCACCATCACGTTACAATGATCGGGGCATAATTCACCCGAGTAGACTTTGCGGGTCGGTATCCCAAATTCTTTGGCGAATATTTCATCTTCCTCGGCAAATTGAACGTCCACCTTCAGGAAGGCGACGCGGTCACCCGCAGCCTGTAATTTGCGGATCATGTGACGCAGGACGGAACTTTTGCCCGTTGTGGCTGGGCCGGCGCAAATTGCGAGTTTCATGCCAATCCTTCCAGTTCGTGGCTTGTGAGTCGTTCGCCAAAGCGGATTTTGTCGCGCATGGCAGAGAGCAAGTCATCGAGTTTGCTAACCTGGTGGGAGAAAACGCGCTCTTCTTCGTTGGTGGTAAGCACTTTAGTAACGGAACCGCCCTGCATCACAATGCGATAATCGGAGAGCAATGCAATGCGCGGATCGTGGGTCACGAAAATGAAGATCTTGCGATAGGCGCGCAGAAGCTCCAGGGCGCGCGAACGGTTAATGCCTGCGTTCTCGACTTCATCCAACAACACGATGGGAGTGTCGCAGATGATGGTTGCATCGGCAATCAGCAGGGCGCGGGTTTGCCCGCCTGAAAGTTCGGTCATGCGGCTGGTGAGAACAATGGGTTCGCCGGTAAGCTGATTGGCAAAGTCGAGCGTCTTTTGGATCATCTCATCCACTTGACTCTTCTTCACGGCACGGATGCCTGCGTGTGCGGTCAGAAAATCCACCACGGGCAGATCGGAAAGAAAAGTGGTGTGTTGAGTAATGAGCGCGATCGGGTTCATGGCGGGATTATCGCGATACTCAAGAGGAGGACGCTCACCGTTGATCAGGATGCGCCGCCCTGTTTGGGTGTTGGCATCCGCGAAGAGTTCCAGGTCGTTGATCAGGGTTGTTTTCCCTGAACCTGTCGGGCCGACAATACTGACAACGTCGCCCATTTTCAAGTCGATGCGTTCCACAGCTTCGGGTACGCCTGCCCGGCTTTGTCCGCCGAGAATGGTGATGGTATCGATCATTTTTTCTCCTTTGTGATTTGGATGAATAACTCTGTTATATAACTGATGTTACACACCGTCCCGAAGGTTTTGGCAAAAACCCTGCGGGAATTGAGAAAGCCTTCGGGACGTTTTGCGTAAGGTGAGTTATATAAGTTATCCTATTGATATAGTCATATATTGAGATAAAAAATTAAATCAGATCCGCAAGGCTGGTATTTTCCAGCGTATCCATGATCTGTTCCTGAAGGTCACCGAATAAACCGGCCAGCTTCTCCTCTTCCTCCATGGGCGCAGGCTGATAACCTTTTTCGCTGACGGGTTCCAGGGGGGCCAGGGCGCCATCAAACAGGCGAATGACCTCGGCGACTGAGATCTTTTTGGCAGGTTTGGCAAGACGGCAGCTCCCTTTCGTCAGCCGCAGATATCTTGCATTGATCAGTACGTCGAGTATTTCGTCCAGCGCCTCCTGCGGAATTGGATGAGAATTCCTGATGGACACGGAGGTGGTTGCCCTATCAGGCTGACGGGCTATTTGGATCAGGGAGAGCAGGGCGTATTCACTACGCAAGGATATTCTCATAGTTATATGACTAAATCAATGGGATTATATGCAAAACCAGTTTTATGTCAAGGCTTAAATTCCAAAATTCGATATTTTTTGTGGGATTATTTAACGGGACTCATTACCAAACAAAACCGCCCATTTTCAGGGCGGCAATTGTTTATCGGTTGGGGAAAAAACATTTTGGTTGAATCGTTATTTCATCACATCCGCGATCGTGGTTTTCTCCAGCTTTTGAGAAGTATAGTCACGGATATCTCTGAAAACCCCGGTTAGTTTCTTTTCTTTTTCTATAGGTGTGGATTCGTAGAAATTCTCGCTGACGGAATCGGTCGGGGCGAGCGCACCGTCAAAGAGGCGGATCACTTCTGCCAATGTGATCTGATCGGGCTCTTTTGCCAGTGTATATCCTCCATGTTGTCCTTTTGTGCTGTACAGGAAGTGTGCGCGCTTTAAAGCCAGCATCAGTTGCTCGAGGAACTTCGGAGGGATGTTCTGGGCTTTTGCAATCGTCTCGATGGAGATAAACCCTTCGGTCTTGTGACGGGCCAGGTAAACTAATGCCAGAAGTCCATATTCACTGCGGTTGGTAAGCCTCATAATTCCTACTCTTCTGATTTGTCCTATCGGAAGTATAGTATAAAAAATGGGGTTGTCAAGTTTTGATGGTATGTACCCCGTCGAAACATTTGAGACACAAGGATCGATTTGCAAAGGTGAGCTCGTTCGTTTTTTGCGGGTTGTCGACAAAATATTTTGTGCCTTTTTGCCTTCGTGACCTCGTTGTTAAAAAACCGCGTAGTCCCTGTGATCCCCATTCTCGAATATCGAATAGCTCTCCATCCCCTCCATTCCCCGTCCTCCGTCCTCTTGTAATTGCGATCAGTCGGTGGTTGAGTAACCGTGATCTTCGGCGTATCGAAATCCCATCCTCCATTAACCATGATCCATGACCCATTCCCTATTCCCTATTCTCTATTCCCGAATAACCAATATCGAATATCGAATATCGAGTATCGAATATCGAGTATCTAATCTCGAATATCTCCTCCATCCTCCATTAACCATGATCCATGACCCATTCCCTATTCTCTATTCTCTATTCCCTTTTACTTCTTCCTCTCCTGATACCGTTTATAGACTCTCTTCCATACCTCTGTGGGGTTTTGAGGTTTGGCCTTCTTCTGAGCGTCCTTGCTGAGATGGAACGCAAAATCCTCCAGCAGACCGGAAATGTGTTGCTCTGGTTTATGAAAAATAGGCGGCTGGCCCAGATTGATTGCCTCCACGAAAACATCCTGCATATAAGGGATCATGGCAATCGCGGTCAGATCCAGTGCAGATTCGATTTTATCCTTGGTCAGGCTGGAATGCGGAAAAGTGGCATTCAAAACCAGCTTGCGTTTTTCTTTTGGGTAACCCAGTTTGTCATAGGTTTCCAACGCGGCATTGACCGCACGGATCGAAGCCATGTCGGGCGTGGCGATCATCAGGATTACATCCGCGGCATCCAGCGCTTGCAGGGCAGGCTCGCTGAAATCGTGTGGCAGGTCAGCGACTATGTATTCATATTGGCTTTTGATCAGCTTAAACGCCGCGGCCAATGTATCCCCGCGCAGACCTTCCGCCTCGATCGGAAAGGTCGGCGCGGCAATGAAGTGCAAGCCGCTCTCATGACCGCTGATGATCGAACTCAAAGCGCTCATATCCAGGTCTTCCGCGCTGAATGTTACGATATCGGCCCATGTGCGGCGCAGGGGCATATTGAGCATCAGCGCCACCTGGCCGGCAGTCATGGTTAGGTCGAGTAATATCGTGGGTTGGCGCCATAAACAGGAATAACCCAGGGCAAGATTGACCGCTAACGAGGAACAACCCGTTCCGCCGCGTAAACTATGCACTGCGATCATTTGTGCTTTAGCGCCCTCCATGCCTTTGGCCGGCGCCTCGGTGGGGGCTACTTTGGTGGCTTCCGAGCGCCTTAGCAAGGCCGTCACCCGTACAGCCAGCTCGGCGGCTTCGAAAGGCTTGGTGAGATGATCGTCCGCACCTGCTTCAAAAGATTTGATCTTATCCTGCAAACCTGATTTTGCGGTCAGTACCAGGATGGGAGTGGTGGCAAACTCCGGCTGGCGGCGCAGGGTGCGCGTCACTTCATAACCGTTGATATCCGGCATCATCACATCCGTGATGATCAGATCCGGCTTGAGGCTGCCCGCCAATGATATGCCGCTGCGTCCATCATTGGCGAAATGAACTTCACACTGAAGCGGTTCCAATGCATGAGCAACCAGTTGATGGTTGATCGGTTCATCGTCAATCACAAGAACGTGGTTCATGGATCATCTCCTGATAGTAAGATGTCATTGCGAGGAGGGCACTTCTCGAAGCTGTCTTTCCGCGAGATCGCGAAGCACGCCGAAGGCGATGCACTTCTCGATGCTGTCTTTCCGCGAGCAGGGCGCTTTTCCCGACGAAGCAATCTCCCCTTCCCTATTCACTATTCTCTATTCTCTATTCTCGAATAACCAATGTCGAGTATCAAACTTTCCAACCTTCCAACTTTCCAAATATTACTTATCCATGAAATCTACTAAATATTTTTCAAGTCTGCCGACCTCCGCATCCAGTTGTGCAATGAGTACCGGCGCGTCGGTCAGGTCTTCGCGCCCGCCAAGCTGCTCAAGCTTCAAGGCCGCACTGGCAAGCGGATCTACATTGAAATTAAGCGAGACCCCTTTAAGGTTATGGGCGAGGCGGCCAAGCCGGCTGGCATCGCCGTCCTGCCAGGCGGCGCGAATTTCTTCGACACGCGGTCCAAGATGAGCGCGATATTCCTGGAACATTTCCATCATAAAGGCGCGGTCATCGCCGAAACGAAATAACGCCGCCTCCAGGTTGACGGGCAGTGCCTCGGCGGAGGGAACAATCGGCGAAGTGGGAACAGCCTCCTTGGCCGGTTGCGCAGTGGAAGTCGTTTCACCGAAGAGACCCTTCTCCGGGTTCTCGGAAAAAACATTTCCAGAGGCTGAATAATCCTGGGCAATTCCCATTTCATCCGTGATGGTCGCTTTGAGTGTACCCGCCCAGCGATCCAGCGCCGCCAACAGTACATTGGGTTCCAGCGGCTTGGATACGTAATCATCCATTCCGGTTTCGAGGAAGCGCTCGCGGTCGCCCTGCATCGCATGAGCCGTCATCGCAATGATCGGGATATGTTGAGCTTTGCCCTTTTCCCATTTGCGGATCCGCTGCGTGGCCTCGATACCGTCCATCTCCGGCATTTGAATGTCCATCAGTACGGCATTGTAATGATTGCTCTGCACTTTCTCGAGGGCCTGGGCGCCTGTCTCGACCGCATCCACTGAGTAACCCGCTTTTTGTAGCAGCACCACGGCGAGTTTTTGATTGATGGCATTATCTTCAGCCAGCAGGACGCGCTGGCCCGGCTGTCTTTGTTCGTTGAGTGTGTGACGCGTGATCAGACTGGGCTGACGTTCCTTTTCATGGCTCAACACCGCCACCACGGCATCAAAGAGCATCTGTTGTTTGACGGGTTTCAGCAGATAGGCGGAACAACCCAGGGATTCAAGGCGCGCCGCATCGCCGCGCAGGCCCATTGATGTAAGGATGATGATCTTCACATCTTTGACCGCCGGATCGCTTTTGATGGCGCGCGCAGTCTGTTCGCCATCCATGCCGGGCATTTGCATATCGAGCAGAATGACGTGATACGGATCACCGGCGCGCTGTGCGTTGCGCAGACTCTCCAAAGCCTTTGCACCGCTGACCACCGCCTCGCTTCGACAGCCCAATGCACCCACATTTCTTGTCAGGATCATGCGGTTGGTTTGATTATCGTCAACGATCAACACGCGCGCCTTTGTTAAATTCGCAGGGCCGGGCGTGAGCGGCGCCGTGCTGGGTTTCTCACGCGGCTGTTTTGCAAAAGTGATCTCAAACCAAAATGTACTGCCGCTCCCCGCCGTGCTTTCGACTCCGATCTTCCCCCCCATGATCTCGACCAGCTGTTTCGAGATGGTCAGTCCCAGACCCGTACCGCCGTATTTGCGTGTCGTGGAGCCATCGGCTTGTGTAAAACGCTCGAAGACTGCGCTCAGCCGCTCGTCCGGGATGCCGATGCCGGTATCCTGCACCGAGAAGTGAATGGTGGCATGGGTCTTTGTCTCCTGGATTGGCTCGGCGCGGATGACAATCTCTCCCTGATGCGTGAACTTAATGGCGTTGCCGACCAGGTTTACCAATATCTGGCGCAGGCGGCCGGGGTCGCCGCGCAGGTCGGTGCTTAGATCGGGATGGACCAAACAAGCCATCTCAAGGCCTTTATCCTGTGCGCGCCTGGCAAGTGTATAAGCCACATCTTCGACGGCGTTACGCAGGTTGAAATGGATCGTCTCGAGTTCGAGCCGGCCTGCTTCGATCTTTGAAAAATCCAGAATATCATTGAGCAGGGTGAGCAGCGACTCCGCACTTTGCAATGAAGTCTGCAGGTAGTCGCGTTGCTCCCCGTTGAGCGGGGTATCCAGCGCGAGTTCAAGCATGCCGATCACACCGTTCATCGGTGTGCGGATCTCGTGACTCATATTGGCAAGGAATTCACTCTTGGCACGGTTGGCTTCTTCGGCTTCGCGCCGGGCACGCAGAAGTTCGGATATATCGTGATAGATCGCCAGCGTACCGATTCTTTCTTCACCCACAAAAACCGGAACGCCGGAGATTTCCACATCCATCAATGTGCCGTCTTTTCGGCGGCGTTTGCTAAAGGCGTGGACCGTGGTATTCATTACCTGTTGGGTATATTGTTTCGCTTCTGTAAGGGTCTCTTCAGTGGTTATGAGTGTGTCCAGGAACATACCCAATATCTCATTACTTTTATAACCGTATAATTTTTCGAAGGCGGGATTGCTGGACACGATTTTCTCATTATTGTCCAGCACCACGATGGCCACCGGGCTGTTATTGACCAGCGACTCAAAATATTGTTTCTGGCGGATGGTCTCCAATTCAAATCGCTTCTGCTCTGTAATATTCCTCCCAATGCCCACCAGTCCCGTGATTTTCCCATTGTCATCCCGCAATGGCACTTTGGTGCTCATTACCCATATCGGATTGCCCCGGCTGTCCAATCCGGGTTCTTCGCGGGCTATGATCTGCGTCCCCAGATCAAGAACGGATCGATCATCCGCCCAATACTTGGCAGCCAGTTCGGCAGGGTAGGTATCAAAGTCCGATTTTCCCAGCACATCTTCCATGGTCTTCCCGCCCGACCCCTGCCAATCTGCAATGTTGGAAATGATCTTGCGTCCCTGCGTGTCCTTGATATAAATACGATCGGGTATATTATCAATCAGCGTGCGCAGGAGAGTATGATCCTGGGCCAGTCTTTCTTCCGCCTGTTTGATATCTGTGATATCACGCGCCACCCACAGGACGGTATCCGCCTCCATCGGCGAAAGGGTGGCGGCGAACCAGGTCGTACGATTGGAAATCAAGAGGGAATATTCCACTTGCATGATCTTGCGTGTTTCCAAAACGGTCTGGATGTCTTTGGAGAATAGTTCCGCCTCATTCTCGGGAAAGACATCCCGCAGGGTTTTTCCGATCAGCTCTTCAGGAGGCTTTATCAAAAGGTCCGGATGAGTGGGCGCAATGCTGATGTATTTTCCGTTCTTGTCGTAGACGATCACCGCGTCGCTCATGGCGGCAAACAAGCCCCGTAATTGACTCTCTGAAACGCGCCGCGCCGCTTCCGCCTGTTTTCGATCCGTAACATCGTGAAAAATGAAAACACGATTGCCTGCCGCGTCGTCCATGCTCACCAGCGATGTGGAAATATCATACAGACGGCCTGACCAGGGAAATGCCTTGTCGGAATTCTGGAAATTCTCGATATCCTCCATCTGACCAGGACCCAGGATTTCGGAAAACGGTTTCCCGATCACCTTTTGATAAGTGCTGCTTAAACGATCAAGGACGGCGTGATTGCACCGGATAATTTGGCCGGACCCCCTTACGACAAAAATCAGGTCAGAAATGGAGTCGAAGACCGTCTCCCACTCTTTTTTGCCCTGCATGATTTTCAAATTTAAACTGCGTTGTAATCCCATCAGGCCAAAAATAATTCCGAAAACTATTGGACCCAGATCCAAAAGGAAGAATATATAATTGTTTCCATGCAGGGATCGGTACGAATTCAGGGTAAACGACAGATGCGCAGCTTGTATTTCAAGCCAGTACACAGCAAATAATAAGACGATCCCCGCCAGAAATCCAAGAATTGCATAACGGTATACCGTCCGATTTTTATACCATTCCATCCGTGCCTCCAGGAAGCGGGGAAAGTTGGCCCATTATTAGTTTAACATACAAAGCCTACCATTTATGTTGCAGTTGAATGACTATTGCAATACGATTAACGGCACTTATAACCCTCTCCACTCCAATTACCAATTACCGCTTACCAATTACCATTCCCGCCTCCTGACTCCCGATTCCCCTCTTCCCTACCCCGTCTTCGAGTATCGAATATCGAGTACCGAATATCGAGTACCGAATATCGAATATCTAATCTCGAATATCTCCTCCATCCTCCAATGCTGAGTATTCCCCCCTTATAACTCCGCGTCCTCCGAAATCGGCCTCCAAAACGAAAAACGAATATTCCCATTTTACGAGAGGAATCCGTATTCGTTTTTATTCGTTCCTCTATTTCTCTCCCTCATAAAAGTAACCCGTCCCCCGCACGCTTGCTACGCGCTCAGAGAGCGCCGGGAATTTTTCCAATTTATGGCGCAGCCGGCTGACCAGCGGGCGCAAAATCTCAGGCGCTTCACGCTGAGAAGTATCATAGCCCTGAACCAGCAAGACCAGTTCACGATGGGAAAAAACTTTTCCGGCATTTTCCATCAAGATACGCAGGAGGCGACCTTCGGCGGGCGTAAGATGCTCGATCTTCCTCCCGGCACGGATCTGCCGCCGGGAAAGATCCACGACGGTGCCATCCTTCAATTTATATTCAATCGCGGCCTCATCTATTTCGGAGATTTCCCCCAAACTGCCCTTGGCCTGCAACTTGGCGGTGCGGCGCGCCAAACCCTTCTTGACGCTGGCGATCACCTGGGCAGGCGGGGCAGGTTTGATCAGGTAATCGTGGATACGGAGACGCAAGGCCTGGACAGCAGACTCGGTGGAGGCAAAGGCGGTGAGCAAAACCACCTCGGTATCGGGGGCCATTTGATTCACCACCTGCACCACTTCCAGACCGTCCATGCCGGGCATGCGCAAATCCACGATCATCAGATCAATGGGATGCATGCGGACATACTCCACGGCGGCCTGCCCGTTGGGAGCGGAGGCGACATTGTACCCTTCCAGTTTCAGAATATCGGTCAGAGATTGACGCGCCACATTCTCATCATCCACCACGAGTATATTGGATTTCATTGACGACCTCCTGTTGGCAGAAAAAGTCTGAAGCATGCACCGCGCCCATGATCGGCCAGTAATTCCAAGGTACCGCCATGCGCCGTGACGATATTATAGCTGACAGTAAGTCCCAAACCGGTACCGCCCTCCTTGGTGCTAAAGAAGGGTTCGAAAATGTTCTTTTGTTGATCCACCGGAATGCCGGGACCGTTATCCTGAAACAGAATCTCGATATTATCATCCACAGACCGTCCGGTGACGGTCAAATGACCACCGCCCGGCATGGCATCAAAGGCATTCAGGATGAGATTGATAAACACCTGCTGAACCTGGCTTTTGACCGCCATGATGGAAGGCGTGGAGGAAGCCCAATTTACCTTCACGCGAATCCGACGCTCCGAAAGCTGTTTTTGCATCAGGGTCAAAACATAATTCAACAATTCCTCAAGATTGACAAGCTCAGGGCTGGCCGCGCCGGGGCGATAAAAATCCAACATGCGGCGGACAGTGACGGTGAGCCGTTCCAACTCCGTCCGGGCAAGGTCAAAATATTCCTTGCGTTTCTCCTCCGGCAAATCATCACGAGCGGCAAGGTGCAGGCAATTCTGGACGGACTGCAAGGGATTATTCACTTCGTGGGCGATCGAAGCGCTCAAACGCCCGGCAGCGGCCATCTTTTCGGCCTGCAACAAGGCGGTCTGGGATTCCTCGATCTTGCGAACATAGGCGCGCTGTTCATCATACAGACGGGCGTTTTCGATGGCGGCCGCGCTCTGACGGGCAAGGATCTGGAACATTTCGAGATCGGCCTCGCTAAAAGGCAGTTCATTGGGGTCACGGGCCGCGAACAAAATGCTACGCGAACCAGGGCTGACAATGGGAGCAAACATGACGGCACCCAAACCCGCCTTATGAACTCGAGCCTGTAAATCTGAGTTCCCGGGGCCAACGGCATTGATCAAAATGGGAGCGCCGCCAGCATCCGCCTGAATCAAAAAGTCGGTCAAGGTTTTACCGATGCTGCTTAGAACAACAAATCGGCCTTCCGCCTGCGAATATTGATAATAAGCGGCGTGCCTGCAACGCAACTGTCCAAGCACCGCGTTGGTGATAAGATCCAACAAGGAGTCCTGGCGGGTCTCGGAAAACAACGATTCGGTGATCGTGAACAAAGGCCGCAAGGCATTAATACGGGCCGCATCACGCTTCTGCTGGCTATCCGAAAAAGCCAGTTTAACGGACTGGAGCAATTCCTCACCATTTTGAAAAGGCTTTAGAACCAACCCATCTACGCCCTGACGGAGAGCACGAATGGCCGTTTCGACCGTACCAAAACCGGTCATGACCAGCACCGCCAAATCGGGCTGAAGCTGGCGGGCAAAGTGGATCAATTCGAAGCCATCCATCTCGGGCATACGAATGTCAACAAGCAACAGGTCGGCGGCATGTTCTTTAAGCCAGTCCTTGGCCTGGGTCGGATCCGTCAAGGCGTGAACCATATACCCGGCACGCGAGAGCAAACGCTTGCAAAGTAAAGTGATCCCCGGTTCGTCATCCACAACCAAAATCGTGATCAGACCCATGTTCATTTGCTTTTACAAAGGAAGCCAGACGGTAAAGAGAGAGCCTTTACCGGGCGAACTCTCCACCTCGATTGTACCGCCATGATCGGTCACAATACCATAAGTCACGGAAAGTCCAAGACCTGTGCCGCCCCTTTCCGCCTTGGTGGTAAAGAACGGCTCGAAGATGCGGTCCTTGTTCTGGACTTCAATCCCCATGCCGCTATCCTTGACGGCGACCGTGATCCACATGCGGTCACCACGCTGCCTGACCGAGCTTTGGATCTCGAGATTGCCGCCGTCCGGCATGGCCTGCAAGGCGTTGTGAATGAGATTAAGGAAAACCTGTTTCATCTGATTGGTATCCACAGAAATCCAGGGCGGGTCCTTGGCCAATTCCAGGGAAAGCTGTACCCCGCTGGTATGGATCAAGTGTTGGGTAAGCATCAAGACATCCTCGATAATTTCATTGATATCAGCATTGGAGCGAGTGCGTTCGCCCTGGCGCGCGAAATCCAGAAGGCGCCTGACAACATCGCGGGCGCGCCGGGCCTCCTTGAGAATTAATTCCAGGTCGGCGTGATGAGGGGTATCCGCAGAGGTCTCATCGAGGATCAGTTCAGCGAAACCGGTGACGGTGGTCAAGGGATTATTTAACTCATGGGCGATTCCGGCGGCCATTTCGCCGACTGCCGCAAGCTTGGCGGCCTGCAGAAGGCGTCTTTCCGCATCCTGCTGAGCGGCCATATGCGCCTTCAATTCCACCTGGGCCGCACGCAGTTGACGAACCGTTTCCAATTGATGCTGATATTGATCGGCGCTGGAAACCACCGTGGCGAGAACACCGGCAAGGGCCTCCATGGCCATCAGATCGTTACCTGTAAAAGCATTCTGCTGACTACTCTCCACATCAATAATGCCAAGAACCTGTTCCCCCTCCTTGAGCGCCACACAGATTTCCGAGCCGGGAGTCCAACCGCGCAAAGACCGGTAGAGCTTATCGCCGGCGATATCATTAATCAGGATATTCACACCGGTGTTGAAGACATGACCGGTAACCCCCTGGCGGCCAGGGTTTTCCTCCTGCTCCAACTGGGCGCGAACAATAGGGGCAATGGAACCGCCCAGCCCCAAAATGGGCGACTTTGCACCATCCCTAACGAGCATCACACCGGCCAATTCATAACCGAAATACTGCGCGACCAGAGCGGCAGTAATTTGAGCAATCTCGGTTTTGTTGTTCAAGCCAAGGATCTGCTGGACGACCTCATGAATTAAGCCAAGATTTCTGGCGCGGGCTTCGGCCTCTTCACGGAGGCGGCCATATTCGATCAGCCCGGCCAAATAGCTGGCAATGACCCCCATCAAATGTTCATCGTGCTGGGTAAAGACCGAGGGATGCACACTCTCGAGGGAGAGCAATCCGACCGTATGGCCACGATATTTGAGCGGCACGATCAAAGCCGAGCGGGCATCGGTATAAAAAGGCTCGAATTCAGCAGCCGGGGAGTCATCAAAACGGAGGGGACGGCTGTTTTTCAAGAAGGCGGAGGCGGGATGGCCTGAAAGCGCGGCGCTCTGAATGGTGAAGCGGCCGTCCCGGTTGAAGAATTCCCGCATCAGCCGCTCATCCGCCGAGGGAATATAAAGTGAAATCAATTCGGTTGAGAAGGAACGAGATAGGAAGCCAAAAACCCGGCGGGCGATCTGATCCAGGTTTTGGGCGGAGGAAATGGTCAAGGCAAAATCGTTCAACATGCCAAGCCGCCCCAAGTGATTGGTTAACTCGGAGAAGGTGACGATCACTTCCACCGCTGAAGAGATGCGCAGGGCGATCTCGCGCAACCGGGACCACTCCCCCTGATCCAGTTCCGAATGATGCCAAAGCGCCACGGCACCGATCAAGCGGCGGCCCACAATCAGGGGAAAGCAGCACCAAATCCTTGAATTGGGTTTCATGGCCGGATGAGGAATTTGACCCCACTCAGCATCATCCCTTGTAATCGCAATTTCGGTACGCATGTGATTCAGATGGCGGAGCAAGGAATTCGAATCAATGGAGAGCGAAAGCTCGTTCCGATTGGGGTCGTTCCATTGCGAGACGATATCCAGGATATCACCGCGCCGGATTGCCAGCCAGGCGCCCTGCGGATTGACGGGGCGCACAAAATTTGCCAGAATGCGGTCGAGTGCGCGAGGCATGTCATAAGACAACTCGGCCTGCACATCGGGCAGGAAATCATCAACGACCGGTGGAGGCTCCGAGGCGACCCACTCCGAGACAAGCCGCCAAAGATCGCGGCTATTTTTGGACAATTGACGACAGCCAACCAGGAGAGCCTGGGGCGATTTCGGGACAGGGAAAACGTAAAGCCTGGAATCCTTCAGTTTTATTGCCGGAGGCAAGGTCAAGGGCCGAAGCGCGCCACCGTTCAAAGCACCCGCCAGCTTGTTCCTCACCGAATCCTGATTGAGAAAATCCTTTAACGCTACCTGCCCGGGTTTGGATAGATGATGGACTGTGCGAATCAACCACTTACCGCCCTCACGCCGGGCAAGCGCAGCCCAGTCTGCACCGGTAAGCCGACAAGCTTCCTTAAGATGCGGATCCATACTTAAGATTATACAGCACCCTCGGATGGTACAATAGGGTTTTAAATGACCGACTTAATCGTTATCGGCGGCGGGCTGGCAGGCAGTGAAGCCGCCTGGCAGGCCGCGCAACAAGGCTTGAGTGTAGACCTTTACGAGATGCGTCCGGCACTCTCCACTGGCGCACATGAAACCGATTACCTGGCCGAACTGGTGTGCTCAAACTCACTCGGCTCCAACCAACCCGACCGCGCATCCGGCGCGCTGAAAAATGAATTGCGCCGATTAGGCTCGATGCTTTTGGAATGCGCAGAATCCGCCGCGTTGCCAGCCGGTTCGGCCCTGGCGGTTGACCGTGAATACTTTGCGCGAAGTGTCACCGAGCGGATACAAAACCACCCACGAATCAAAATCATACGCAAAGAAGCGACTGAAATACCAGCCAGCTTGACGGTGATCGCGTCAGGCCCGTTGACTTCACAGGCGCTATCGCAAAAAATCGCCGAACTGAGCGGCGAAGAGCATCTCTTTTTCTTCGACGCCATCGCGCCGATCGTAGCGTATGAGACGATCAATATGGAGACTGCTTTCCGCGCCTCGCGCTATGGGAAGGAAAACGACGAAGAAGGCGATTACATCAATTGCCCCCTGAACAAAGAGGAGTATTACACTTTCATCGAAGCCCTGCTCCATGCGGAACGAATCAAACTGCGCTCCTTCGAAGAGGCCGTGCGTGAGGGGGTCAAGGCAGGACATTTCTTCGAAGGCTGTCTGCCGGTAGAGATCATGGCGGAACGCGGAAAGGACACACTGGCCTTCGGTCCGATGCGGCCGGTGGGACTCAGCGATCCACGGGCGGGCAAGCGGCCTTTTGCGGTAGTCCAATTAAGACAGGACAACCTGGCGGGAAATCTTTATAACCTGGTCGGCTTTCAAACCAACCTGACCTATCCCGAACAAAAACGCGTCCTGCAGATGGTACCGGGCCTCGAAAACGCGGAGTTCATCCGCTACGGCCAAATGCACCGCAACACGTTCATCGCCTCGCCCAAGCTGTTAAAGCCCACGCTGCAATTTACCCTGCGCGAGGATCTTTTCTTCGCAGGACAACTGACCGGCGTGGAAGGGTACATGGGCAACATTGCCACAGGGTTATTGGCGGGACGGAACGCGGCACGAATCCATAAAAATCAAAGACCAATGGAATTCCCGCAAACCACCATGCTCGGCGCGCTATGCCATTATGTGACCCATGCGAACTTGAAGGATTTCCAACCGATGAAAGCCAATTTTGGAATCATGCCCCCGCTCGAAAGCGCAAGCCATATCGGTAAACGAGAGCGCGGCAAGGTTTATGCAGAGCGCGCCAGCGTGGACATCGAAGCCTTTCTGAGCCGCCATGAATAAACGAACCATTGCAATCTATTTAACGGCAATCGGAATCCTGTTCGTTGTGGCGTCAGGCTGGTATATACGGGCGTTCATCCTGACGCAGGAGACGGCTCCCCTCAAATTCGACGGAGAACGCGCGCTGGAGGATGTAAAAACCCAGGTCGCTTTCGGGCCGCGCATTCCGGGATCGGCCGCACACGCCAAAATCCTGGGATGGATGCGGAGCGAACTGGAAGCGGCAGGCTGGCAGGTGCAAATCCAGCAATCCGAATCCATGGGACATCCGATCCAGAACCTGCTGGCCTATCGCACATTGGAACCGCCGCAAATCCTATTGGGAGCACACTATGATTCGCGCTTATGGGCCAACCATGATCCCGACCCGGCGAAACAACACGACCCGGTTCCGGGGGCAGACGACGGCGCATCGGGCGTGGCCGTCTTGCTGGGACTGGCACATACCCTCCCAAAAAATTCCGTACCCGTTTGGCTGGTCTTCTTCGATGCGGAAGACAACGGGGAAATTCCGGGCTGGGACTGGCTCTTAGGCTCAAAGGCCTTTGTGGCGAACATGGACATAAAGCCAAGGGAGATGATCCTGGTGGACATGGTCGGCGGAATAAACCTAAGCCTGCCGATTGAAGGAAATTCCACACCCGAGTTAAGCAATTCCATCTGGCAGACTGCGGCCGACCTGGGATATGGAAATATTTTCATCCCGCAAGCCAAGTATGATATCGAAGACGATCATATTCCATTCCTGCAGGCTGGCATCCCGGCGGTGGACATCATTGATATGGATTATCCCTACTGGCACACCACATCCGATACACCCGATCACGTCTCGGCTCAGAGCATGCAAATCGTCGGCAACGTGCTATGGACCTGGGTCACAAGGCAAAACCCTCAATCAAAATGAAATTGTCAAAAGACACTTCTGAGCGTACACTTGGAGAACATCGGCTTTGCAAACGCAGTGAGCACAGGCCGAGCAGAGAAGGAAACATCCATTTTTCGCAATCACAGTGAGCCATGAAGGCACAGGAACTTCTTGTTCAAATCCGCCCCCTCTGGTTAGAGCGCGTTTCGCAAAGCTTGACGCGCGGTGCAGGCGCGCGCGAACCGTTTCTGGACGAACTGAACCGATTCTTCGACGGGCTGGAACAGGCCGTGATGACGGGCAACCCCGTCTGGCTCGATCCGGCCATTTATGAATGGACCAGCTCGCCCACCCTCTCGGAGTTACAGCAAAACCAGCAGAATGTTTCGCAAACACTGAACAGCATCATCGCCATTACGAACGATATCGCTATCGAAAATCTTTCAGAACAGGATGCGCTCGACCTGCTCTGCACCATCACACCCATTTACACCTACGGGCTGGAAAAAATCGCCCGGTTGGAAATGGAAGCGCGGGTCGCTTACATCACCAAAGAACTGGTGGAAGTGAGGCAGACGCTCGAAAACCTGGACCGTTCGAAATCCAATTTCATTTCCGTGGCCGCGCACGAGCTTAAGACACCATTGACACTGATCGAAGGTTATGCGGCGATGATGCGCGACCTGGTGGCGCAAGACGGAAACAAACAAATAGACACGCTTCTAAGTGGAGTGAATACCGGCATCAGCCGCCTGCATGATATCATTAATGACATGGTGGACGTGTCATTGATTGACAACGACCTGCTGTCCCTAAACCTTCAACCGCTATGGATCAACCAATTGCTCAACCTGCTAAAGCGGGAGCTGGAATCCGTCACCCAGGAACGGTGCCAGATTCTTGAGATCAGAGATTTCCCCGGAGGCGAAACGTGGATCTATGCAGATCCGGAACGGCTTTATCAGGCTTTCAAGAACGTGGTTTCCAACGCCATCAAGTTCACGCCGGACAAAGGGCAGATTACCATTGACGGCCGAAGCCTGCCGGGGTTCATCGAAATCACCATCGCCGATACCGGCATCGGAATTTCACCTGAAAACCAGAGCGTGATCTTCGAAAAGTTCGGCCAAGTGGGCCGGATCAACCTACATTCCAGCGGGAAAACCAAATTCAAAGGCGGAGGGCCTGGCCTGGGTTTGCCCATCACGCGTGGTATCATCGAAGCACACGGCGGAACGATCTGGGTCGAATCGTCGGGCTTCGATGAAGAAAAATGCACCGGCTCGACATTCCACATTTTGCTGCCAATCCGCACAGAACGCATTGATCCAAAGATCAGCAAACTATTCAGCAAATTAGAAAAGCAATTACCCAAAACTGATGTCAAAGAGAATCCCCCAGCCAACACGACCCCCGCGTGAACGCGCCTTTTTAGTAGGCGCCGAGCTGCGTAGTCAAAAAACATTTCTCCCCCTGGAAGACTCGCTTACCGAACTCGCACTCCTGGCCGATACGGCAGGGCTTGAGGTTGCAGGCCAACTGACGCAAAAGCTCGACCATCCATATGTGGGAACGTATATCGGCCCCGGCAAAGTGGCCGAACTCAAGGCACTGAGCGAAGAAACCCTGTCACAACTCGTTTTATTCGATGATGAACTATCCCCGCGCCACCAGCGCGAATTGGAAGAGGCGCTGGCCCCCAATGTGCGAGTGCTCGACCGCACCGGACTGATCCTGAATATCTTCGCGCAGCACGCCCATACTGCAGAAGGAATGCTGCAAGTCGAACTGGCGCAATACGAATACTTGCTGCCACGCCTGACCGGACAATGGACGCACCTGGCACGGCAGGCAGGCGGCGGAGGCGGACGCGCCGGCTCGGTCGGCGGGGTGGGCCTGCGCGGCCCGGGCGAAACACAATTGGAAGTGGACCGGCGTTCGGTCCGGGATCGAATCGCCCACCTCAAGCGCGAACTGGAAAAAGTGCGCGCGCACCGGATGCGTTATCGCTCGCAACGCAAGCGCTCGCGTATCCCGACCATTGCCATAGTCGGGTACACCAACGCCGGAAAATCCACGCTGTTGAACCACCTGACCAAATCGGATGTATATGTGGCGAACCAGTTATTCGCAACGCTGGACCCGACCACGCGCCGGATCGAATTGCCGGGCGGTTACCAGGCCCTGCTTACCGATACGGTGGGCTTTATTCAAAAGCTGCCCACGGCACTGGTGGCGGCATTCCACGCAACCTTGGAAGAAATCACGGAAGCCGACCTGCTTTTGCACATCGTGGACATATCGCATCCCAACGCATTGAATCAATATCAATCCGTCCAGAATACGCTGGAAGAAATCGGCGCGGGGCATATCCCCACCGTGACGGCGCTGAATAAAATAGACCGGCTCAAACAACCGGAAACGGCGCGCGAAACCGCAAGACAATACCCGAAGGCCGTCGCCATCTCCGCACAAACAGGGACCGGTCTGCCGGAACTTTTGGATTTGATCCAAAAAGAATTATACGAAACCTTCACACCCATCCTGGTGCGATTACCTTACCAACAAGGTGCATTGATCTCGCTGTTCCATGAAGCGGGCCAGGTGGAGCGCATCGAGCATGAGCGCGGCGGAGTCCTGATCCAGGGGCGGATTCCCGGACGGTTGGCCGCCCAATTCTCCGCGTGGCAAACAACAAACCATCGTCAGCCGGAAGCAGAAGAAGAGGAGGCGTAATGTCGAAATTGCTGGACATCCTTTCAGAATACCTGGCGCGCCGCAAAGGGCTTTTGCCTCTGATCGGTATAGTTTTCATTATGGTGAATCTAATCCTGCAATTCGTGCCGGTGCCGCCCTGGCTGGCAAGCTCCAACCTGCTCTTGCATTTCGGACTCATCATCGCAATCATTGGGTTGATGCTGGCATGGGCACTCTAAAAGACGGTAGCGTTTACAAAAACAAAGAAAAGCAAATTTGGGCCGGCATCTTCATTGCAGGACTGATCCTCGGCCTAATCCTGCGCTTCTATCTGGCAACTTTCGCCCAGACCCCCGGCCACGGCGATCCGGCGTTTTACTATACCGTGGCCAAGAACATCGTAGACGGAAGAGGGCAGGTCATTGATTATGTGGTTTATTTCTTCGAGGGACTGGTACCGATCACGCATTACAGCAATGATTTTTGGAATCCGCTGACTTCCATCCTGCTCAGCATCCCCATGAGCCTGCTGGGGAAATCCGTCTTCAACGCCCTGATTGCATCCATCACGATCAGTTTGATCCCCGCACTGACGGCCAACCTGGCCGGTAAAAAGTTTTCCGGCTTGGAATCAGTGGCGGTGTTCGCCGGAGTATTGACTTTTTTCGCGCCCTATCAACTCTGGATTTCGGTCACCACCGATGCCAACATCTTCTTTGGGGCATTCGGTGCGCTGGCGATCTATCTGACCATCCGGGGCTTCGACCAGCCGCGCTATTTTCTATTTGCGGCCATCAGCAGTGGGCTGGCACATTTCACGCGCCAGGATGGAATATTGCTGCTGATTACGTTGGAAGGAAGCATACTCTTTGCGCCCTTGCCGTGGAAGCAAAAGATCTATTTTGGATTGGGCGCGGCAGGCATCCATTTTGCAGTGCTTTCCCCGATGCTCATAAAAAACTATGCGATGCTGCACACCTTCCTGCCCAAAGGGCCATCCAGCACGATGTTCCTAACCGATTACGAAGACTTCCACGCCTACGGAAAGACACTGTCATGGGATACATTACGGGGGGCATGGGGAATGAAAGGAATTCTGGATAATAGAATCCATGTGGCAATTGATAATCTCAGGACGTTGAACAACTTCCTGGATCCCGTCCTAACCGTGCTGACCCTGCTGGGACTGGCCGATGTTTTTATCGTCCAGAGAAAAGCTGAAAAGAACAGGTTCCTGCTCCCGGTACTGCTGTTCGCAGGATTGGAGTATTTCTTTTATTCGTTCATTGCGAGCTTCTCCGGTCCCGGATCACTTCCCAAGAGCCTGGCAATCCTGATCCCGTTCATCGCGGTCGTCATCCTGGATCTGTTCAGCCGGTATCTGAAAATAAAGCCGCTATTCATCCTGGCTTCGGTGGCGCTGATCGCCTACTGCGGTTATCGAGGCTATTTTTTGAATTACAACTACAATACATACTATGACACGGAATACAAATCCTATACGGCCATAAAAGACAGCATCCTAAAAGATGCGAAACAGAGGGCGGAAGACCCAGGGAACATCGTCATTATGGCGAGGGATGTTTGGGATGTCTATGAAGGCACTGGCTTCAAAGCGGTCATGGTGCCGAATAATAATTTGAGCACCATTTACTTTGTGGCCCAGCATTACAACGCCGAGTACCTGATCCTGCCCGCGCCGCGCCCGGCATTGAATGGAATTTTCACGGGGCAAAAGCCAGATCCGAGGTTTACATGGGTTGCGAGTATTCCCGGATCAGATTACAAGGTTTTCCGAATTGTGTTCAGTCCGTAAGGATTACTGGTAATGGGTTATTAGTTCATGGGTTATGGTTAATGGTGGATGGAAACCGCGCAAATGGTGGTGAATCCCACCTGTCCAGTGCGCGTTTTGTTGGGCGTTTTTAGGTTGCGCAAGACTCGTTTCTCGGCAGAAGACGCCATTGTTGACATAAAGGGGATTTTACACGCAATTTAATTTCTGACAAACACAAGGAACATAACTTGATAAAACACCAATGCCTAAAGAATACATTGTGAATTCTGACTAAAGCGAGTCTGTAAACAGCTAAAATGCAGAAAATACCACCAAAAGGAAAAGACAAAAAAACAAAAGAGTTGCGATTGGACTAATTATTCGAATAAACCAAAAGATAAAGGTAGGGTTATAAATCGGTAAACGAAAAATAAAAAAACGATTTGCCAATTTCTCCATTGAATATTTTACATTCGAGCGAGCCTTTGCTTCTTGAAACCAGCCAAGATAAGTCGAATAAGCCATCCCGATTGTAGATCCTAGCAACAACGTGGAAAACAATAGGGCAAATAGAAAATATGGTTTTCCACCGACTGAGTGAACTTCCACCTTAATTGGATCGCTGGTAATAATGGCAATTAAAAGAAGGACCAAGCAGAAGGCGAAAAAAGAAATATATCTCTTGATCAGACTTTGATGTTTTTGTTTATCCATGATTTAAATTTGCTAAGAAAACGCCTAACCAAGGATAATACGGCTGAATACCGTATAACTGCTATGGGCGGTCAAAGATTAGAAAGAATTAATATGGATTATAGCTCATCTGAGATGGAACCGCAGTGCGCGAGGGTCGCAGATGCCGAGTGCACTTCTCGGTGCATAGCCCGTCCAAAGTGAGGGACAGCGAAGCGCCGCGGAGTAATGCCGTAACACAGACCTCCGAGATTTCAAAAATCTCGGAGGTCTGTGTATATCGAAAATCTCAGAAGTCTGAATAAATCAAGTTCGGCGAGGCTCTGCGATTTTGCCATGGGTACTCCAAGTCCAGGCGTGAGGTACACCGCTATGGAAAAAGAACTGACGATCTGGAGTTTCTAGAAAGCTACTTTATGGCTTATATGGTCAAAATGTGCATATGCAAAAGGTAAAGCGTTATTACTTTATAGAATCACTCATCGCACCGAAGAGATAGTTAACGAATGCCGTCGCATTATCTCGACTGGGGTCGCTTTTCAAGGAACTCCACAAACTGCTCAATTTGGAGTCGTTGGTGGCATTGACTCTTTCATCAATACCAGTCTTGTTCTCATCGGTCACATAAATTGCGTATGCGAGATCAAGATAGGGCTTGATTTTTACAATTTTGGACTGCAAGTCATTCTTATCGCTACTCGCTTTCGCGAGGTCGGATTGGGCGCCGGTCAATTGGGTCTGGGTGTTGGTTAGAGTTGTCTGGGTGTTGGTCAGAGTTGTCTTGGTTTGGTCAAGGTCCGAGTTGACCTGGCTGAGATTCGTTGTCAATTGGCCGTTATTCGCCTTGAGCGAGTCGTAATCGCTTTGCAGGGTGGTCAACTTCTTTTGCGTTGCATTCAGATTGGTGTTTAGCTGGTTCGCCCAAAACCCCAGACCCGCGGCAGCAATGATTGCAATCCCTAGAAACACGCCAAGTATGATAGTAACGATTTTACTTGTGTTAACGGTTTTCTTCGGGCGGTCCGCTTCCGGGTGGCTCACTTCCGGGTGATTCTCTTCCGGGGGGATCGCCTCCGGGCGGTTTTCTTCGTTGAGCTGGGGTGCTTCAATTGAATCAGTCATATTTATCTCCTTTGGGATCAGCATTAGAATTTGAGTAGTCGAATATCCCGTGACATCAAGATTAACCCACTCGTTCTTTCGATCGGCCTGCCCGATGTTTCTGATTCATCTTCCTATTGTGAAGGGATACTGACGAAACGACAAAGTGTTCGGTGAAGCCGTGGATGGATCTGTTTCACCCTATCGTCAAATCGTTAGGCTGCTTTATTCAACGACTTAATTTGCTCCGCATACCTCTTTCCTGTAACATAAGTGCTTTTACTGGATCGAAAGTATAGTACGAATTCAATAAAAACATAATATGACATTTGTCACAAAAGGAGCAAAAGGGCAGTGTTGCCTCTTATCGGTTCGGCTTCAATAAAGGCGAGACGCTAAAAGATATTACTTAACTCACCTTACGCAAAACGTCCCGAAGGTTGCCGTAAGTCGAGCCTGATTTTTGTACAAACCTTCGGGACGGTGCGTAACATCAGTAACTTAAGTCAGATTCCAGTCAATCCAACAAACTCGAGAGCTTGATGTTCAAAGAAAAACTGTCATTAGCTCATGAATTGTCGCCAAAAAAGACAATGTTTATCTGGATGATAAAGAATCGCAAACGCAACCTTATGATATCCTGCCATGGTGAAGGTAAAAGAAATAAGGCGCTAATAAGCAAAGAAGCCCCACCCTGCCCTCCCTTCTGCATTCCACGATGCAGAAACAGCCGATGGCGGCTTGGCGCCGCCTCGCCTAGCCAAATACGACGATGAAATTTTGGGATGAAGATTGTATGGATTGGATCGTCGGATTTAGGGAGGGGGCAAATACTACGGCACGATGTATTTCAGGATGGGAATTTTTTGAATGCCGAGGATCACGCCGAGGCAGAGGACGAAGGTGACAGCAGCGACCACCGGCATCACAAACAAAGTAAGACCGGATTGCAAAAACGGGAGGCTGGGGGCCAAATACTGGCTGAATATGTCCATCACGAGAACATGCAATAAATAAATTCCGAAGGCTGTGCCTCCCAGCGGGACAAGCCAGCGCTGTAAAGCGGAGGGGATCCAATGATCCAAAGATTTCAAAAGCACAAACGAGGAGGCGGCCATGAAGATGACATTCAGAGCCAGATACTGTTCATAGAACTGGTCGTACTTGGGCGATTGCATCCCAACGTAAATGGCAAAAAACGTGAAAATGAAACTGAGAACCAAAATAACCGCAGACCAGAGCACAAGCCGTCTGGTGAGGGGAAGGCCATTCAGGAAAAAGCCAAGCACAAAATAACCAATGTAACCGGTCAGGAAGGGAAATTCAAAATTTACAAGGATCGAAAATTGTTCATGCAGGATGCCGAAGATGGGGACGACCACAAGCCAGGCTACGCAGAAATAAAGTAAATCCATTTTGGAGGCGCGCGTGGTGAAGATACGCAAGATGGGTGTGGCTATATATAAACCGATCAACGAATAGAAAAACCACAGGTGGGCGGCGCGCGGACTGCTCAGGGTTTTAATAGTCCCGACCCATAAAAACTCAAAAACACCGGTCACAGAAGAAGTGTTATACCAATAATAATATAGGAGGGACCAGATAAAAAACGGGATCAATACTTTCAAAGCGCGTTTGCGGAAAAAGACGCCGAGCGGCTCTTCCTTTGAGAGCAGTAACATGCCGCTCAACATGAAGAACAACGGCACTGCCGTGCGGGTGATGGTGTAATACGCAGTCTGCGCCCAGAACGTGCCTTTCCCCATCAGGTTTGGATAGGTGACCACATGGGCAAGAACCACCAAAAAAGCGCCGAGAAAACGGGTCAAGTCCACCCATGCAAAACGCGAAGAAACCGCCGGAGAGGAATTCATGCAGGTTTACCCTCAATTCGGAATAAGAAATGGATGTGATGTATCCCGAATTCAGTTCCTATTATAAACGATTCGTTATTCGATATTCGGTATTGGGAAATGGTTAATGGAGGATAGATGGATGACGGTAACAAGGCATAGACGCCCTCATGGCCTTCTCAAAGTCCATGGTGAACCTATGCTTTGTCATTTTTTCAACGCGAAGAACGCTAAGAAACAAAGAAATCTTTGCAGCCTTAGCGGGCTTCGAGGTTCATTCTCTGATCTTGAGAAAACCATATAGACGCCCTAGCCTGCTTCCGGGCAGGAAGAACACCTGCCTGCGGGAGTGCTACGTGGCCCTACCTCAACCTCTCCCCAAATCCAGAACCTTCGCTCCGCTACGGCACTGAATTTGGGGAGGGAGGAAAAAGTCTACGCCTCGGGCAATTGGTAATCCTTGTACTGCGCGCGCAAGACCTTTTTATCGAATTTACCGACGCTGGTTTTGGGTAATGCTTCAACAAAGACAATGTCATCGGGCAGGTACATTTTATCGAAGCGCGGCCGCAGGTGATCGTAAATTTCGGCCTTGGTCAAGCTATCCTTGAAATCCGGCTTGGGGACCACACAAGCCAGGGGACGCTCCTGCCATTTGGGATGCGGAATAGCAATCACGGCGGCCTCGAGGACTTTGGGGTGTGCCATGATCGCATTTTCCAATTCCTGGCTGGAGATCCATTCGCCGCCGCTCTTGACCAAATCCTTGGTGCGATCCACGATCTGAACAAAGCCCTCATCGTCAATCGTGACCACATCGCCGGTGCGGAACCAGCCATCCATGAACGATTCGGCACTGCGATCATCATGATAATAACTGCTGATGACCCACGGGCCGCGTACCTGTAATTCGCCAAAGGCCTTCCCATTCCAGGGAATCTCCCGGCCTGAATCATCCACGCCGCGGATCTCGATACCCGGCACCGAGAGTCCCTGTTTGGCGCGGAATCCGAAGCGCTGCTCATCGGGCAACTGCTCCTGATAACTTTTCAAGCGGCTGACCGTCCCCAGCGGAGAGGTCTCCGTCATGCCCCAGGCATGGATGACCTTAAGACCATGTTTCTTTTCAAAGCCTTCGATCATGGATTGGGGAGCCGCCGCGCCTCCGACGATCAGGCAGCGCAGACTGCTGAGGTCATAGCGCTCTTTATCGAGCAAGGCCAACAGCCCAAGCCACAGGGTGGGAACGCCGGCGGTCATCGTCACTTTCTCGGCCTGGATCAATTCAGCCAGGTCACGAGGCTGTAAATGCGGACCCGGAAAAACGAGGGTCGTGCCCAGCATGACGGTCGCAAAGGGGATGCCCCAGGCCAACACATGGAACATGGGAACAACCGGTAAAAACACATCGTGCTCGGCAAAGCCCAATGAATCGATAAGGCTCAAGGCAAGGCTGTGCAGATAAATGGAGCGATGAGAATATACGACACCCTTGGGGTGGCCCGTGGTACCGGAGGTATAGCACATGGCGGCGGCTTCATTCTCGTCCAAATGCGGCCAGGGGTAGTCGGGGCTGGCGCTCGCGAGCAGTTCTTCATAGGAATGAACGGGCTTGAGCGTGGTGCCTTCCGGAACCTTATCGCCCATGACCACATAATGCTTGACGCTCTTGAACTGAGGCGCAAGCTTCTCGATGACGGGCAGAAGGGTGGGATCCACAAACAGAACACTATCCTCGGCATGAGCCACAATGTAGGTCAATTGATCGGCAGGCAAACGGAGGTTCAAGGTGTGAAGCACGGCCCCCATGCACGGGATGGCGAAATACAATTCAAGGTGACGTTCATTGTTCCAGGCAAAGGTTGCGACGCGATCCCCGCGACGCACGCCCAATTTTTCCAGGGCGTTGGCAAGACGCGCCACACGCTCGGTCATTTGCCCATAGGTCATGCGCTCCAGATTCGGACCGGCTTTGGTGATAATCTCCTTCTTCGGAAAGAGCCGCCGCGCACGATCCAGGAGCGGAGTCAACGTCAGCGGATAGTCCATCATTTGTCCTTGCATAAGAAGCCTCCTTTGGCTAAAACTGATTTGAAGACTGATGTTACGCACCGTCCCGAAGGATTGTACCTAAACCAGGCTCGAACTACGGCAACCTTCGGGACGTTTTGCGTGGGGTGAGTTAAAGATAGAGTCAAGAATAATTGGATAAAAAGGCAGATAACGCGGTGTTAAATTTCTCCGGCGCTTCCATCGGCACGGCATGATGCGCATCGGGAATCACCACCAATTGAGCATCGGGCATCCGCTTGAGATAGGCTTCCTTGGCCGCGACCGGCATGTAATCCTGATCGGAAGCGATGATAAGCACCGGACAATGGATCGAATCCAGCTTATCCGTCACATCCCATCCCAGCATGGAAAGAGTCGATTCGATATAGGCCTGCGGGTCGTTGGCAGCCCACCTCTCAACAAACGACCTCCGCAATGCTTCATGTTCCGGTTTGGGGAAGAGATTGGGAACGAGGGCCTCGCCCATGGCACGCATACCCATTTGTCGCACGATTCCGACACGCCGATCAATCTCCGCCTTGGCCTGTTCAGGAGTCCCGCCCAGAGAGGGGCCGCTATTGACGATGGTCAACGTCTTTACGAGGGCCGGCGAATCAAGGGCAAGCTGAAAGGCAACCGCACCGCCCAGCGAAATGCCGACGATATGGGCTGAATCAATGCCAAGCGATTTCAATAGCGCGGCGGTATCGGATGCGAACAAAGACATGCTGTAGGGGCCAGCCGGTTTGGCGGAGCGCCCATGACCGCGCAAATCGAAGGCAATCACTTGATAGTTCTTTGAAAATACGGCCACCTGGGATTCCCAATCCTGCGCGCTGGAGCCAAGTCCGTGGATGAACACGAGCGGCTGGCCACGGCCACTCTTTTCATAATACACAGCGATATTACCGACCTGCATCTCAGACAATTGTTCCTCCTTTGGCGAATAAAGAGCGGAACGCAAATCAATTTTATATAGGCGGCGATTATAGCGCAAAACAGACCGCCAGACCATAAAAAATCAAATCGTTGTGAACAGAGAGGAAATTATTAAATGCAAATTAGCACAAATAGACTTTGAGAGATTCGTACGCAGGATAAAACCTGACAAGCTCCGAATTTTATTTCCTGAGTTTTGCCAAGGCTTCAGATACTTCTTTCCCCTTGGCTTCGATCAAGTCCAATAACTCTTCGGGCTTGCGGAGGTCTTCGTCCGCTTTGGCGTTCGGATTGACTGCTTTTAGGTCATAGCCGCGCGCTTCGATCTCTTCACGCGTGACCGTCCAACTGCGATCCGAATCGCCCCGTGTAGGAAGCAGGCGAAAGAAGTCATCGAAGCGATCCATCGTCAGAGGAGTCTTCTTACCCACTTTTATATCTGAAAGATCGTAGTACCAAATCTTTTCGGTCGGCTGGCCTTTGGTAAAAAAGATCAGGTTGGTTTTGACGCCCGCACCGGCTGCAGTAAAGACTCCGCCGGGTAAACTGACTATAGCCCACACATCGCAATCGTCGAGCAGTTTGCGCTTGGTTTGGACAAAGGCCGTTTCGTTGGTGCGGAATAAAACGCCTTCATCCAAGACGATTCCGCAAGTGCCGGTAGGTTTGAGGCTATCAATCACATGCTGCAAGAACAAGATTTGAGTCGCGCCGGTCTTGTAAGCAAAGCGGGTCTGCGCTTCCTTGCCTTCCTTGCCGCCAAAGGGCGGATTGGTCAGTACCACATCAAACAAGGAGGGCGCGCCTTGAAATAAACCGCCGAAGGTTTCCTGTCCGGTGAGTGTGTTGCCATGCCATAAACGCGGCCCATCAATGCCGTGCAGGATGAGATTGGCAAGTGCTATCGGGTAGATCAAATTCTCTTTCTCGCGCCCGTAAAAGGTGGAGTGTTTGAGCGTTTCGATTTGATCGGGTGTGGTTTTTTCACCCAGTGCGGCGTTCATGTATTCATAAGATTGAGCAAGAAATCCGCCTGTGCCACAACCCGGATCATAGATGGTTTGACCAAGTTTCGGGTTGACCGCCTTGACCATCACACGAATCACTTGACGCGGCGTGAAGAACTGACCACCGTCGTTGCCCTTCTCGCCCATTTTGAGGAGCAAGCCTTCGTAGACCTGTGACAAGGCAAAGATATGCGCCGTATCAATGTTCTCGTGGCGGATTTCGTGTACTTTATCCAGCACGTCCAGGAAATTCTTTTCGGTGTCTACACGCACATGCTCGACGCCCGATAGGATTTCGCTGATGACCTTTTGACGCGGCGAGGCATTGGGACGATCACGCAGGCCTTTGAGATGAGGCAATAATTCGCCGTTGACAAAGCCAAAGAAAGCGCCCAGCGCGCCGTTTTGTAATTCGATGCGCTTCTTTCCATCCGGCGCGGCCCAATCCTGCCAACGGTAAGGCGCTTTAAGCGAAGGAGTGAATTTCGCGCTGACGGCTTCGGCTTGCTCGGCCTCCTGACCTTCACGATCATCGAGAATTCGCAGGAAGAGAATCCACGTCAATTCAGGGACATATTGCAAGGCACCGGCACAGTTGGAACGGCGCAGAATATCGCAAATGCTCCAGACGTAAGAATCGAGGCTGGATTGGGTGGTGAATTTGCGGCTATTGCCGTTTGAGCGGGAAGGTTTTGGCATGGTTTTCATTGACATTCTTCAAAGGATGATTACAATAGAGATTGCCTGCGCTGCATGAACGCCGCCTGCATGGCGTTGAAGGGTACCCTTCTAGTGCAGAGGTGGGCATTTTCTATTTAAAAATTCTTGTACTTGACACCGCAGCGCGCCCAGTAGTAAGATAAATGCGGAGGCTCTGATGGGAAAACCCGTCTCTGCCTTTTCTTTTTAACGCTGATTTCTCTCCCTATGGGGCCACAGATGCTCCAGACAAAGGAATCAAGGCCGGCTTGGGTGGTGAATTTTCTTGCGTTGTTCCCGTTTGAGTTAGTTGATTTTAACATGATTTTTAAGATGACTGTTTTTTCGCTTGATTGTAATTCAATCTCGCCTTTGCCATAGTGCCCGAAGCACAATTCTATTCACCAATCGCATAAAATATTGATAATGACTTTCGTCATATTGATATTGCCTCGGATTGGTTATATACTCTTTAACCTACTTATAATGTCTGTAGCTGAAATTTGGAGAATGAGCTAAGAATAACATCAGAACAAAGATGATAATTGCGCTTCTGGCTATTTCATTGAACTCATCAGTGTTTGGCTATTTGACAAAATCAGAACCTGCAACTACTGAAGCACCTATCATTACTGACGGCTCAAGGAATAAATGGAGAAAAAAAATGAAGTTCGCACCATCAACAATTTTACTAGCCTTCATCTTGCTGACAGCCTGTAGCCCGATAGCAACGCCTTCCCCAGTGACCACCGGTCCAGTAATCCAAACGCTGATCACACCGCCTTATGATAACTGTGTGGCTAACGACAATCGAACGCCGTCTGGAACATCTGAGAGCAGTGACATTCTTGATATTGGATTTAGCAGTACAATAATATCCTCTTGTGATGCGCAAAGAGGAGCTATTAACTACAGTATAGTTACGTTTGGCGGAAAGAAAGGAAGCATTTTCAATCCTCCAAGCCAAGAAGCAACAGCATCTGGTAATATAATCATAAAATATAAATCACCATTCACTGGTGATCTGAAAATAGAAGCTACTTTAGCAGTGAATTCAAAGACGGGTGTAGCCGCTGGCTCTGCTACTGCCCTTCCAGATTTTCAAGATGTTGTTCAGGGTTTCTTACTCCCAGAACAGCTTGATGCTTTTCTAACTTTGGCAAAGGGCTTCATCTTTGGAACCTTTGCTGGGTTAAAAACGGACGCCAACCTCAGCGTTGATACAGACACCTTCCAGAAGAGTGTCGCTGTTACCGTAGGCGGACATGGTTTTGGTGCGTCGTTTCCAATCCCCCCATGGTCACAAAACGGAACTTTTAACTCCGAACCGGTGGTAATTTCCATGGTTGTACCGGTTGTTCAGGGACAGACGATCCTCATTACAACAGGAATTAGCACAGATGCAAGAGCTTATGGGTGGGCATCAGCGTATTGGAATCCTCGTCGTGACCAAGAAAGCTTTGTAACCTCCATTTCATTGATACGACCATATCTACCCATTGACCTGTTGCCTGTGTCCACATCCACACAAACCGCTACAACTACACCAACGCCTACTACACCAACGCCTACATCAACTGTAACACCAACTGCTGCAATAACATCCACGCCTCCTCCAACAAATACACCTATGCCAGCTTCCTCTTTGCGCGGAACGGTAACGGTAGTTTCCAATTGTCGCTATGGGCCCGATTGGCCCTATATATATAAGTACGGAGTGCCAGCGGGCACACAGATGGAAGCTATCGGCCGCGACTTGGATGGCAATTGGCTGAAGATTCAAGCAATCGGTGGGAACAATCCATGTTGGATCAAAGCCGGGCAGATGCAAGTCAACGGTGATGTAATGACTTTGCCAGATGCCTATCCGTTTACTCAGGGCTTGCCCATATCACCATTCTTCCCGCGGATCACGCTCACAGGCGTTTCTGGGAGTGGAGGAACAGTCAATGTATCGTGGCAGGGACATGATATCCGCAAAGATTTGAACACCGAACAAGGTATAGAATACATTGTTGAAATATGGACATGCGTAAGTGGAAAGCCCACCTTTTATGCCCTTGGATTCGAACCACTGGCAACGGATGCCAGCTTTCAAGTTGATAATAGCTGTGGGATGACTTCTCACGCGGACGTGATAGGGGAGGATAAAGAGGGATTCTCTCTTCCGGCAGAGATTGCCATGCCGTAGAATAGAACAGGCGGGGTTGGATGCAAATCGAAACATTCAACCCCGCCTCGACATTCTCTTTGTCTGCCATTGCATTGCGCCCGCGAAGGAGCGGCGCAGAATATCGCAGATGCTCCAGACGTAGGAATCCAGGCTGGCCTGGATGGTAAATTTGCGGTTATTTCCATTAGATTTGTTTGATTTTGGCATATTGCAAACAGAAACAAATGTGCTAGATTTTTCAGCAGTGTCAATAAGTTGTGAATAAGAGTTTCTTTGAAAATTCACAATCTTGGGTATAATAATTATATCTGACAAAATCGTAAAACTAGAGATATAGTGGGAAACCGCCTTTCATGAGTAATGTGATTGAAGTTGAGGATTGCAGAGGTTATAGAGTTATCTGTACCGAGGAGATTTGGTACGGCAAAATTTTAGCATCTCGTCCCTGGATGGCCGGATGGATTGAATTCGTAAGAGAGACGATCCAAAGTCCATCATTTATTTGTCAGGATGCAAATCATAAAGAACGCCATGTTTATTATATGTTACATGTTACAAAATTAAATAGGTATATAAAGGTAGTTGCAAAATTCAACAGCAAAAATGAAGGTTTCATTATTTCTGCTTTTCCCGCAGACTCAGGTAAGAAAAAGGAAAATATAATATGGATGCCATAAAGAGATTGGTTGCCACAGAATCATTAAAGACAACATTTCTTTCGCGGCTGGCTGGCAAAAGGGCTCCTCTATTTCTCCATTACGATGACGATGCAGATACATTGATACTGCTTCTTGAATCCCCCAATGTCGAAACAACAGTTCATTACCTTAATGATGATGTAGCCTTACTCTATACCCCGGATAAACTGGAGATCGTTGGTTTGCAGATTGAGGATTTCCAAAGCGAGTTTGTCCCAATGTATAATTCATTACAAAAAGTTTGGCGATTAAGTGATTCGGGGGTAAAGAGCGGAAATGTTTGGGATTTAACTTTAGCAACACAAGGGAGACAACTAAATGTTGCCCTTGAGGTTGTTAGAGCTGCGCAGCCGGTAATTGGCCCTCCCGCCAAGCAACTTGAAAGAGCTTTGGAGTACGCTTAATTAAAAAGCCCAGCCTAACCGCTGGGCTTTTCCTTACTGCATTTAAATTTCACCCACAAACGCCTCCCGCAACAGCGACGCGGGCAGACGGTTGATTTCGGCCAGTTGAGATTCTATCTTTGCTCTCAATTGCTTCATATAAAAAAGTTTCTCAGCAACTTCAGATTGAACCTCATAAGTTGGAACTTCGAGATAAGCTGGGGCAAGCCGCGTAAACATCATTCGCTCACGGACTGCTCCCCGCGCATAGGTTTTGATAAATTCTTCTCCATAAGGTGAACGGAGCCAATAATAAAACCACCGGGAATGAATGACATCCTTCACTGCATTCATTACAACATAATCGGGACTTGTTATACCTGGAGCATCGCCTTCATCGAGCATACCGATTGAACCGATGTTAATACGCATTGGGTTATAGAAAATCGTTCCTGGCCCAACCAATTTATAGCGTTCAGGTTGTTTACCTACTTTTTCTTTTGCAGGTGCGACACCATTGCGCGTTGTACCCAATACCGGATATTGATACCAGGTTTTGCCTATGCCTTGTTTAACTTCTATAAAGCCATCCTTAAGCTGCAATCTATGTAGAGAACCCGATAATGATTCTATCAAATACGACTTTATTAAGTTGCTTGTGAGTTGCAATTGTTCTTCCGCCGCCTTGCGCGCCGACTCGACCGCGGCGAGTTTCTCGTTCAGCCAACTGGCAATCCGCCGCTGTTCGTCTAGTGGAGGTATAGGAATTTCTAAATTAAAAAGGTCTTCCTTTCTAATTGCTTCAAATGTACTACCACTTCCCAAACCAGCAAGAATATCTTCACGATATTTCAATGCCAGCAGAATAAATTCTTTGTCAGCCTGTTCTTTTGGCTGAATTGCAGCTAAACCACGTCCTATACAACACTCAATATCTGCAACATTTGTTGGACCAACAGGCGCACGCACTGATAAAAGAATATCACCTTGCTCCGCAATCCTTGTTGGTTCAATACACCACACTCGTGCAATTGGATGACGCAAACCAAAATCTGCTTTCCCCTGAAAGAAAGGTAATCCATCAGGAGTTTTTCTGTAAGTGTTTCCAGGTGGTGACTGGCCCATGATGATATTACAAACTTCACTGAGCTTTGACCATTTCCAACCTTTAGGCAAAGGGCGTTTGTTTGTTTTGGTTTGCATGATGGAAGTGTAATTCATTATCAGCGTGCAAGCCACTTATCGTTCTTCTCGGCGGCAGCGATCAAGGCGTCCGCCAGAATCCTTGCTTGAGCGGAGGTCAGCCCAAAGGAAATCTCATCGGCTTTGAGGAGTTTGACCTCTGGCGGGCAATATTCAGCAAAAGAAAAGGAAATGTTATCTTCGAAGCGTTCTTCAGGAATTTCGAACTCCACATTGATCCGTATCTGCCCCTCAAACAGAGAGAGCAAGGGTTTCTTTTCGTCGTCAGGCAAAATCGTCAACATTTATATATCCTTGGTGAGGTCAGCACGAGAAGCCGCCGGTCGAGTAGAGAGACTTGCTCCTGGCCTGTATCGAGCAAACCCTCATTAATTGGGGATTGCTTCGTCGGGTTTCGATACGGCGGAAGAACACCGCCTACTCAACCCTCCTCGCAATGACACAAGTTTAGGCGGCAAACAACCGCACCTTGGTCTCACGCAAAATATCGGCGGGGCGTCCCATCGAACGCAGGGAATCCAGTCCGCCCGCCTTTTCCACTTCGGGCGTCTCGAAAATGTGCGGGTTCTCCAATCCGTCCGTGCCGACCCGCCCAAACTGCATCGCCAGTGCGCGCAGGGTCTCGGCGCTTTTCATGGGCATGGTCTTCAGCCATTCGGCGTGCTTATACGTGAAAGCCGCGGCGCGCTCCAGGCGCGTGCGCGAGGCCAAGCCATAACCCATCTCGGCCAGCACATCGTAAAGATCATAAGCATCCATCTGATCGAGCGAGCGCACCAGCAAAACGGAACGCACGCCATCGGGCAAAGACTCCAGCAACTCATGACGCGCTTCGGGATCAACCCACATGACGCGGAACGAATCCAGCGTCGGCGCTCTTTCGACCAGGCGGCGGGTGAGGCGTTCTTTATATTCTTCCACCGTGACGGGCATGGCTTTGCCGTCCACCATCGTGATGATGCTGTGACCCGCTTCGCTGATGGTCACCTCGAAGCCCTCCACTTGAATGGGCGGATTGTAAGGCTTTGGCGTGGGCGTGACTTCACCAAGTTCAGGTGCTTCACGGAAACGCGTCAAGAATTCCCTGCCGAACAAGCGGCTGGCATTTGTGTAATCGTAGACGCGGAACATTAACTTGCCGGTGGGCGGGTTGAGGCGCGTGCCGCGTCCCACCATTTGATAGAAGGCAATCGGCGATTGCACATATTTGAAAAAGACAACGTTCTCGACAACGGGCACATCCACGCCGGTGCTCAACAAGTCCACGGTGCAGGCGATGAAATAACTGCGCGACGAAGCGCGCAGATCGGGCAACTGGTCATTGCCTGAACTGGCCGCCGTGCATTTGAACGCATAATTCGAGAGCGGCTTGTGTTCGTTCTCCAGGCACCACTTGGCGTATAAGTTCCCCATCTCAATCGCGACCTTATCCGCGTGGGGATCGCTGGCGCAAAAAATGATGGTCTTTTGTTCGGGTCCGCCCGTGCGAATGAGCAGGTGGAACAAGTCGGCGCACATGGCTTGCACGCGGTCGGGCATTTGCAATTGTCTCTCGAACGAACCGGCGTCATAACGCTTGGCGAGTTTTCTATAATCCACTGCCTCGCCTGTCAGGGCGTTGGAGACTTCCTTGTTCTTTAAATCAGGCTGTGCGACGCCCGTTTCCTGTTCGGTCTGAGTTTTACGATCCAGAAAAATATTTCGCTGGATGATCTCGCACGCCGCCAAATAGCCATCATCCATGCCTTGCGCCATGTCGTATTCATACACCGGCTCGCCGAAATATTTCAAGTTATCGGCGGTGATCTTTTCATCTTCGGGAAATTCGTCCCAATCCACGCCCGTCAATCGGCGCGGCGTGGCGGTCAAACCGATCTGCACCGCGTTCGGGTTGCGCGTCAATACCTGACTCCACCTGCCCCAAGCCGAACGATGGCACTCGTCAATGATGATGTGGCTGAAATAATTTTCGGGATAATTAGCGGTCAGGAAACTCGCGTCGGCTTCCTCTGAATCGATTCCCAATGTTTGATAGGTGGCGATCAAGATACGGGCGTTCTTTTGCGGATTCCCGCCACCGACTTCTGCGGCGTCTGCGCCGAAGACATTTTGGAAGGCGGCCAATCCCTGATTACGAAGTTCATCGCGGTCGCAAATGAACAAAGCCTTTTTCAACTGACCCGCGTCCGCAATGCGCTTGAGCAGGTTGACCGCGATAAAAGTCTTTCCCGATCCCGTAGCCAAAGCAAGCAAAGCTTTCTTCTGGCCTTTGGCAATCTTTTCCAACACGGCGCGGATAGCCGCATCCTGATAATAACGCCGCGTGGCTTCGCCGCCGCTGTATCTTGTAAGCAAGGGTTTTGCCGCAAGCGACTCCAACGAAAAGCCCATGCCCTTTTCGTACGCGGCGCGCAATTCTTCGGGCTGGGGGAATTCGGTCAGCGGGCGCGGCCTGGTTGTGGTGCGCGTGAAGTTCTCATACATCACGAACAAATGCCCGTTGGTGGAAAACACGAACGGCACATTCAGGCGCTTGCTCACGGCGTAGACTTTGACCTGTTCCAATCCGTGGTCTGGAGGCAGATGTTCCGCCTTGGCTTCGATCAAGGCAACCGCGACGGGCTGGGAGTCGGGTGTCACCTTGACGCGCAGTGTGTAATCCGCGCGCCCTTTGGATTGGCGGCGTGCTCTGCCATCCCGGACTTCCACCGCGCCGGCGGTCTCCTCGCGCTTGATGAAATCTTCCTTCCAGCCGCGGGCATAGAGAGCGGGGTCAATCAGTTTGGAGCGGGTGTCGGATTCAGAGAGAGACATGAGGATTTCCCCATGAGGGCCAACTCAAGTATACACAAGTTTGGCGATCCATGCAATTAAAAGAAACAAAGGGCGCATGGCTTTCTCAAGATCAGAGAAGGAACCGCAAAGAGCGCAAAGAAAAAACAAGAATCTTAGCGAACTTTGCGTGCTTCGCGTTAAAAAAATGACAAAGCATAGATTCGCCATAGACTTTGAGAAGGCCATGGCAAAGGGCGGATATTAGACACGCCCCTCAAATCTTCGGACCGGCCTCAATCACTTCCCGCGGCGTATGGTCTTCGAATTTCTTGAAGTTCTCGATGAAACGGGCGGCGAGGTCTCGATAGCGTTTATCGTATTCTTTCCTGTTGGCCCATGAACGAGCCGGGTCAAGCACATCCTCGGGCACATCGGGACATTGCGTAGGGACTTCAAAACCAAAGACCGGGTCTTTCTTGTACTTGACGTTTTCCAGTTTGCCGTTCAGCGCCGCGGAAAGCAAGGCGCGCGTGTATTTGATGCTGATGCGCTTGCCAATGCCATACGGCCCGCCCACCCAGCCGGTATTCACGAGCCAGCATTTAACGTTATAGCGTTCGATCTTGCGCTTGAGTATATCGGCATAATAATACGGATGGTGCACCATGAAAGGCGCGCCAAAACAGGCCGAAAAGGTGATCTCGGGTTCATCCCGCAGGCCGACTTCCGTGCCGGCAATTTTGGAGGTATAGCCCGAAATGAATTGATAAAGCGCTTGATCCGGCGTGAGACGTGCGATGGGAGGCATGACGCCGGATGCATCACAGGTCAGGAAGATGACGTTCTTCGGATGCCCGGCTTTCTTTTCGGGGACGGCATTCTCAATGAATTCGAGAGGATAGGAAGCGCGCGTGTTCTCGGTCAGGGTGTCATCATCGAGATCAATATAACGCGTAACCGGATCGTAAGGAACATTTTCAAGGATCGTGCCGAACTTCCTGGTCGTGGCGTAAATCTCCGGCTCGGCAGTGGAAGACAGGCCAATGACCTTTGCGTAGCATCCGCCCTCGAAGTTGAAGACGCCCGCGTCGCTCCAGCCATGCTCATCATCCCCAATGAGGCGGCGAGTCGGATCAGCAGAAAGAGTGGTCTTGCCAGTGCCGCTCAACCCAAAGAACAAGGCGACATCATCCGGGTCCTGCGGGCTGACGTTGGCGGAACAGTGCATGGAAAGCACGCCTTCCAGCGGAAGCAGATAATTCAAAATGGTGAAGACGGATTTCTTGGTCTCACCTGCATAAGCGGTGTTCCCGATAATCGCCAACTTCTTTTCAAAAGACAAACAAATAAAAGTCTCGGTGGCCGTATTATCCACGGCGGGCATACCCTTGAAGGAAGGCAAAGCGATGATCGTAAATTCAGGGACGAAGCGTTTGTATTCCTCCAGCGATTGAGGCGCGATAAACATGTTGCGGGCGAACATGCTGTGCCAGGCCAGTTCAGTGACCATGCGGATCGGCAGGCGATAATTTTCATCCGCACCTGCATAAAGATCCTGGACAAACACATCCCGTCCCTGCAAGAAACCCAACATGCGGTCATACAGGACTTCAAATTTATCCGGCGCAAACGGGCGGTTATATTGTCCCCACCAAATATGACCTTCGCTGGAGACCTCGCGCACGACGAACTTATCGGTTGCCGAGCGCGCAGTGTGCTTGCCGGTATTGACCACAAAGGGTCCGCCTGCTGAAGTAACGCCTTCGCCGCGGAAGACCGCTTCCTCGTACAGGGCTTCCATCGGAAGATTCCAATAACCCAGCCGCAAATTGCCGATACCGTGATTCGACAAGTTGTAATCCGCTTTACGAACCTGGGCAACCGCCTCGGCGGGAGTTTTGATGTTGAGCAAATTATTCATAAGTCATCCTCATAACATTCTGCAAAATTTACAGCCAATCCCTCACCATTTTCTTATCGCCGATATAAATTTCATTCGGGCTGGTGGGGTCAAGCGCCCATTTCATGCGAGCGACGCCCTCGGTCACATCCTTGACCGTGCCGCTATACGAAATGCGGATATGCCCTTCCATGCCAAATTCCTTGCCGGGCACAGTCACCACCAGGGCCTTCTTCAATAGGAAGCGCGCCAATTCCACAGAGCTGCTGTTGAAGGCGCGCAAATCAGGCAGTGCGTAGAATGTCCCATCGGGCGGGATGAGCCGCGCACCGTTGAACGATTTCATCTCCTGTAGGAAGACATCCCGATTGTTTTGGATCTGCAGACGGAGCGCCTCTACCACGGACTGCAAGCCGTTCAAGGCGCCCTCGGCGGCGGCCTGGCTGACCGGGCTAACGCCGGAGGTGATCTGCACGGTGACATTGGTCATCACGCGGACAAGGTCGCGCGGCCCCACCACCCAGCCGACACGGAAGCCGGTCATGCCGTAAAGCTTGGCAACGCCATTAACAATAATCACATGCGAATCTTCGACATCCTTTTTCGTAAAGTGAACGGCGGGTATCGCTACCTTCCGATCAAAGGTCAGCTTGTGATAGATATCATCGCAAACCATAAAAATCCCTTTGCGCTCGCAGAAGTCCACCAGCTTCTCGATCAGGGCGGGAGGATAAATCACACCGGAGGGATTGTTCGGGCTGTTGACGATAATGGCGCGCGTATAAGAGGTCACCGCCCGCTCGATATCCTCAAAACGCGGGGTAAAGGTGCCGTCTTCGGGCGTGACGATCACAGGCCGCCCGAGGCACATCTTGATGATCTCAGGATAGGAAACCCAGTAGGGCGCGATCACGATGACTTCATCCTGAGGGTTCAAGATGGAATAACAAATATTGAAGAGGGATTGCTTGGCTCCGTTGGTGACAATCACATTCTCCGGCGCGACGAGGCGGTCATAATTTTCCTCGGTATAACGGACAATGGCTTTCTTGAGCGACGGCACGCCATCGGGCGGAGTGTATTTGACTTCGCCGCTGGTCAGTTTGGCCGCAGAGGTCAAAATGGCATTGATGGGAGTCTTGTTCTTCGGCTCGCCGATGCCCAGATGGATGACCGGCTCCCCGCGCTCGCGCAGCATACGCGCTTCTTCGTTCAGGGCGAAGGTGGGCGACTCGGCGATCTCACTCGCAATTTTGCTAAGCTTCATTCCACTGCTCCTTTATACCCTCACCCTTGCGTCCCTCTCCCACAGGGAGAGGGAATGAGGGTGAGGGGAAAAATAAAATCTGGATGTCAAGGACATTTAATGATGGCGGGATTCGGGTCTTTGGCAATGGCTTCGACGCGGGTAAATTCGTCGAGGTATTGCTGCGCCACGGCAGGGCTATAGATCACAAGCAGATTATCGTCGTTTTCGGTATCCGCCGATTTGGTAAAGTTGAAGGAGCCGGTAACGACAATGCGATTATCAATCACAATGACCTTGTGGTGCATGGTGTATTTGTTGCCATCCACCTTGACCGGTACTTTTGCACAAGCCAGCGGCACCAGAGCGCCTTGCGATGCGCCGCGATCTTCGATCACACCGGCAACATCCACCCCGGCCTTGTAGCGGGCGATCATCGCATTTGCCAAATCCTGATCGGTGTAGGTGAAGATCATGAAACGGACGGATTTCTGAGCACCGTTCACCAGAGCGACCAATTTATCCATGACATTGTCCACCGGCGAAAAATAGTTGGATACCTGAACCCCACCGATGGTCAATTGGGGAGTCAGCGCGCCGACTTTAGCATGTGTACCAAAATGATGATCCACAAACAGTTCATTGAACTTGGCCTGATAGTTGGCAATCAGGGTTGGATCGGTGATCTCCAGTAAATTATTATTATTGCGGAAGGTATCGTTATAAGACATGTTCCACGAACCCATAAAAAGTATTTTGCCGTCCACAATGATCATCTTGTCATGCATCAAGCCGCTCGAGCGGCCGCCGTTCACAAGCGGAATGTTCGCAGACTGCATGGTCTTGATCGCATCAAAGTCCTGGCCGGTGGGAGATTCAGAGGCACTCAAGGTTTGACTGCCATTGGTGCCGTCATAGACCACGCGGATCTGCACACCGCGTCCTTCCGCAGCCACCAAAGCATTGACAAAGCTGGGCAGGTTAAGGTCAAAGGAGGTGACATCAATCGTTTTTTGGGCGTTAGCGATCACAGGAACAACGAACTGGTCAATGCCGCTCCCCATCTGGTCGGGCGGATTCGGGTTTGTGAAATACACCTTGAGCCAGGCAGGGCTTGATCCGCCAGTTGAATCGCTGGCATCGGTCGGCAAAGCCACCTGCTGATTTGTGGCTTGAAGAGTGGGCGTGGCGGATAGAGTAAAAGGAACGGCCGCCTGATTCGTGAAAAATTTGAAAGCTGCATAGATGACGATAATGAGAAGGCCTATACCAGTTAGCCCCGAAGCTGTTCTGCGTTTGGTAGACATGATTTAATTCTTCTCCATTTCAAGATTGATCAGGTGCTCTCTCAAAAATGCGCCGCGAGACGATCTCAGCAGACTCCTAGAATTTTATCTGATCCAGCCATTCGATCAAATGAGCAAGCGCCTGTCCCGGCGCTGCCGTGGAAACACGTTCAATGAGGGAACGAACTTTGTTTACATCCACCTGCACTGCACCTCCTGCCAGTTGTTTATAGCGATCCAGCAAGTCAAGGAGCGCATCCGCTGTCATTCGATGGGGATCGCCTGCCAGGGAATTCAAACCACGCATAACAGCCATCAGGCGGTTCACCTTCTCGCCCGCCTCGTCGGCGCTTGCTGCGCCGTTAATCAAGCCATCAATATGAGCAATTCCCCAGGTCAATAGATCATTGGCTTCCTTATCTTCCAAGTTATCCGTCAGGTTTTCGGATTCCAACAAACGATCCACGTACAACTGTCGGTCCAATGGGCGCCTCGGCAAAAGTGGTTTTGATTGTCAATTATTATACTGCGGGCTAATTAATTTTTCATCACAGAGTTCACAGAAAAAAATACAGAAAAACTCTGTGTTCTCTCTGTGTTCTTCGCGAAGCACGCAAAGCGCAGGTGAACTCTGTGGTGAACCTTACTCAAGCGCTTCAAAATCGGCCGGATTACCAAGCGGATAGCCAATTGCCGATGAATGGATGCGCCGGATCAAGCCAAGCAAAACATTGCCGGTACCAACTTCAACGAACGATGTGATCCCCTGCCCGGCCAAAAGCTGGATGGTCTCCGTCCAGCGGACACGGGATTGCATCTGCGACTGGATATCTGCCTGCAAATCCGCATCAGAATGAATCGATTTGGCAACGACATTGCCGACAATTTGAACGAGCGCATCCTTTACTCCGGCGGCTTTAACTGCTTCATTCCATTCGGCCTGAATCGAGGCCATCAAGTTGGAATGCGCGGCAATTGAGACCGCCAGCGGAATAGCCCGCTTTGCGCCTGCGGCTTTTGCGCCCGCCATGGCACGTTCGACGGCGGCCTTTGCGCCCGAGATGACCACCTGCCCCGGACAATTATCATTGGCAACTTGAACCGTCTCACCTTCACGACCGGCTTCTGCGCAGACTTTCTCGAGCGAAGGAATATCGAGATTCAAGATTGCCGCCATGCTGCCGGGATTCATTTCACCGGCTCTCTTCATCAACTCACCACGTTTGCGAACGAGGCGCAAACCCGATTCAAAAGACAAGGCTCCAGAAGCGGCGAGGGCGGATAACTCACCGAGAGAATGTCCGGCCAATGCGGCGGGCTTGAAATCAGGATATAGGTGCGAAAAAACACGGAAGGAAGCCAGCGAATGAACAAACAAAGCGGGCTGGGTGTTGACCGTATCGTTCAAGTCCGACTCCGGGCCATCCCACATCAATTTGGAAAAGGAAGAATGAAGAATGGAATCGGCTTCCTCGAAAGTTTTCCTGGCAGGTTCATATGCGTCTGCCAATTCCTTCCCCATCCCAACTGATTGTGATCCCTGACCCGGAAAAACAAATGCCGTGCTCTCAGAAATTAATCTCACTCAGCCTCCGACTATTCGACCTCTCAGACCTGTTCGACCTGTAAGACCTGTAAGACTTTTTAGACTTGTCAGACTTTTTAGACTTATTAGACTATTAAACACAAACGAGCCGTGTTCGTCACGGCTCGCTGCGAATTCCTTTACTCGGGGTTCTGTTTTTCCTTCTTGACCTCAAACACCTCACGGCCCTTATAGTGCCCGCAATTGGGGCAAACGGTGTGAGGCAGGCGCATCGAACCGCAATTGGAGCAGGCAACGAGATTTCGGGGTTGCAAGGCATCTTGGGAGCGGCGGCGATCGCGGCGGCCCTTGGAATGTTTGCGCTTGGGATGTGGTGTCATGACTTTCTCCTTATTCTTCTCAAAAGGCAGGAACGACTGAAATCGTACCTGCGAAAATTTCAACAAAGCGGGCAGATTATAGCGGGAGAAGGCAGTGACGTCAAGCCTGAAACGTTGTAAAATGATGATTGCAAAGTGTTCATAAACAGTCCTTTAGCGAGAAGAAACCATGGAAGTGCAGATCGCAGTCGCGAAAATCAACAAGTATGCCTCATCCGAGAGCGGTGATACACTCGAAGTCACCGAGCGGCCAAACGGAGGCTTGTCCGTGGTATTGGCGGATGGGCAAACCTCGGGATACGGTGCCAAGGCCGTTTCGATGATGGTGGTGCGCAAAGTGATCGGACTTTTGGCGGAAGGTGTGCGGGACGGCGCCGCGGCGCGGGCGGCATCCGATGCGCTCTTCACGGAAAAAAAGGGCAAGGTCATCAGCACGCTCAACATCGCCTCGGTGGATCTGCACAGCGGCACCATCGTCCTGACGCGCAACAACCCATGCCCCATTTTCATCTCACGCGGCGACACCATTGATTGTCTAGGAGGGGAAAGCGTCCCGCTCGGAACCTCGCGGGATGTGCGCCCCATCATCACCGAGATCGGGATCGAACCCGGCTTGATGGTAGTGATTTATACCGATGGCCTGACCCATGCGGGCGAACGACGCGGCCAGCCGATGGACGTCTGCGAAGTGATCGAATCACTGCTCGAAGAGCAGGAACCAACCCCGCAGGAATTGGCCGATGACCTGCTGGCTTACGCGGTCAAACTGGATGACGGGCGTCCCGCTGACGATATCAGCGTGCTGGTCCTGAAGGTGGCGTCGCACAACGGCGACGGAGTCCGGCGGATGACCGTGCGCCTGCCCATTGCGTAATGCGAGAAAAAGAAGAGCCTGACAGTAAAATCTTCCTGGTCGGAGTCGTGGGGCCATGCGGCTCGGGCAAATCCACTTTGATCGCGGGACTGGAGAGGGAGGGCTTTCGATGCCGGCACATCGCGCAGGAACATTCCTATGTGCCGTATATGTGGAAACGGATCACCAATCCCGATCTATTGATCTATTTGAATGCCTCTTTTGAAGTTTCCACAGGACGCCGAAAATTAAATTGGAGTGAAGCGGAATACCGGGAACAATTACGCCGTCTCGAGCACGCCCGCCAGCACGCCGATTTGATCATCGAAACAGACGGCCTTTCGTCCGCGGAAGTTTTGGAACGCGCGCTAAATTTTATTAAGTCGCAAAATCAAACCTGAGTTTTTTCGCCTCCCTGGTCACAAACTACCAATCCCCTATTTCCCATTTCCTCTTCCCCTTCCACGGTCTATCGTCAACCGTCTTTCGTCAGCCAGCCTCCATTATCCATGAACCATCCTCCATGACCCATGATCCATTAACCCATTTCCCGAATATCGATTACCAACTTGCAACCAGGCACTCCCATTCATCGCCTTTCTTTGTCCAAATTTCCACTGACAAGCACATACTTTCAGAGTATAATCACGTCGCGCCAGCCAAAAGCTGGTATTTTTATGGTTCTAATTTGGTTCAGAAACCGGAACCATGACGGATGGAGTAAACCATGTCTCGTAGCCGCAATATTTGGCTGGTCGTGATCATTGTGCTGATCGCCTTTTCACTTTGGGTCGATCTGAGCAAGAATATCTCGATTGCCAACCCAACAAACAGTCAATTGCTCGTAAATCTCAACACGGATATCCACCTGGGTCTCGACCTGCGCGGTGGACTTCAAGTTTTGTTGCAAGCCGATGTTCCCAACTGCGCCACAGTGGATGCCAACTCGCTGAACATAACACGCCAAATCCTGGAAAGCCGCGCGAACGCTTTAGGCGTAAGCGAAGTCACCATGCAAGTGGCAGGCAACTGCCGCATTGTGGCGGAGTTCCCCGGCATCAACAATCCCGAACAAGTGGTAGCCGCAATGAAACAAACCGGCTTGCTTGAATTTGTGGACATGGGAACCAACCCAGTGCCTGTAGGCACCGTAGTCCAGACCGATTACGGAAAGGCTGCAGCTACACAACCGTCAGCAACGGGAACGGCGCCATCTGCAACAACCACGCCCAATGCCACCGCAACGGCTCAATCTTCCTTAACCGCCACACCGGCTGCGAATGCCACACCCACCGCAACGGCTACTGCGCCGGCAACCATCTACCATACCGTCATGACCGGAGCGGACCTGGATACGGTTACGGTTCAAACCACATCGCTTGGGCAATATGAGATCGCCTTCACACTAAAATCAAGCGGCACCCAGGTCTTTGCCGATTTCACCACTTCGCATGTAAACCAATATCTGGCGATCGTGCTCGACAAGAAAGCTATTTCCGTACCCGTGATCAACTCAGCCATCACAGGCGGCCAGGGGGTGATCCAGGGCAACTTCACCGCCGACACAGCCAACGCACTGGCCGTGCAATTGCGCTATGGTTCCCTGCCCGTGCCGGTGAAAGTCGTGGAAAGCCAAACGGTCGGCCCAACCCTCGGCGCAGAATCGGTGCGCAAGAGCCTGCTGGCGGGCGCCATCGGCCTGGCAGTCGTGATCCTCTTCATGGGACTGTATTACCGCCTGCCCGGCATCCTGGCCGATCTCGCATTGGTTACCTACACATTGATCTCCCTGATGCTCTTCAAGATCATCCCCATCTTCCTGACCCTGCCCGGTATCGCCGGCTTCATTCTCAGTATCGGTATGGCAGTGGACGCCAACGTCCTGATCTTCGAGCGGCTCAAAGAAGAATTGCGGTCCGGCCGCACCCTGCGCCAGGCCATTGACCTCGGCTGGAGCCGCGCCTGGCCTTCCATCCGGGACTCAAATTCATCCACGCTCATCACGTGCGTCATCCTTTACATCTTCGGGAACACGTTCGGCGCAAGCATGGTGAAGGGCTTCTCCATCAACCTGGCCCTGGGCGTGCTTCTTTCCCTGTTTACCGCCATCATCGTGACGCGCACCTATCTGCATCTTGTGCTGGACAACCTGAAGCTGGATGAACATCCAAACTGGTTCGGGTTGTAGGAGTTTCGCATGAACATCATCAAGAACCGCTATCTATACTTTCTCATCTCCCTGCTGGTGATCGTGCCGGGAATCATCTTCATGGCCATCCACTGGACCACAACCAAGGAAGGCCCGCTCGCGTTAGGCATTGACTTCCGAGGCGGCTCCCTGCTCGAAGTGCAGTTCACCGGAACGCTGCCCGCGCCGGCCGACATCCAGGCCATCTATAACCAATTTCAATCCACCGGCGGTCAATCCCTAAGCGACTCTGTCATCCAGCCGCTCGGCAGCGACTCCTATTCGATCAATTCCAAGCAAATAGACGATGCCACAAAAGGCAAGATCGTGGCGGCGATGCAGGCCAAAACCGGTGAGACCCCAAACGTGCTGACCTTCAGTTCCGTTTCCGCATCGGTGGGAGCGGAGGTCACAAATGCGGCCTTGTTCGCCATCCTGGCTGCCGCACTATTCATCATCCTTTATATCTGGTATGCATTCCGCAGCGTAGAACACCCGGTGCGTTATGGCACGGCCGCGATTATCGCCATGTTCCACGATATATTTGTGGTGCTTGGCGTGGAAGCCATGCTCGGATTTTTCCTGCATTGGGAGGCGGACGCGTTGTTCCTCACCGCGCTGTTGACCGTGATCGGCTTCTCGGTACACGACACCATCGTGGTGTTCGACCGCATCCGTGAGAATTCCAACATTTATCGCCGCGTGGATTATGAGACGCTGGTCAATCATTCCGTGGTGCAAACTCTCGACCGTTCCATCAACACTCAGTTGACCGTGATGTTCACGCTGTTCGCCCTGGCATTGTTCGGCGGCGATACGACACGGCATTTCGTGATCATTCTCCTGGCGGGTATCTTTAGCGGAACCTATTCATCCATCTTCAACGCTTCACCGATCCTGGTGGTATGGGAAAACCGGGAGTGGAGAACATGGTTCGGCAGGAAGAAAGCCGAAGCAGGACAGCCGTAAGATATATTTCAGATATAACGACTTTAAAAAGCGCATCAAACCTGATGCGCTTTTTTATACCAGACGAGAAGAAACTCCGCCAAAAGAAGTGTTGCCGGCCGAGCGATCCGGTATGGTCTTACCAATGTCGCTTGACAAATCGGAGGTTTAGGAACGCGCATGCCACACATGGGTTAATTCCACCAATTTTCTACGATTTATTCGCGGCATTCGCAAATTCGCGACATCGTACTCGGAGAGTAAATTCGCGTTAAGGATTTCCCGACTTTGGTAAAGCCTTGAGCGATCCGGTTGTATGCGAGGCTTAACGCCCCTGTCAGGGTTATAATTTGAAATATGCAAGGAGCAGAAAATGAGTGAAGAAGTAAAACCCCAGACGAATTCCTTTTACGAGCGGCCGAATGTCAAACTGGATACCATCCAGGTCAGCGGCGGAATTCTGTTCGGCATCGAGCAGGTTTCCAACAAGGACCTTGGAATTGCGGGTGCATATGGCGCATGGGGAAAGAATTATAACAACGCCAACCTGCCGGAATTTGTGGAAAGCCGCATGGGACATGCGCTGGGCGTTAACGACCAGTTGGAGCTTGGCGATTTGGGATTCGAAAACCGGCACCATGTACCGATATTGACACAGGAAGAAAATCATCAATTAGAGGTGGAGGTCGGGGCGCGCATGATCCGGGAGGCCGCACAGAGCAACGGATGGCAGACTTCGGAAGTCGAAGGCCTGCTGGTGGGCAACAGCGGACCGATCAGCGATGATTATCTATCCGAGATCGCACAGCGCGCAGGAGTACCGAATGAGGCGCTCAAAGTCAGCGTGCACAAGGCTTGCGACGGATCGGTTGGGGCGTTGAATTTGGCGCTCAACCCCGAGCTGGCCGAAAAGGGACAATTCAATATCGCCGAAGAATTGCGCGGCAAAAAAGTTCTGGTCGGCGGGATCGAAGGTCTGAGCCGCTTTATCGGGTTTTCGCAGGATAAGAATGCCTTGCAGCTTTTCGGGAACGGGTTCGGGATGATCGGTCTCATCCCCGGCAAGACGATCAAGTTCCTGGTCGGCAAAAGCATGGATGTTTTCGACTCGGAAGGTTTATTGAAGGTACGGATGCTCTATCCGCATGAAGGCCTGAAGGCAATCGGCAAATTGGTGGAAGTCGTGCAGGAAAAGGCATCCTACATCCGGGTGGCAGGCCTGATGCACGAACCGGAGGACGGCTCGAACATTTCCATGGCCGGACTGATGGGCATGGTGAAACTGTTCGTGCGCACCGGAGTGCAGGCGGTAACGGATGTGTTCGGTTCCTACCAGAAATTGATGGAGAAACTCGGCACACCGGACAAGAAATTAGCGGTTGCCATCGTCCACCACGCCAATTACAAGATCAATAAGCTCAAGGAAAAACACTTATTAAAGGAAGGCATATCTTTCCCGATGCCGTGGCTCTTGAAGGATTTCGGTAATGTGAGCGCGGCTTCGAATATGATCGCGTTCCTGAGGCAGCTGCCGCAGATCAAGCCCGGCGACCATGTTTTGTTCGACGGATTTGGGGCGGGAACGTATTATGATGTGGTGGCAGTGGAGTTAGGTGGGTAAGAAAGAAATTTATCCACGAAGAACACGAAGACAGAAAAACAATGACAAACGCGGAGAAGGATATGTTCCAACTCCGCTTTTTGTTTTTATATTTTTCCTGAATTAAATCGCACCAATTTATCCCAATCAATTCTGCCGTCTACGCAAAAATTATCCATGAATTCTTGAGTAAGGAGGTTTAGTACTCGCGCATACTCTAAAAGAAATTCTTCGCTTCGCTTTTTTGCTTGATAACTTAACGGTTCAGCAATATCAATAAACAAATGATCGTTTGCAGAAATAAACTCCCAAAATTCTTGACCGCAAAGTTTCAAATAATCGCCCTTATCCGGTTTGCTCGTCCGGCCATAACAACAGCCATTAATAGCTTGAACATTTAATTGACTATTTCCTGTTCTTAAAATTCTTTTCGCCTGCTTGAAATTTTCAATCATATGTTTAATTTGACTGCTGTTCCCCCAATTCGGCCCGGATTTTATAGAGACAACGTAAAGAATGTCTTTACGTGTAAACTCCAAATCAATTCCTTCGGCGGACGATTTTCTGCCGTTGAATACTTTTCCACATACAAATATCACAAGTTTTTCCAGAAAGTCTCCAAAGATGGTTTCCTCTTGGGATGACAAATGAGCATCAAGAAGTGGTTTTACCAGATCGTGAACGTCATTAATGTTTTTAGCCTTGAAGAGATATGGATTCTTTTTCTTCAATACCTCTCCCAATTTCAGAGTTTGCAGACTGGCCGCACGCCGTTCATGAAATTCTCCAATATTTGCTTCAACAAATTTAACGACATCATTTAGATTTAGCAGTTTCATATTTCCTTTTCCCTTCCATTAGCGCCATTTGCGTCGGGCGCATTTCTACCGCAGGTTTCACGCTGCTTTGAGCCACCTTAAAATACTCGGGCAGAATTTCGATCCCAACTGCATTTCGTTCCATGCGTTGAGCAACGAAAACTGTTGTTCCCGAACCCATAAACGGATCCAACACCCAATCTCCCTTTTTAGTGAATAACTTAATAAACCATTCAGGTAAATCTTCTGGAAAAACAGTGCTGTGATTTCGGTTCTTAGTCTCCGTAGCCATATGTAACACATTTGCCGGGTAAGCTTTTTCCCGTCCTATCCAATTTGCAATTCGTTTTCCAAAACCACTACCCACACGAGAAGGGTCACGCACTTTATCTGTCTCACTTAGGTTTTTTAGACACCTCTCCGCCCAATCTCCCATTGGAACCATGACTTCTTCTTGGTACATATGAAATTGTCGGTCTTTATTGAATTGCAATAACCTTTCCCAAGAATCACGAAAGCGATTCGGCCACTTGCCAGGATAGGAGTTCTTCTTATGCCAGATGAACTCCTCTGTCCAA
>Ga0182027_10000875_pt1 | contig 51140 bp, 47 predicted proteins | sample 712E1DmetaG_FD_121300 | JGI IMG/M metagenome (GOLD analysis project Ga0182027, IMG submission 121300) | Permafrost microbial communities from Stordalen Mire, Sweden - 712E1D metaG (Illumina Assembly) | ecosystem: Environmental > Terrestrial > Soil > Wetlands > Permafrost | place: Sweden...
CCACCTCGTCTCCGCAGACGGCTGGACTGCCGAGCGAATACGTCGTCATGTTCGCGGCTTTGCCGAGCAGGTTCTCGGGCCGGAGCCCGGGTGACCGAGTCCTGCCAATACGGGGGTAGCGTTACGGAAGCGTACGGTTGAACTAAGCCTGTCTGGTCGACGGGCCGCGGTGTCGGTGAGGCGAGCGAGGGCGTCGGGGTCCGCGGAGAAGTCGGCCAGGTCGGCGGCCTTGGTTCCCTAGACGCCACTCGCTGACTCGCGCCGAGCTTTGGCAGCACACGATGCGCGGATCGTGTGGGAACTGCCGTTTTGTCACGTGAGAGACTAGTGGCGCAATGACCGAGCCAGACCCTCCCATTAGGACCTCGCGAGTGGCGGTCAGGGCTGTCGTCCGGCAGGTACTCGGTCGTTCGGCCGCGCATCCGCCGCAGGATCTTCCCGGCCGCGAGCACGCTGCCGCCGTCGTAGTCATGCTTCGGGCTTCGCTTCGCCCGTCGGCTGTGATGGCAGAGAGTGCAGTTGCCAGGCGGCAGGCGCCGCACTCGGGACCGTGGGGCGAGGGTCCGCCCCAGCTCTTGCCGAGCAGGCGCTCGTCGCCGAGGCTGGCCAGGACGCGCGTGTGGAGCTTGCGCTCGTCATCGTCGGTCCAGATGCCCGCCGCCCGAAAGTAGGCGGCGAGCGACCATCCGCGCCGCCGGCCGCCTACGTGGAAGCCGCGGCATTCGGCGTCGAGCGACAGGATAATGTCGGCGATCCCATCGAGCGATGGGTGGCAACCGCGGCGGATGCCACCGTCGGGATGCCATTCCGCACAACTGCCGGGAGCCGCGGGGTGGACAGCACGCTCACAGCCGGGGCAGGTGTCGAGAGAGGTAGCGGGTGTCCGACCGGCCCGACTGTTTGCCGGGACGCTGCGCGGGCTCACGAACGGCACCCACGTCTTGTGCCCCGCCACGGGAATGAGCCGCCGCTCGGCCGCTAGGAAGCGCGCGGAGATTGCTTGTCGCACCATCGGAGTCAGGCCGCTGTGTTAGAGGCGGACTCCGGTGGTCTCGCTCGCGTCTTGGCTCGGGACGCCTTCAGCGAGAGCGCGCTCATATACGCCTTGCGGGCGTGTTTGGCTCGACGCTGCCGCTCGTCGGGTGGCAGTTCGAGGTTCGGGTCAACCTCTCGCTCGAAGCGGCCGAGGAACGCCTCGGTCGCGGCCCTGGTGTTGGTACCGCCCTTGGCGTGCAGGGCGTGGGCGGCGATCCGGGCGCGGAGGGACCGCTGTGCGGGGGTTAAAGAAAGCGCCACCGAGAAGACCCTTTCCTCAGGCTCCCTGCCGGGAGTCCGAGGAATCGGGATCGGTGGCGACCCAAACGGCGGCGATCTGCCCGAGCTATTCGACAATCAGGACACTAGCACGCCGCCTCCCCCGGTGACAAGCACACGGTCATGGTTTCTCCCCCCTCATCATCTCCCGTAGTTCGTCCAGCTGTGGCTGGTTCATGTCGTTGATTTGGTCCTGGGCTTCAGCGTCGAGGATGTCCGCGAGCTTGGCCTGGCGCTCCTCCTCGCTTCCTTTGGCGAACGCAGGCGCATCCTCGTCCCCGCGCAGTTCGGTTTCCCGGCCACAGCGACAGGTCACGATGGCGGGAAGTCTGACCTTCGGCGAAGGATGGGGCGACCGCCGGCCCTGTGTCCCGAAGACGTACCAATGGGCGCCGCTCGCGTGTCGGCTGCGTGCGTTGACGTAGCCTGGCTCAAGGACGAACTTGACGCCGATGGGGACCGTGCGGCTTGCCTCGGAGCCCGTCTCGTCGTCATCGAACTCGACCATCTTGATCCCCGGAGTGGTCGACGCCGCTATGGGTACCCGGCAGTGTGGGCAGCGCACGGTATTCCGGCTGGGGCTCGGGAGGGGAATCGGTTCTGTCCAGATCCCCCGGTAGATGTGCGTAGTCGGCGGCCCGGGCGCGGGCTGTGGCCGAGAGGTTAGGAGGGAATCGATATCAGCGTCGCTCAGGGGCGGCGGTGTGTTTGAGGTTTTCTTTTCCGGTTGGCGTCGGGCTGGGCTCATAGCAGGTCGCTCGGGGAGAAGCGGCGGTGTGCTTCCTTGGCGCGCTCGTCGGCAGTCGAGGCGGCGTAGCGCTGCAACATCGACCGCGATCTCCACCCGGTCAGGCGCATCAAGTCGCCCTCGTTGCCGCCGTTGGCGAGCCACGAGTGGGCGAAGGTGTGGCGGAATAGGTGCGGGTGGACGTGGGCAAGTCCAGCTTCCTGCGCCCGGCGTCCGACCATCTGGCCGAGTCCGGCGGCTTCGAGGTGACCCCGCCGCCCGAGCCACAGCCACGGCGACCGAGCATCCTTTCGGCCTTGCCGCTCGCGCAGGTAGCGCCGGAGCGCCTGGCCGACCGACGGCTTGACGACCAAACCGCGGCGGCTGCCGCCCTTGCCGGTCACGGTGATCTCGTCGGGGATCGTGCCTTTGAGGATGAGATCGTCCATTCGGATATTGGCGATCTCGGACAGGCGAGCCCCGGAGTCGAACATCAGCAGCAGGATTGCGGTGTCGCGCCGATCCTCGAAGGTCTTGCCCGAACAGGCGGCGAGCAGCCTCCGCACGTCTTCGAGCGACAGCACTGGTACCGGCTGGATGCTGACCTTGGGACTGTGCATCTTCGCCATCGGCGAAACGGGCACCAGGTCCTCGGCGACCATGTAGTTGAAGAACACCCGGAGGGAGCGGTAGCGCAGCCCCACGGTGGCCTCCGAGCGGCCCACGCCCATCAGGTTGCGGATGTACGCCTCGACGTGTTCGCGGCGGATGTTGGGAACTTGCGTCGGCATACCGGCGCCGGCCAGGAAGTCGGCGAGCTGCTCGACCGTCTCGGTATAGGACTGGACCGTCCGCGGTGACTTGTTCTCGGCCTCCAGGTGAAGCCGAAAACCGTCGAGCTCGCCCCGGATCGTGCCGAAAGTGAGAGCGTCGGCGAGGATTTGCGCCATGTCGGGAGCCTTTCCGCCGGATCGGGGTTGCGGTTCCTATCTGTAAGGTGATGAATCCAAGATCAGATCAGTTTGGCAACCCGTCCAGTAAGGCGATGATATGCCCGACGTGCTAACCCCGTCAAGGCCGAACCGGCCCAGTAAGATGCTCGACTCACGCTCATTACGGAGGTTTGGCGCGCCCGGAGGGATTCGAACCCCCGACCATCTGATCCGAAGTCAGATGCTCTATCCACTGAGCTACGGGCGCGCGAGGCGATGCCAAGGTCGCCGAGCCCGCATCTTAGTCGGTTCAGGGCCCGGCGTCCGACCGAGCGAGGCTTGACCTCAGGTCCAAGCAGGCCTCAGCTTGGCGCCGCGGCGGCCGACGAGGTTAGTGCCGGCGAGCGAGTTCGACGAAGGGCCGCAGCCGGGCCGCAACCTCGGTCCGGGTTCGCCGGAAGGCCTCGAGCTTCTGTTCGTCGGTGCCCTCGACCTCGGCCGGGTCGTCGAGGTCCCAGTGGAGCGAGTTGTGCTGGCCGGGGAATACAGGGCAGGTCTGACGTGCGCGATCGCAAACGGTGATGACGTAGTCGAACGGCTGGCCGACGAACTCGGTAACTGACTTGGCTCGTGCCGCTGACCAGTCGATACCGATCTCGCCCAGTATTCGCACTGTGTACGGGTTGACGCCTTTCGGCTCAGTGCCGGCGGAGAGCGCCTCGAAGTCGGCGCCGCCGAAATCTCGCAGCAACGCCTCGGCGATCTGGCTGCGGGCGGAATTTCCGGTACAGACGAAGAGGACGCGGATCGGCGTGGGCGGCATAGTGGCCACCTCCTGGGATCGCCGGGTTCGGCCGGCGGCTTCGATTGTCAGCCGCCCAGCGCCGCCGGGACTGAATGGGATGGGGCCGCCGCGAGTGCGCCTGCCGGCCGAGCCGAACGCGGCTCCAGGTCCCCCGCCAGCTCGCGGAAGCGAGCCACGGCCTCCGGCCGCACCGAGTAGTAGATCCACGTTCCGCGCCGTTCGGTGCTGACCCAGCCGGCCGTTCGCAGGACGCGCAGGTGGTGCGAAACCGTCGGCTGGCCGACTCCGCAACAGTCGGTGAAGTCGCAGGCGCAGACGGCGCCCTCGGTACTCAGCTGGCGAAGGATCGACAGCCTGGTCGGGTCGGCCGCCGCCTGAAGGAGCAAGACGTCGGGATCGGTGGAACGCTTCATGCGCCCATGATATCGACTGATTTCGATATTGACAAGAGTCGCAACTATCCCTTGACTGTATAGGCTGGACCTGCTAGTATTCATACATGGTCACCCCACTGAAAGACAGAAACAATCCCCGCCGGGGCACCGCTTCGGAGTCGGCTTACTCGTTGTTCGAGTTCATGCGCGACTTTGGCGACGATGCCGCGTGCCTCGAATACCTGTGGCGGGAGCGATACTCGGAAGACGGCGAGCATGCGCACTGCCCTAAATGTGACCAGATGCGGTCGTTCCGCCGCTATCACACATCGCAGCAGCGCCAGTCGTGGACTTGCACCGCTTGCGGGCACCACCTTCACCCGACCGCCGGAACGATCTTCGAGAAGTCGTCCACATCGCTGCACCTGTGGTTCTACGGCATCTACCTCATGACCAGCACTCGCGGCGGCATCTCTGCCAAGCAACTCGAACGCGAGATTGGCGTTACCTATAAGACGGCTTGGCGCATGTTCCACCTGATCCGCGAATTGCTCGCCGAAGACGTTTCCGGCCTGGCCGGGACGGTTGAGGTTGACGAGACCTACGTCGGTGGACGGCCGCATAGCCTGGGACAGACCCGCAAGGAAGCCGCGACTAGTAGGGCCAAGGTCACCGTTCAGGGAATGGTCGAGCGGGGCGGACGTGTTCGCGCCGATGTCAACCCGACGTTCCCATTGATCGGCAACGTGGTCTCGCACGTCATGCCCGATGCGCTCGTCTACTCGGACGAGACTCCGGCCTATAAGCGACTGCCGAAGTACGGCTACGTCCACTCCCGCGTCCACCACACGCAGCGCGTCTACGTCTCCGGCGACGTGCACACCAACACCATCGAGGGGTTCTGGTCGCTCGTGAAGCGCGGGATTAGTGGCGCCTACCACTCCGTGTCCGCGAAGTACCTTCAGCACTACTTCGACGAATACACGTTCCGGTACAACCACCGGGACGAAGACATGTTCGCCCTGGTGGTGCGCAAGGCCGCTAGTAGGGCCTAGACCCTGACAGGGAACAGGAAAGCCGCCAGCCCATCTGTGAAGGGGCGATGGCCCCACGCAAACAGACCGACGGCTTTCCTCGCATGGGTCGAAACCCAGGCGCCTTAGACGCTTTCCACTATAACCAATCCGCGGCGTTGTGAACCGGGTACTTTTGGATCTTCCCGTAGTGTGGGTCAGCCCGATAAGGTGGGGCCGGATGGCGGAGTCCCTGGTGGGCAAAGGCGCCTTAGACACGCTTCGGGCCGCAAGGCTTAGGGTTCGATCCCCTCGCCATCCGCACCCTAGAGCTTCGGTTCCACCTTCGGTGCATTCTTCGGCGGGAGGGGCCGTGAGACTTTCCGTAGAGCCCCCAGCACGTCGCTGCGCTGGGGTACGGGAATCTCGTACCCGGTCGGCGTAGTCTGGACGGGCTGCGGGGGCGTGGGCGGTTTCCGCTTGGCGTTCATGGTTAGAGGGTAGCAGCATGGTCGATCCCCTGGAGGGTGCACGCTGGAAGGTAAGGCGAGCATGGGAGCACCTGGACAAGATCAATGCCGAATTGCTCGCGTTCTTCAATCTGGCACCGTACGTGGTCGTCCCACACCGTGACGGTGAGCATCGGTGGCGAATCTTGATCCACGTGCGGCAAGAACCCCCTCCCCATATCGCCCTTCAATTCGGAGATGCAGCTCACAACATCAGGAGCGCATTGGATCATCTCGCTCAGGTCCTCACGGGCAGTAGCAGCAATCGTCAGACCCAATGGCCTATCTGCGACACTCCGGCCAAATGGGACACAGCGATAAGACGCCTGGTAGGCGTTGACAAGCGCTTTTACGACGCAATTCGTGCCCGGCAACCATTCGCCAACCCCACTGAATTCGGAGGATTGACCATCCTGCGCGAATTGGATGATGCGGACAAGCATCGGGTGTTGCTCTTCGCCGTCGCATACTCCCCCTTTTTTGAGGTTTCGAATCCCCCAAATATGAGAGTGGTTGATCGGCCCATCGAACCCGTGTATGTGGAGGAGGGTGCAATGCTCTGTGCGGTCGAAGGCGAGCCCCCATCCGATATGCAGGTGAATGTCCATTCGTCCACCGGCTATACGGTCTCTTTTGGCGTACCACCACTCACGACCGACGCGAACGGCCTCTTGGAGATCTCTTGGACCGTCATGGAGATCATCGATTGTTTCGCCGCGATGATCTCCTGATCCCAGCCTGTCACGCTTGTTCATTGTCGCACATCCTTCTACAGTGATGGGATAGTTGCGACAAGAGTCGATATAGGCGCTAGATTCCGCTGCGAAAGGAGATCGAAGAATGTCGATCTATTACAATTCTCGGATGGTCAGGCTGCTCATGGACGAGCGCCTCCGCGAAGCCCGCGAGGCCAACCTCATTCATTGCTGCGCCGAGCCAGGGGCGGCGAGGACGGGGCTCTTCGCGCGCCATCTCTTCCGCCGCCAGTCCCCCGCCACCTGCGGATGCTAGGGAGCCACCGATGACCACGGACATCCACGAGGTCGTACGAGAGCGCTACGCAGAAGCGGCACGCGGCGTCCTGTCGGGCGAGTCGTGCTGTGCCGAGGACGGCAATTACGGCAGCGAGCTTTATTCTGCACTGGAGCGCGAGGAGCTGCCCGACGCCGCCGTCATGGCGTCGCTGGGCTGCGGCCACCCCATCGCCGTCGCCGATCTTCACGAAGGCGAGCGGGTCCTGGACCTGGGCTCCGGCGGCGGCATCGATGTCCTGCTCTCGGCCAGACGCGTGGGGCCTACCGGCCGTGCCTTCGGCCTCGACATGACCGACGAGATGCTGGCGCTCGCTCAGCGGAACGCCGCAACGGCCGGCGCCACGAACGTCGAGTTCCTGAAGGGCCAGATCGAGGCCATCCCGCTTCCGGGGGCCTCGATCGACGTCGTCATCAGCAACTGCGTCGTCAACCTGGCCGCCGACAAGCCGGCGGTCTTCCGGGAAATCGCCCGCGTCCTGCGACCGGGCGGCCGGGTCGGCATCACCGACATCGTCGCCGACGACTCGCTCACTCCCGAGCAGCGCCGCGAGCGCGGCTCCTACACGGGCTGTATAGCCGGAGCCCTGTCGTTCTCCGAGTACCGGTCGGGGCTCGAGGCCGTCGGCCTCGAGGCAGTGACCGTGACGCCTACCCACGAAGTCGCCGACCGGATGTTCGGAGCAATCGTCAAGGCCCGCAAGAGGTCTGACGCTGCGGCGGCCAACTCGGCTAACGCGCCCGAGGCGGCCGAAGCCGGGCCGGAGACCGTAGCGCCCGGGGTCGCGGCCGCGACCGAAACCGAGACGGTGCCCGCCCGACCCTGCGGCTGCAACGGCGCCTGCCGGTGACTACCGTCGAGCGCGCGCTCGACTCCGATCGAGCGGCCGTCGAAGACCTTCTGACGGCGAACGGGCTGCCGCTTGATGGGCTCGAGATCGCGCTGCCGACGGCGATAGTGGCACGCGACGAGGGCAGGGTCGTCGGCTGCGCGGCCGTCGAGGCGTACGGCTCGGTCGGTCTGCTCCGGTCCGTCGTCGTCGCGCCGGATCTGCGCGGCACGGGCCTGGGCCGCCGACTCGTGGAAACGGCAGAGGAGCTCGCCGCGGAACGCGGCATCGCCGAGCTCTATCTGCTGACGGAGACCGCGGAAGCGTGGTTTCCGCGTCTCGGATACCGGCCTGCGGCGCGAGCCTCAGTCCCAGCTGAACTGACGGTCTCGCCCGAGTTCACGACCGCGTGCCCGGAGAGCGCGCTCGTCCTGCACAAGCGCGTCTGACCCATCTCGCCCGCCAAAGCCGTCGCGTCGCGGTTCTATATCGATAGATATCAATATCTGCCACCAATCGACACGAGAGCAATCCCCCGGAGCACCTCAATGGACCTCATCACCTTCATCAGCCACGTCGGCACCTTGGTCGTCACGAGCTTCCTTCACAACTGGCCGTTCCTCTTCCTGGGTGTCCTGACCGCCGCCGCCCTCAAGGTCTACGTGGGCACCGACCGCGTCGCGTCTCTGCTGCGCCGTCGCACCGATGTCGCGGTTGCCGGCTCGGTCGCGGCGGCCGTCGCCACGCCGTTCTGCTCTTGCGGCACTACCGCGGTCGTAATCTCGATGCTCGCGACGGCCGTCCCGTGGGCCCCGATCGTGGCCTTCATGGTGGCCTCGCCTCTCTCTTCGCCGGACAGCCTGGTCTACTCAGCCGGGCTCTTCGGATGGCCATTCGCGATCTACTTCTTCGTTGCCTCCATCTTCCTCGGCATCGCAGGAGGGATCGTCGCGCACGTGGCCGAGCAGGCGGGACTACTCGAGGGCCAGGCGCGATTCGCCGAGCGGGCAGCGGCGGCTGGTGATGGCGGTTCGGCTCTCGAAACCGGGCTCGCTTCCGATCCGGCAATCGCGTCGGGCCCAGGCTGCGGCTGCACGCCTGCGGTCCCCTCAGCGTCGAGGGGCCTGGGGCCGCAAGCGTTGCCGAATTCGCGCCGTTCTGGATCCGCTGGCAGCTGCCCCGATTGGGGACCGAGGTTCGGTCGACCGCACCTCGAATGGTCGCGATGTACTTCGGCTTCGCGGCGATCGGTTACGCGGCCATCGAGCTGATCCCGACCGCCTGGCTGACGACGCTGCTTGTCGGTTCGAGCCCGCTGTCGATAGTGTTTGCGGCCACGCTTGGCGTGCCGTTCTACCTCAACGAAGGGAGCCTGCCTCTGGTTTCCACGCTCATGCATGGCGGAATGGGCCCAGGACCGGCGGCCGCATTCCTCATCACGGGCGCAGGTACCAGCATCGGAGCCATCTCGGGCGGCCTGATCATCGCCCGATGGAGAGTGATCGCCATAGTCGTGGGAACGCTCTGGGTTGGAGCCGTCGTGGCAGGGCTGCTCGCGCAGTTGGTGCTGTAGGCGGCGGCTGCGGGCCCTGCGGAAAGACGGTCAGATACCAATCGGTCTGCGCACCATGACGACAGTGGTTCGGCCCGGAGTGGCCTCGCCGCTGAGAACGAGCATCTTGTTCACAGCGCTGTGCCGGCCGTAGGCCTCCTGGGCCATGGCGTCCACGATGGGGTAGCAATACTCCTCGACCCGGCGAAACGCCGTGGCCAGGTCGGGCACGATCTTCTGGAGTCCAACGATCAGGATGACCTTTCCGGCGCCCATGGCTACAGGTCCGAGCTGGCTGCCCGTCTGAGAGGCGAGGACCATCTGGCCGTCCTCCGTGAGGGCCTGGACGCTATTCACCTGCACGTCCGGCGCCGAGCCGAGCTTGCGGATCTCGCGCATCTGTGTGGCCCGATCCATCGATCGTGTCCGCGGCCGTATAGCGTCGTAGCGACCGCTCTTTTCGATGGCTTCCGTCAGGCCGATCTCGTCCAGCGTCCGCGATGCACCCTCGCCAACCTCGGCGCCTTCTGGCAGGAGGCTCAGAACGACAGCGCGGGCGGAGACCGGATCGTCGACGATCCGAACGTCGAAGCCGTGCGCGCCCAGCGCTTCGGCAGCGCGGTCAAAGGCTGCAGTGTCAGCCTCCCCGGCGAACACCTCGTTGACCGGCAGGCGCTCGACCGTCCTGCTCTGCGTCATAGTCATGTCGATCTCTCCTGGGACCTGCGCAGGTCGGGCTCGAACGGCGGTTCCGACCCTGGACGCCTGTCTCGCCCCTGGCGACGACTTAGCCCCGGTCTTGCCGGCCTGCTTGCGCTCTATATGATGAATAGATGCACCGTTACCGTGGTAATGTTGCAGGTGCAACTATATCAGAAAGATAGTGAATGTCTACAGCATCTGCGGAGCGTGACCTGACCGGCGACCCAGACCAGGCGCCTATTCTCTCCCCCGGGTCGGTCGGCCACGACGATACGGCCGCTCGAACCCTGGCCGAGAACCTCGCCCTGTCCACCTCTGCCTTTGCCGACTCGTTCGATCGGTGGGCGCATCGCAGGGCCGTTGAGGCGGGGGCGAGCATTCCGCGGTTGCGCCTTCTCTACTTCATCCACTGCAACGGGCCGCAGAAGATGGCGGACCTGGCCGGGGCGCTCGGGGTCACGCCACGCAACGTCACTGCCCTCGTGGACGGCCTGGAGGCCGAACGGATGGTTCGCCGCGTCCCTCACTCGACGGACCGGCGAGTCACGCTGGTCGAACTGACGTGCAATTCCGATCGCGTCGCCGCCCAATTCGGGGCGTACCAGGCTTCGATCGTCAGCCTTTTCGACGGAATCGGTGAAGCCGACGGGCAAACTCTGCTGCAGCTGCTCGACACTCTCCAGAACCGAATGCACGCTGTTGCCGGATGGTCGATCTCGAACGGGGACGACCGCGATGCCTGAAGCGACCCACGCGAACGACGAGATGGCGACCCGACAGATCGGTCCAACCCAATCGATCGCCCCGGGGCCGACCCGGGAACGGCTGCCCGCGGTCTACCTGGGACACGGCGCACCGACGCTCATCGACGATCCGCTCTGGCCGGTCGAGCTCGCCGCCTGGGGGCGGGCGATGCCACGGCCCAAGGCCATCCTGGTGGTCAGCGCCCACTGGCAATCCGCACCGCTGACGCTGGGCGCGGTCAACCCGGCGCCGCTCGTCTACGACTTTTACGGCTTCCCCGAGCGCTACTACCGGATCCGTTACGACTCGCCCGCAGCCCCTGAGCTGGCGGCACGGGTCAAGGCGATGATGCCCGCCGGCGAACCCGTGGCCCAGCGTGAACGCCGCCTGGACCACGGCGCATACGTGCCGCTACTTGTGATGTATCCGGAGGCCGACGTGCCGGTCCTCCAGATGTCGATGCCGGACCTGGCTCCGGAGCACCTCTTCGAGATCGGACGCCGGCTCGCGCCGCTCCGCGACGAGGGCATCCTGATCATGGGCAGCGGATTCATGACGCACGGCCTGCCGTTCGTCCACGACTACTGGGATGGCCGGGCCGGCGCGCCCGAATGGTCGATGGAGTTCGATCGCTGGGCTGCCGAGGTCCTCGAACGGGGAGACCTCGACACGCTCTTCGACTTCCGCAACCGGGCTCCGGGGATGCCCTACGCCCATCCGACGGTTGAGCACTTTGCGCCACTGTTCGTGGCGCTCGGAGCGGCCACCGACCCGGGCAGCGCACCGAAGTTCACGATCGAGGGCTACTGGCTCGGCCTGGCCAAACGCTCGTTCGAGGTCCGCTGACGCCAGGGGCTCCTGCATCGCGGCACCGCCGCCGCCGTCAGGTCCGGCCTTTCCGTCGCACCGTCTCGAGGTCCCGCCATGACCAACCACCGACGCGACCCGCACGGATACGTGTTTCCTGAGTGACATAGCAGGGCTCAGGCTTCAACTCACCACGCCCGACATGCCGGCGCGGGAAGGGCCGTCAGAGTCCGAGCAATCTCTTCTTGGCGGTCGCGAACTCTTCGTCCGTCAGCTGACCGCTGCCGTGCATCTCCGACAGCTCGCGCAACCCGTCGACACCTGCGCCGGGGGCGTCCTGATGAGATGCCGGCGCCGGGCGCCCAGCCGCGGTAAACAGCACGACGAAGAGCCCGACGATGAGCAACCCGAAGACAAGAGCCGGAACCAGGCCCAGGAGCCCGAAGCCTACGCCGAAGCCGCCCATCCTACCGACGCCGCCGACCCTGCCGAAGATGGGCTGCGTGAAGATGGGCTGCGTCCCGTTGTGGCCCGCGTTCACGCCGTAGTTGTATGCAACCACGGCCACGACTGCCAGCACTGCGATTCCGACGACGAGCCCGAGAAGACGCCACGCGACCTTGCGGTTCATACCAGTCAACCTTTCGATTCCAATATCGGGCACATAGTGGACCCCAACGCTGAAGCAGTTCTGAACTGGTCGGACGAGTCGGAGTGCGCCGCCGGCCTTCGACCGGACCGCCGCTGCTACCATGACGGTGGATGCGGCGGGTAGAGCGCAGCGAGACTGAAAGGACGGGCGATGGCCGAGGACGACCCGGCGGGTGGCGGCTCGACGGTGCCTAGCGCCGATTCGACGAGTCCGGATGGCGGGCCGGGATTCCTCGCGGCCGGATCCGAAGCCGGCCCGATGCCGATCACTATTCCGCCATCGCAGCCGCTGCCATCGGTCCAGGGACTTCCGCCCCAGCAGGGTATCGAGCCAGAAGCGGGACCGATGCCCGAGCCGATGGTCCCGCCGGCCCCGGCGTCGCACTTCGGTGCCGCCCCGCCAGGGTCAGGCTCTGCCGCCGGGCAGGGATTCGGCTCCTTCGGCTACCCACCCCCGCCGTCTGACTTCGGGCCGGCTCCCAACCCGGCCCAGCCCGGTTTCGGACCAAAGACTTACCAGAACTCGGGTTGGGTAGTACCCCAACCCGGAGGCTTAGGCGGTCCGGAGCCTTACCCGCCGTCCTCGTGGGGAATTCAACCGGGATTCGAGCCTGCCGTGTACGGGCCCCCGGGACCGGCGCCGGGGCTGCAGTGGGGCGGCGTGAGGGCCAGGCTTGGGGCCCTGTTGATCGACGCCGTCATCGTCATCGGCGTCCTGTTCGTGCTCGGCGGGCTCATCGGCGCCGTTACGGGCCCGGGTTCGGGGATCGCAGACCAATCGATCCCGGTGCTGGCGCTTTCCCTCGGATTCTGGCTGTTCGCGCTGGTCTACCACCCCGTTTGTTGGTATGTGTTCGAAGCCACGCCCGGCCAGAAGGCAGTCGGCCTGCGCGTCGTCCGGGCGTCGGACGGGCAGGCGCTCGGCCTCGGCGCCGTGCTGGTTCGCTACCTGATCTTCTTCATCGTCACGGTTCTGCTGCCGCTGGCGATCATCTCCGCTCTAATGGCGGCGAACGACCCGTTCAAACGCGCATGGCACGACCAGCTGGCGAGATCGGTCGTCGTTCGGCGGACCTGATCCGAGCCCTCGCAAACGGACTCCTGCCGCGGTACGTGCGTGCGGTACCGACGAGGTGAAGCCGGCCGAGCTGCGCCTTCGGGCCGGCCGAGTCCAAGCGCCAGTCAGGCTACTGACTGAGGATCGTGACGTTGGCCGCGCGTACGCCGCCGAGGCCCGCGCCGATGCCCGCGCCCAGGCCGGGGCTTGCGCCAGCCGAGATCACGCCCCGTTCGCGGCCGAAGCCCGAACGACCGGAGGTCTGGACGATGACAGCTGCCCCGGTTGTCACGCTAGAGATCGTCGCGGGCGTCTGGCTGTGATAGCTGGTCGACGAGTCGGTCTCGATCGTGACCGTCTGACCGTTGGCCTGCTGAACGGTGATCGAACTCGAGCTGACGCTGACGACCGTTCCCGAGACCGTCGTGACTGCGGCGGTGAGTCCACTGCCCGCCTCGCCGCCGGGAGCGATGGGGGCGCCGCTCGGGTTGGCAGCCGGACCCGGCAGGCCGTTCCCGCCGGCGGGCAGGCCGTTCGCCCCGGCAACGGCGGCTGTGCCCGTCGTGTCAGCGCCTGCTGAGACCATTCGCCCGACCTCGAAGCTCACTCCACCGAGTGCCACCATCGCCGACAACGCGAGCAGCACGGTCACCGAATTCGCTCGTCGGGGGCGCAGCGGGAGCATCGCGATTGGATCGCTCCCGGAGTCGATGCCGAGGGCTAGCTCGTCGTCGGCCACCAGCTCGCCTGGATCCAACTCTTCGATGGACGCGTAAGGCTCGTCCAGAGGCATATCGGGCTGCCACACCGGCAGATCAGGGCCCAGGGGCCGCGGGGCCGCTCGGCTCCCATCTGGCGTCGTCATCGAGGCATCTCCCGAACCAATGGCCGCCCGCCGTGCCCACAAACGAGTGCTTCGCTACAGGATGTCACTCGTCGTGACGAGACCTGGGGCGCCGGCGGCAATCAACACGATGCCGGCGATCCTGTGGGGTCGATTCGGTAACCGCACCGGCGACCGCCCGCGGTCGGAGGATACCGTCGCCAGGCTGAACCACCGCTGAATTGGAGCGAGCGCGAGCGATCCGTCCGGTCTCGCTCGCGCCCACCCGCAATGCGGCTGCTCGTTATCGTGACACTCGTTGCGGTGCGGACGCCGCCGGTACCCGGGCTTGCGCTCGCGGTGGCCGCGCCGGCCCCCGGGCTCGCGCTCGAAGTGGCCGAGCCGGTGCCGGAGGTCTGGACGATGACCGCGGACCCCGTGGTCACGTCACCGCTCGTCGCGGACGTCTCGCCGTGATAGGTGGTTGAGGCGCCGGTCGCGATCGTGACCGTCTGGCCGTTTGCCAGCTGGAGTGTCATCGAGTCCGTCGTGGCGCTCACGACCGTGCCGGGAATGGTGGCCGCACCCGCGCCGGACCCACCGCCTGCGAAGCCCGGGGCGCCGCTCGCGCTGGCCCGGAAGTCAGTGGTTTGAACGGCGCTGCTACCGCCGCTCGAAGTCAGGTGGCCGATGGCGAAGCTCACGCCGCCAAGCGCAACCAGCGCCGAAGCGGCCGCATAGGTGGCTTCCGCCTCGTGGATGGGCGGCTCGCCCGTGCCCGCGGGCTCGTCCCTGTGAGAGGGCTCATCCACGTCCGAGTCTGCCATCCATGCCGGTGGCTCGGCGGGCGGCAGTTCGAGCTGCCACACCGGAAGGTCTTCAACCGAGGGCCGCGAGGCCATTCGATCCTCATTGGGCGCTGTCATCGAAACATCTCCAGAAACCGTGTCAGAAGAGGTCCTGGCGGCGAGCGCATTCGCGGCACCCGAGTCTGGGTTGCCACCCGAATTGCCAGGCCTGGCGTTCATGCTCGCAGCTTGGTGTGGCGATGCTGTCGGAATCGTTACGAGGCCGGAATCGTCGCCGGCCCCGCGCTGCAGGCGGCGACTCGAGCAATCAGCCGGGATGCGACTCGCGATGGCCGCTCATCGAGCGCGGCCAGCTGACGCTGATGCTCGCGCCACCCGCGGGCGAGGTGCCGATGTGCCAGCGGCCTCCAGTGGCCCGGACAATGGCGTCGGCGATGGCAAGGCCAAGGCCTGCACCGCCCGGTTCGTTCGTGGCCCTGCGGAATCTGTCGAAGACCCGGCCCCGCTCCGCTTCCGGGATGCCGGGGCCCGAATCGTCGACGGTCAGGCGGACCCGGCGCCCTTCTCCGGCAACTCCCACGACGATGCTCCCACCCTCGGGCGAATACCGGCACGCGTTATCCAGCAGGACGCCGACCATCCGGTCGAGCCAATCCGGTCGGGCCGTCACGATCGCTCCTTCCCCGGATGGGTCGGCCCGCACCGCCAGGCTCTGCCCGCGCGTCTCGGCCACCGCCCGGAACCGATCCGCCGTCTGCGCAGCGAGAATGGAAAGATCGACAGGCTCCGCCTGAGGCGCTTCGCCGGGGGAGTCAAATCGGGCGAGCCAGAGCATGTCGTCGACGAGCCGTCGAGTTCGTTTCAGCTCGCCGTCGATCCGGTCGAACGCCGACGCGTCCCAGGCCGGATCGCGCTCGCGCGCAAGTGCCAGCGTCGCGGTCGCTTCGATGACCGACAGCGGCGTTCGCAGCTCGTGAGAGGCGTCGGCCGTGAACTCGAGCTGGCGCTGTCGAGCCCGCTCGATCGGAAGAGCGACCCGCCGGCCAATGACGAGCGACCCGAGGAAGACGAAGATCAGCAGGGCCAATCCGATCCCGACCTCCGCCACGAGCAGAGTTGACTCGGTCTGCGAGGCGCTGTCCATCGACTGGCCGACGACCAGGCGCCCGGGGCCGACAGTCTGACCCACGATTCGGTAGTTGACGCCATCGATCGAGACCGTCGTCGGTGCGGTGACCGACCGATCGGCTGCCGGCAGGACGAGGCTATTGAGGCCCTGACCCACGGCCGTGCCGTCAGCATTTACCTGCCACAGCAGGACAGGCAGAGCGTGGGGATCCTGGCGCGTGGGATCGAATCCGGGGCCGCCCAGCCCGCCGGCGTCGGGCAAACCTCCGGGCTGGCCGGTGCCCGAGGCCGCGTCGAGAGCCTGGATCAGATGCTGGTCGATGTCCGACGTCAGGTTGTCCGACGCCACGACCGCGACGACCACCGCGATCAGCAGGTACGCCACGCCAACGATCGCGCCCGCGGCGATGGCGACGCGAATGATGAGCATGGGGACGGAGGGACCGTCGTGGCCCTCCGGACGCGACCGACCGAAACGGCCTGAGGCGCTCCGCCGACGGAAGGGTCTCACTCGTCCTCCAGGCGATATCCGGCTCCGCGAACGGTGACGATACGCACGCCGGCGTTCGGCAGCTTGGCCCGCAGCCGGCTCAGCTGGACGTCGATCGCATTGGATCCGAGCGGGTCGGTTTCATCCTCCCAGCCGTGCTCGGCGATGGCCTTGCGATCCACCACGGCCGGCGAGCGGCGCATCAGCAGCTCCAGGATCCTGTACTCGGTTGTGGTCAGCGCCAGGGGACGATCACCTACGGTGACCTCACGCCGGACCGGGTCGAGGGCGAGCGAGCCGCGCGAGATGACCGGGGCGTCCACGCCACGCGGCCGACGCTGCAGGGCCCGGATTCGAGCCAGCAGCTCTCCGAAGTCGAAGGGCTTGACCAGGTAGTCGTCCGCGCCCGCGTCCAGGCCTCGGATTCGGTCCGGCGGCGCATCGCGCGCGGTCAGCATCAGGATTGCGGTTGGTTTACCGTGCTTGCGTGCCCACGCCACCACGTCGATCCCCTCGGCCCCCGGCATGCGCCAATCGATGACGGCCACGTCGTAGTCGTAGAACTTCAGGAGATCGATCGCATCGTCTCCGCGTTCGGCGGTGTCGACCTGGTAGCCGTAGTCCTTCAAGCCGAGAGCCAGGACCTGGCGCAGGCCCGGATCGTCCTCGGCTACCAGTATGCGCATCGTTCTTCCTCTGCAGCCTCATCGGTCCCAGGATCGCCGCGCTCGGCGTCCCGGGTCGATGGCGCCGCAATCGTAGCGCCGACTCCCGATCGTTCGAGTCCCGGGCGCTGGCGGACCAGCTCAACTCCCGTTGCGAGAGCGTGTCGCAGCTCGCCTTTCAGAACGGTTACGGAGCGGCCGTCCACTGCAGGAGATCGGCGGCCGGCCGCACCCGGCGACCGGCCGCACCTCGAGTTGCCGTCGCGATATCAGGCCGCGCCGGCGCAGTCGTACAGCGTCGAGGAGCCGCCGTAGTTCACGAGCTTGCAGGTGCTGGTGACCCAGGAGTCTCTCGCGGAGCTGGTATCACTGCTGAGGCCCCCGCCGCCACCTGCGCCGCCGCTCGCCAGGACGAACCTGAGCTTACCCGAGGCTATGTAGGCCTTCAGCTGAGTCAGCGTTGGAGCCGGATCCGAGCCGGTGAAACCGCCCATCGCCATCACCGGTAGACCCGTGGCGAGCTCGATCGAGCCGGCTTCCTGGGCCGAATCGGCGGCCACGATCCAGGTTGCACTGCCGCGGTTGGCGACCAGGTAGGTCAGAAGAGCGGTGTCGGAAGTGTTGCCGCCGAGCCCGCCGCCGTCACCGGGCAGGCCCGTTGCTGGCTGGCCGGTCGTCGATGGGCCGCCCGCGCTGCTGCCACCAGGTCCAGCACCGCTGCCGCCGCCCGGGAAGCCGCCACCAGGGACGCTCCCGGTGCCACCGCCAGGAAGAACGCCGCTGGGCCCGCCCTGTCCGCCGGCAAGGGTGGTGGGGGTGCCGGGACCCGGATGTGGGTCACCACCGCCGTAGGCAATGCCGGTCGTGTCGACGGCGTAAGCGGCCGGCGCGAGGAGCGTCGCGAGGACGGCCACGCCGGCGGCCGCGAGGGCGATCTTCTTGACTACGGCTCTTTCGGCAATGGCCGGCAGCGAGGTCGCACCAAGGGCGAGCAGGGCAACGGCCGCCAGGGCGATCGCGGCCGGGCCGAGACCGGGCACGAAGCCCGGCGTTCTGTCGAGCAGCGTCGCCCCGAACCACGCCGTGCCCAGGCAGACGATGCCGACGGCGAGACCGCCGACCCAGATCCGAAGGCGGGCACTCCAGAGATCGACGAGGCCCGCGCCAACGAGGGCTGCGATCGCCGGAGCCAGGGCCACGGCGTAATAGGAATGGATGATCCCGGACATGTAGCTGAAGACGATGGCCGTGACGACGAGCCAGCTTCCCCAGAGCAGGTAGCCCGCGAGGGCGGGGTCCGTCCGATGGGCCCAACGGCGCCGGAACAGACCGACGATCAGGCACACGATCGCGAGCGGAATCAGCCACGCAATCTGGCCGAACATCTGGTCGTTGAAGAGCCTCAGCAAACCGACATCGCCGCTGAACCCGCCGCCCCCGGCCCCGCCGCCCCCGGGCCCGCTGGCGCCGAAGATGCGGCCCAAGCCGTCATAGCCGAAGATCAGGTCGAGCGGCGACCCGGTCGTGCTGCCGCCGATGAACGGTCTGCTACCGGCGGGGATCAACTCGACGATGGCGACCCACCAGCCGCTCGTCACGAGGACCGTTCCGAGAGCGACCAGAAGTCCGATCAGCCGTCGGCGCAGCGACGTGTTGGCCGAGAAGCCGAAGACCAGGGCGTAGCCTGGAAGCACCAGGTACGCCTGCAGGTACTTGGTCAGAAAGGCGAGGCCGATGAGCGAGGCCGCGAACGCCATCCACCGGTAGCTGCCGCTCTCGAGCGAGCGCAGCAGGGCGTAGGCCGACGCCACGAGGAGCAGGGTCAGCAGAGCGTCGGGGTTGTTGAAGCGAAAGATCAGGACAGCGGCCGGCGTCAGGGCCATCACGACCGCGGCAATCGCCGCCGCAGCCGGGCCGAACGAGCGCTTGACCGTTACGAAGAGGACTCCGACCGTGGCCACTCCCGCCAGTGCTTCCGGCAGGAGGATGCTCCACGAGCTCAGTCCGAATATCCGGACCGAGAGCCCCATGACCATCGTGGAAAGTGGCGGCTTGTCCACCGTAATGAAGTTCGCGGCGTCAAAGCTTCCGAAGAACCAGGCGGACCAGCTCTGGGATGCCGACAGCGCCGCAGCCGAGTAGTAGGTATTCGCATAGCCGCTGACGGTAAGGTTCCAGATATACAGGACCGCGGCAAGCACGAGCGCGCCGACGAGCGCCGGGCGAACCCAGGTGGCTTCATCCGTGTTGCCACGTACCAGGCTCCGGATACCGGCTACCGGCCGCAACCGTGGCGCAAATGTGGGTCTGCTGATGGCAGTCATCCTCGAATCCTTTCCGACTGGGTGAGCCTAGCGAGTGCCCGGGCCGCCGACTGTTGGGCATCCCGGGCGCGATCGGTGGGCACATTCGGCGCGGCCGATCGAGTTGCCGGCGGCCGATCGATTGGGAGCCCGGGTCCGCCGGTCAAGCGCCGCAGATCGCCGGACCGACGGCCGCGGCAGGCGGCGACCAGCACCGCACCGAGCGCACCTGAGGGTGCGTGAGCGAGGCGTGCAGAAGCCAATACAGGAGTGCGCCGACTGACCGAGCGAGATGCATGCGACGATCGGTGGCTCAGGGCTCGGCGCAGGAGCAGGAAGCGGACGAGCGTGGCAGCGACATTCGCGGCAACCAGCACGACGATCTCCGTCGAGCGGCCGTGGCCGGGTGACAGCGCGTCGAGCGCCGCCAGCGACGCGGAGGTTATGGCCAGTGCCGCCATCAGCGCCAGCAGCCCTACGGCGTGGTCTCGCGCGAGTCCGTCTCGACCTCGCACCTCGAACGTGAGACGTCGATTCGCGGCGGTGTTGACTACGGCCGTAATCACGAGAGCGGACGCATTTGCCCAGCCGGCAGTCATCGCTTCGCGAAGCCACGCATAGAGGAGTACGTAGGCCAGGGTGCTGGCGACGCCGATCGCGCCGAAGCGGGCGAGTTTGCGAACCGTGTCGCCACGCAAGGTGGACGGTCGACGAAGGGACAGGGCTATCACGTTGGCGAATCCTGGCCAGGCTGCCTGTCAAAGTGGTTACGCGGCGATATCGCCGTTTCAACGCTTTGCGGTGGCAGCCACCGTCTTGGCCGACAAGACCCGCATCGGCGTGATCGTGCCGATGGGGATATACTCAACGCCATGCGGAATATCACTACAGCACAAAGTAACGAACCAGACGCGAGCCCGGGCGTGGCTGGGCGCTCGGCCCTCGAGCGCGAGCTGCTCGAGGAGATGACGGCCTGGTCGCCGCGCGATCGCGAGGGAGCCTTCACAACGTGGCACCGCCACGCCCTGAGCCTGGTTCACCTGAACGTCCTGACGGCGCTGGAGGCGGAGGGGCCGCTGCCCATGAAGCGCCTCGCCGAGATCATGGACGTTTCCGACGCAAGCGCCACCGGGATTGTCGACCGGATGGAGAAGCGCGGCCTCGTGGAACGGCGCCACGGCACCGGCGACCGCCGGCAAGTCCTCGTCCACCTCACCGAAGCCGGCTCGCAGGTCTTCGGCGACATCGCCGGCCATCGCCGGGGAATGCTCTCTCGGGTCTTCGCGGAACTCACGGAGGACGACATGGCCGCCCTGCTCGTCGGCATGCGGGCCATCCACGCCGCGCGTGACAGGCTCCTCGCCGCGGCCGGGTCCGGCTTGGCCGACGAAACCGCCTCAGCCATCACGTGAACCCGCGGATGCGTGAGTGCGCCTCGTCACTTCTCCCCCACGCCTTCATGAGTCGTGCAAGGTCGGAGGCCACGCTGGACGGGAAGGGCTCCGCGCTACCCGCAAACCCTCTTCAAGGATGACTCCACAGCCGCAGTTGAGGATCGCGCTCGAATGAACAGGCAGGATGCGCCCCGATGACCAGACTCCTTCTCACATACCTCCGCCCCTACCGTCGCGCCCTGGCCGTGGTGATGGTCCTGGTGACCGTCCAGGCCCTGGCAAACCTCTACCTGCCCAACCTCAACGCGGACATCATCAACAACGGGGTGCTGACTGGTAACACCGGCTACATCATCCGCACCGGCGGTCTCATGCTGCTGGTCACACTCCTGGTCTGCCTGTGCGCCGTCGTCTCCGTCTACTTCGGCTCGAGGACGGCTATGGCGTTCGGACGGGATGTGCGCAGCGCGGTCTTCCGACAGGTGATGAGCTTCTCCCAGAAGGAGACCAACGTCTTCGGCACCCCGACGCTCATCACGCGCAACACGAACGACGTCCAGCAGGTTCAGATGGTCCTGGTCATGGTCTTCAACATCATGCTCATGGCCCCGATCATGCTTGTCGGCGGCGTCATCATGGCGCTCCACGAGGACGTGCCGCTCTCGGGTCTGCTCATCATCATCGTGCCCCTCGTGGCCCTCGTGATGGGCATCATTGCGACCCGAGCCATGCCCCTCTTCCGCTCCATGCAGAAACGGACCGACCGCGTCCAGCAGGTCATGCGCGAAACGCTCAGCGGCATGCGCGTGATTCGAGCTTTCGTTCGCACCGATCACGACGAAGCCCGTTACGACATCGCCAACCGTGACCTCACCGACACCGCGCTGCGGACCAACCGTCTCTTCGCGATGATGATCCCGTTCCTCTTCGGAATCATGAACCTCTCGACCGTGGCCATCGTCTGGTTCGGGGGACTGCGCATCAACTCGGGCGGAATGCCGATCGGCAATCTCTCCGCATTCCTCCAGTACGTCATGCAGATCCTCATGTCGGTGATGATGGCGGCGCTCATGTTCGTCATGGTCACGCGGGCCGCGGCCTCCGCAGAACGGATCCAGCAGGTCCTCGACTCGGAGGCGGAGTTGTGCGACCCGGACGTTCCGGCCGAATTGCCGGATCCCCAGGGCACGGTCGAGTTCGATCACGTCCAGTTCGGCTACCCCGGGGCAGAGGAGCCGGTTCTGTGCGACATCTCGTTCACCGCCAAACCCGGGCAGACGACCGCGATCGTCGGTAGCACCGGTGCGGGCAAGACGACGCTGGTCAACCTGATCCCGCGCTTCTACGACGTGACTTCGGGCAGCGTCCGCATCGACGGCGTGGATGTTCGCCGGCTGCGCCAGGAGGACCTCTGGCGGCTGATGGGCATGGTTCCCCAGAAGTCCTTCCTCTTCAGCGGAACCGTAGCCAGCAACCTTCGCTACGGCGACGACAAGGCCACCGACGACGAACTGTGGGCGGCTCTCGAGATTGCCCAGGCCAAGGGATTCGTCTCGGAGATGACCGGCGGGCTGGAGGCCGAGATCGACCAGGGGGGCACCAACGTCTCGGGCGGGCAGCGCCAACGCCTGGCGATCGCGCGCGCCGTCGTGAGGAAACCGAAGGTCTTCATCTTCGACGACAGTTTCTCGGCCCTGGACTTCAAGACCGACCAGCAGCTTCGCGCGGCTCTCAAGCACGAAATCCATGGCGCGACCGTGATCATCGTCGCGCAGCGCGTCGGCACGATTCTGCACGCCGACCAGATCGTGGTGCTCGACGGAGGCAACGTGGCAGGGGTCGGGACGCACGAGGAATTGATGAAGACGTGCGAAACCTATCAAGAGATCGTCTACTCGCAGATCAGCCGGGAGGAAGCGGCATGAGCGGGCCGGCGACGGGCAACACGAGGCCGGCCGGCGCGGCCGGCGGAGCCCCGGGCCGCCCGATGGGCGGCCCGATGGGCGGCCGCGGCCGTGGCCCGATGCGTGGCGGCATGGGGATGGCGATGCCGGTCGAGAAGCCCAAGGACTTCCGCGGGACCCTCCTGCGTCTGATCGGCGAGCTGCGGCCCGAGCGCCCTCGCATCCTTCTTGTTGTGGTCGTTGCGTTCCTGAGCGTGGCAGGCCAGGTCTTCGGCCCGAAGATCCTCGGCAACGGCATCAACCAGCTCATGAACGGCCTCGTCGGCAAGGAGCTGGGCCAGTCCATGCCGGCCGGAACGACGCACGCCCAGGCCGTCGCGATCCTGAATCAGACTCACAGCCCGCTCGCCAGCCTGGTGGCCGGGACCAACGCAGTCCCCGGCGTCGGTATCGATTTTGGCGCCCTGGGGATGGTCCTGCTTGGCCTTACGGCCCTCTATCTCGTGGCCACTTTCTTCACGTGGGTGGCCTGGTACACCATGGCCGGCGTGGCGCAGCGAACCGTGTACCGCCTGCGACGCGAGGTCGATCAGAAGCTCGGCCGGCTGCCGCTCAAGTACTTCGACACACACGCCCGCGGCGACACGCTGAGCCGCGTCACGAATGACATCGACAACATCGCCAACACTCTGCAGCAGAGCCTGACCCAGATCATCACGTCGTTTGCGACGATCATCGGTGTGCTGGCGATGATGTTCTGGATCAGCCCCATCCTGGCAGTCATATCGCTCCTCGTGCTCCCGACGGCCGCCATCCTCACCACGCTGATCGCGCGCCAATCTCAGAAGCAGTTTGCCAATCAATGGACTCGGACCGGGGTTCTCACCGGCCAGGTCGAGGAATCCCACACGGGCCACAGCATCGTGAAGGTCTTCGGCCACCAGGAAGACGCGATTCGCCAGTTCGACGATGAGAACCAGAAGGTCTACGAAGCGAGCTTCAAGGCGCAGTTCATCTCGGGTCTGATCATGCCGGTGATGACCTTCGTGAGCAACCTGAACTACGTGGCGATCGGCGTCCTGGGAGGGATCCAGGTCGCGAACGGAACCATGTCCCTCGGCGACGTCCAGGCGTTCATCCAGTACTCGCGCTCGTTCACGCAGCCGATCACGCAGGTCGCCAGCATCATGAATCTCCTCCAATCGACGATGGCATCGGCTGAGCGCGTCTTCGAGCTGCTCAACGAGCCGGAAGAGGTTCCCGACGCGGCGCAGCCCGCCATCCTCGACAAGCCATCCGGCCACGTCGCTCTCGACGACGTCGCATTCCGCTATCAGGCCGAGACGCCGCTCATCGATGACCTCAATGCCGACGTCCGATCGGGCGAGGTGCTGGCGATCGTCGGACCGACCGGCGCCGGCAAGACCACCGTCGTCAATCTGCTCATGCGGTTCTACGACATCGACTCGGGCACCATCAAGATCGACGGCATCGAAACCCGCCAGCTGACCCGCGACAACCTGCGCCACACCTTCGGCATGGTCCTCCAGGACACGTGGCTGTTCGGCGGCACGATCCGCGAGAACATCGCCTACGGCAAGGAGGACGCCACCGAAGATGAGATCGTGGCCGCCGCAAAGGCCGCCCACGTCGACCACTTCGTTCGGACGATGCCGGATGGCTACGACACGGTCATCGACGACGATGCCTCGAACCTCTCGCAGGGTGAGAAGCAGTTGCTGACGATCGCGCGAGCCTTCCTGGCCGACCCGGAGATCCTGATCCTGGACGAGGCCACCAGCTCGGTCGACACTCGCACCGAGGTTCTCGTCCAGGCGGCAATGGCACAGTTGATGAAGGGCCGCACAGCCTTCGTCATCGCCCATCGCCTCTCAACGATCCGCAACGCCGACGAGATCCTGGTGATGAACCAGGGCCACGTCGTCGAGCAGGGCAGCCACGACGAGCTGATGGCCCGCCGCGGCTTCTACTACGACCTCTACAACTCCCAATTCGAGGAGGCGATCGCGGAAGCGGTCTAGTCCTGGACCTCGCAACCGATCTGGCATCGGAGCGGCCGGCCGAGGCGCCCGGCCGCTCTCGATTCCCGGGCCACTTGACGCCGACCATGTTTGCCGTAGTCGGCCGAGGGCGGGCGACCCTCTTACCGTCGGCCGCGGCGACCTGATCGGGGCGGTGAGGGCGGCCGGGAGTAATCTCAACCCATGCGCCCGTTTCGGTTTGCCGTGCAGCAGGGATCGGCGGCAAGTAGCCAAGCCTGGACGGCCCTCGCACGGCGCGCCGAGTCGCTCGGCTACGACGTGCTCGTCATGCCGGATCATCTGGGCCACCAGCTGTCCCCGTTCGCGGCGCTGTCCGCGATCGCGTCAGCCACGACACGGATCCGCCTCGGCGCCTTCGTCTTCGCCAACGACTACCGCCACCCGCTCATCCTCGCCCGCGAGGCCGCCACACTCGACTTCCTATCCGGCGGGCGCTTCGAGATGGGTCTCGGGGCAGGCTGGATGACGCGCGATTACCGCGAGCTCGGGATGACCTACGACCCCGCGCCGCGGCGCATCGATCGGCTGGCGGAGGCGATCCCGTTGGTCAAACGGCTGCTCGCCGGCGAGACCGTCACCCACCACGGCGAGCACTACCAGCTCGACGAAGCATCGGTTGGCGTCGAGCCCGTGCAGAAGCCACGGCCGCCACTGGCGATCGGCGGCGGCGGGCCGCGGATGCTCAGGCTTGCCGCCCGCGAAGCCGAGATCGTCGGCCTGGTACCGGGCTTCGACGCCCGCGGTCGGGTCCGCATTGGAGGTGCCACTGAGACGGCCACTGCCGAGAAGATCGCGATCATCCGCGAAGCGGCCGGTGACCGGTTCGAGCGGCTGGAGATCAACATGTGGCTCGGCGACGCGGCCCTGGTCGGAAGCGGCAACTCGCTGCTTGGGTCGGTTGCGGCTGCAGCTCGCTGGGCCCCCACGACTGTCTTCGGCAGCCCCTACGTTCTGTACGGCACGCTGAGCGCCGCGCGCGAGCGGCTGTTGCGGCGTCGCGATCGGCTCGGCATCAGCTACTACACCGTGCCGAGCCACGCGATGGAGTCGATGGCACCGCTGGTCGAGGCCCTGTCCGGCAGGTAGACACGTAGTCGGAGCGCCCGCGTAAGGGGCCGCGCGCGGTCGCGCAACGGTCTTGACTGAGCTCGGCCAGACCGAGCCGGCGCCAGGCCCCGGCACGCGTTGCCGCCCCGCGTTAACCTCCCTCCATGACCGAACCCAATCCCCAGATCCCGGCCGAAAGGTACGTACAACGACTCGCCGCCTGTCGTGAAGCAATCGCGGCGCACGGCTTCGAAGAGCTGCTCATCGGCGTGGGACCGGACCTGCGATATCTCACCGGCTTCGTCGGCGAGCCGATGGAGCGCGTGACGCTTCTGGTGGTGCCGCGAGAGGGTCCGGTCCGGTTCGTCGTGCCGCGCCTGGAGGCGACCAAGGCCGGGGCTACGCCACTCGTAGGCGCCGGCGCGGCTGAGGTCGTCGCCTTCGAGGAGACCGACGATGCGGCGGCGGGCGTCGCCGACCTGCTCGCCGCGGCCGGGCGCTGGCCCCGCGCCGGCCACGGGCCGATCGGCCTGTCGGATCGCCTTTGGGCGATGCACGTCCTCGGACTTCAGAGGGTTCTGCCGGGCCGCCGTTTCGAGTCGGCCGGCGCGGTGATGCGCGACTTGCGCCAGGTGAAGGACTCGGACGAGGCGCGACTCCTTCGGCTCGCGGCCCAGGCGGCGGACCGGACCGTAGACGCGATCGCTGCTGGACGCCTGGTCGGCCGAACCGAGGCCGAGATCAGCCGCGAGATACGGGGCCGCCTGATCGACGAGGGCCACGACCTGGCCGATTTCGCCATCGTCGGCTCCGGCCCCAACGGCGCTTCGCCCCACCACGATGCCAGCGACCGCGTGGTCAATGGCGGTGAGCCGGTAGTCCTGGACCTGGGCGGGACGTTGGCGGGGTACCTCAGCGATACAACGCGAACGATCTGGGTCGCAGGCGAGGCCGGCGTCGAGCCTGAGCCCGAATTCCGCCGTGTCTACGACCTGGTCCGCGAGGCCCAGGCGGCGGCAACAGCCGCGGTCCGCCCCGGCATCCCGGCCGAGCGGATCGACGCGGAGGCGCGCCGAGTCATCGCAGCCGCGGGGTACGGGGACTACTTCACGCATCGTGTCGGCCACGGCATCGGCCTGGAGGTCCACGAGGACCCGTACATGGTTTCCGGCAATGCCACACCACTCCGCCCGGGCATGGCCTTCAGCGTGGAACCGGGCATCTACCTTCCCGGCCGCTGGGGGGTGCGCCTTGAGAACATCGTGATGTGCACCGGGGCGGGCGCCGAGACGCTCAATCGATCGAGCCTCGAGCTCCGGGTCGTCGCCGGGTAGGGCGCCGCCAGATCCCTGCCGCGCTCTGTCGCTCATCACCGTGAGCCGATCCCCTGCCCCGGCGCGAAGTCATCGCTTCCGATGGCCGGTCGTGAAACAGCCCTATTGGCGACTGGAAGTCCAGCGGGGCCGACGCTACGATCGCACCGTCGACCCCAACTACGATCATGCCCGCTCCAGGCGGGTCAGGGAGGTTCCGATGGGTTCGTGGCGCAAGGCGTACGCGCGGTTCGGTGCCCTGGCCCTGGTCGTTGTCGTGATTGCTGCGTGCAGCAGCTCGGGCCCGACCTGGCCGCCGGCGAAGTCGTCGGGCAGTTCGGTCGCTTCGGCCGGCCCGCTCGCCTCGGGCATGCAGGTGGTCCTGCCCGGCTCATCGGGGGCCGTGGCTTCGCAGGCGGTCGCCTCCGGCGCCCCGCGGGCGACTGTCGGCGCCGTGACGGTCGACCAGATCACCGCTGACTACACCTACAAGGACGAACTGATCACTCCGATCGCCCACCTGTACGGCACCTTCCTCGACGACTTCGTGATCGTGACCATAACGAACGCAAACTCGGCCGCCGTGAAGGTCGTGGTCACGAGCCAGATCAACGGCTACACCGACCAGGCCACCGACACTGTGACTGTCGATGCAAATGGGACCGAGGAAGTCCGCCAGAACCCGAGCCTCACGACCGCCGCGATCGACGGCCTGAATAGCCAGCACCAGGCCGACTTGCACGTCACCGTCGCATACCTCGACAATGGCCAGCCGCGGACGGTGCTGGACCAGACCAGCCAGACTCTGGTGACTTCTCGCGATGACTTCCCTTGGTCGATCAGCGGGTTTACACAGCAGGAGAACTACGACCTCATCGCCGCGATGGTCACCCCGACCGATCCGTCCGTGGAGAAGCTGATCCGGGATGCCGCCTACTTCGACCCGAGCGGCGCGATGACGAGCGGCTACGACGCCACGGACGACGCGAACGGCACCGTCTGGCAGCGCCTGGCCGATGTCTGGCAGGCAGAGACGACCGACTTCAATCTGACCTACATCAGCACGCCGATCACCTTCGCGTCGGGGTCGTCTCAGCGCATCCGGCTGCCCGGCGAGGTGCTGGACACGAGCAGCGGTAACTGCATCGAGCTGACCCTCACTTATGCTTCGGTTGCAGAGGCGCTCGGCATGCAACCGGCGGTAGTCATCATCCCCGGGCACGCCTACGTTGCGGTCCGCCTCGACGATACCAACGACTCCTACTACTTCATCGAGACGACGATGATCGGCCAGGCCACGTTCAAGGACGCCGCGATCGAGGGCAACACCGAGTGGAGCGACGCTCAGCCCCACGTCGCAGCCAGCGAGACGGACTACGGCTGGGTCGATGTCGCGTCAGCGCGGCAGGACGGCATCGTCCCGATCCCCTGGCGCTGATTCGCGAGCGCCGGTCCGAATTGACGTTGGCGGCGACTGCCGGCTGGGGTCTCGTTCGGCGCGGGTCGGTGGAGCGCTCGACCGTCAACCTACGGCTTCTCGCGGTTCCGGAGCCGGATCTTCGGTTCGGCGAATCGAGGTAGCCCGCCTCGCCAGGTCTTCCTTGATGGCCACGAAGTCGCCGTCGTCAAGGAGCGCGCCCCACAGTGAGGCGTCGCGACCCCAGATCCGCCTCACCTCTTCGAGCCCCTTCGGGCCAAGAGCTCCGAAGTCGAACGAGGCTATCCATGGCGGCTGAGCGGGCCGCGTGGCCAGCCAGATGCTGGCCGAATCTTCCACGTCGTCGATGAAGGCCTCGGTGTCCTCACGCCGGAACTCCTCGAGGGAGAGCATCAGCTTGCGGAAGTGGGCCCTTGATTGCGGAGTCGGGTCCTGCAGGCCGACCTCGATCATTTCCCCGAGGGTTCGGTAGAGCTTCCAGCGGAACGTCGCCTCAGCCGAATCGAAGTCGGGCGGGGGCATCTCGCCCGGCCACAGCTTTCGGCTGAGACTGTCTATACGAATCGATCGCCGGCCCGCCTCGTTCCATGACTCAGTCCCGGCCATCAGATCGTCGATCTCGGCGATCAGGAGGTCGCACAGCTCAGATGTCTGGATGGTCCTCAGGGCCTCGACTCGGTCGATCGACTGCTGGAGACGGCTCGACGACACGGAGCCCGGATGCCGTCGAATCTTGTTGGCCAGCCAGGCGACCTCGACCTTGGCCCGACGCAGCTCCCAGGTCGGTCCCCGCCCGCCCAGGCGAACGAACCATCGCAGTGGCAGCAGCATCAGGGCGACGATCAGGCCAGCCAGGCTCAGCACAGTGGCAGCTCGAAGCGACTCCGGCTGCGAGAGAGCAAGCGGGATCAGGACCCAGCTGCAGGCAATGACGAATGCCCAGCGAGCCGCGTCCAGGACATGGGCCCTGGCCCTCACGTGCGCTTCGGTAAGGACCCCTCCCTCCTCGAAGAAGAGGAGGACGGCCAGTACCGTGATCCCCCCCGCAGCGACGACTGCAGCGTTCATGCGCGGAGACCTCCTCGATCGTTTCAGGGCCGCCGGAGCCAGGGTTGGCCACGTGGAACGGCTCTGCCAGGGTCAGCCGACAGGTCTGGGCCGACGGACGTAGGCCAGAGCCCGCTCCGCCTGGGCGCGATGGAGCCGGCCGTGTCCGGCTTGCATCCGGAAGAGCAGTTCGTATGATTCTGGTCCACGCTCGGCATGGATCCCGACACGGTGGCGGTCGGCCGCCGGGGTCCGCCGCCACAGGGCCACATTGGCTCGACGCATGACTCCGAAGTGCTCGAGGAGCGCAGCAGGATCGTCGACCGCGTGATTGAGCCGGGCTGCCCACAAATCCTGATCGAAACCCACCAGCGTCGGCTCGTTCTCCGACAGAACCCAGCGGTAACGGGCGGAGGTGACCAGCTCCGAGTCAGTCAGGTGGCCCAGACACTCCAGCACGGACCATTCATCGGGCTCCGGCCGCGCGCGCAGGTGGGCGCCAGCCTGGCCGATCAGGCGGCTCCAGAGCTCAGGCTCGACCTCCTGCACGGCTGCCGGGTCGTCGTCGCCCAGCGCATCCAGCGCGGACTGGCGGTACGCACCAGCTTCCTCAGGCGACATTCGAGTCATGGCGACCTCCTCGGATCGGCGCCGCGGCGCCTGTCGGTCTGGCGTTTGGTCGGGTCTCCATTCCATCCTTCCGCGACGAGCACGCCTATGGCGGCTAGTCTAAGCGGGCCTACGCGCTGATACGGCAAGTAGATTACGGCCCGTTGCGAGAAGGAGTACGGACCCTGGAAGAAAGCCGTGCAAAAGTCCTTCCACCGGGCGGTGTCAAGCGCCGTCGGTCTCCGGTACCACGATTGACCGCCGAGGCGAGCGGCCTGGGTGGGGCAGGGTCTCACGTCGTTCCTCCCCACGTCCTGATCGTCGGCGGCGGCGGCACCGGCGGTGCCCTCGCCCACGACCTGGTGCTGCGCGGCCTGCGCGTGACCCTCGTCGAGCGGGGCGAGGTCACGTCTGGGACCACCGGCCGGCATCACGGCCTGCTCCACAGCGGCGCTCGTTACGCGACCACCGACCGAGCCGCAGCAATCGAATGCATCGCCGAGAACAAGATCCTGCGACGCATCTGCCCGGGCTCGTTCGAGGAGAATGACGGCCTCTTCGTGGCCGTCACCGACGAGGATGTCGAATTCGAGCGCCAGTTCCTGGAGTCGTGCTGGCAGTGTGCCGTGCCGACAAAACGCATCGAGCGCGAGCAGGCGTTGCGCATGGAGCCCCGCCTCAACCCCGATCTGCGCTTCGCGGTCCAGGTCCCCGATGCCACGATGGACGCCATGCGGGTTCCGCTGCGCTTCTTCGCGACCGCCCGTCGCAACGGCGCAGACGTGCGCCCGTTTACGGAGGTGGTCGCCTTGACCCGGGCCGGGCGAACTGTCACCGGGGCCACAGTCCGAGACCATGCCGCCGGTCGCGACTACGAGATCGGCGCGGACATCGTGGTCAACGCCGCCGGTCCGTGGGCAGCCAGGGTCGCAGCCCTGGCGGGCGTGGCGGTGCCCCTGGTGCTTTCGCCGGGGGTGCTGGTCGCGCTCCGGGACCGTTACTGCAACATGGTCCTGAGCCGTCTGCACCCTCCGGGCGACGGCGACATCGTTCTGCCCCAGCGACGCGGGACCGTGCTCGGGACCAGCTCCTGGATCGTGGACGACCCCGACGATCTGGAGCCCCCGACAGAACACATCGAGACGATCATGCGGGAGGGCGCCGCCCTGGTGCCGGCAATTGCCGGGGCCGAGATACGAGCGGCCTGGGCAGCCGCTCGACCGCTCATCGGCGAGGCCGGGACCGTGGACGGGCGCGGGCTGGGTCGCGGTTTTCGCTGCTTCGACCACGCCACGGACGCTGCCTCCACGGAAGGCTTCGTGACCGTCGCCGGCGGAAAAGCCACGACCATGCGAGCGACGGCCGAAGCCGCGGCCGACGTCGTTTGCAGCAAGCTCGGCCGGGTTCTGCCGTGTCGGACGGCCGAGGTTCCGCTCCTGCCCCACACCGCCTGGTACTCGATGTGAGCCCGCGCCTGGCAAGAGGCAAGCCATCGGCCGAGGCCTTCCAGGTCTCCGACGCCGCCCAGGTCCCGATGGTCGAGCCCCCCGAACCGGACGCCGCGACGGAATCCGAGGAGCCGGCTGCGCCCGAAGAACTGGCTGTCCCGGCCGCCATGATGGAGCCCACCGAGCCGGCCTTAGGGCCAGATCCCGCCGGCCATGCCACCGTTTCGTTTCACGTGTCTCGATTCAAGACGGCCGACCGCAAGAGCCAATTCGACGACTTCGAGCTCGAGGTCGCGCTCGGGGCCACCGTCCTGGACGCGCTGCTCCAGATCCGGCGCCGGCACGATCCGTCGCTGGTCGTCCGCCATTCGTGCATGCACGCTTCCTGCGGAACCTGCGGCGTTCGAGTCAACGGGCGCGAGGTGCTCGGCTGCGACACGAAACTCGCGAACCTGCCCGCAGGCAAGCCGATCAAGATCGAGCCGCTGGCCAACCAGCGTTCCGTCGCCGACCTGGCGACCGACATGGTCGACTTCTACGCCCGGTTCGAGGCCGCCGGCATGCCGCTGACTCGCGCCGTGGAGGCCAACGACGACGCCTCGCCTCCGGAGAACATCAGGGCTTTCACGCGCTTCGAGAACTGCATCGAGTGCGGGCTCTGTCTGTCGGCCTGTCCGGTCGCCCGAACGAATCGGTCCTACATCGGACCGGCGGCGCTGGCGGCAGCTGAGCGCGTCGTCGAAGAGCCGCGCGGAAACGATCTCGGGCCAGTACTCGCCCTGGCCGCAGAACCCGATTCCGTGTGGCGCTGCCACGACGCGCTCGAATGCACGGCGGTCTGCCCCTCGGCCGTCGAGCCCGCCAGGGCCGTCCTCGGAATCCGCCGACAAATCGCGGTCGATCGCGTCAAGCGGCTCTTCGGGGGCGGGCTCTAGTGTCCGCAACGGTGGCTCAGGGCTGGTAGATCTCGGCGCTGTTCGCGTCCTCCTCCGAACCACCGCCGGCGATATAGACCCGACCGTCGCGCAGGAGCGTCGCTGTTTGCTGACTCGCCCGGTATGCGTTCATATGGCCGGTGGCGACAAATGTGCCGGACCCCGGATCGTACAGTTCGGCGGATTTGTCGGTCGCGCCTCCGGCGACCAATACGCGGCCGTCCAGAAGACATGTGGCCGTCATGCCGTCGCGGGCCACAGTCATCGAGCCAGTAGGGGCGAAGGTCAGCGCACTGGGATCGAAGATCTCGGCCGACGCGAGAGGCACCTCGGCGATGGCGCTCGCGTTCCCGCCCAGGACCAAGGCGCGGCCGTCGGCCAGGAGGGCCACCGCGGGGTTCATGCGGGCGGCCAACATCGACCCAACTGCCTGGAAGGCGCCCGAAGTGGGGTCATACAGCTCTGCCGACGCGAAGAGCCTTGAGCTTGAGCCCGCGCAGCAACCGCCGACGACGAGGACGCGACCGTCGGGAAGCTCCGTCGCACCGAAGCTACCGCGAACCTGCAACATCGATCCCGTCTCGGTGAACCTGCCAGTCCGTGGGTCGAAGAGCTCGGCCGAGGCGAGGTTCTCGCCGCTGACGTCACGGCCGCCGAGAACGAGCACGTCGCCGTTCTGCAGCAGGAACGACTCTGCCCCAGAACGGGCCGTCATCATCGACCCCGTGGCGGTGAAGGTCTCGGTGACCGGGTCGAAGAGCTCAGCAGAGGCTTGCGGCGCCGGCGCGTTGTCCTCACCCCCGGCGACGAGAACTCGGCCGTCCTGGAGCACAGTGGCGGTCGGATCGAGTCGGGGGAAAGTCATGGAACCCACGGCGCCGTAGGCGCCCGACGAAGGATCGAATAGCTCGGCAGTCGCCACGGCGCTTCCCGAGCTGTCGCGGCCCCCCACCAGGAGGACTCGTCCGTCCTTGAGCAACACGGCGGCCAGGCGCGCCGCTCCCATCGAGCCGGCCGGCGTGAAGGTGCCGGACAGAGCCGTGGGCGGGGAGGGCGTGAGGGAGGGCGCAATGGACGGCACCACGGTCGGCGTAGGGCTGGGCGAAGGGAAGACGTGGACCGGCGTGGCACTCGGAGAGGGCGAGGCCTCCGCGCCGGTGCAACCTGCGACCACGACGATCAAACCGCACAGGCCGGGGAACAGCAGATCGAGAAGGCGACGTCGACTTCGGCGAGATCCCCGCATCCGATTCCTCCCGGTGCCATCGTCCAGGACGGCGCCTTTGACCCACGTCCTCATCAGTCGATGACGCAGGGCTCCTCCGCCGATTAGTCTAGGCGGGCCGACGCCCACCGGCGAGACCCAGATCGAGGACAGGTCGGCCCATCCAGGTCAGATATCCAAATGACGACTCCCGAACCCGAAGCCAGGATTTCCCGCGCAGGCACCTCCGATGGAGGCAGGCCCTCCGTCCGCGCCGAGGCGGCGCCGACGGCGCCTCGAACGCTGGTCGTGGGAGCCGGCGCGGTCGGCTCCTTCCTTGGCGCGCTCCTCGGGTCGGTCGGTCATGACGTCACGCTGGTCCGAATCTTCGAGCCCGATTCGAGACGGCCCCTGGTGCTGGTCCACCCCGACGGATTGCGAGTCACGATCCCCGTCCGTCGATTCACGCGGACTGAAGATGCGCCGGCTCCCGACCTCATCCTCGTGGCCGTCAAGATGCCCGCCCTTCGTGAAGCGCTGGAGCCGACGCTGCGCTGGCCCGAGGTGCCGACGCTGACGGTCGAAAACGGCATCGGTGCAGAGGCGATCGCGGCCGAAGTCCGACCGACGGCTCCGATGATGGCGGGATCGTTGACGGCGCCAATTCGCCTCGCATCCGAGGACGAGGTCGAGTGGCTGGGTCGCGGAGGCCTTGCGATCGCCGCCGCGGGCGAGTCGGCCCGACCGCTTGTGCAGGGCCTTCTGGACGACTTCGGCCGAGCCGGGCTGCGCGTCTGCGCGAAACCGGCTGCGCCGCCAATGAAGTGGTCGAAGCTACTGACCAACCTGATCGCGAACGCGACCGGCGCGATCCTCGACATGGACGCGGACTCCATCTACCGCGACCCGGAGCTCTTCAGAGTGGAGCAACGACAGCTTCTCGAGGCCCTCGCGGTGATGAAGGCTCTGGGCCTGAGGCCGGTATCGCTGCCGGGCGCGGCGGTCCCGTGGCTTGCCCGTGGCCTCAGGTTGCCGGCCTGGCTCGGCCGGCCGATCATGACCCGTGTCGTTGGCGGGGCTCGCGGCGGAAAGGCGCCGTCACTCCGGATCCACGTCCGCTCCGCGGCTCCGGACGCGCCTTGTGTCGAGAAGACCGAGGTTGGCTGGATGAACGGGGCCGTGGCCCGCGCCGGAGGGGGACTGGGAGTGGCCACGCCCGTCAATGCGCGCCTCGCCGACCTGGTGGAGGACGTCGCCGGAAACCCGGAGCGACGAGCGTGGTTTCGAGGCCATCCGGAGCGGCTTCTCGCCGAACTGGCGGGGGGGAGCTTCGCGGGCCGGCCCCCCGCAGCATCCGGCCCGACGGACAGCTCGCGGGGGAGTTAACTTCCCCGGGACGGAACTCCAACGCCGAATTCGCCGGCCTATACTTCGCGGCGATGCAGAATCCCGACCTCGTCGCGGTCGTAGTCGCGGTGGTCGCCGGCTACTTGATCGGCGGCATTCCGTTCGGGATCATCGTCCCGAGATTGATCGGCGGCCCCGATCCGCGGACGATAGGCAGCGGCCGAACCGGCGGCGCCAATGTGTCACGGGCGGTGGGTTTCCGATGGGCAGCCGTGTCGGGCCTGCTGGACGTGGCGAAGGGATCGGCGGCGGTGCTGCTGATCATCGCCATCGGCGGGGGTCCGGTTCCCCAGATAGTGGCTGCGCTGGCCGCAATTGTCGGCCACAGCCGCTCGCCATTCATAGGCTTCCACGGCGGCCGCGGCGTAGCCCCCGCTACGGGCGGAGCGATCATCATCGCTCCGATCATCCTCGCCGCGATCTTCCCGGTGTTCGTCCTCACTATCGCGGTGACACGCATCTCCTCGATCGGATCTCTGAGCGCCACCCTCATCGGGGGAATCGCCATGATCATGGTGGCAGCGGTGACGCCACTTCCGCCCATCTACTTCGTCTACGGCGTCGGGGCTCCCGGCCTGATCTGGCTCTTCCATGTCGACAACATTGGCCGACTTCTGCGTGGTGAGGAGCGGCGCATCGGCCGACGCTCCAAGCCCGAGCCGACTTCGGGACCTGATCTGAGCTGACCAGAGCGCGGCGACCGGCTCCCGTCGAGCCAATGCGGGCGACCCGCTCCGGTGGAACGCAAGTCGAGGTCCAAGCCGCCGAGGTTGGGCCCCGGGGTCGTCTCGCAAGACGGGCTGCCGCTCAGGCTACTGGCCCCAGGTCGCTCGTCTCGCAGGGCGTGCGGCGAACGCTCACCTACTCCGTCCCCCCGTGCCTTGTGCAGCGGACTATGATGAGTTCTGATCCCATAGGAGACTCCACAGGTGCTCCGGGAGCCGAGTGAGGAAGCCATGGGAACCGAAATCGATTTTGTCGGCTTCTCCGACGATTGCCGCGTCGAGGGAAAACTGGACCTGGAGGAGCCGCGCCTAGCTGATCTGCTCAACGGGCGTAGCAGCATCCTCGTACGGGACGTAACCCTGGTCAGCACTCTCGACGGGCACAGGCAGGAGTTCGAGGAGCTCGAGATCGAGCGAGACGAGCTCGAAATCGTGGTCGCCAGCGGCCCGCGCGGTGACCCCAAGCGGCGTCTATCGACAAAGCCGAACGGCGTGGTCATGAAGCTGGGGCCATATTCCGCCGAGGGATTCATGCACGCGCCACCCACAGCAAACCCGGTGACCGGTGTCGCCCATGGCCCGGCCATGGTCGCCATCACCGACGCGGTCCTCGAATACGAGTTCTGCAACGAACCGGTGAGCGAGTGGTTCCGGACTCTGCTGGTCAACCGCGACCTGGCGGTCTCGCTTCGCGCCGTGGCAGCCCCCGGAAGCATCCAGATCGGCGCCGCGTAGAGCTTTCGACGCAGGCAATCTCGGGGCGCAGGCAATCTCGGGCGCCGATTCACTGCGGCTCCGCCCGCTGCACCTGGCGTGACGCGCCGCGCCGAGACGACCTCAGTCGTCCCCGATCCTGCCCGCCCCGCCCGAGTTCGGACCGCCCGGCCCGAACCTGGCATCATTGACGGCCAAGGGGCTCACAGGGAGAAACCGCTCTGTCGATGGACCGCGCGTCAGCCGGCAGCCCGGCTCGAGCAATCGCCGGCCTGGCCGCGCTTCAGGATCTCAGCGTCCTGCTCGAAGGAATCGAAGACCTCAGGTCCCAGCGGGGAGTCTGCCGGCAGGTGCTGGAAGCGCGCCGCAAGCTTCTGGGACCCGACCATCCGATCACGATCGAGGTCGAGGCTCGGCTGGCTGCTATCGCCATGGAGCTTCAGGAGTACCTGGTCGCGCGCGACTCGTACACAGTCCTCATGGAGCGCTGCGAGCGCGTTCTCGGCCCGCGAAACCTCGACACCCTGTCCGCCGTGCACGGACTGGCTGTCGCCCTCTCCTACATGGATGAGCCTGGGGCGGCGCGCCCCATGTACGAGCGTGTCTACAGCGGGCGCCGCAACGCCCTCGGACCCGACGATCCTTCAACCCTCAGCGTCCTCCACAACCTCGGCTTGGCGCATCGCGCCCTCGGCGACATCGCCGCCGCCAGGGCCACGTTCGAGCAGTTACTCGATACGCAGCGGCGGGTCTACGGTCCGGAGAACATCCTCACCCTGCGGACGATGACATACCTAGGGGGCGTGCTCATCGACCTGGAGGACTACGCGCGAGCATGCGAAGTGCTGGCCGAACGGGTCGACCGCAGTCGCCGCATCCTTGGTGCCACCCACGCCGACACACTTGACGCGATGTTCGGGCTCGCCCGTGCCCTGGTGGGAGCGGGCGATCGAGCTTCGGGCCGCTCGCTCTCGGAGCAGGCACTCACGGCGACCATCGCCACCTTCGGACCCGATGCCCCTGAGACGATTTCGGGGATGACCCAACACAGCCGCTTGCTGCTGCGGCTCGACGATGCCAGGGCCGCGGCCACTGCCTACCGGACTCTCTTCGACAAGCTGACCCGGCTCAACGGACCCGAGGACATCGCCACGCTGGACGCGCTCGCCGGATTGACCGACGCGGTGGGTCGGGGTGGGGACCACAAGCGGGCCCACGACCTCGACCTGCAGCTGCTCGACCGCCGTCAGAAGGTCCTGGGCCCGGAGCACCCAGCCACGCTTTGGGCCATCGGCGACCTCGCGTGGAATCTCGAGCAGCTCGGAGACTTGAGTGGCGCCGCGGCCCGCTTCAGCGAGCTTGCCGAGGCACGCACGAGAACGCTCGGCCCGGACGAGCCGGACACGGTCTGGACCATCCAGGGCCTGACCCGCGTCCTGAGCAAGATGGAGGCCCACGCCGACTCTCGCCACGCCTATGCACGACTCTACGAGACCCAGGATCGCCGGCTCGGGGCCGAAGCAGAAGAAACGCTCGACGCGCTGCGGGGCATGGCCTGGGAACTGGCAAAAGTCGGCGAGTTCGAGGCATCCAGGCGCGCCTGGGCGCAACTCGTCGAGACTCACGAGCAGGTACATGGGCCCAAGGACGAGCACACCCTCGACAGCCTGGTCTGGCTGGCAGAGGCGCTCGACGACGTGGGCGACGTCGAGGGAGCACGAACGATCTCGGAGCGATTGGCCGGTCCACTCGGGCGACTGTACGCGAGCAACACCGAAACCCTTGGCCCGGACGACCTGCGCACGCTCAACCTGGGCCACGGCCTGGGCCTGACGCTTGAACGGCTGGGGCAGCTGGAGGCGGCGCGTGTCGCATACCAGACCACGCTCGATGGGTATCTGCGACTGCAGGGCAAGCGCGGTCGGGCGGTGGCGACTCTGCTCGGCCGCCTCGCGGACATCGCCCTCAAGGTCGGGGATCCAACGACCGCCCACGCGACGTACGGCCACGCCCTCGTCATCATGCGCAAGCAGCCAGGACCGGAGGATCCCGATACCCTCGAGATGGTCGGCCGCGAGGCCGACGCGCTGATGGCGCTGGGCAAGAAGGTCGCCGCTCGAAATCAGGCCAGGGCCGTCGTCGACGGCTACCGCAGAACGCTTGGCGAGGAGAACGCGCTCACCCGCCGGGCCCAGGCCCGCCTCGACTCGATGTCGCCAAAGCGGCGCCGACGTAGCGCAATTGGTCGTTGACCCCACCCTGCCTGGCCGAAGCTGTTTGAGCAAGCGCGCCAGGGGCACCGAATCCGCGGCGGCCTTGCGCGATACCGCGTCGTGCCCCTATGCTTCGGCAGCCAATGGACGCCACCACCTTCAGCCGCCGGGAGAACTCGCGCAAGGCCTCAAGCCTGCGCTGTTCGATGATGTCCATGCCCGGGCGGCCCCGAAGTGCGGAGGATGGGATCTGAGGTTCTGGCCTACCAGGCAGCGTAGCCGGACCAAGGATCGGTCCCGGGGCCGCGGACTCCTCGCAGGAGCCGCGGTTCTTTCTTTCTCCGGACGGCACGACGGGCAGCCGCCACAGCCAGTGCCCCTCCCCGGGATCAACCGCAGGTTGAGTAACGCACCGCCGCCGGGCGACCAGTCCAGGAGATCACCCACCGTGCCAGACGAAAACGCTCCCGCCTTCCGACGCGAAACCCTCGCCATCCACGCCGGCCAGATCGTCGACCCGACGACGAAGGCCCGTGCGGTCCCCATATACGCCACGACGAGCTACGTCTTCGACAACGCCGATCACGCCGCCCGCCTCTTTGGGTTACAGGAGTCCGGGAACATCTACACCAGGATCATGAACCCCACCACCGACGTGTTCGAGCAGCGGGTCGCCGCCCTCGAGGGCGGCGTGGGAGCCCTCGGCGTCGCTTCGGGCCAGGCAGCCGAAACGCTGACCATCCTGAACCTCGCCCGCGCCGGCGACAACATCGTCACCAGCGCCTCGCTCTACGGCGGCACCTACAACCTCTTCCAGTACACCCTGCCGAAGTACGGCATCGACTTCCGGTTCGTCGACGGCTCCAGGCTCGACGAGTTCGAGAAGGCGATCGACCTCAGGACCAAGGGCGTCTATCTCGAAACGATCGGCAATCCACGCCTAGACGTGCCCGATTTCGAAGGCATCTCCGCCATTGCCCACGAGCACAGGATCCCGGTCATCGTCGACAACACCTTCGCCCCGATCCTCTCGCGGCCGTTCGATTGGGGCGCCGACATCGTCATCCACTCCGCGACCAAGTGGATCGGCGGCCACGGGACCGCGATCGGCGGCGTGGTGGTCGACAGCGGGAAGTTCGACTGGGCTGCGTCCCCGCGCTTCAAGGTCGACTTCGTCGACCCGGACGACTCGTATCACGGTGTGAGCTACACCGGTGTCTTCGGCAACATGGCCTTCATCCTGAAGCTTCGAGTCCAGCTCTTGCGTGACCTTGGTCCGGCTCTGAGCCCGTTCAACGCCTTCCTCTTCCTGCAGGGCCTCGAGTCGCTGCCGCTGCGCATTGAGCGCCACAGCTCGAACGCCCTGGCGGTGGCCCGTTGGCTCGAAGGCCACCCGGCGATCGAGTGGGTCAGCTACCCCGGGCTGCCTTCGCACCCAGCCCACCGGTTCGCGGCCAAGTACCTCTCGGGCGGCTACGGAGGCGTGGTGACCTTCGGGCTCAAGGGTGGCGTGGAGGCCGGCCGAAAGCTGATCGACTCGGTCAAGCTCTTCAGCCTGCTCGCCAACGTCGGCGACGCCAAGAGTCTGATCATTCACCCGGCGTCGACAACCCATCAGCAGCTCTCCGACCAGGATCAGCTTGCGAGCGGCGTGACGCCCGAACTGGTCCGAATCTCGGTCGGTATCGAGCACGTCGACGACATCATCGCCGACCTCGATCAGGCGATCGGCGTTGCCACGGGCGTTCGCTCGGCGGCTCCGGCCAGGTCCGCCGGATAGGCCGGCACGACCATGCGCTGGTCATCGGCGACTCGACGGGCTTCGGGGCGGAGCGCTGACGACGTACGCCTCGAGGCCTCTGCCGACTCGGTGCGCTCCACCTCGGCCTCGCGCGCCGGGTCCTTTGGGGAACTCGGCGCGCGGCCGTTCCCGGCGCCGGCGGCCGTGGTTCCCGCGGATTCGGCGACGGCCGCGGCACGGGGCTCGACGGCTTCCGCAGATGCGGGTGCGGCCGTTCGGTCGACGTCTTCGGTCTTCGTCGTCGCCGATCCCGGCATTTCGACCGCACACGCCGACCCGTCTTTTCGTAGCCTGAGCGGCGTGGACAACGCAACCGATCCGCAAGCCGGCAAGATCGTTTCGCGGTGGCTCGGGCGTTTCGCCCTGGAGTCGGGCGCGATTCTGCCCGACCTGGTCGCCGCGTATCGCCACGACGGCGTACCGATCGGCGAGGGTCGCCAGATTCTCGTCGTCCATGCGTTGACCGGCTCGGCTGACGCCGCCGGCGACTGGTGGGCGCCGATGATCGGCCCCGGTCAAGTTCTCGACACCGAGAAGTTCGGCGTCATCTGCATGAACCTGCTCGGCAGTCGCTACGGCACCAGCGGGCCGACTTCCCGAAATCCGGCGACCGGCAAGCCCTACGGCCGGACGTTTCCGCGTCTGACCGTGCGCGACCAGGCGCGAGCCCAGTGGCGGCTCCTCGACGCCCTGGGGATCGGGAAGCTCGCTCTGGCGGTAGGCGGATCCCTTGGCGGCATGGTTGCCCTGGAGGTGGCACTGGAGCGGCCCGGCGAGATCAGTCGGGTCGTCCCGATTGCGGCGCCCGCCCGTATCGGCCAGCTCGCCGTCGGCTGGGACAACATCCAGCTGGAGATCGTCGACAAGCTCGGAACCGAAGGCCTCGACCTGGCCCGCCGGCTGGCCATCACCACCTACCGGAGTGAGATCGACTTCGAGCAGCGCTTCGCCGGTCGCGTCGAAGCGGACGGCACGCCATCGATCGTCAGCTACCTGCGCCACCAGGGCCGCAAGCTTCTCGAACGATTCGACGAGGACACTTACCGGACGCTGGTACGGGCTATGAACTCGCACGATATCGGCCGGGACCGGGGCGGACCGGTAGCCGCCCTGGGCCGCCTGGCCGCGTACGGGACGCGGCTGACGGGCATCGGTATAGAAGGCGACATTCTCTACGGCACGGGCCAGGTCCAGGCGATGGTCGATGCCGCCAACGAAGCGGGCATGGACGCGGTATATCGGGAGATCCGCTCGACGAAAGGCCACGACGCCTTCCTCGTCGAGTGGGACCAGCTCGCGACAATCCTGACCGAGGCGCTGAGGTAGGGCTCAGTAGCTGGCCTTGTCCAACCGAACCTTGCCCTTGAACTTCCAGTACACGAAGGACGTGTAGCTGATAACGATCGGCATGCCGATCACGGCGACGACGAGCATGACCGTGAGGGTGAGGTCGGACGAGTGGGCGTTGTCGACGGTGAGGCTCCGCGCCGCATTCACGGCCGGAACCAGGTTCGGGTACAGCGCCGTGGCAGCCGTGGCCGCCAGGCCGACGACCGCCAGGCTGGAGAAAAGGAATGCCCGCCCGTCCTGCTTAAACCGCACGGCCAGAAGCATGTAGAAGAGGACGTTGGCAGTCAGAAACGGACCAACCCAGGCCAACGGGTTGCCGAAGTTGTCGAAGATGCGCGGGGCGTCGGCTCGGGCAATCGCTGTCGCACCGAACCAGGCGACGACAACCAGGACGATGGACCCGACCCGGGCCCACTGCGCTCGATTCTGGAGCGCACCCTCTGTCTTGAGCACGAGCCAGGACGAGCCTTGCATGAGCGCCACGCCCAGGCTCAGTACGCCCACCGAGAGCGCGAACGGGTTGAGCAGTCCGATCAGGCCCCCGCGGTAGGCACCGTCGGGATCGATCGCGATTCCGCGGAGCAAGTTGCCCAGGGCGACGCCGAATAGGACCGCCGCCAGCGCCGACCCGACGGTGAAGCCGACGTCCCACCCGAGACGCCAGATCCTGGCCGTCTCCTTGCTGCGGAACTCGATCGAGACGGCCCGCAGGATCAGAGCTCCGAGCAGCAGCATCATCGCAAGGTAGAAGCCCGAGAAGACCGTGGCATAAACCAGCGGAAAGGCCGCGAACAGCGCGCCTCCGCCGGTTATCAGCCAGACCTCGTTGCCGTCCCAGACGGGACCGATGGCGTTGAGGACCTGACGCCGTTCGGTGTCGTTTCGCGCCACGATCAAGTGAAGCGCTCCCGCCCCGAGGTCGAAGCCGTCGAGGACCGCATAGCCCGCGAACAGGAAGCCGATCAGGAGATACCAGACGAGCGACAGCTGCATTTCAGCGTCCCTTGGCCGCGGCATCCGCGGCATCCGCGGCATCAGCGGCATCCGCGGGAGGCATGCCGACACGTGGTTCCAACGAGGAGGCCGGAGCAACCTCCGCGCCGATTTCGGGGCCGCGCCCGATCTCCCGCGTCAGGCCGTAGATCCAAAGGAAGAAGAGCAGCGCGTAGAGCAGGACGATGGCGACGAGGGAGATCGACACGTCTGTCGCGGTAACCGACGGCGAGGTTCCAGCCGAGACTAGCATCAGGCCCTGCACGATCCATGGCTGGCGCCCGACCTCGGCTGTCATCCAGCCCACTTCGGTGGCGAGAATCGGCGCGGGTATAGCCACCACGGCAAGCCAGAGCCACCAGCGATGCCTCTCGATGGACCGACGCCATAGAAGGAAGACCCCGACGACCATCAGCAGCAGCATCAGCGCGCCCAGCCCCACCATGAGGTGGAAACTCAGAAAAGTCTCGGCCAGGGGTGGCCACAGCGATGGACTGACCTGATCCAGACCCTTGATCACACCGTTCGGATTGAGGTCCGACATCGCACTGAGGCCGTACGGAATCGAGATTCCGAGCCCGGTGCCTGTGGCGCAGTTCTGGCTGGGGGGCACGGCAATGATCTCGAGCGCGACGCCCGTCGAGGTGGTGCAGACGCCTTCCATGGCCGCGAATTTGACGGGCTGGTTGGCCTGAACCTCTCGCGTCTGCAGATCGCCGGTGACAAACATCGCCCCGGCCCCCAGGAAGGCGATCACGATGCTCAGTCGCAGCGCAAACGCCGTGACGTCGGAGTTGCGCCGGCGAAGGATGTACCAGGCCGAGATGCCCATCAGGAAGAATGCGCCGGCCACCCAGCACGCCGCCATCGTGTGGAAGAAGCGGGGCAGCGTCGACGGATTGAACACCGCCTGGAAGAAGTCGACCAGCTGAGCCTTCTGCACACCGTTCGCGTCGGTGACGATTTTGAATCCGGCCGGGGTCTGCATCCAGGAGTTGGCGACCAGGATCCAGAAGGCCGACAACGTGGTCCCCAGGCAGACGAGAAGGCCCGCGATCCAGCGAACAGTCGAGCCTACACGGTCCCGACCGAACAGGACCACTCCCACGAACGCCGACTCGAGGAAGAAGGCGAAGATGCCTTCGGCCGCCAGAGGGGCGCCGAAGATGTCGCCGACGAAGCCGGAGAAGCGCGACCAGTTCGTGCCGAACTGGAACTCCATGACGATGCCACTGACGACGCCAATGACGAAGGTGATGGCAAAGAGCTTCGTCAGAAAGACCGACAGTCGATCGTAGACATCGCGCCTCGTCCACCAGCGAAATGTCTCGACTATGGCGATCAGTCCGGCCAGGCCAATCGTGACGGCCGGGAACACGAAGTGGAAGCTGATCGTTAGGGCAAACTGAAGACGATCCAGCTGAACGACATCCAACGGGCACTCTCCTGTGACGACGGGACGCCAGTCGTGACGTCTCCTCGTCGACTGCTGCGGCCGTTGGCGGCGACCGTCGCACTCGACAGCAGCCGCTCGCTGCGAATTGTCGATTCAATACTAGGCCACGGGGCAGGCTCCAGTGCGTCTGTGGCGCTGGCCGATACGGGAGCCACGGCGGGTCAGGGCGCAAATCTGTGCCTGACTTCGTTCTGCATGACGGTCGAGCCGCCGACCCTGGTGCCGCCGGACGATCCAGTCAAACCTCGCCGGATGGAGTGCGCGACACGCTGGTGCCTGATACGTGCTACAACCTCGGCGTGACCAGCCTCCGCGACCCGCTCGATGCCCAGCGGCTTCCTCGCAGCACCGAGGAGAGACGGCGGATCCCGCCGGTCTTCATCGTTGGCGTCGCGGTGCTGGCAGTCGTGGTGGCCGGACTGCTGCTGCGTTCGGTGCTGGGAGCGAGCGGCGCCTCTGCCGGGCCGGGCAGTTCGCCCCTGGTCGCGGCCGCGCCTTCAGGATCGATCGGCCCCTCCGATCCGGGTTCTTCGGCCGCGTCCGCCTCGTCGTCCGGCGCTTCGTCGGCCGCGACTTCGACGCCGGTCGCAAGCCCGACCTTCGGCCTCACCGGCTACGTTTGGCCTCTGGTGAACCCCACGATCACCCTGCCCTTCGGGCCCTCCCCGTGGGGCGAGTTCGTCGTGAACGGCCAACTCTTCCACGACGGCGTCGACATGGCGACGTTCTGCGGAGACAGCGTCCACGCCGCTCACGACGGGGTCGTCCTGGCGGCAAGTCGCCAGTACGACAACTACATGGGCTGGATCGGAAGCCTGGCACCCTACTATCAACTGCTCGACGCCAAACACTGGTGGAACAGCCTGCCGATCGTAATCGTCATTGACGACGGCGACGGATACCGGAGCATCTACGCTCATGAGAGCAAGGTCACGGTCAAGCCCGGCCAGCACGTGACCGCCGGCCAGGTGATCGGCTACGAAGGCGCGACGGGCAACGCCTCTGGTTGCCATGTCCATTTCGGCCTCTTCAGCCCAGCCGAGACCGCGACGTTCGCGCTCGATCCGGGAATCGTCAAGCGCGATCTGATGCCGAAGTACGAGATCGCCAGGATCGACCCATTGCTGGTGCTGCCGTTCCGCTGCGAGATCGAGGAGATGCGGGTCTTGCGGCCTGTCGAGGCGGCTCCGTGCCCCCTCCTGACGACGCCAGCTCCGCCGCCGCCAAAGCCGACCAGCAAACCGACCGCCAATCCGACCAGCCCGCCCTCGGAGGCTGCAGCGGCATCGCCGACGGGTTAGCCCTGACCGAAACGAACGCCGGATCAAGCATTCGGCGCGATCCGGCCCGCCTGCGCCTACTCCACGCGGCTGTACCGCCGGGCCACAAGCGCGTAGGCTGGCAATCTGGCCAGCGCCGCGCTCAGGGGCCCCGCGGGCGCGCCATCTCTGCCGACGACCGCGAGCAGGGAATCCGTGGCCGTGGCCTCGGCCGGACGGGCATCGATCTCCGCCAGGTCTGCGGTCACGCGCCCGGGCACTTCCGGGCCCAGTGCGGCTTTGATCTCCGCCTGCACCGCACTGCGTTCCCCGGCCTCATAGGCCCGCCTCAGCTCGGTCTCGGCCCGCCATCGCGGTCGGCGCAGCAGTATCGCCCGCCACGCCCGGCCGACGTCGGGGGTGACCGTCCCATCGCCGGGCATCGGTCGATCGGACAGCGCCTCGCCCCGCGCCCAAAGCGCCGCCTGGTGCAGAAGGGCGTACTCGTCCAGGTCGGCATAGTGGCCCAGGTCGTCGACAGGCGAGCCATCGCCGAAGATCGCCTGGATGCTCGGCTGGAAGACTTGCGCCATGTCAAGATCGATGGCCCGAACGGAGCGGTGAAAGTAGATCTGCTGGTACATGAACAATCGTGCGGTCAGGAACATCTCGAGTGCCCCGAGGCCGGGCTCGTAGAGCGAGAGTCCGGCCGGCCCGATGAAGCTGTAACGGCGCAGCCGCTCGACGTCGACGGGTCCGGCCGAAACCCCTATGAGGTACGCGTCGCGGCGCACGTAGTCGAGGTTGTCGACCGTGAAGACACCCGACAGGAGCGGCTGTAGCCAGCGCAGCCAGCGCGGCATCGAAAGGTCGGCCAGTGGCGGCTTCGAGATCAGGAACGACAGCCAGCGCGGGTCGATCGTCTCCTCGGCGCGCAGGGCGTCGCGCTCGGGCACGACGCCGGGAGCCCGCCGGATGGCCCGGATCAGGTCGCCCAGCTCACGCTCGATGATCAACTGCGAGAGGTCCTCGTGGGTGAGGCTCTTGTGCTTCCGACGTGGGTCCGCCGGCGCGGGGAAGTGGCACAGAACGTGCTCGTCGAAGAAATGCGCGAATGGCCCGTGGCCGACATCGTGCAGGAGCCCCGCCAGCCGCAGGGTTTCCACAACCAGGCCCTCGGATGGCGGCCGAGTCCGTGCTGCGGCAAACGCCAACTCGGCAGCCGCCGGTGCGGCCACCGCCGGGTCGGCCCCCCTCAACTCGGCTGCCGCCGGGGCGGCCACCGCCAGCGCCCTGCGGAGGCTCGGGTACAGATGGCGAGCCCAGAGCCCGGCTTCGTGCATGACCCCGAGGCTGTGGGTGAAGCGACTGTGCTCGGCCGTGGGAAAGACCCAGCGTGCGCTCTGCAGCTGGCTGATTCGCCGCATGCGCTGCAGCCAGGCCGAGTCGAGCAGATCGCCTTCTGCCCCCTCTTCCTGCGCCAGCCCGAGCTTGCGGGCGCGCTCGGGGCCGAGCCGCTTGGTCAGCTCGATGTAGCCGTGGATGGGGTCGCTGACCAGGTTCACTGCCCACATCTGCGGGTGAACATCGCCGTCCGGCGGCGTCGCCACGCCATCGCTGGTCATCGACTTCGGCGTCCCGTCCTGCATCCGTCAAGCCTATCCGAGTAGAACCCCGAGAAGAATGGCACGGCGCCCTGAATGGCACACGCTCGCTGCTCCTGGCTCGGGGCTGGCAGCTAGTACCGCGCCGCGGCCCCGCGGTACGTGGCCGCGACTTCAGCTCGCAGCTCGGGTGGGGCGAGAACCTCCACCTGGGCGCCCCACTGGAGGATCCAGCGCCGGATCTCGATCGTGCCAGGTACCCGCGCTCGCCAGACCAGGGAACCATCGGGGTCGCGCGCCACATGCTCTGTCGGGTGCCAGGTGGTCTCGGCCACCAGGCTCGCGACCTCCGGGTCGAAGCGCAGCTCGACCTCGACCTCCTCCTGATCGGCGATGACGCCCCACGCCCGACCAAGGCTCTCCTGCACCACCGCCGGATCGGGCGGCTCGAACGTCTCCGGGGAGAGCGACATGTCCAGGATTCGCTGCAGCTTGAATGTCCTCGTCGCGCCCCGCGTCTCATCGAATCCGATCAGGTAGAGGGCCCGTGTCGTGGCCGAGGCTTCCAGCAAGTACGGGTGCACGCGCGACCTGCGAGGCGGGCGGCCGGGACTGTACGTGGCCCGGTCGTACGTGACTTCCACGACCCGGTGCTCGGCCCAGGCACGGGCCAGCAGTCGGAGATGACGGGTCATCCGCTCGTCCGGCGGGCGGCTCGCAAGTACATCGATGGTCCGCTCAAGATGCCGGGCCACGACCGGCGGCAGAATCTCGGCCAGCTTCTGGAAAGCGGCGCCCATGTCCGGGTCGTAGCGATCGGCGAACTGCGCAGTGAGGCGCGCCGCGAAGAAGAAGGCGACGGCCTCGTCGAGGGTGAGACGGAGCGGCGGCAGAAAGGCGCCCTCGACGATCCCCCACCGCCCGGCCTCGCTCCACAGGGGGATGCCGATCTCGCCCTCGAGGGCCCGCAGGTCGCGATAGACGGTCCGCCGCGACATGGCCACGAAGCCGGCGATCGCGTCAACGTTCGCACCTTCGGGATGAGCCGCCAGGTATCGAAGAACCCGGTAGAAACGCGCGAGTCGATCGTGCTTGGCTGTGTCGTGCGAGTCTGCCAGCGAGATCATCGTGGCTCGATCAGGTCCGGGGTGGCGAGATCGAGACCGGGACGCCTCGGTCCGTCATCGTCATCCGCACCGAGATCGTGGCCAGCAGCCCGTGGGGCAGGATGCCCTGCGTGTTGCCGTTCACGCTGCCGGACACCATGCCTACCTCTGCGTCGCCGAATACCCAGAAGTCGAGCTCGCCTCGCCACGTTGCCAGCGACGCAGAACCTGCCAGCCAGCTGACCTGCGGGAAAGAAGCCGCGAACGTCGGGCCGTCCACGGCCACCCGGCAATGCCGGGCCCGCGCACCGTCCACGTACTCCAGGCCGTGGTCCTCGGCCGTGGCCCGGTTGTCCAGCGATAGCCCATTCGCAAGCACGGTGACATCGAGCTCCTGGTCATCGATCGCTTGCGGTCGCGCGAGCGTCCAGCTCCCGCCGGGCAAGATCGTCCAGGCCGACGAGCCGATCCTGACCGCCCCATACTCACCGAAGAGGTCGCTGCGCACTACCTCGGCCGACCACGACAGGTTCGAACCAGAGCGACTGCCGGTCAGGGTGACCGTTCCGGCGGATCGGCCGTCCACGTTGGCCCAGAGATCGATTTCCAGTTGTCCCGTCTCGGCTGTCACCAGGGCATGGCTGCACTCGGGAGGAGTGAGGTCAGCGGCAGTCGGACCGAACTTCGAGTAGGCGGCCGGCATGTTGCTCAGTGCCGCGTTGTCGGCCAGGCTCACGCCGGCGAATATCCCGCCGATGATCGACGTGGCAGCGAGCGCAAATGCCACCGAGGCCACGAGGCGACGCTTGCCGAAGCCCACCTCCGTGATGAACTGCCGGCCGATCCCGAGCCCAGCGAAGAGACTCGTGGCCAGGAGCGCGATAGCCCAGGGGTAGATGACCTCCAGCGACGGGAGGAGCGGCTCAGTGCCGCCCTGAATGACCTGCCCGGCCACGGCGGCGATGGACGGCAGCAGCATCAGACCAGCCACCAGGCCCAACCAGAAGACTCCTGCAGCGCCTCGATCGCTCCGGACCAGGGGCGGCCATACGATCGCTGCGACGCTGAGGAGAAGAGGCAGTGACGCTGCGACGCCGACCAGCAGGTCGACGGGACCGCCGGGCCGGTAGGCAATCAGGACCATGCCGCCGCCCGCGGACCAAAGGGACGTGAGAGCGACGGCGAGAAGCCGCAACTCGAACTGGCGGACACGCACGAGTTCAGTCTAGCGGGCTGGACACCGTGCCTTATCCGGACCCGCGAATCTGGACCGCAAGGAGCCGACTTCGACCACCGGACACGCATTCGCTCGTGCGTCGGGCGGGGAGCCGAACTCGACCGCGGGGCCCGGACAAGCTCATGCCCGGAGCGGGGGACCGAACTCGATCACCTGCGCCTTGGAGCCCGCCGGAGCTAGCGAATATCGGCGGGCCTGCAGGGATGTACTCCGCCGCGAAGTCTCGCGCGGCGCCTCGCGACCATTCCCTGCAGGAACGCTGTGAGCCCCGTCCGGAAGCAGGCCGGGCGTGCGGTGTCGCTATCAACGGGTACGATCAACGCCTATGACGGGACCGCTCATCACTCTGACCTCCGACTTCGGGCTGACCGATGCCTCGGTCGCAATCTGCAAGGGCGTGATCCTAGGCATCGCACCCGATGCGAGGCTGCTGGATATCAGCCACGGCGTTACGCGCTACTCGACCGCGGAGGGAGCGGCGCTCCTCTGGGCCGCGCTACCGCACATGCCGATCGGCGTTCACATGGCAGTGATCGATCCGGGCGTGGGGACGGACAGACGGCCCCTGGCCCTGAGAACCGGGCGCGGCGACTTCCTGGTGGGGCCCGACAATGGTTTGCTGCTGCCGGTCGCGAACCGACTCGGCGGGGTGGCGGCCGCTCATCTGCTGGTCAACGCGGCCTACCGCCTTCCTGAAGTCAGTCGTACCTTCCACGGTCGCGACGTGTTTGCACCGGCAGCGGGCCATCTCGCAGCCGGCGTCCCGATCGAGGCATTCGGTCCGGCCCTTACCCTGGAGTCACTGGTCCGACTCCAGCTGCCCGAGCCGCGATCGGCGGGCAACGCCCTCGAGGCGAGCGTGGTGCTCATCGATGCCTTCGGCAGTGCTCAGCTCCTCGCAGAGCTCGCCGAGCTCGAAGCCGCTGTTGGGCCGATCGCCTCGGGTGATGCCCTGACGATCGAAGCAGTCGATGGGCGCGATCTCGGCCGGGAAGAATCCATCGAGCTGCGGTGGCGGGGGACCTACGGCGAGGCGGCAGCTGGAGAGCCACTCGCATGCATCGACTCGTACGGGCGACTTTCCGTGGCGGTCAACCTGGGGGATGCCGCGGCGCGATTCGGCCTCGCCGTGGGCCGGAGGCTGCGCGTCCGCCGTCGCTGACCGGCCCGCCGGCGGCCGCCCGCCGGAGACAAAGAACACGCCCGAAGGAACCTGCTCGCTGCGTGAGCGTTGATGTCATCGCCGCCACCAGCAACGTTCGGCCCCTTCAGGCGCGAAAGGCACGCTAGAGAAACGCCCTCCACCTTTCAATCGGTTTATCCACCGAGTTCGGACTTCCACATGAGACTTATCCACCGTCTGCCCACCGGTGGGGAGTAGTTGGGGGGCACACGGAGCGAGACCGGCGGCCGTGGCCGCGGTCTTCGCGCGGACGTGCCACGAACGAATCCGGTTGGCGGGCGAAGTCGCGACAGACCGCCGAGGCGAGCCTAAGCGCCCGTTCCGGCCTCGAACCCGAGCCGCCGTTCGATCCCAGAAGAGACGCCGGCGCGCGCCCAGGACGCCTCCACAAGCGGAGCGACGAAAGCATTGGACAGCATCCGCA
>Ga0182027_10000876_pt1 | contig 51122 bp, 37 predicted proteins | sample 712E1DmetaG_FD_121300 | JGI IMG/M metagenome (GOLD analysis project Ga0182027, IMG submission 121300) | Permafrost microbial communities from Stordalen Mire, Sweden - 712E1D metaG (Illumina Assembly) | ecosystem: Environmental > Terrestrial > Soil > Wetlands > Permafrost | place: Sweden...
CCGCGGGCACACCAATCACAATGCGTGGGTGCACCAACATCTTGCGGTTGTGCGCTTTCTGGATAAAGTAATTCAACATCTTCTCGGTCACTTTGAAATCGGCGATGACGCCGTCTTTCAGCGACCAGATGGCAACGATGTGGCCCGGTGTACGGCCGAGCATTTCCTTGGCCTCTTTTCCCACCGCTTCCACCTCACCGGTGTTCTTGTTCATGGCTACGATAGACGGCTCGTTCACCACGATGCCCTTGCCTCGAGCATAAACGAGTGTGTTGGCGGTTCCCAGATCGATGGCCAGGTCGCTTGAGAAAAGGCTAAAGAGCGGCCTTAGGTTGCGCGCGCGCGTCGCGCCGGGATAAAAACCACGAGGTGACATACGGATGTTTCTTTCTAAACTGAGTGGTCAAAAACAGGATCATCCACCGAAGTTCCTCAGACCCAGTCCTCGTCGGCCGAAGCCAGTCCACCCCAAGAGAGGCCTTCAGTTGGGGGGCAGCTTCTTGTTCCTGCATGATGCTGTTGATCACATGCGGATGGGGTTCGAACCAGCAGGACAAACGGAAGGATCGCAAAATCGATGGATCACCATCCCAAGCCAGAAACAGCTTACTGCGATTGGTATGTCAATTGTTACGGGCGGAGTTTTGTCGAAGACTAGCTTTCCCCGGTCACTCGCCAGCTGTCCGTTACTCGGAAGTTATTGTGCCAGTTGGGTGCGCTCGCTCGGCACTTGGCTGCAGTTCTGCGAAGCGGTCCAGAAGTCGCGTTCGAGGAGATCGCCCATCGATCTCCTCCAAGTCTCAAAACCCCGCGAGCGCAACGTCGGGACCGTTCGACGTGGGAAGACTCACCAGGGCGGCCACTCGACGAGGATACTCAATACGGCATCCGCCAGTTTTCTGCTCGCAGGAGCACCCAAAAGCAGAAGTTTTGACAAAATATCATATTAGATATAATCTAAATCGTTGATGGACGCCGAGGCGATTAAACGATCCTTGGAAGGCAGCGGGTTGCGGTGCACTCCGCAGCGCTACGCCGTGATGGCATTCTTGATGGGACACAACAGGCATCCCACGGCTGCAGAAATCTTCGAAGCCGTGAATCACGTGGATCCGCGCTCTTCAAGGGCCACGACTTATAACAATCTGCGGGACTTGGTGCGGGCGGGTTTGGTGCGTGAAGTGGCCGTCGAGGGCCGTGCCGCGCGATTCGATGCGAAAGGCATGCGGCATCACCACTTCATCTGCGACCGCTGCGGCATTGTTGAGGACATTGAGTGGTACGACGTGCCCAGGCCTGCCTCGGGCTCTCTCGGTAAGCGGATTCTTCGCGAATGCGAACTCATTTTCCGGGGGCTCTGCAGGAAGTGCGCTCCGCGGCACGCTTCCCGTCAAGTATCGCAGGCGCGTGGATACCCGATGAAGGGCGCATCGGCAAAGCTCGGCCGGCGGCGATTGAGTGAAGGGGAAAGTTAGGATGGGTTCGTAGTTCGTTACAGTTTTAACTACATTCGAAGGAAGAAAACATATGGAAAATACACTCGCGAGTTCATCGGGAAGTGTTGTCCCCGAAGCTAAGGAAAAAAACGCAACCGAATCGAAGTGCCCAGTAGCGCACAGCGCTAGCAAATCCTACAGGAACGTTGATTGGTGGCCGAATCAGCTGAACCTGAAGATCCTGCACCAGCACTCCCCCCTGTCCGATCCTATGGACAAAGAGTTCAACTACGCGGAAGAATTCAAGAGCCTCGACCTGAATGCCGTGATCAAGGACCTGCATGCCTTGATGACGGATTCGCAGGATTGGTGGCCGGCCGACTTTGGCCACTATGGGCCGCTTTTCATTCGTATGGCGTGGCACAGCGCGGGTACGTACCGCATCGGCGACGGCCGCGGCGGGGCCGGATCCGGTCAGCAGCGCTTCGCGCCGCTCAATAGCTGGCCGGACAACGTGAATCTCGACAAGGCGCGTCGGCTTCTGTGGCCGATCAAGCAGAAGTATGGGCGGAAAATCTCCTGGGCCGACCTCATGATTCTCGCCGGCAACGTCGCCTTGGACTCGATGGGATTTAAGACGTTCGGTTTTGGCGGCGGGCGCGAGGACGTCTGGGAGCCCGAAGGGGAAATTTATTGGGGACCTGAGGGCAAGTGGCTGGTGGACGAGCGCTACAGCGGCGACCGCGATCTTCAGAATCCGCTCGCGGCCGTGCAAATGGGTCTGATCTATGTGAATCCGGAAGGGCCGAATGGAAAGCCGGATCCCATCGCTGCGGCGCGGGATATCCGAGAGACTTTCGCCCGCATGGCGATGAATGACGAGGAAACGGTTGCACTCATTGCCGGCGGGCACACGTTCGGCAAAACCCACGGCGCTGGCATTCCCGCTCAGTATGTGGGCGCCGAACCAGAAGGTGCCGACATCGAGGATCAAGGCTTCGGGTGGAAGAATAAACTTGGCAGAGGTTTCGGTGTCGACACCATCGGCAGCGGCCTGGAAGTCATTTGGACCGCGACGCCTACGAAGTGGAGCAACAACTTCTTCACGAACCTGTTCAGCTACGAATGGGAACTGACGAAGAGTCCGGCCGGGGCGCATCAGTGGACACCGAAAAATGGCGCTGGCGCCGGTACGGTGCCGGATGCGCACGATCCGTCAAAGCGTCATGCGCCATCCATGCTGACTACTGACCTCGCCTTGCGGCTCGACCCTGCTTACGAAAAGATTTCACGGCGCTTCTACGAGGATCCGGATCAGTTCGCGGACGCGTTTGCGCGGGCGTGGTTCAAGCTGACGCACCGCGACATGGGGCCGATCTCGCGGTACCTTGGCCCGCTCGTTCCGAAGGAGACTCTGGTGTGGCAAGACCCTGTTCCCGCGGTGGATCATAAATTGATCGGGGAGCAAGACATTGCTGCTCTGAAGGCGAAGATCCTCGCATCCGGGCTGTCGATCTCCCAACTGGTCACGACTGCCTGGGCATCGGCGTCGTCGTTCCGCGGCTCCGACAGGCGTGGTGGGGCGAACGGGGCGCGCATTCGCCTCTCGCCACAAAAGGATTGGGAAGTGAACCAGCCAGCCGAGCTGGCAAAGGTTCTTCGGACGCTGGAGGCGATCCAGAAGGATTTCAACGGCGCGCAGTCCGGCGGGAAGAAGGTCTCGCTTGCCGACCTGATCGTTCTGGGCGGCTGCGCAGCCGTCGAGGCAGCTGCGAAGAAGGCCGGCCACGAGGGGAAGGTTCCCTTCTCGCCGGGGCGCATGGATGCGTCGCAGGAGCAGACCGACGTGCACTCATTCGCCGTAATGGCGCCGACCGCTGACGGGTTCCGCAACTACCTCCGAAACGGACACCAAATGCCGGCGGAGGAGCTGCTGGTGGATCGGGCGCAGTTGCTGACGCTGACTGGCCCCGAGATGACAGTACTCATCGGTGGCCTGCGCGCCCTGAATGCTAACTTCGGGCATTCCAAACACGGCGTCTTCACCAACCGGCCCGAGACGCTGACGAATGATTTCTTCGTCAACCTGCTCGACATGAATACGAAGTGGCAGGCCTCCTCTACATCCGAAGGCGTGTATGAGGGGCGCGATCGCGCGACGGGCAAAATCAAGTGGACCGGCACGCGTGTCGACCTTGTGTTCGGTTCGAACTCGCAGCTGCGGGCAATCGCGGAAGTCTACGCATGTGACGACTCGACGAAGGCGTTTGTGAAGGACTTCGTGGCTGCGTGGAACAAAGTGATGAACCTTGATCGCTACGACCTTGTCTGAGCTCGGCGGAAAAGAGAGCTGTCAACTTGGTACTAACCCCCGTTCCTGTTGTTTGGATCGGCAAAAACGGAGGTGGCGCTTTTCTTGGCTCGCGCGGGCCGGATCGCGCCCCCTCTGATTCTGCTAGGGTCTTAATCGCTGAAGTCACCGAGTGGCCTGGAAGCTTTCGGTCGAGTTCTGGAATCGATAAGACTATCAGGGTCCTCGATCGCGCTTCTTAACTTAGCAAAGACCGTTCGCCTATCGACTGCATCTCAGTTGGTGTTGACCGGATGTAGCGGAACTTCGAGCCGATGCGAAAGTAGGCGGAAGCTTGGCAAGAGAATTGAGTTGACGGGAAAGTCAGCGCCAAGGTGGTCGATACGAGGCGTTTGTCGAGGGCAAACTCGAGCACTTACGCAGCCACCTAAGACCTGTTAAGTCGTAGTAAACATTTATCAACGCCACTCTGAAAAAGCCGGATCCTGGATGGTTCGGCGAAATGATTGCTTCGCGTTACAAAGGATCCAGCAGACCGAAGTGACAATGTTCGAGAGGGCGGATTCCGGGCACCCAGACCGATGTCTTGTTGGCATCTCATTGATTTTGTTGTGTCGTGCATGGAGTAAGCTGGACGTGCAAGTTATTGTTTGTAATTGTGTTGGCGACCCTTTTAAGGCGTGGGTCGCAGGTTCGATTCCTGCCGCGCTCACCATCGCTTCAACCAGTCGCACACCGGGCCCGGCAGAATGACACGCCGGGCAATACTTTGCCCGGCTCGCACATCGTCGAGACCCACGTTCTGATTGAACGCGATCTCCTGGCATCCCGAGATCATCACCCAGCCGCGCTTCGTCGAATTCGTTCGCGAGGTCAAAGACCGATTCCGCACCCTGTGACTAATCGGAAGAAAAAAGAACAATGGCACGCAACCTCATTTTCCACCGGCAATGTAAATTAGATAAATGATCGAGATCCGCTGCAGTGCCCTGCTCTTTGACTTGGATGGCGTGCTGATCGATTCCACTCCCGCAGTCGCGCGCGTGTGGACTCGGTGGGCGGTTGAGCACGGCTTTGATCCAGAGACCGTGGTCCATAAGGCGCATGGGCGCCCGAGTCGAATTACAATCCGCGAGCTTCTGCCGCACGCGGACGTTGACCTCGAAAATCGCGAAGTCGAACGCCGGGAAATCGAAGACCTCGATGGCGTGGTCTTGCTGCCGGGCGCTGGCCAACTCGTGGACAGCCTGCCCCCGGATCGCTGGACGATTGCGACCTCATGCACGCGCCCGCTGGCCGAGGTGCGTTTGCGGGCCGCCGGCCTGCCTATTCCCATGAACATGATTACATCCAGCGACGTGAAGATCGGCAAGCCCGATCCCGAGCCGTTCCTGAAAGCGGCGGCGAAGCTTGGATTTGCCGCCTCCGACTGCATCGTGGTGGAAGACGCGGCGGCCGGAGTTCGGGCGGGAAAGGCCGCTGGCGCCAGAGTGATTGCATTTCTCACGACCATGACTCGCCGCGACCTCGAAGACGCCCGCGCCGATTGGATCGTTCGAAACTGCGCTGACATTGCGGTGTCGAGCGATAGCAGCGGCCTCCAATTGAGCCTCTCGCTTTCGTGAAGGTCAAGCCATTTGCGCGCGCTCATCCGCTCAACTAAAATCCCCCAGTTACTTAGTTCCGTGGAAGTGTAGGATCGATGCGAGCCAGGCGGCTCCGAATCTGCTCCATCGCGATTTAGAGAATCGCCAGACAGGCAGGGCCTCGTGATCATCGGTGTGCCGAAAGAAAATTATCCGGGCGAGCGGCGGGTTGCCCTCGTGCCGGCAGTCCTCCCGACGCTGATCAAGGCCGGTTTCGAAGTCCACATCCAGTCCGGCGCTGGAATCGAGGCCGGCTATCCCGATTCCCAATACGCCGACAAGGGCGCAAACATAAAGATCGTCGCCGATCGCGCTGCGGTGTTTGCGGCCGCTGACATTGTCGTGCAAATCCTTTGTTACGGTTCCAACGACGTGACGGGAAAACAGGATGTGCCGCTGTTTCGCCGCGATCAGATCCTCGTCGGATTTCTGCGTCCATTCGGTTCCGCGGACGTCGTCCAGGAAATCGCGCACGCTGGCGTCACCGCGTTTGCCGTGGAACTGATGCCCCGTTCCACTCGCGCCCAGAGCATGGATGCGCTTTCCTCGATGGGAACTGTCTGCGGCTACAAGGCGGTGCTGATGGCAGCCGACCACCTTCCGCGCTTCCTTCCCATGCTCACCACCGCGGCGGGGACCATCACGCCGGCCCGCGTGTTCGTCATTGGCTGCGGCGTTGCTGGACTGCAGGCGATTGCGACCGCGCGCCGCCTGGGCGCGGTGATTTCGGCTTACGATTTAAGGCCCGCTGCCAAGGAGCAGGTGCAGAGTCTCGGCGGACGTTTTGTCGAGCTTCCCATCGAGGCAAAAGACGCGCAGGACGCTCGCGGATATGCCCGTGCGCAGGATGAAGACTTCTATCGCCGTCAGCGCGAGTTGCTCGGAAAAGTGGTGCAGGAAAGCGATGTGGTCATCACTGCGGCGGTGATTCCGGGAAAAAAATCTCCCATCCTGGTAACCGAAGATATGGTGAAGGGAATGGCGCCGGGTTCGGTCATTCTCGACCTGGCCTCTGAACGCGGCGGCAACTGCGAGATCACCGAAACCGGCAAGACCGTGGTCAAGCATGGTGTGACCATTATCGGAGCGATCAACGTGGCCACCGGCGTGCCGTATCACGCGAGCATGATGTACGCCCGTAACGTCACCGCGTTTCTGACTCACTTGATCAAAGATCAAAAATTGAATCTGAATCTCGAAGATGAAATTGTCCGCGAAACTCTGCTCACCCACGGTGGCGAAATAGTGAACAACCGCGTCCGCGAGTTCTTTAAGTTGCCCGCGCTGGCGTCGTGATCGTGTCGAGGGACGGCTTCTCGCCCGTTCAGATAGACGCGGACACCCGGCTCTTCACTGGGAAAATCGGACGGGGGAAATCAAAACGGAGGAAAGATGAACAGTAGTTCAACCCTGATCAACGCCCTCTTTATTTTTGTGCTCGCTGGATTCATCGGATTCGAAGTGATCCGGCGGGTCTCGCCGCTGCTGCACACTCCGTTGATGTCGCTGACCAACGCCTTGGATGCGATCGCGGTTGTGGGTGCGATCGTGCTCGTTGGCGAGCACAAGAGCACGCTTGCTACCGTTTTCGGATTCATTGCCGTGGTCGCGGCCACCAGCAACATCGTCGGTGGCTTCCTGATCACGGACCGCATGTTGAAGATGTTCAAATCCAGCCGTCCCGCCGCGAATCCGGCGGCCAAGTCGGTGGCCAAGTTGGTGGCCAAGTAATGACAGCCGAACTCGGAGCCGTCCCCGTCATCATCGAGCTTCTATATCTCATCGCGAGCGTGCTCTTCATCCTCTCGCTGAAGTGGATGAGTTCGCCCACCACCGCTCGCCACGGCATCTGGGCGGGCGAAATTGGCATGGTGCTGGCCATCGGCGGCACGCTGCTGAACAGCGGCATGAGCTACCACCTGATCGCCATTGCGCTGGTTCTCGGGACCATCATCGGTGTCCCGCTCGGACGAGTGGCGATGACGGCCGTTCCGCAGCGAACCGCGCTCAGTCACGCCTTTGGTGCACTCTGCGTGACGCTGGTCGGCTCGGCCGAATTTTACTTGCGCTCACCCGATATCTCGCGCTTCATGATGGCGGTCCTCTCGCTCGAAGTCATTCTCGGCGGTTTGACCGTTACCGGCAGCCTGATGGCTGCGGGCAAGCTGCAAGAAGTCCTGCCGCAGCGCCCGTTGACTTACAAAGGGCAGAACCTCGTCAACTTTCTCCTGCTCGCCGGAGCCATCGCAATCGCTGTATCTCTGGTGCTGCATCCGGAGGCCCGCTCGCTGTTTCCGTTCATGATCCTGATCGCGCTGACGTTCGGCGTGTTATTGATCATCCCCATCGGCGGCGCGGACATGCCGACCGTCATCTCATTGTTGAATGGCTACGCGGGCCTGTCGGCGGCGGCCATGGGCTTCGTTCTCAACAGCAAACTCCTCATCATCGCCGGTGCGCTCGATGGATCGTCGGGCCTCATCCTCTCCATCATCATGTCGAAGGCCATGAACCGCTCCTTCACCAACGTTTTGTTCGGAGCCTTCGGTCAGGTGCAAGCTTCGGCCGCCGCCGGAGAAGAAGCCCGGCCCGTGCGCAGCGCGACCCCGGAGGAAACTGCAGCCATCCTTTCTGCCGCGAACCGGGTCATCGTGGTTCCCGGATACGGCATGGCTGTGGCCCAAGCGCAGCATAAAGTGCGCGAACTTTATGATGCTCTGACCAAGCGCGGCGTCGACGTGCGTTTCGCCGTTCACCCCGTTGCCGGACGCATGCCCGGCCACATGAATGTGCTGCTCGCCGAAGCCGATATTCCCTACGACCGCCTCATTGAGATGGACGAGATCAACGGCGATTTCCCGCAGACCGATGTCGCCCTGGTGATTGGCGCCAACGACGTTACCAATCCCGCCGCCCGCACCGATGCTTCCAGTCCCATCTACGGCATGCCTATTCTCGATGTGGACAAAGCCCATACCGTGATGGTCATCAAGCGCAGCATGAATCCTGGTTTTGCGGGCATTGATAACCCGCTCTACTATCTCGATAACACGCTCATGCTGTTTGGAGACGCCAAGGCATTTGTCGGCAGCATCGTGCGTGAACTCAGTGGAGCGCGCGGCTAGTACCGTGACCGCGAGATTGTTACAACGGTTGATTTGAGATTGCCGGTGGAGCGCTGGGCGTCCCCGCCCGTCGCTCTATTGTATGATTCGTTACGCGGTCACGGTACTAGGTCGATAAGTCGTCCGGAATTTTCCGCGGATTGAAGCGGGCCGGGATTGAAGCAAACCAGGGAAGACAAGCCAAGAGAAGGTCAAGCGAAGAGTAAAACCGGATTGCCAGGCATAAATCCGGCGGGCTTCAGTCTCGCGAGGGGATTTCGCGCAGCCTGCGGCCCGCCCGGCGTTTAGGCGGCTTTTCTTGCCTGTCTGACCTTAGCCCAACGCGCTTTCTGGGCCAGAGAGATTCTCCGGCGCCCCGCTGCGGAGAGCACACGCTTGGCGTGATGTGATGCCACCGTGTGTACTTTTGCGCCCGAGCTTCGGGTAAGCTTTTCGAGAACCGAAATAGCTTCCCCCAGCTTTTGGACTTGGTTCTGAGCCTCCCGGCGTTCCTCGCGGAGCCGGTCGATCGCCTTAGCAATATTTGTCATCAAATACCCCCTCGGGTAACTACCGTCGGCAATTGTATTACTAAGTTCCTGTTTCTGTCATAATTTATTACTGGTCGAGGGGGATTACATGGGCCCCGCATTACACCTGGAGATGACCCGAGGATAACCATTCGTGCGTCCAGACGGCCCGCCCACAGCCTCCTCCGAGGCGGGTCGAAGTCCCGCCGACCCGAACCGCAAGAAGGCCCCACCATCAAACTCTAGCTCGCTGTCGCGCTGTCGCCCTATCGCCAAGCGCCGGAGTGCTACACCAGATTCTCGAGATCCCCTAACTCCTGTGATTTCGGGAAGGCTACCGGCGCGGCTCGTCACATCGGAGAGCCGCTACACTGGAAATGCCAAGCCGTCGAAAATCAAGTTTATCCCGCTGGACCGAAAAGCGGCTGCGCGGCTACAATGGCGGCGATCCAATCGGAGGCAGCTGTGAAGATAGGTCCTGCTTGTGGTGTCGTTGCAGTATTGTCCCTGGTGCTTTTCGCTCTTGCCACGATCATGTGCGCTCAGGAAACGGTTGCTCCCAAGCGCACCGGAGTTCCGCAGGACTGGTCCCAGCGCCATATCGTGTTCAGCCGCGATGCGCTCGCCCGGCATCCGGACCTGATTTACCGGGAACCTCGGGTTCTGCATCAGATGACGCAGCGTTGGCAGGCTCAGAACTCGTACGTCTTCGACGGCGCCGGTCCCGTGCCGGTTTCTGAAGCTGTTCCCGGCCACAGCCGCGATTGGAGCGTGAATTTGGGAGGCCGGCTTCTTCCAAATGTGTATCCGGCCAAGTTTTCCTTCGATCCCGGCGCTCCGCCCGATTGCATCAACGACTACGTTGTTTTCGGACTGGCATCGTCCGGTGTGGATGGCGGCCGGGCCAACCTTGTCGCCTTCAACAATCTCTATTCCGGCACCGCCCCCGTTGGCTTGTGCGGCACGGCTCCGACCCCGCTGTTTGCCTATAACATCACCACCTCTCCCGGCGGCCGTATCCTAACCTCTCCGATTCTTTCCGAGGATGGAAGGGAGATCGGCTACGTCGAGAGTTTTCACACATCCGCCATTTTCCATGTCCTGACCTGGACCGCTAACCAGGGAACGCCCTCAGCCGCCGCCCCCGCCCCCGCGACTGTGCTCTCCGTTCCGATACCCGCCACCGTGACAACCTCATCGCCGTGGATTGATTACAGTTCGGATACTGTCTACTTGTGCGGCGACAATAGCGAGGTTTACCAGATCACCGGTGTCTTCAGGGGGACACCCACTCTCACCCAATCATCCTTCTGGCCCGTTACCGTAAACACCAAGAACTACCACCTCACTTCTCCGGTTTTCGACTCGGTTCTGGGCATGCTGATGTTCGGAAGCGCGAACGGCACTCTCAACCGGATCAACACCGCGACGGGCGCGTTCACGACGCAACCGATCGGGAAAATTGGAACCACAAGCCCCGGTATCATGGCTCCGCCGATTGTCGATATCACCAACGGAACAACTTTCGTTGTCAGCGCCGATGACGGCAGATCCGCTGTTCTTGTCGAGGTCGATACCGCCTCGATGGCCGTGTTGGCCAGTGTCCCCATCGGCCTGGGCTCCGCTATACCACTCGCCGGCGGTACCGCCACCCCGCTCCGCCTTTTCGAGCCCGCCTTCAGCAACGACTACTACAACGACCCCTCGACTGGAGCCATCAATGTCTGCGGAACCGGCGCCCAAGATGACACCCCATGGCAGTATGTCTTCGGGTTCACCGAGTCCGGCAACAAGCCCGTCCTGCAACCGGCCTCTTCGTTCTCCCAGCAACTTTCTGCTTCCCCCACCGCCCGTTGCACGGGATGGACGGAGTTCTACAATCCCAACATCAACGCCGGAACCGATTTCTTCTTCTTCGGCTTGAATGCCGACTGCACAACAGTGGGCGGCGGCGCACCCGATGGTTGTGTGGTGGCGCTCAACGGTGGTGATAACACCTTCATTAAGGCGACCGTCGACGGCGGTCCGAGCGGCATTGTCGTCGATAACTACAGCATGGCCGGTCAGGCTTCCAGCATCTATTTGATGGCCGGCAAATTAAACACCGCCTATAAATTTACCCAGAGCGGTTTGGAGTAAGAGCAGTCTTCAGAACGCAAGAGCCATTGGTTGCGACGCCTGCGAACTATCTTCGCGCCCACTTATGCAGCGCAAAATTTATCTCTCCGCGCCCTCCGCCGGTCGTGATTCTGTTCGACTCATTTGCAACGGATTGCACCTCTGGTGAAAGAGTCGCCAGTGATGCGACGCCTAAGTCGTTGACAGCGACCATGTTAGTTTTTGCTGAGGCTGGCAGGCGAATTGCCCGCTACACCTTAGCATGCAGAGTCTCTGGCCGAGCACGAAGGCTACGATCGGAAAGGCGGTAGCCCTGTCGCTGGCTGGACTCGGCGCCCTTCTCGCATGTTGCGCGGTGATGTCCGCCGTGGCGTCCCCATCGCCGCTCGTTGCGACGGAACCGATCCCACTCACCCAACGGGAAAAAACTCTGCGCCGTATGCCCGCGCACATCTCCGAGTTCTCTCCCGTGTCGGAGCCCCTGGCCCTGCCGAAATGTGGAAACGTCCGCCCGCCCGAAGCTCTGCTTACTCCGGACCCGCTGCTGAATGTTCACGATGACGATCTGCGCGTGCGCGTCAGCTTCATTGTCGGATCCGACGGGCACGTGCACAGCGCCTTCGTCCTCGACAGTGGCGGCCCCGGCGAGGACCAGATTGTGCTGCACGCCGTCCGCTTCTGGCGGTATCGTCCAGCACTCTGCAACGGCGTCCCCACCGATTCCGAAGCTCGGGTAAGATTCAGCATCCGCTAGCGCGCGAATTCTCCTACAATGTCAGCGATGACCGCAGACAATCCGAATCCTCCCGATCCAGAAAAGGATCAGCCTGTCGAAGGCAAGGAGATCGAAGAGTTTTTTCAAAGGCTCCCCGGCAGCTTCCGCTGGCCGAAGCCGAACGCCGAAGCCGTCGCCGCCGCCGTGGAGGCCATCCAACGCATGTCGGGTGGCAGCGCGGCAGCCGAGGACTTGGCGGCGGCCGGTGATGCGGACGAAACGGACAACGCCTGCTCAGCCTGCGGAGGCTCGCTGCCTACAGGCGCTCGTTTTTGTGTCTGGTGCGGAGTCCCCAACCAGGCTGTCGCCGGCGATGTCACGGCTCCGTCTCGATCCTCTGCCGCTCACCATCACTATCACCATCACTACCATCATCTTGTTCCCAGCCCTGGAGCGGCATCCGGCGCGCCCGCTGCCGATTCCGAACCCGCTGCTCCTCGCGGCCGCGCTCCGGGCTCGGCAGGCATGTCGACCGGTGGCCGTGCTGAAGCCAGCGCCCGCCGGGTTGTTCAGGACTGGGCCCATGCCTGCAATACCAGGCACATCGACGATTTGCTCGAACTCTACGCCGCCGACGCTACTCTAATCCGCTCCAGCGTTCCGCCAGTTCGCAGTCTGCCTGCCATCCGCGAATTTCTCATCTCCCTGCTCGAAGCCGGATTGGGCGACGTTGAAATGGAATCACTGCGCCTCGAAGTGATGGGCGAGATTGCTCTCGACCTCGGCCGTTGCAAAATGCTGGTGCCCGTCGCCATGGGGAAGCGCCGCGAAGAGCGCGGAAAATATCTGGTCGTCCTCGTGCGCCAGCCCGCAGGCACGTGGAAGATCCTAGCCGATTGCTGGTCCGCCGACCTGGCAGTCAGTGTCCCACCGCCAAAAGCAGCAAAGTAGAGCGGATTCACCCCGCTCGTGTGGGGGCACGCTCCTCGCGAGCCTGCCCTGAGCGCAGTCGAAGGGTCCAGGCCGAGCGCAGCTCGGCAGCTATCGCGATGCCCAGCATCGTCTCAGACCAATAAAAACCCCGATCCTCGCGGATCGGGGTTTGAGTAAGTTCGTTGAATGAATCTATTGCCCGGCGATGCGTGGCGCAAAAAACTGCCGGTAGCTCAGGGTGTCCACGTCCTTGAACATCGGCGTTCCAGGCGGCAGACCTGCCGGGACGGAAAAGACCGAGTCGAAAATGTAGTTTCGTGTTGGAACCCCATACACTACCGTGCAGCACTTGAATATCCCAGTGTCATAGGTCGCGTAGTACAGGCTCACCAGCGAGCCCTTGTAATGTACCGTCTGGTTAGACCAGTCTTCCAGATAGCGCAGGAAGTTGTGTACGCCTCCGTCGGTGCCGAAATCCTGGGCAGCCCAGGTCGGCTTCAGGAAATTCATGTTCTTGCCGCCTGCGACCGCCACCCGGAAGTAGCCATCGTGACTTGGGTTCCGGTTGTTGGTCTTGTCGGTAACCGTGACGTTAACTTTGCCCACCGTACTGTAGTAGTCGTTCCAATCGACCGAGAGCAGAGTAACCGCGTCGGCGATTACAGAAGCGGACGAGCGCTTCCCGACTTGATCCACTCCGCCGTTCCAGTCGGCCTGGTTGGTGTTGTAGTCGCCCCAGATATACACTGGATTTTCCGCTGCCACCGTGAAGCCGCCATTGTATGTCACACCGTTCACGACCGTGGCAACCGGGCTCAGCGGTACGTTGCCAATCGACCCATCCACCAGCCTCAAAACGTGGCGCGCTCCGCTGACCCAGTTCTTGCGCCCAGTGGTGCCGCAACTCCCAATCCGTGCGTTGGCCGCCGTACCGAAGGGATCGGGAGGCGCCGCGCTGTTGATTTGTGTGTTTAGGTTCGTGGTGGTGCTGGCCTGTGTGCCCCAGAAGCCCAATCCCAGGTTCTGCCCGCCCCAACTGTCGATGACTCCATTCTCATTTACGTCCTCGGGAGAATAGGTCTTACCGGCTTGAACCGGGTCCAGTCCGTCGGGTGTGCCCGCGGCATTGCGGTAGTTAATCACGTCCTCCAGGCCCGCGTCTCCGCTCTTATATCCTAAGTTCGGATTCACCAGCATTCCCCGCCGATCCGAGAAATACAGCACGTATCCATTCTGCGCCTTGTAATCCACGCTCGTGCCGCTGGTGCCAATGTTTCCCAACAGCCATTGCTTCAGGTTGCCTACATCGATTTCGACGGCGTTCATTACCCCGTTGGTCGTGCAGCTATTGTCCGCCACGGTGTTGTCCCGAACCTCGCCTTCGCGGACATCGTAAAAGTTGATGGGGTACCAGTTGTACTGTGTGATGCTCTGGGCCGTCGGTGCGGCAGGAGTAAGTCCAAACTCCCAAACCCCTGCTGTCGCTAACGCTGGCGTGTCCGCCGCTACCTCCGGCGGCATGCCCGGGGTCCAAGTCTTGCAGACGGTATTACTACCAACGGTTTTCGTCGTGTTGCAGACCGGTGCAGTCCCCAAAAGGTTCAGCGCCGCGCCGTCTGCGTTACGATCCGCCGGCTCTTGCAGCAACAGAATCGCGGTCGGATTCACCTGATTTGTTCCGGCGGCGGGGTAGCTGGTTCCAGGAAGAGTAGGCGGGGTTATGCCGCGGGCGAATCCCAGTTGTAGCCATTCATTGGTGATCGGATGCCAGTTGCCCGTTGCGTCCTTGTATTCCACCCGCAAGTAGCCATCGATCAGGTTCCACTGTGTCGAAGTCGCCGAGTTGGAGGGCGCTGGGCCGTTGGGCGGAACGTAATACGGATATGCGCCATATAATGCCGTGCCACAGTTGGCCGGTACCGCAGGTGTAGGCACGTAGACGGCAAGATTAGTGTTTGCCGGCGGACAAAGGCTAATCGCCGCGGGCGCGCCAGGGCTTAAATCGATCGGAGCTTTGCCGAGCGGCTGAAGTGTCTGGACGGCGACTGCCGGAGTGAGCGGAGCATAGGGCCAGTCCGGGTTGCAGGCTGTGCCCGCGCAATTGGCCGCCCCCGGATAAGGAACTTCATTCGACGCGGCGGCGAAGTACTGGTTGTAAGTGTTCCCCGCACCCGCAGCCGGCAGCCCATTCGGATACGAACCGGCCGTTAGTTGAATTCCATAGGGATTGCTGGCGGTTCCACCCGTTGCCGTCGCCACTGTTTGCGTTATGTTTGCCAGCCGGACGTTATTCGCGTCCGTCGCTCCGCCCGGCAACTCCGCCGGATCGTCGCTCAGCAGCACGTGAATCTGCGCCATGTTGTATTCGCGCGATTGGCTCAGCGACGTCGAGTCGGTCGTCTCTGGCCGGCGAATCAGCTCGTTCGACAACGTTGTTCCGTTGACGAAGGGCATCGACAGTTTCGTGGCGCCCGTCCCCGTCGCGTTTGCTACGTTGCTTCCGTAGTTCCCGTTGGTGATCTCATAATTAGAACTATGAGAAAAAGGAGTCCAATTGGAGTAGTTATAGCTCGACGCTGGCTGCGCCGTAGATGACCCCGCACCCGTTACGCTGCTGTCTCCGTAGGGAGAGCCATCGGTGGGCGTCGGCATGAGCAGGCAATTTCCCGCCACTGCTGTCCCCGGATTCGTACAATTACCGTCGGCGGTGGGAACGTACACGTTGCCGGCATAATTGGTGGCCGAGTCATATCCGTTGGGCAACCGGGTCCGGATAATGTTGCCGAATGCCGACACCTTGTAGTGAAAAGTCACTGTGGCACCAGTCCCCGCGAGAGGGTACAGGTCCCCGTTGGTGTGGACCGGGCCGGCGAAATCAAGATTGGAGCCGGGGAAGAAAGCGAGGTCGCTGTCCGAGAACACGCCGAACTGGAACACCGGAATCAGCGCCACCTGCGCGCTCCGCATCATGCTCACTTCCTGCCCGCCCGGTAGCGCCGCCGTTGCCAGCATGTTCACCGGGATGATCTGTGCCCATAGATTCTTGTTCTGTCCGTTTCCAATGATCTGTCCCCAGTTCGTGATCAGGGTAGTCGGGCAGGCCGCTCCCAGCACCCCCGGCGTCACCTGATATTGTGTCCACGTGACTCCCGGCAGCGCCGGTTCATTCGCGGCCAAGCCGCCGAACGCCGATTGTCCGCCCAGGGCGCAGATTTGCGAGGCACTGGGGGCCTGCACGTTCTGGAACGTCGTGGCCAGATCCGAGGACATCTTCTCGATTCCACCTTCGGCCGTGTGATAGGCGATGTTGTTCTGCAGATCGGTCCCCCCCACCTTGCCTTCGGTGGTGACCATCATCATCAGCCCGATCGCGATCCCCGACAGCAGCAGCAGCAGCAGCAAAGATGCAATCAACGTGAATCCTTTGGTGTGCCGTCTCGCGCTCTTCATGCCGTAACTCCCCATGGTCTCGTTCCCCATTGTGTCGCTCCCCATTTGTCTCGTTCCCATCTGTCGTGCTCGCCTTCCCGCCGCTAATGGCTGGGAAGTGGATAGTTGTTGTTGTACGTCAAATCCCGCGCGCTCACCGATGTCTCCAAGTCCATTCCCTGATAGCCCTTCGTGCCATGCAGCGTGCTGTCCATCGCCATGTGCAGAATGTTGATCTTGGTGATCTGGTTGGGCAGAAGTCCATTCGAAGCCACATCGTTGGCATCGCCGGAGCCAGGGTTGGGCTGGTTCGTCGCCACCGTCCCGGGGGTGGTGGAGGAGTTGAAAAGGTCATAGCTGAACTTCATGTACACAATGTTTTCTGCTACCGGCATGGGAGAGTGTCCACTGATCTGCCGCATCAGTCGCGGCGGAGTTATGGTCGCGTCGAGGTAGTAGGTGATCACCAGAATCCGCATTCCCGTTCCGGTTGTGTTCACCGCGGTCTTGGCCAGGCTATTGGTCGCGGTCGCCTGGTTCATCTTCAGCGGGTCGTTGACGCCGGGGGCGAAGGGGACGGTATAGGTAGGTTGTCCTAAGCCGTTGGTGCCGGCCCCGGGAGTGCCCGTGACTTCGGCCACCACGTTGGGGCTGAAGCTGAACAACACCAGATCGCCCGCCGTTAGCCCAGTCGCCGTATTGTTCACGGCTTGCGGCGTGCTTATGCCGCAATTCGCCTCCGAAGCCGGCGTCAGCGTAAAGGTCACGGTCGTCGCGTTCGTGACGGTCGCTTGGTAGCAGTTCAAATAGAAAGTATTGTCCGTATACGCCACCGTGACCACATCCGTTTGCAGGGTGCTGATCGTCGGCCCAGCGTTATATCCCGGCATCAGCCCGTAAAGATAGGGCGTGGTGCCCTGCAAGGGATACGTCGTCGCAGCGGTGTTGGCGGCGCCGAGGTAGCACGCCAGCGTCTGATCGCAGCCATAGACCGGAATCGTCGCCGACGTCGGCAACTGGATTGCCGCGCCATCGCCCATCCCCGCCCCGGCCTGGCTCAGATCCTTCGTCAATATGTTGGAGGCAGCCCGAAAATCCTGCTGCATCTCCGCCCGCTGCGTAACCGTCCAGGTCGCGGCCACACCCTGGCTGTAAAGCTGCACCGCCGCGCCCAGCACAAGCGTTCCTAGTGCCATGGCGACCGTCATTTCCAGCAGGCTGAATCCGCTCTCGCGCTTTGTCGACCGATCGCTCATAAGTCCCTCTTTACCGGTACTCCGAAATGTACGAACTCAGAACGTAGGTTTTTGGCAGCCTTGCCCGGGTCGTCGAGTACTGCACGGTGATGTTGATGAATCGCAGCGAAGCGATCGGGTTGCCGTTCGCGTCCGTCGCTTGGTTGAGCTGAATTGCCCGCGTATACCCGGTCAAAGGAATCTTCACGTCGTCCGGGTCCCCGTAGACCCCATCGGGTCCCGGAACTTCAAGAGTTTCCTCGCCCGTGTCATCCGCCGTCCCGAAGATTCCGTCCAATCCCGCGTTGGCGATCGGTTCAAAGGTTGGCGTCGTCGGGTTGCCGACGAAAATACCGCAAGTCGTCGCGAAGGTAATAGGGCAGTTGGTGGAGCCTACGTTCTGGATGTCGTCCCAACTGATCTGCGACGTATTGCGCGCCGTCACCACACTTTCCAGCGCTTCGTTCGCCAGTTGCTTAGCGATCATGTCCTGCTGCGAAGTCTGTGTCGCCGCCATGGCCAACCCAAACACACCCAGCAGGCTCACCAGTCCCACCGTCAGGATAACCATCGAAATCAAGACTTCGATCAGCGAGAATCCACCCTCCGCTTGCTTCCGTCCCCGAAAATTCCCGCCGCGCCCCATTACTGACGTAGCCATAGATACCCTCCTCCCGACTTGGGGTAGAGCCGCCATCCGTGAATGCGGCCCGTTCCGCCCCACAACGTCACCGCCCGCGAACTCAGAATTTCTCCCGGACGCCCCAGGTACACCACCCCGCCATCCCAACTGCCCGCGCATTGTCCCGTGCTGTCATTCTGCGCCGAACCGTCCGGGCAGAAGTAAATGGTGGTTGCTCCTCCGGAAGAACTGTTCGCCGTGTAGCCAAAGTCAATCGCCGCTGCCCCCGTTCCGTAGTTGTCCGGACCGGGCGAAGGAAACCCCGTTTGCACGTTGAACGTCACGTCCCACGGCAATGTATAGGTCACGCTATTCTGGTCGCCGGTAAATCCCGCCAGCGTCGGCGCCACCGTGATCGTGTTCACCACCGGCGAAAGGCTCGTGTAAAAAGTCACGGAGTACGATGTCCGCTGCGATACCGCGTTGTCGCGCGCCTGCCGCATCGCCCCCAGCGTCGTGTTATACGCATTGGTGATCCGCTGCTGTTTCATCACCGGCCCCATGCTGAGGAACGTGATCGCCGTGGCGATGATGCCAATCGCCGCCACCATCATCATTTCGATCAAGCTGAAGCCGCTTTCCCCATGCCTGCCATACCGCGCATTTTTCTTCAGGCTTCTCATAAGCATTTGCCGTACCCGCGGCCCGCTCCGTCAAACAAGATCGTCAAACAAAGCCATCGAACTGGTGTTCAAAATACCAACTATCTCCCGCGACCCGTTGCGGATCGCCGTCCCCGAGACATGTCTGACTAACTTGATGTTAGGAACTGTCCCCAGGTACGTCAAAGTACCGGGGTACACCGGCCCCTCGTACAGTGTCCTTTCGTAAGGTAATTCCAGGGGAGTTACGATCGTGTCCGCAGCGTTCGTCCCGCAAGCGTCACGCCTCCGTCCCATGTTTCGGAACCAACTTAATGAAGGCCCGCGCTCGAGGCAGTCACACCAATCGTGTTGTCACCTTATCCTCCGCCAACAGAATGCGAAAGATGACGAAAGTTATAGCCGTCCGTGGGTTGTTAAGAGTCGGAATAAGACTCAGTAATGGCAGCAACAGCAAGTAAACACGACAAATCAAGATCCATATTGCATAGCCCTTGTGACATAGGTAACTTGTCGTCGCCAGCGACCCTCTCTTACCATACTGTCACTATGGACCTACGTGCCCTCGTGGTGTGTCCCGATCAGGACTCCGCCAACCTGCTCATGCTCATCCTGTCCGAGTTGGGGATGGCGGCCGAGCATACGCCTTCGATTTCCCACGGAGTAGAACTGCTCGACAGCCAGCACTTCGACGCCGTCGTCCTTGACTATCGCGCCGACCAGAGTTCGGAGGAATTCCTGGCGCACTTGCGTCAGTCCACCAAAAACCGCGCCAGCATGCTCATTGCCGTTGTCGACAGCGAGTTCAATGCCCGCCCGGTATTCGGGCTCGGCGCCAACTTTGTTCTCTATCGCCCGCTTTCTTCGGAGCGCACCCGCATCAGTCTGCGCGCTGCCCGCGGCCTCATGCGCCGCGAACGCCGCCGCACTCCCCGCACGCCGGTCCGTTCGACCGCCAACGTCGCCTATCCCGGAGCTCCCGAACTCAACGCCCTTTTGACTGACATCAGCGACGGCGGTACTTCGCTCCAAAGCGCCAACCGGATTCCGCCCGCCTGCAAGGTTTATTTTGAGTTCGCGCTTCCCGGCCAGCAGCAACTAGTTCGCTTGTCGGGTGAAGTGGCCTGGCAGGACGCCAGCGGCCGTACCGGAATTCGTTTCCTCGACGTGCCCCAGTCTTCGCGCCGCCTCATGCAGACCTGGCTCCAGCAGAATACTGTCCATCCGGCCGCCGGACCGGCCGAGCGGACCTCGGCAGCCCGCTCCTCTGCGGATCCGTCGTCCACAACCCAGTCGCTCGCCGCCCCGTCTCAATCCAGTCGCGAGTTGGAGCCCGAGCCCAAAGATCCCACACTCATCTCCAATGCCGGCAACCGCCGCGGAGAGCTCCGTTTTGCCTGCAAACTTGGAGCGGAAGTTTACAGTCTCGGCACCACTGTCCCTAATCGCTGCACCCTCTCCGATATCAGTGAAGGCGGTTGCTACGTCGAAATGCCGTCCCCACTCACCGGGCAGTCCGGCGTGGAAATTATTGTCCGCACCGCCGACACGAAACTGAGAATCAGAGGCCAAGTGCTGACCACCCATCCCGGTTTTGGCATGGGCGTGCGCTTCACGTTCCGCGATTCCCATGAGCGCGAAGAGATTTTGCGCCTGCTCGCCGTTCTCGCCGCCGGCCCTTCGCTCGACGAACAACTTCTCTAGACGAACGCCCGCTCGCTGAAATCTCCGAAGCACAGTTCTGTCCCGAATCGAACCCTCGCATCGGCAGCGGGACGTTTTTCTGGAAATGTTCCGAAGTGATCTGGGCGACCGACCTGGATGTCACTACCCTATGTTTGCGAGTCCTTCAAACACTCGGGAGATCCCAATGGACAGTGCATTTCAATGGAACACCAGCTACAGCGTGAAGGTCGAAGCCATGGACGCGCAGCACAAACGGCTGTTCGAAATCATACGCGAACTCTACACTGCCATGCGTGCAGGCCATGGCAAGCAAGTCGTCGGAGAAGTACTTCACCGGCTGATTGAGTACACCGTCCAGCACTTCGCGGCGGAAGAAAAGCTGATGGAGAAAAACGGATATCAACTCCTGGCAGCGCACCGGATCGAGCATAAGACTTTGACCGATAAGGTGGTGGCCTTCAAGAAAGACTTTGAGGCCGGCTCCGCCACCGTTACTCTGGAAGTAATGACGTTCTTGCAGGACTGGCTCACGCACCACATCCAGGACGTCGATCAGAAGTACGGTGCCTTCCTCAACTCCAAGGGCGTGCACTAACTACAGGGACCTTGAGCGCCAAACTCGACTGCGTGATGGCGCAGCCTGAAGAGGCGAGGGCTACGTCTGCCGTCATTTTGGCCCGCCTTCGACCGCCGGCTGCTCTTTTTCCGCCACCGCCCGCCGAAAATATTCCAGCGAGAGCTTAAGCCCGCTCTCCAACTCTACCTTCGGTTCCCATCCCAGCAGCCTCTTCGCTTTCGAAATATCCGGACGCCGCTGCTTCGGATCGTCCTGCGGCAGCGCTTCAAACTTGATCTCGCTCGCCGACCCCGTCGTCGCAATCACTCTCCGCGCACACTCCAGAATCGTGAACTCCGTCGGATTCCCAACATTCACCGGCTCATGTTCGGATGATCGCGCCAGCCGCAGAATCCCGTCCACCTCGTCGCTCACGTAGCAGAAGCTGCGCGTCTGGCTGCCATCGCCATACACCGTAAGATCTTTCCCGCGCAGCGCCTGCCACATGAAATTCGGAATCACCCGCCCGTCGTTGATCTGCATCCGCGGCCCGTAGGTATTGAAGATGCGAAGAATGCGCGTGTCGACCTGGTGATAGCGGTGATACGCCATCGTCACCGCTTCGGAAAACCGTTTCGCCTCGTCGTACACCGACCGCGGCCCGATCGGATTCACATTCCCCCAGTACGTCTCGTTCTGCGGATGCACCATCGGATCCCCATAGCACTCCGACGTCGACGCCATCATGAATTTCGCGCCGCATCGCCGCGCCGCTTCGAGCGCTTCAAACGTCCCATACGATCCCACCCGCAGCGTCTCGATCCCGTGTGCGGCATAATCCACCGGGCTCGCCGGACTCGCAAAGTGAAACACATAGTCCAATGCCCCCCACGCGCCCGGCTGGCAAACATCTTTTTCCACAAACTCAAACCGCGAATCGTTCCGCAGATGCTCGATGTTCGCCAGTCGCCCGGTCAGCAGATTGTCCGCCGCCACCACGCGATAGCCCTCGCCCAGCAGCCCGTCGCACAAATGCGATCCCAGAAATCCCGCCCCACCAGTCACCAGCGCTCTTCGCGTGTTCACGGATTGTGTGTTCATGAATTCAGGCACGCTCCCTTTTTTGCACCAACATCCTCGCCGGCGACTCCTCCGCTAATGCCGCAGGACGCCCCACGCTGTAATAAGAAAACCCGTGTTCCACCATCACCGCCGGATCATACAGATTGCGCCCATCCAGCACGATTGGATACTTCACCAGCGCGCGCAGACGCTCCAAGTCGAGCGCCGCAAACTCTTCCCACTCCGTCAGGATCAGCAGCGCATCCGCGCCCGTCGCCGCTTCATACGCATCCGATGCGAATTCGACGCCCGACTTCAGCACTTCTTTCGCGCGCCCCATCGCCGCCGGATCGTAGGCGCGAATGTGACAGCCCTCGCGCAGCAGTTCCTGCACCAGCAGCAGCGCCGGCGACTCCCGAACATCGTCCGTCCCGCCCTTGAACGCCAGCCCCAGCACGCCCAGCCGCTTGCCGCGGAAAGTCCACAGCACCCCCCGCACCTTGCGCAAGAACCGGTGCCGCTGGTCTTCATTAATGCGAATCACTTCTTCCAGCAGCCGGAAGTCGTATCCATTCTCCTTCGCGACCGCGCGAAACGCCATCAGGTCTTTCGGAAAGCACGACCCTCCATACCCGATTCCCGGATTCATAAATCCCGTCCCGATCCGCGAATCCGTCCCGATCCCGTCGCACACCTGCTGCACATTCGCTCCCACTGATTCGCAGATCGATGCCACTGCATTGATAAAGGAAATCTTCATCGCCAGAAATGCGTTGGAAGCGTGCTTGATCAATTCCGCGCTCGATGTGCTGGTGACGATCAACCGCGGCGCCGCTTTGGACGTGGCCGCTTCCGGACGGGGAATCGCATCCCCTCGCCCATAATACCAGCCGCTGGTGAGCGGCCCGTAGAGCTGGCACATCACCTCCGCCGCCCGCTCGCTTTCCACTCCCACCACGATGCGGTCGGGATAAAGAAAATCCGTAACTGCCGTCCCTTCCCGCAGAAATTCCGGGTTCGAAGCCACATCGAACAGCGACGGATCGGCCCCGTTCCTCATGATGATGGTCCGGATCCACTGGCTCGTGTACACCGGAACCGTGCTCTTCTCCACCACCACTTTGTACTCGTCCACGCCCCCGGAAATCTCCCGCGCCACCGACTCCACGTACGACAGATCCGCGTCCCCGGTTTCGGTCGGCGGTGTCCCGACCGCTATAAACACTGCCTCGCTCTCCTGCGTGGCCGCCTGCAAGTCGCCGGAAAACTTGATGCGCTGTCCGCGGTGCCGCGCCAGCAGTTCGGGCAGAAATCGTTCATGAATCGGCACCTCTCCGTTCCTGAGTGCCGTGATTTTCTTCTCGTCGTTATCGACCAGGACAACCTCGTGTCCCAGATCCGCAAAACACGCGCCCGTTACCAACCCGACATACCCCGAACCGACCACCGCAATGCGCATAGCGAGCCTTCTCTCTTTGGAATTTTCGTCTGCACCTCCGGCTCGTCGGCGTGCACTTCCATACTGTAGCAGCCTTTTTCGCGCCCACAGCTTCTCCATCGACATCGGCGCGTCGGCCGCACCCGGAATTGGGAATTCGAATCTCACACAAAACGGTGACTGCTATCACTGTGTCCCAGGTCGTGGCCCCGCGTCGGGACGGCGAGTTTGCTGCATGAACGGGCGGATCTCGCAGGAAGAAAAAAACGTGAAATGTGCAAGACTTTGCGCCTACCCAAAAAGTGGCATTGTGATTCCCCGGGTTCAAGCGTATAAAGCCTAATGATTGTCGCGGTTTCATAAGAGTTTTAGCTTCCCACCGTAAGACCTTATCTCCGGAGTTCTAAGTGCTATCCAACAGGGTGAAACCCTTGGCGGTTTGTATTTTGGAGGAAATTAGGCGATGCGCTGCTCTTTGTCCCACGACTTGTCACCCGACGTTGCGAAAATCCATTCCGGCCCGCCTTCCCGCTCCACCAATTATTCGACGCCCTCCGCGATACCCACCCGCAATCTTTGCCTGACTCTGCTCATCGTCGCCATTGCTTTGCTGTCGTCTTCGGTCGCGCAGTTGCCCTTTCCAACCAGCCGGGGTGATAACGCCCGCGACGGCGCCAACACCCATGAAACTCTGCTCACGCCCGCCAACGTCAACCAATCCGGATTCGGCCGCCTCTTCAGCGTTCCCGTCGACTATGTCGTGATGGCCCAGCCTCTCTACATGCCCAACGTGAACATTCCCGGTCAGGGCACCCACAACGTCATCTACATCGTTACCCAGGCGGATTCTGTCTACGCCATTGACGCCGACAACGGCGCCCAGCTCTGGTATGCCAGCATGCTCGACGGTGGCATTACTGCCAGCGGCAACAATCTTCCCTGCGGTACCGGTGCGGGTTTCCTCCAGGAAGGCATCGTCTCAACCCCCGTCATCGATCCCAACACCAACACCATCTTCCTGGTGGCCAAAACCGTTCGGAACAACGCCGTCCGTCATGATCTTCACGCGCTCGACCTCACCACCGGCAATGAGCGAGCGGGCAGCCCCGTTCAAATCCAAGCCCAAAGCACCAGCAATAAGGGACACGTCACCGTCTTCACCAGCAAATGGCAGAAAAACCGCCCCGGCCTCTTGTTGCTCAACGGCATTCTTTATCTGGGCTTCGGCGCAAATTACTGCAACGGTCCAAACAGCGGCTGGGTCCTTTCCTACGATGAGGCCACGCTTGCGCCCGTCGGCGTCTTCAACACCTCGCCTGATTACGGACTGACTTCCATTTGGCAGGCCGGCAACGGTCTCGCCGCCGATGAGGCCGGCAACATTTTCTTTGAGACCGCCGAAACCGGCCCCCACGGCTACGACGTCCCAACTGGCGGCCAGACCTACTGCAACAGCGTCGTGAAACTTTCCCCGACTCTCATTGGTGAACAAAACCAATACGAAGTTGCCGATTATTTCACCCCTTGGACTGTGGCCTTCCTCAATGAAAACGATCTTGACTTGAGTTCCACCGGAGCTCTCATCCTCCCCGATCAGGACGGCCCCTATCCCCATGAGCTCGTCGCCTCCGGCAAGCAGGGCTTCGTCTACGTTCTTAATCGCGACAACCTGGGAATGTACTCCGCCAACGATAGTCAGGTTATTCAGGAGTTTCCTCTCATTCCGGGAGAGACCAACAACCAGGTGAAGGACGTTCAGTTCGGCTCCCCTGCCTATTGGAACAACACCGTCTACTTCTCTCCCGATGCCTCACCGGTCTTGGCTTTTCCGGTGTCCGGCGGATTGCTCGGCACTCCCCTCAAAACCGCGGAGTATCCCGGCAGTCATTCCCCATCCATTTCCGCCAATGGCAACACCAACGGAATTCTGTGGGATATCGGCGGTCCTCAACTCCTCGCCTTTAACGCCACTACTCTCCAAGTGCTCTACTCCACGAGTCAGAACCCCACGCGCGATAAGTTGCCACCCGTCGGCCATTTTTCCGTTCAGACCGTGGCCAACGGCAGGCTCTATGTCGGAACCCAAAAGAGTCTCGAAGTCTACGGCCTGTTCAATGTAGCCGCCCTTACCCGAGGCAGTGCACAGACTGCGGTCGTCGGCACCGCTCTGCCCGCGCCCATCCAGATCCATGTCGCCAACCCATATAGCGGACAACTCGACGTCGGCGCCACCGTCAATTTCAGCGATGGCTGCGTCAAAGCCGGCGCCAGCACCTGCGGCGTATTCAATCCCGCTTCCGCCGTGACCGACGCCAGCGGCAACGCCTCCACCAGCTACACCGTCCCCAAAAAATCTGGCACCTACACCCTGACCGTCTTCGGGACCGGCGTCGGTACGATCACCACCACTGCGACCGCTACTCCCGCCGCCGCCATAAAGATCATTCAATACAGTGGAGCAAAGCAGAGCGGCGCTGCCGGTTCAATCCTTGCCAAGCCCGTCATCGCCGAGGTCCAGGACGCATACAAGAACGGCGTCCCCGGTGTCACCGTGAACTTCACCGCCAACAAGGGCGCTGTTCCCAATCCGCCTTCCGTGGTCACCGGCGCCAGTGGTTTGGCGAGTACCACTCTGCAGTTGTCCACCACCGCAGCCACCGTGACTCTCACCGTCAGTTCCGCCGGCCTGAAGAACATGACCTTCGCCGAGTACTCCGTCGCCGGACCCGCCGCCAACATCGCTATCACCAGCGGTAATAATCAGTCGGCGCCTGCCGGAACACAATTGCTCCAGGCTCTCACCGTGCTCGTGACCGACCAGTACGCCAATCCCGTTTCCGGGGCCAGCGTCGTGTTTTCCGACGGCGGTGCCGGAGGCACTTTCTCCAACTCCAATCCCGTAGTCACCGGCGCCAATGGAACCGCAGCCCAGTTGTATACGCTCCCCCCGATTGCCGGACTCGTCACCATCAACGCCACCGTCACCGGAGTATCCAACCCCGCCGTCTTCACCGAAACCGGCCATTAGCTTCCAAAAGTGTGGACGCGGGAGGATCGTGTGGCGCGGGCGCCCCCCGCGTACCCATGCACTCAATCTGCCGTGGTGAGCAGGCTGGAGCCACCAAACAAAGGACGCCAATCACCGGCCCATTTCAGATTACGAAATTACAGAATTACAAAATTACCAAATTCCCACCAATTGACTTCCCCGCCGTTTCGCGGGAAACTCCCCTCTGAGCCTGCTTTCCGCTGCGTCACCGCAGGCTGCCGGAACAGAACATGTTCCCGTGACCTATGTCGAGGCCCGAGTTTCGCCCTGACGATTCGCCCTCTGACCCCACCGCTATTCTCGAGCACCATCTCCTCGCCGGTTTTCCGCCCGACCTCGCGCTCGATCTAGTTCTCAACGAAATCGTAGTCCGCGCCGCCGCAGCCACCCGCGCCAGTTCCGCCGCCCTGGCCCTCGCCCGAGGCGATGAAATGCTCTGCCGCGCCGCCACCGGACACCTCGCCCCCGATCTCGGCGTCCCCCTCAACACCCGCGATGGTCTATCCGGTGCCTGTCTGCAAACTCGCCAACCCCAGCTTTCCGTCGATACCGAGTTCGATCCCCGCGTCGATCCCGCCATTTCCCGTCGGCTCGGCATCCGCTCCATCCTCATCGTTCCCGTCTTCGACACGAACCATGCGCAGTTCACGGGAATCCTTGAAGTCTTCTCGCCTTCGCCCGCAGCCTTTTCCCAAAGCGACCAGAAACTGCTGGAAGGTTATGCCGAGGAGTGCGCCCGCGCCCGCTACGCCGCCATCGAACTGGGCCAGCGCCAGATAAGTCAGCCCAAGTCCGCCGCTGCAGGCATCCTGCCCGAGCTGGCTCCGCCGAAGTCCATACCGCCCGAACCGATCCCTAACGACCTCGTTGCAGCCAGCTCTCTGCCCGCTCGTCCCCCCTACGAAGCTTGGACCCTGGTCCTGGGATCTCTAGCCATTCTCGCCACCATCGCCGTCAGCTTCCTGATCGGCTCTCGCATCGGATTGCTTCGACCCGCGGCATTCCATGCCCAAACTTCTCAGCCCGTGCCCGCCAATTCGACCCCGTCCGAGCCGCCAAAATCCGCCGCGACAAAATCGACGACCGGAGCGTCCGCCAAATCCAGCACCAACGCTCAGACGGCCGACGAATTAGTTGTCTACGAAAAAGGAAAAGTAATCTTCCGCATGAAGCCCGCTCCCACCAGCCCCGACCAGACAAAACAGCACCACTCCAATCCAGATTCGGCCAAGCAAGCCAGCGATGCCATCGTAGAGGCATCGTCGACAAGAAAGCTCGCCACTTCCCCAAGCATCTGGCTCTCTCCCACTCAAGCCGAAACCCGCCTCCTCAGTCGAACCGAGCCCCAATATCCCCCCGAAGCCGTAGCCGCCCACCGATCCGGCAACGTAATCCTCGAAGTCCAGGTAGCCCAAGACGGTTCGGTCTCCAGCATCCGCACTCTAAGCGGAGACCCCATCCTGGCCGCCGCCGCCACCGATGCCGTCCGCAACTGGCGCTACCAACCCTACCGCCAACACGACCACCCCGCCCCGTTCCAGACGGATGTATCCCTAAGTTTCACCCTTCCGAACTGATCTAATTGGCGGGGAGTCGCCGTCTCGCAAAGGTTTGTCGTCCACGCGGAGCGAGGATTTCATTCTCTGGACGGTGGAATCCTCGGTGTAGACTGATTTGGCTGTGCCCGATCTGCTCAAGAAACTTTCTTACGTGCTTGGTACCATCTGGAACGATGCGTCGAACCGTGGTGAACGGGGCAGGCGAATCCTGATCTTTCTTGGATGGCAATTGTGGAAGCGATTTATTCGCTTGCCGGTTATTGTTGCGACGGACAATCGGTTCCGAATTATTGCGTACCCCGACTCTGGCGTGGCAGCGGCTTTCCTCTACTATCGCGTTCCCGATGCGCAGGACATCGCCTTCCTGCGCAACCATCTGGACGGGGGCATTCTGATCGATGTCGGAGCAAACGTGGGCTCGGTCAGCCTTCTGGTCGCGGACAAGATCAGTGGCGCCATCTTGTTTGAGCCTGATCCCGTCGCCGCGGCGCGGGCCCGCGAAAATATGGCGATTAACCAACTACCGTTCGAGGTTCATGAGCTTGCGGTTTCCGACGTTCAGGGTGCTGTGGAATTTGAAGATGCCGGTGGAGCGAATCCTTGCAATCGCACGGTGGACGGGTTTAAGACGACGGCTCCAACCCGGACTGTCCGTCGCGTGACACTGGATGAGTTTCTGGATTCGCACGCAATTACGTCCGAAATCGGGGCGGTGAAAATCGACGTGGAAGGACACGAGAATGCCGTCATCCGCGGTATGAGGCGCTTGCTTGCAGACAAGCGGCCTCGGTTGGTGATGTTCGAGTACCTGCAGCGCACCAATCTTTCTGAAACTCTCGCCGCCTTCCGGGCTGCAGACTACAAAACATTCGAGCTCACTCCGGAGGGACCTTCTGAGATCCGCGGCAATGTCCGGCCTTTACAGAACCTGTTCGCTTGTCCCAGGGAAATCTTTCCGGCGCTTTGAACCCAGGGCCGCCCCGTCGAATCGCCACAACCGTCGCTATGCAAGCCCGCGGATCGCTCTACGAGAACGCCAACTCCTTAGCCCGCTGCACCGCCTTCACCACCGCCTTGATCAGCGTCACGCGCAGCTTGCCTTCTTCCAATTCCATGATGCCGTCAATCGTGCATCCCGCCGGAGTCGTCACCGCGTCCTTCAGCAGCGCCGGGTGATCCCCCGTCTCCAGCACCACCCGCGCCGCGCCCATGGTTGTTTGCGCCGCCAGCAGCGTCGCCACATCGCGCGGCAACCCGACCTTCACGCCCGCTTCCGCCAGCGATTCCAGAATGATGTAGATATACGCCGGTCCGCTCGCCGATAAACCCGTGACCGCGTCCATATGTTTTTCGTCCACCACCACCGTCCGCCCCACCGAATCGAAAAACTTCGTCGCCAGTTCCAGATGCTGTTTCGTCGCGAACTTCCCCTTGCACAGTGCCGTCATGCCCGCGCCCAGCACGCAAGGAGTATTCGGCATCGCCCGCACCACCGGCACTTCTATCTCCAGCGCCCGCTCAATCATCTCCGTGGGCACCGACGCCGCAATCGAAATCACCAGCTGTTTCGCGTTCAGGTGCGAGCGAATCTCCCGCGCCACGTCCGCCACCACCTGCGGCTTCACGCAAAGAAAAATAATGTCCGCGTCTTTCACCGCCTCGGAGTTGTCGGTCCCCGCATGCACCTTCAACTTGTCCTTCAGCATCCGCGCCCGTTCCGCATGCGCCACCGTAGCCCAAGTCTGTCCCGGCGAAAGCGACCCATCGCGCAAGAGCGACTGCAGCAGAATCGATCCCATCTTCCCCGCGCCCAAAACCGCAACCTTCTTCTTCGAACTCAAACTCTGTCCCATGCGAATTCTCCAGAAACAAGTTTCCCCAAGCTCTGCAATCGGGAAGCCACAAGATTACACGATGCCGGACCAAAAGGTTTCAAGGTTTCAAAGTGAACCTCCACGGCCCACGCTTCTTCCTTGAAACTATGAAACCTTGAAACCTTGAAATATTTCCCGCGGCACCATCTTCAATATCTCCCGCCCAATCGGCAACGAAGCCGTTGCCGCCGGAGAAGGCACATTCAGCACATGCAAAAACCGCTCCCGCCCGACAAACCGGAAATCATCCACCAGCGCGCCATCCGCCGCCACCGCCTGCGCCCGCACTCCCGACCCACCCGGAGTCATATCCTCCATCCGCACCTCCGGCACCAACCGCTGACAAGACTGCACAAACTCCCGCTTCCGCAGCGATCGCCGAAATTCCGCGAGCCCGTTTTTCCAGTGCCGCCGCGCCATCGCCCGAAAGCCCGCATCCCCGATCACTTCCATCGTCTCGCCCAAATCAAAATCCCGGAACCGGTATCCCTCGCGCCGGAACGCCAGCACCGCATTCGGTCCCGCATCCACATTCCCATGAATCCGCCGCGTGAAATGCACTCCCAGAAATGGATACCGCGGATCCGGCACCGGATAAATCAGTCCCCGCACCCACCACTGCCGCGCCGCCGCCAGATCGTAATACTCCCCGCGAAACGGAATGAGAATCATCCCCGGATCGTCTCCCGCCATCCGCGCCACCCGATCGCTGTACAGCCCCGCGCAATTCACCACATATCGCGCCGAAAATTCTCCCGCGCGCGTTTTGACCACCACCGCACTCTGCGAACGATCGAAGCCCACAACTCCGGCATTCGTCTTGACCTCCGCCCCGCAACCCACCGCGATCTCCGCATACTTCGCCGTCACCATCGCATAATCCGTGATCCCCGTCGAAGGCACGTGCAGCGCTCGCACCCCGCCCACATGCGGCTCGATCTCAAGCATCTCCTCGCGCGAGAGCAATCGCAACCCCACCAACCCATTCGCCACTCCCCGCGCCAGTAATTCATCCAATCGTGCCGCTTCCTCCGAGTTAACCGCCACAATCAACTTCCCGCACACTTCATGCGGGATCCCATGCCGTGAGCAGAACTCCACCATTTCCCGCGCCCCCGCCACACACAACCGCGCCTTCAGCGATCCCTCCTTGTAATAAACCCCGCTGTGGATTACCCCGCTATTGTGTCCCGTCTGGTGTTGAGCGACTCCCGCCTCTTTTTCCAGCACCACCACCCGCAACCCGGGAAACCGCTCGCTCACCTGCATGGCCAACGAAAGCCCAACAATTCCCCCGCCAATCACCGCAATGTCATAAGTCATAAGTTTGTATGCCGAGTGGATGGACGGGCGTCCTCGCCCGTCCAAGCCGTACGCAGCACGGCAGTCTCACCGGAGATGATCCTACCCCACCCTGTCGTCTCTTCACCGTGACGCAAGGAACAAGGAAGTGTGACGCAAGAAAAAAGGCGCAGCCGCGAGTCCGCGCCTCATGGATCAACAAGTTGTTTCTCGGCGCACTCTGCGGCTCGGCGGTAGATTGCCAGCGATAGCGTCACTGCACAGTCAGAGTCACCACATCCCCGTGCGCAGCTCCACCCGCAGCCGTAGCCGTAACCGTAATCTGCGATGTCCCCAATGCCGTAGGCGCCGCCACGGTCACAAAAGCCGATCCCGGAGCGGTGGCCGCTGCCGACGTGGCCGTCACCGTCACCGTAGCCGGACTCGGCACCACCGCCGGAGCCGTGTACAGACCCGTTCCATCCACCGTGCCACTCGCACTCCCGCCCGTGACCGCCCACGTCACGCTTTGATTGGCCGTAAATTGTCGCTGACTAACTCCCACCGGCCAAGAGTTACCCGCTTCATACGCAAACAGAGTCGCCAGTCCCGGACTCACCGTCACCGGTGGAGCAGTACCGCTGCTGCCCCCCGACCCCGCCGCAAGAAATCAGCGCCATCAACCCCAGCCCCAAACAAATGACCGCGATCCCGACGCAGAGACGCGGCTCGCCGCATCTCCTTCGCCCGACTCCCACCATTCCCACCAGCACCGCCCACGCGAGCATGAAGAATGACAGAGTGTAGGAACGCATGCCCGTGGAGGGCCGTCCGTCCCCACGAGCCTGCCCTGAGCCAAGTCGAAGGGTCCCAGCCGTGCGCAGCACGGCTCCCCTTCGCGACTGCGATCCAGTCCCAAGATTTGGCCCCGTCGTCGAAATGGTCAGCATAACCGTAGTCGTCCCCGCCCCCGCCGCAATCGACGCCGGATTGAATCCGCAACTGGTCAACGCCGGCAAGCCCGAGCACGTAAAATTCACCGCCGTGCTAAACATTCCGCCTCCCACCGGAGCCGCCGAAAACGTATAGCTAGCGCTCTGCCCCGCTAGCACCGTCGCCGAAGTGCTGCCCGTGTCCGTCCAGGTGAAGTCCGCAGCCGGCCCAGTCACTGTCAGCGTTTCCGTCGGTGTGGCGTGCGTCAGCATCCCATCCGTTCCCTGGATCGCAAAGTTAAACGTCCCTGTCGTCGCGTCGCCCACTGTCACCGTAAACGCAGCTCCCACAGCCGTCGGTGTCAGCGTCGAAGGCGCAATCGCGCACGTCCCCGGAGCTCCTGCAGTACACGTCAGTGTCACGCTCCCGCTGTATCCGCTCACCGCCGTCAGCGTCCCGTTCCAGGTTACATTCTGATTCACTTTCGTCGTATTCGGAGTCGCCGTCACCGCAATCGTAAAGTTCGGAGTCGGCTTCGTCACCGTCAGCCCGAACGTCTGCGTCTTGGCCGCAGGCGCTCCCGTCGCCGTCGCCGCGAGCGTCACGATCAGCGGACCACCCAGCGGTGTCCCTGCCCCCGCCGTCACCGTCAACGTAACTGTCACCGCCGAAGAAACTGTCGGACTAACCGAACTCGATGGCGAGAATACGCAAGCCGCTCCTGCAGGCAGCCTCACCGGGCAACTCAGTGTTACCGTCCCCGCAAAACTTCCCGAAGCCGTCACCTGGAACGTGCTCGCCGCCGACGTCCCGCCTTGCGCCACGCTCAGCGAATTCGGATTGGGCGTCGTCAAATTAAAGTCCACCACATGCAGCGTGACCGTCGCGTCGCGCGTAATTGCGTCGGTGTCCGTCCCTACCGCGTGCGCATTGAAGCTGTAGTCGCCCACACTTCCACCTGCCGTCACGGTATAGGTTGCCGTCGGCGTCGCCTGCTTCGGATTCAGCGTGCAGGTCGCAGGCGCCGCGCCCGTACAACTTAAATTTACCGCGCTCGCGTATCCGCTCTGCGCTGTCAATGTGCCGTCGAACGCAGCCGTCTGCGTCGGAAACACCGTCTGCGGCGAGTTCGAAATCACGTTCGTGTAGTTTGGCGAAGTCACCAGAGCGTAGTTCCAAATACCCCGCCCGTATGTCGATGCCACCAGCGTCTTCGTGCCCGCGTCGGGATTAAACATCCGCAGCGTCGTCACCGGCGCGTCCGGAAGAAATCCCGACACCCCCGGCCCTGGTGCTGGACCAACTTCCGTCCAACTCGGCGCGCTCGTCGAACTCACAAAAACTCCCACGTCGGTTCCCGCATAGATCTGAGAGGGAGTGACCGTGGAATCCACCAGCAACGCGTTCACCGGAGCGTCCGGCAATTCCGTCGCTCCCGTCCCGCTCCAGTCGGTCCAACTCGCGCCCGCGTTCGTTGTTTTCCACACATGCGACGCGGGGTGCGCCGGAGTGCTGAATCCCATGATCCCGGCATACGCCGTCTTGCCGCTCGTATCGGACGAATCCATCGCGACCGAAGAAATCGCATATCCGTTCGGATTCACATTCCCCGTAACATTCGTCATCAAGCTGACGCCAGCGTTCGTCGTAACCCAAACTTCGCCTCCCGGAGTCCCACTCAGTGGCCCATATCCGTCCGTCACCGCATACACCACCGCGGAGTAACCGTTCGGCGCAGCACCGCCCGCCGCCAGCGCCGTCACCAGGTTGGTTTCGCCGCCCGTGCACACGCCCGTTCCTAAAGTGTCGAAGTCATTGCTGAGCTGCAGCGCAGCTGCTCCGCTCGTGCTGATCTGCCACACCCGGCACGTTCCCACCAGCATTTCACTGCCGTTCTGCGGATCCAGAATGTACGGAGTATCAAAAGCTCCCTGATCCCCGCCCAGATCGCTGGAGTCGACGACCTGAAAAAATGAAGTGTCGTTACAAGCGGTTCCCAATTCACACTTCAAAATCGTGACGTAAGGATTCGCCGCAAACCACTCACTAGAATTCAGACGATTGATCGCGGTGAATCCGCCATCCCCGCCAAGCGCATTCTGCCAGGTACTGCTTTTGCTCGCGGTGCTGGTCTTAGGCGAGCCATTGCCCTGCGTTCCTCCCAGCAAAATGTCAGCCCTCGTAGGGTCCACCGAGATCGAGACGAACTCCGTCATCGAGCCCAGCGTCTGGCTAAGGCTGACAAACTGATTTGTCCCCGAGCAACTCCCCGTCTCCAGCCCCGTATAGCCATCGAGCGTCCGGCTGATCCCGCCGTCATGCGCAAGGTACCCGGGTGCGGTCGTGCCACCGACAACCGTAAACGCAATTCCGTGCTGGTTCGGATGCACATGCGCTAGCGCCCCAAGCGGGCTGCATCCATACACATGAGTTAGATTGATCCAGTCGCCTTGCGTGCAGGCAGCGCTCCCCGACGCAAGCGTGCACTTATAAAGATTGACCGCACCCGCGTAAATATCCGTCCCCGTCGTTCCATCAGGGATCGCCCCCAGCGCCAGGTTGTACCAACCCTGTTCCACCCCGCAACCGCCCGCGACGTCACCGCAGTTGGTGATGCCGTGGTCCAGAATCTGCGTCCAACTCGCTCCGCCGTTTAACGATTGCCAGATGCCCTCGTCGTAGGGCGTCGGATTTCCGTTGATGTCGTACTGCACATCGACGATCCACGCATACATCTCGTTGCGTCCCGGAACCACCGCAAACTCGCCGCGATAAATCGTGCAAGTCGTTGCGTTCGAACTGACCGGGCAATTTGCGGACACAAGCCCCGCAGTCGGTTGCGCCGCCAGCCGCGTAAAAGCCTGTCCATCGGTCGAGGAGTACAGCCCGTGCCGCCGGATCAAAGCGTAGAACGTCCCATTCGTTCCCTGGCTCGGGTCGTAAATCACCGACGTAGCTGAAGCCGCAACCGAGCCGTCCGTGAGGGTTGCGCGGTTCCACGTCACCCCCGCATTCGTCGAGTAGTAGAGTCCGCGAGCGGGTGAATTCCCATCCTCTTGCGGGCCCAGGCACGGCCCACTGTTTCCCGCCGACGCAGCTTCCTCGCCCATGCACAAGCCGTTGTCTCCCGCCGTAGCCGCCACCACCAGGTTCGGATTCACCGTGCTGAAAGCGATCTTGCTGAATCCGATTCCCAGAAAAGATCGGTCTGGAGTTTGTCCGATCCCCGTGATCTGCGTCCAAGTCGAACCTCCATTCGCGAAACGCAGAATTCCCATGCCGTAATAAGAATCAGCCGAATTGTCAGTCTCCCCGGTCCCCACCAGAATGACGTTGCTGTTTCCCGGCTGCAAAGCAATCGCCCCCACCGCCAGCGTAGCCTGATCGTCAATCAGAGCCTGCCAGGTAACCGCAGCGGGATTGGAACTCAGACTGCCCGCATTCGTCGATTTCCAAAGCCCGCCATGCGCCCCGCCCAAAAGCACCGTGTTTCCGCTAGTATCCGCCGGATCGATCAGCACCGAAGTGGCCCGCCCCGAAACCCAGTTGTAGTCCTGCCCTCCATCTCCCGTAGCATCGGAGGCCAGCGGAGCCGGTCCCACTGCCACCCACACCGTGGACCCAGCAGCGGGTGCGGGTGCCCCACTCATCGCGTTCTTTGCGATGAGTGGGTGTGAAGAGGACAGACCAGGGGACGCTGTCGGATTTGCATTCGCACCGGCGTGCCAAGCCCGCATCGCCATCTTCTGCCGGTAAGCCCGAAGCCGCAGTCCCGCTGCCGATCTCCCCCCAGGCACAGTCCGCCCCCGCTGGCTCCAGTCCCACCCCGATCGCTCCCCCAGATGCAGATAAGGACGATCCCCGACGCGCTCTTCAGCAAAAGAGTGATTTGTTTTCCTGCCAGACTCCTGACCAAAGGCGACGCCCAAAGACCCGCCGCTGAAATCTCCGCCGCAAAGAAAAGTGAAAGCCGCAAGCCAGATAACGAACAAGATAAAACGAGAAGGACGCAAACTACGGCAGGCCATAGATAGAAGCGCTATCGGGCGCCGGCGCAACCCAGCGCACAAATAGAGTCTCAACGATTAAGAGAAGATTTCCACGTCCTCGAAAGTCCCGCAGTCCTTGGTACCCAATTCTTGAAAAGCGAAAAACGAACAGCTGAGAACTGAAAGCTGAAAGCTGAAAGCTGAGAGCCGACGGCTGACAGCCTGCCTCCCCGCCCAACATCCGCTATAATGACCAAGCATGTCCGTGATCAAAAACATCGGAGCCATAGCGCAGGGAATGACCATTACCCTGAAGGAAATGTTCCAGCCTACGATCGTCGAGAACTATCCCGACGGCGACGGCCCCCTGAAAGGCGCAAAATTTCAGGAACGCTTTCGCGGCATGCACGTCCTGCAGCGCGACGAAAACGGCTTGGAGAAATGTGTAGCCTGTTTCCTCTGCGCCGCCGCCTGTCCCGCCAATTGCATCTATATAGAAGCCGCGGAAAACACCGCGGAAACCAGGGTTTCAGGCGCCGAACGCTACGCCCGCGTCTACAACATCGATTACAATAGATGTATATTTTGTGGGTATTGTGTGGAGGCGTGTCCAACCGATGCCATTACGCACGGGCACGGATTTGAGCTGGCCAGTTTCAATGCAAGCAATTTGATATACCGAAAAGAGCAGATGCTGGCGCCAGCTCCAGCGCACATGGGAGCCAATCAGGTCTTCGCGCAATCGGAAACGGACGCAGGCGTGACGGGGAGTTAGGAAATCCAGGATTTTTCCACCAAACGCCGGTCCCCCAACAGGACCGGCGTTTTTGTATCAGGAGCCGCGAAGCGGCAAAACAGGAAAGCCCGGCGCCGGGTGCCCCATCCTTGCGCGTCTTTGGCGCAAGGGTGGGATTCCACGATTGCGTCGTGCTGGAGATTTATATTTGTACTTGATTCTGGGTGGCGCAGCGCTTCAGCGCTGCGGTCTCTGCGCTATTTTGAATGCGGCTTTAGCCGCTGAGGTCACGACCGACAACCAATGTCCAACTTTCTCCAACTCGTGAACGACCGCGTCGTTATCTACGACGGCGCCATGGGCACCAACATCCAGAAGCGCAATCCTACTCTGGACGATTACTGGGGCAAGGAGAACTGCAGCGAAGTCCTGGTGCTGAGCCGTCCCGACATCATTCGCGACATTCACGCCGATTTTTTCCGCGTAGGCTGCGACATCGTCGAGACCAATACCTTCGGCGGGACGGCCCTGGTTCTAGGCGAGTTTGAACTCCGCGACAAAGTGCGCGAGATCAACCTGAAGGCGGCGCAACTCGCCCGTGAAGTAGCGCAGCAATTTTCGACCAAAGACAAGCCAAGGTTTGTAGCCGGATCGATGGGTCCGACCACAAAACTGCCCTCGCTAGGACACATCGGCTGGGACGCGATGCTGGCGTCCTATGAAGAGCAGGCTTCGGCTCTGATCGAAGGCGGCGTCGACGTCCTCCTGATTGAGACCTGCCAGGATCTGCTGCAGGCAAAGATCGCCACGGTCGCCGTGATCGAGGCCATGCGCAAGGCAGGAAAGCGACTACCGGTGCAAGTTCAAGTAACACTTCAAGAATCCGGAACCATGTTGCTCGGAACCGAGATTGGCGCGGCCCTGACCACGCTTGAGCCGTACGACATTGACATTATCGGCCTGAACTGTGCCACCGGTCCGAAGGAGATGAACGAGTCAGTCCGATACCTGGGGCTGAACTCGACAAAGTACATCTCAGTGTTGCCCAATGCCGGCCTGCCGCAAAACGTTGGCGGACACGCGGAATACAAGCTCACGCCGAAAGACCTGGCGGACTATCACAAACACTTCGTCGAGGATTACGGCGTACGCATCGTAGGCGGATGTTGCGGCACCACTCCCGAACACCTGAAAGCCGTAGTCGACGCCGTGACGGGCGTCGAGCCAGCAAAGCGCGACGTGAAGCCCGTAGGCGCGGCGTCAAGCGCCTACACCTCGGTCCCGCTGGATTTGGAGCCGAAGCCTCTAATCGTAGCGGAAGAAATGAACACGACCACGCGCGTCGATCATTTCCGCAAGCTGGTGCAGGCCAAGAAGTACGACGACATTCTGACCCTGGCGAAAAAGCTGGCCAACGAAGGCTCCCACATGCTCGACCTGTGCTGCGCCATCGTGGGCGAGGACGAGAAGGGTTACATCTCCGCCGTCCTCGAAAAAATCGCGACCCGGGTGCCCGCGCCCATCCTGATCGACAGCACCGAAGCCGACGTGGTCGAAGAGGCGCTCAAGCGCATCCCCGGCAAAGCCATCATCAACTCGATCAATCTGGAAGATGGCGAAAAGCGCACCTCGAAAGTGTTGCCCATGGCCAAGCGCTATGGTGCGGGCGTTATCGCGCTGACCATCGACGAAGAAGGCATGGCGCTAACCGCGGACAGGAAAGTTGCGATAGCGCATCGCATCTTCGATCTGGCGACACAAAAATACGGCATCCGCCCCGTGGACCTGCTCTTCGACACGCTGACCCTCCCCATTTCCACGGGACAGGAAGAATACCGTTCGGCAGGCATCGAGACGCTAAAAGCCGTGAAGCGCATCCACGACGAGTTACCAGAAGTGAAGACGGTGCTGGGAGTGAGCAACATCAGCTTCGGCCTAGATGCCTATCCCCGCCGCGTCCTGAACTCTGTCTTTCTGCACGAAGCGGTAGAAAACGGCCTCGACGTAGCCATAGTCAATTACACCAAGATCTATCCCCTCTACAAGATTCCATCCGAAGAAGTGGAACTGGCGCGCAAGCTGATTTACCAGGACCGCTCCAACGGCGACCCACTGCAAGTCTACATGCAGCATTTCACCGGCCTGAAAGGCAAGGCGCAGGCGCAGACCACCGCGCACATCGATACCCTCTCGATCGAAGACAAGCTGAAGTACGCCATCATCAACGGCGAAAAATCGGTAGGCGAGGGCAAAACCAAGCGCAGCCTGGAAGAGTTACTGGAAGAAGCGTTAGTCCCCTACACTCCGCTCGACCTGATCAACACCGTGTTATTAGATGGCATGAAGACAGTAGGTGACTTATTCGGCGCGCGTAAGATGCAATTGCCGTCGGTGCTGGATTCCGCTGGAGTAATGAAAGCCGCGGTAGCCTATCTAGAGCCAAAGATGGAGAAGAAGACGGGCTCGCAGCAGAAAGGCACCATCGTGCTAGCCACGGTGAAAGGTGACGTCCACGATATAGGAAAGAACTTAGTCGACATCATCTTATCCAACAACGGATACAAGGTAGTGAACCTGGGTATCAAGCAGCCAGGCGATGTGATCATCCGCTCCGCCCAGGAGCACAGCGCCGACGCCATCGGCCTCAGCGGCCTGCTGGTGAAGTCGACGCTGGAGATGAAGTATGTGATCCAGGAACTGGAACGTCAAAAGCTTGCCTACCCCGTGATCTGCGGAGGCGCCGCCCTGACCCGCAAATATGTAGAAGACGACCTACGCCGCGAGTATTCAAACGCCGTGTTCTACGGAGAAGATGCCTTCGCCGGCCTGCACGTAATGGAAGATCTCGCGTCCGAAGATGGCAAGCGCGAAGCGCGTCTGCAGGACGGCCGAACCGTAAAGGAATATGCGAAAGCCGCGGCCGTCGATGAAGAGACCGGCCCGGTATTCTCCGAGCGCAGCGCGGTAGTAACCGATGCGCCGAATATTCCCGAGCCTCCGTTCTGGGGCGTCCGCGTGGTAAAGGATTACGACCTGAAGGAGATTTTCAATTACATCAACGACACAGCTCTGTTCAAGAACCAGTGGCAATTAAAGACGGCGTCGCAGGAAGATTACGCAAGACTGGTGGAAGAAAAATACCGTCCGATCAAAAAGAAGCTGGAAGAAGAAGTAATAGCCGCCGGCTGGTTCGAGCCAAAAGTAGTCTACGGATATTTCCCCGCCCAAGGCGACGGCAACGACGTAGTAGTCTACGAGCCAAGCCAGTGTGGGGACAAGAGTTCGTGTGGGGACGGGCGCCCTCGCGAGCCTGTCCTGAGCGAAGTCGAAGGATCCAAGCCGAGCGAAGCTCGGCAGCAGCCGACAGCGAAAGAAATCTTGCGGTTTACTTTCCCCCGCCAGAAAGAAGGCCGCCGCCTCTGTATCTCCGACTTCTTCGCTGCCCCGTCTTCCGGCAAGATGGATGTCCTGGGCCTGTCGCTGGTGACAATAGGTCCCAAAGCGTCGCTAGAAACCCAGCGTCTCTTCGAAGGCGGAGAATACACGCGCTATCTCTATCTCCACGGCCTGAGCGTGGAGACCGCCGAGGCCCTTGCCGAATTCCATCATAAGAAGATGCGCGAAGAGTTAGGCATAGCCGCCGAAGACTCCCCCCACATTCGCGATCTCTTCCATCAAAAGTATCGCGGCTCGCGCTATTCCTTCGGCTATCCCGCCTGTCCGCATCTGGAGGATCAAACCAAGCTCTTCGCGCTGCTAAAGCCCGAAGAGAACGTAGGCGTCCGCCTGACCACGGGCTTCTTGCTGGAGCCCGAGCAGAGCACCTCGGCGATTGTGGTGCATCATCCAGGTGCGAAGTATTTTGTGGTGTAGGAAATCTATCGAGCTTACATCCCCTGTCACTCGAATTATGGCGCGACTTTCCACGCCACGCCGCCCCACCTGGCGCGAGGGAGGCGAATCGGTCTATGATCTGGCCCTGGGTCGCTGGTTGAACAGTGGCGGGGGTGAGTGTGCGCATACGAAATCTGTGCCGGTGGACGCTGTTTTTTTTGAGTGGGTTGAGTCTTAATGCAGCATCGGAGCCCGCGCTCAAGTCGGTTTCGCGGGCGGATCTTTGCGTTACCGAAGGAACGATTGAGGAATTGCCTGGCGATCGGCTGTCGGTCAATGTTCCGAAGATGCGCGCGTATCTGAATGCGTCCACGCCGCAAAATATCGAAGCTCGCTTCACCTACCTTGGCTCAACCGGAAACGAAGCGAAGCTCGGTTCCGGCGAACTTCGCCGCCAGTTTGGCCTCAAACTCCGCGCCCAGGACGCTTGCAATCTGGTTTACGCGATGTGGCGCATCGAACCCGAATCGAGACTCGTCGTCTCCGTCAAGAGCAACCCCGGCCAGCACAGCAGCGCGCAATGCGGCAATCGCGGATACCGCAACATTAAGCCCAGCCACAGCAAGCCGGTTCCCATTCCGCGTTCCGGGAGCGCGCATACTCTCCGCGCGGAAATGAATGGCGCGGAGATGAAGGTCTTCGCCGATGGCTCCTTGGTTTGGCAAGGTTCGGTGGGCGTGGAAGCTCTGGGCTTTGAGGGGCCGGTCGGGATTCGTTCCGACAATGCCCACTTGCAGATCGAGCTTCGGACCGGCCAGCCGCTTCAGGCGAAGGCGGGAGCGGGCTGCCGTTCGAGCGAAGAGGAATCCGAGTAGTTTGAGATCGGGCCTCAGTTTTTTTCATCGCCAACGTCCAAACCACCCGTCACGGACATCCTATCTGGCCAGCGCGATAAGCCGCGCGCCCCTTCTCTCGCTTTTTCGAGAGGGGGCTTCCCGCTGCCGCGTGCCCCACTCATCGAGCACTTTGCTTAATCGTCCCCCTAACCCCTTCATTCCAGGGAGGGGGTAGTGGTAAACACGAGCTAATACCTTAAGAGTAAATAAGTGAGATTGGCAAGTGCCATCTCTCGCAAACTTTCGAGATCGGTGCTGACGCAGTATCGGTTTTTCACGAGGAACGTCACTCTGGGACAGGGAAGCGCGGTTACGAACTCTCGCCCACGAATTCCGATTCGACGCCGGAGCGCGCACGCGAGTGTACTCGCACAATCAGCAGTCCCACCAGCACCGCGCTGACCAGCATCACCACCCGTATGTACAGGCCGGCATGAAACGCCTGGTCGCCCGCGGCGGTTCGCACCAGCCCCGAGGTGGCGCTGATGGTGCAGAATCCGAAATAAAATCTTTCCATCCACCCGCGGGAAATGAGTAAGAGCCACAAGAGAATGGAAGAGACGATGGTGAAGATTCCGCACAGAACCCAAGTGCCGCGCGATACCGTGGACGATGTCCAGATGCCAGCGGCGGGATTGGTGGCAACCATCTGGCGCACCGCAATCAGCAGGAACACGACCGAATGCGCCAGCGCGACCACGGCGCGTCTGCGATTGGTGAGAATGGAAAATCCGTCCATGCTTGACCACACTGTATCGGAAGTGGCGGGCAACAGGCTGTGATGCGCGTCACGAGAAATCGGAGCCCATTATCCGCCGCGTACGATCGAATCGAGCTCGTGTTTTCGCTTGCTCCGGCGCTGGTTTCTTTTGACAGGAAGGTTGTGGTCGGGGAGAATGGCGTGTGTGTCCGTGGGTGTCCGGGAAACTTAATCCAACAACTTGGAGAGGAAGAATTATGAAGAAGACGATTGCAGTTACGGTTCTTTCTATGTGTCTATCGTTTGCCGCCGGGATCGCGCTTGCCGATAGAGTTCGTGACTGGCACGATCTGGAAGCGGTCCATAAACACGTGCAAGAAGCGATCCATGAACTGGACCATGCGCGCGAAGCCAACCACTACGATATGGCTGGGCATGGCGCGAAGGCGGAAGAGCACCTGCGGGCAGCGGAGCATGAGCTGCACGATGCGGTCGAGGCGATCCGCGCAGAGCGGTAGGAGTTATCAAGTATCGGCCATCCGTCGTCCGGTGTTTCTTTTTACGCGGATGGCCGTCTTTCTGCCCTTCGGAAGCCTTGTCAAAGCTCGTGTTTCGACCATCTCGGCGGACGATGCAGTGTGCGCTATAGCACACTCTTCAGATCGGAAATAGAGTAGTGTAAAAGTGTCTCTTCTAGCATTTTTCCGCTGCGCCTCCCGGTGACGGTTCCTTGCGAAAATTTGACAGCGTTACGCTGCGCAAGGAGCTGCTTATGGCCACCAAAGCTCGTCCGCTTGTGAAGTCCTCTTCGACGCCGATCTCCGATGGCGACGGCAACCACGTTCACAACGAGATCCTGCTCGGCCTGCCTCCGAGAGAACGCGAGCTGCTGTTCTCAAAACTGGAGCTTGTACGCTTGAGGATGCACCACGTGCTGCATGAACCAGGCGACACTTTGAAGTCGGCTTATTTCCCCAATACCGGCTTGGTATCCATACTGAGCGTGTTCCCGGATGGAAAGAGTGTGGAAGTCGGTCTGGTGGGCAAGGAAGGCTTTATCGGACTGCCTCTGGTGGCCGGATTTCGCACCGCGCCCACGCGCGCCATTGCGCAGATTGAAGGCTCGGTCTTTCGCGTCGACGGCGAAACGCTGGTGGCCCTTTTGCGGCGCTGCCCCACACTAGATCGCCAGTTGCAGCAGTTTTCGCAGATCATGGCCATGCAGGTCACACAGATTGCCGCCTGCAACCGTCTGCATGAAGTGAATGAAAGATTGGCAAGATGGTTGTTGATGAGCGCCGATCGGATCGAATCCAATTCGGTGCCCTTGACCCAGGAACTGATTGCCCAGATGCTGGGAACTCGCCGTTCCAGTGTTACCGTGGCAGCGGGCATGCTGCAGAAAGCGGGACTCATCGCCCACACTCGCGGCGACGTAAGGATTGTCAATCGGCGAAAGCTGGAGGAAGCATCCTGTGAATGCTACGGAATCATGACGCGGCAGATCAAGGAATGGCAGAACCAAGCTCAGTAACTGCCGTGCCCGCCAGCGCACGTTCGGCAGTTTCTCAGCGTACCGACGAATCGGCAACTTAGGGATAGCGTGAGCGCAATGCGAGCATCGCCCGCGAAGGCTGTCCGCGCGGCGGAATCCTTGCTCCGGGTTGGAGTAAGTCATGTCGGAATGCGAACTCATCGATCTTGGCTTCCATCGCCATGAGATCGAATGTCCTCACTGCCAAAAGCAAACGGTACGCAATTGGCCAGGGAAGATGATTCTCTTTGCTTCGGCCAAGTGCCCACCTTGTGGCTGGAAGTTTCTCATCCTGCTGAACAAACCGCGGCTGCAGCCCTCCTGAGCCGGCCCCCCGATCATCCCTGAGCGCCGCCGCACATGTGTTGTCGCTGCTCCATCCGGCCGCGCTCAGGACAGCTCCGCTCCCACCCCAGCCCATCAGGCTTGTGCCGAGAACGGCGACTCGGAGGAGAGGGCTCCACTGCCGAGCGCGAACTGTTGCAGTTGTTGCTGCAAGGTCGCGTAGGACTGTTGCGCGGCGGAAAGGTTGCTGGACGAAAGACTCTGGCCGACCTGGTTGAGATCCTGGAGCAGGGAATTCTGGCTGCTGGAATCCCCGCTTGCGCCGCCGTGATGACTGTGATGGTGGAGGTGGGTGTCCGGGATATTGCCTTGCTTCTGGATATCCTGTTGGACACTGGGAAAGTCCTTTTGCGCGGCGGAAAGGTTGCCGGACTGGAGATCGGTGGCGAGCTGGTTCATGGCTTGGGTGATGGGATTGGAAGTGGAAGCCGTGGAACTGGAGGCAGTAGTGGTGGCGGACTGCGAGAATGCTGCCTGCAAGGCGGCGAAGTCGGACTGCGCAGCCAAGAGATTGCCAGACTGGAGATCCTGGCCGAGCTGTTGCATGTCCTGCTTATAAGGAGAAGTGACGGCGCTAAGCTGGTTCTGAAGGAAGCTGCTGCTTAGAATCCCGGAAATGGACATTGATATACCTCGATGTAGAAGTTGGCGAAGCGTTCCGCGGGGAATCCGCTGGCGGGAAGCAGAAGGAAGACAGATGCAACCGGCGAAGCTCCAAGTGAACCTGATGAAGATTTAGCACGCCCAATTCCATTCGCCCCCGGCAACGCTGCGGGAGAAATGTTGGAGCATTTTGTGGCGCTTGCGGGCTAGAGCAATCGGCGAGATCGTGCGGCGCGGATGGCGTAGGCAATGCTTGCCGGGCTTGGCGAAGGCAAGAGTTGCCGGGGCTCCGTCCGGTTCTCTCCCAGACCGACCGTGCCAAGGAATCGGACGATCGGGTCATCTAAGAACTCAGAACTAGTAAACTTGTCGGCATGGCGCGAAACTTCAAAGACTTGACGGAGCGCGAAATTCTGGCGTTGGCGATTTCATTGGAAGAAGAAGATGGCCGCGTGTACGCGGATTTCGCCGATGGATTGCGCGAGGCCTATCCCGCAACGGCAACGCTGTTCGACGACATGGGCGCGGAGGAATCGGGGCACCGGGCGTCGCTGATCGCCACCTACCGCGAGCGCTTCGGCGAACACATTCCGCTGATCCGGCGGCAGGATGTGAAGGGCTTTATGCATCGCAGGCCGTTCTGGCTGACGCGTCCTTTGAAAATTTCGGAGGTGCGCAAGCAGGCGGAGATCATGGAACTGGAGACGCGCCAGTTCTATCGCAAGGCGATGGGGCAGGTGACCGATGCCGGCGTCCGGAAGCTGCTGGGCGATCTGGAAGAGGTCGAGCGCAAACACCAGATCACAGCCGAGGCTCTGGAAGAAAAGATCACGCCCGATGTCGAGAAGCAAGAGGACGAAGCGCAGCGCCGCCTGTTTGTATTGCAGATCGTGCAGCCGGGTCTGGCCGGGCTGATGGATGGATCGGTCTCGACACTGGCTCCGGTATTCGCGGCGGCGTTTGCCACGAGGAGCAGCAACGATGCGTTTCTGGTGGGCCTCGCGGCGTCGATCGGCGCGGGAATCTCGATGGCGTTTGCCGAGGCGCTGTCGGATGACGGATCGTTGACTGGGCGCGGGCGTCCAGTGCTGCGCGGCGCGGTGACGGGATTGATGACGGCGGCGGGCGGGATTGGGCACACGCTCCCATTCCTGATCAAAGATTTTCATGTAGCGTTTATCGCGGCGGTGATTGTAGTGGCGATGGAGCTAGCCACCATTGCGTGGATTCGCAATCGCTATATGGATACGCCGCTGCTGTCGGCGGCGTTTCAGGTGGTTGTCGGCGGAGTGCTGGTGTTTGCCGTGGGGATATGGATTGGAAGCTCGTGAGGAATTGGCGTTCGACCGGGTCTTGGGAAGGGCACGACTTCAGTCGTGCCACTAAGTCGTTGAAAATGTCCGCGTTTTAGCGCCTGAGGTGAGCCTTTTGCGCTCTTATCGAGTTTTTCCGCAGCCTCGTCAGCCGTGCCGCCAGGGCCTGCAACGGTGTCCGGTTTTAGCCGCTGAGGGTGCGCACTCTACACCATTACGAGAGGCTACAGCGTAAAGAGCCTACGCTGCGCGTGGGTGAGAGCGCGGCGATAATCTGCAAATGCATCGCAAATCAAGCAGGTGAGATCGTGACCATTCGGCGAGCGCGGCAGGTCTTGTGCCCAAAGAATCTTTCCACAACGCGGCATTCCTTTTTGGTTGGAGCGGCGGTTCTCACACTGCTACTGGTTCTTCCTCTGGCGAAAGCTCAGGATTCTCCACCACCAACACCTAATGAGAACAATGAGTTCAGTGGAACCTCGTTGCGACGCGGCAGCAGCGAGTTCGGGGTGTGGACAGGCTATTCTCCGTTCTCATTCAAGCTGAAAGGCACGACAGAGGATCGGGAACTCTTTCTATTGAACCTGCAATATGCCCGGACACTCTTTGCCACCCGCACGCTTGCGCTAAAGTACACGGCAGAAATTGTGCCGGTAGCTCTGGAAATGCAGCCAACGCAGACCTACTTCGTTAACGGAAACGTGTTGATCAATCCGGCTGGCACGATTTACGGTGCGGGGGCAATCCCCATAGGTTTCCAGGCGAATTTCGGCCGGAAGAGCATTCAGCCTTTTATGAACGGGAGCGTGGGATTCCTGTACTTCAGCCAGCAGGTTCCCGTCATCGGGTCATCGCAGTTCAACTACACAGTCACCATCGGTTTTGGGGCACAGTTTTTCCGGCGGTCGGGCCGTTCGTTCACCGTGGGATGGAAGTATCACCACCTCTCTAACAAGGGCCAGGCGACCTTGAATCCGGGAATTGATTCAAGCGTTTTCTATGCCGGCATTTCGATATTGCGGAGAGGCCGCCGCTAACGGAATCTGTAAGTGCGAGTATTCACAATCCTTTAATCTGTGATTCACATCACATTAACCTGTGCGGTCCGAACGCGGCGAATACTTAAGGCTCAGTTTGTATTTCCAGGAGGCTAAAAGTGTCCGATCGTCGTTTTCTCCCCCTCGGCCTGGTTGCTTTGGCGCTGGTGAGCCTGTTTTCGTTCACGGCCGCGGCACAACCAACCGGCAAGATTCAACACGTTTTGCTCATCAGTATTGACGGCATGCACTCCCTCGATTTTGCGAATTGCTCCAAGGGCGTTCCGATTTATGGGAATCAAACTTACTGTCCGCATCTGGCGGCGCTCTCAGCAACCGGAGTGCATTACCTGCAAGCCTTGACTCCGAAACCTTCCGATTCCTTCCCCGGGCTGGTGGCTCAGATCACGGGCGGGACGCCGCGTTCCGCCGGAATGTATTATGACGTCAGCTACGATCGCGCGCTGTCTCCTCCGGCGAAGACCACGCCCTACGGGATTGTCGGCGGCGCCAAGCTTTGCCCGAGCGTGGTTGGCACGCAGGTTGGATTTGACGAAGAGATCGACTACAACTATCTGAAGCTCGACTCCGGCAAGCCGAACGGCAGTTCCGGGATCAACGGAATCAATCCGGACTATCTGCCGCGCGATCCGAAGAATGGTTGCGCCCCGGTCTACCCTCACAGTTTCATTCGCGCCAACACCATCTTCAACGTGGTGAAGAATGCGGGAGGCTACACCGCGTGGTCGGATAAGCATCCGTCTTATGACTTCACCAATGGACCGAGTGGTGAGGGCGTGAACGATTTGTGGTCGCCGGAAATCAACTCAATTCCGGTGCCGATACCGACGGTGCAGGGTTGCAATCCGCTTCCCGACCCGGGCGCTGCCCAGTCGTCGAACGCGTGGACGGACAGCTTCCAGAACATTCGCTGCTACGACCAGTTCAAAGTGCAGGCGGTGCTGAACTGGATCGATGGCAAGACCCACGACGGAAGCGCTACGGCGCCGGTGCCGAACGTGTTTGGCATGAATTTCCAGGCGGTGAGCGTGGGCCAGAAGCTGGTGGAAAAATCGCTCGGCCTGACGGGCGGGTATGTGGACGCCCTGGGAACTCCGAGCGATTCATTGTTCGCCGAGATACAGTACGTCGATGGTGCCATTGGTCAATTTATTTCGGAGTTAAAGGAGCAAGGGCTGTTGGACTCGACGCTGATCATCGTGTCGGCCAAGCATGGCCAGTCGCCGATTGATCCGAGTCGGGTGCTGCGCATTCCGGGAGACGTTGCTTCGGATGAACCGCCATCGCAGATCCTTTCGCCTGCTGGAGTCGGGCCTGGCCTGCCGGTAGCGCAAGCCGACGAAGACGATATCTCGATGCTCTGGTTGACCGATCAAAGCCAGACCGAGAGTTCCGTGGCAACGCTCGCCTTGGCTGCGAACGAAAACCTGTTTGGGCAGGGAGAGATTTTCTCTGGCCCCTCACTGACGCTGCAATTCAACGATCCGCTGACCGATTCTCGGACTCCGGATATCATCGTGGCCCCGAACGTCGGTGTCGTCTACACCGGCGGGACGAAGAAGGTTGCCGAGCACGGCGGCTTCGCCTACGACGACCGCAACGTTCTGCTGATTGTCTCCAACCCGAAGTACAAGCCCGCAACCTTTAACGATCAGGTCGAGACGCGCCAGATTGCTCCCACGATCGTGAAAGCTCTCGGGTTGGATCCGAATCTGCTGAGCGCCGTACGCTCCGAACATACGGAAACATTGCCGGGGCTGCCGTTTACGCAAAAGTAAGAAGTAAGTGGGTGGAATGAACTGCGGGAAGCCGAGTGCTTTCCGCATTTTTTTTTCAAACTACGCTGGATAAAGCTATTCGCAGAAGCTCAGCGTGTGACTGACCACCGGTCAAGACAGGAGAACATACCGGATGAAGGAACCGACGAAATCCCATGAAAAATGGGATTGAAGAATGGCATGGGCGTGCTGTATCTTTTGTTGACCGAAGGTCAAAGAACCTGGGAGGAGTTGGGCCATGGAAGGAATCACGAACAGTCTAGCGAAACCGACGCAGATGAGGCGGGACAAGAAGCCGCGTCCGCGCTCGGAAGCGAAACGGGCGCGGATTGTGGAGGTTGCGATCCGGCATTTTGCCGAGCGCGGCTATAGCGCGGCGCGGGTAGAAGACATTGCCGCGCAGTTGGGCATTGCCAAGGGATCGGTGTTCCAGCATTTCAAGAGCAAGGATGGATTGTTTTTCGAGGCATACAAGAAGGCGGTCCAGTCGTTTTCAAAGTATATGCAGGCGCCGGCGGCGACGCAGGAGCATGGTTTTTTTGAAGTGCTGCGGTATTGGTTGGGGCGCACCGAGAATATGGTGCGGGACAACTGGTCGTCGTATCGAATCTATCTGATCGGCAACTATGGCACGGATCTGGCGCTGCGGCGGGAGATCAACCGGTTTCTGGTGGCGGAAGATCCTTACGGATGGCGTGAGTTCGTCGCCTTCGGGGTCAAGCGCGGAGAACTGCGAGCGGATCTGGATGTGGACATGATCGGATCGATCCTGGAGTGGACGATGGACCGCTTTCAGGATGCGCTGCTGACAGAGGAGTTAGATCCCGGGCTCTTCCGTAAGTCGGGGCCGGTTCCGGAGGAGAAAGAAAGGCGGGTAGAGCAGTTTGTGGAATTGTTGCGGCGGGCCATCGGTTCCCCCGGGAAAGTACAGGTGGCGGAGAAGAAAGCATGAGGACCGGAGTTACAGTTGAGCAGATTGTTGCGAGTTATGACGAGACGGCGCCGTTGACGGAGGCGTCGACGATTCCGGCGCCATGGTATGTGGACGCGCGGATTGCGGATCTGGAGCGGCAGACGGTTTTCTCGCGGACCTGGCAAATGATCGGGCGAGCGGAGCAAGTCGAAAAGCCGGGTCAATTTTTGACGGCAACGGTGGCGGGAGAGCCTTTGCTGGCGGTGCGTGGGAATGATGGTGTGCTGCGGGCGTTTTATAACGTCTGCCGGCATCACGCGGCGGCAGTCGTGACGGAGCCGTGCGGGCAGGCGTCGATCTTGCATTGTCCCTATCACGGATGGAATTACGGGCTCGACGGGGAACTCAAGGGGATGCCGGAGTTCGAGGGAGTGAAGAACTTCGAACGCAAGGACAATGGACTTGTTCCGGTGAAGGTGGAGACGTGGGAGAAATTTGTCTTCGTAAATCTGGATGCGCAGGCGGCTCCGTTGGTGGAGTTTCTTGGTGGATTGGTGAAGCGGGTGGCTCCGCTTGGATTGAGTAATCTGCACTACTTCACAACTAAGAGTTATGACATCCATTGTAACTGGAAAGTATTTGTCGATAACTATCTGGATGGCGGGTATCATGTGCCTCATCTCCATAAGGGACTTAGTTCGGTGTTGGACTACAAGCAGTACACGATCGAGAATGAGGACCGCTATTGTCTGCAGTCAAGTCCGATGGTGAGTTCGGATAAGGACGCAGCCACGGGCACGACGCGGCGCGGTGATCGGGCCTGGTATTTCTGGCTGCATCCGAATGTGATGTTCAACGGCTACGAGGGGTATCTGGATACGAATCTGGTGATTCCGCTTGATGTGGACCATTGCCGGGTGATTTTCGATTTCTACTTCAGCGACGTGAGCGAGGCTGCGCGAGCTTACAACGAGCAGAGTGTCACGGTGGGGAATCGGGTGCAGGATGAGGATCTAGGGATTTGCGAGGCGGTTCAGAGAGGACTGAAGTCGCGAGCTTATGGAGCGGGGCGGCTCTCGGTGCGGAGGGAAGCGGGCGAACACTTGTTTCATCGCTTGCTGGCAGCGGATTTGAAGAGTGGGCTAGGGCAGGCCGTGGTTGGCGCGCAGTAGCGTTTAGAGCGGCTTCAACATTCCTGAAGGCCACGGCCCGATACGACTCGAACTTCCACCGCGCTTTGCTAG
>Ga0182027_10000877_pt1 | contig 51069 bp, 44 predicted proteins | sample 712E1DmetaG_FD_121300 | JGI IMG/M metagenome (GOLD analysis project Ga0182027, IMG submission 121300) | Permafrost microbial communities from Stordalen Mire, Sweden - 712E1D metaG (Illumina Assembly) | ecosystem: Environmental > Terrestrial > Soil > Wetlands > Permafrost | place: Sweden...
GGCGGGGAGATGTAAATAGAGTAAGAACAATTACGTTCCTGCTTCTGCCAGCGCTAACTTCAACGATTTTTGCTGCGCTTCAGGAAAAACCGGTAACAATCTGCGTAAAAGTCGTGGCAGTTCGTGTGAATGAGGTTTGAGCAAGGCTGATTTCAACAAGTACGTTGTTTCGTTGGGGGTCCGTTTGACGAGCGCTTCAAGAACGGTTTGTAGCGTGTAGGCAATCCGTGGTTGAGGGGACGCGAGTTGAAGGGCGACCAAGTCGAAAACCTCAGGCAGGTCGAGATAATCGGGATCGTCGATGAGGGGGAGCAGGCTTTGCAGCCCGAAAATTTGATCCTGGCTGTCCTTTCTTTTCAACCAGGTGCGGATTACGGCCAGCCACTTTTCGGTTGCCTGACGACGTAACAGCAAGCTGCCGTATTCTTGCAGGTATTTGACCAGCTTATGATCTTCTTCCGGGCGGGACCAAGCTCTCAGCCGGTCGATCACTTGGTCGGTATAGTCGAGGGGAATCTTTCCAAGCAAATAAGCTGCCAGGCGGCGGGGTTCCAGCTTGGGTTGTTTCCATAGTTCATCAATGACATCCAAAGAGCTCAGCGGATTGGCCTGGCAAAGTTTACCAAACTCCAATTCGAAGTTGTGGTTGATCAACGGCGTAACGTTATAAGCCGGCAGGATCAAACTGCGCGTTCCTGCATCCGATTGGGTGAAGGTGCGGTCGGAATAAAATTCGTACAGGTCGCAGAGCCGCTTGACAAAATCCTCTGCCGATGCATAATGCTGGGTCAGCAAGCGTATTTGGGTATTGATACGTGTCAGTTCGACTGCCGGTGCCATCGCTAATAAACGTCAATACGATTTGGCAAAATAGACCTTTTCGGTGGCTTCTTTGCCGCAGACGATGCATTTACCTTTGCCACCGGGTTGTTCCAGAGGAATACAGCGGGTGGTGGCATGGGTATCTTCCTTGACCTTGGCCTCGCAGGTTTTATCGCCACACCACCAGGAGAAGGCCCAGCCGTTTTCGACAACTTCCTTCAACTCGTCGTAATCCTTCGGATCGTAAATGTGGCTGTCACGGAAGGCCTGGGCGCGGTCAAACAGGGAGGCGTGCATTTCTGTCAATAACTCAGCAATCGCTCCTGGCAGCCTTTCTTGCGAGAATATCTGTTTGCCCTCACGTCCCGGAGTATCACGGCGAGCCACCATGATGCTGTCTTTTTCGACATCCTTGGGACCAATTTCAATACGGATCGGTACTCCGCGCATCTCCCAATCATTGAACTTGAATCCGGGAGTGACTTCGGCGCGGTCATCCACTTTAACCCTGAAATCCTTCAGTTGCAGGTTGACCTTGTCGACCACAGGCATCACTTTTACCCGTTCTGCATCATTTTTATAAATGGGGACGATCACGATCTGGATCGGCGCCAACCGTGGAGGCATGATCAACCCCTGGTCATCACCGTGGGTCATAATGATGGCACCGATGAAGCGGGTGGACAACCCCCATGAAGTTGTCCAACAATGTTGCAGTTCGTTGTTCATATCCAGATATTGGATATTGAAAGCTTTGGAAAAGTTTTGGCCAAGGAAGTGAGATGTTCCGGCCTGCAAGGCTTTGGTATCACCCATCATGGCTTCGATCGAGTAGGAATTGACGGCTCCGGCAAATTTCTCGGTAGCGCTCTTGCGTCCCGGAATCACGGGTACGGCGGCTTCGTCGATTGCAAAACGAGTATAGGTGTCTAACATGCGGCGAGTCTCAGCCTGGGCCTCTTCGCTGGTGGCGTGGGCAGTGTGACCTTCCTGCCAGTAGAACTCAAGGGTGCGCAAGAAGAGACGAGTGCGTAACTCCCAGCGCACCACGTTTCCCCATTGGTTGATGAGAATAGGTAAATCGCGATAGGATTTGATCCATTTCGAATACATGTATCCGATGATAGTCTCCGAGGTCGGACGTATGATCAAGGGCTCTTCCAAAACTTCACCGCCGCCGATGGTAACCACGGCCAGTTCAGGTGAAAAGCCTTCGACATGCTCTTTTTCCTTTTCGAGAAAGGATTTCGGGATCAACAGGGGGAAGGCTGCATTCACGTGGCCGGTGGCTTTAAAACGACGGTCCAGGGTAGCCTGGATGTTTTCCCAGAGAGCCCAACCGTAGGGACGGACGACCATGCATCCACGGACGGGTGCATAATCAGCCAGTTCGGCTTTTTGAATGAGCTGGTTATACCATTCTGAATAGTTTTCACTGCGAGTCGGAAGTTTATCGTTACTCATATATTTTCTCGTTTCTAATAAATAATAACCATCATTTGGATGGGATTGCCTGAATCAAGGCGAGCGTGGTGGCGACATCTGCGGCAAAAACTAAATATTCGCGATCGTGTTGGGAAATATAGCTGTCGAATTGTTCTGTAAAATGGGTAAAAGTACATTGCCACGCCTGCCCGAGCAGAATGAGCGGGCGCTGGGGAATGGAATGGATCACCATTTCGTTCCACATGGTCGAAATTTCAGCCAGAGTGCCGACACCGCCGGGCATAGCGATGGCTGCATCGCAGCGGTCGACCAGGGTAAATAAACGTTCCTGCAAATTCTCGAAGCGCCATTCTTCGGATAAATAAGGATTCGGTTTGCGATCCGGGTGTGATTTTTCGATCTGAATACAGGTGGCCCCAATCACTTTCGCTCCGGCTTCACGTCCGCCGCGGGAGACTGCTTCCATGACCCCAATGTAGCCGCCAGTCAATAACGTGTGACCTGCTTTTCCTAACTCATGCCCAAGCAAGCGCGCGTTCTCATAAGCCGGTTGACCTTCGTGTAAATTCGCCCCGCCAAATACACTGATAATCATGCTTTCGTTTCCTTCTTTCCATCCTCAGGAATATCCCATTGGCGATGATTGTTTTTTTGTAATTTTGCTAAAATGGCATGTTCGAGATCGATTTGGCTAACACTGGCTAATTGCAGCAAGTAAAGCGCCACATCTGCAAGTTCTTCTGCCAACCCATCCGGGTCATGAGTCTGCTCGGACCATTGAAAATGCTCCAGAATTTCGGCAGCTTCGAGGTTGAGAGAGATCGCAAGGTTGCGAGGTGTTTGCTGTTTCGGGCTGGTGGGTTGATACCAACCTTTCGAGTCGACAAAGCGATTCATCTCTTCGGTGAGTTGTTTAATATCCATCACTTTTCCTTACTTGTTAACTCAATTACCTGCAATGCCATCCGCGCAGAAAGCACCTGCTCTGGCTGCCAACCAGGTTCATTTACCATCTTCTGTAAATGCGCATATACTAGGTGCCGGCTGCTTGCATCCAGGCTCAGATACATTTGTTCGATCTTATGTGGATCGCGCGACAGAAGATAATCCCAGGTTTTTTCGAGAAAGGCTTCCAGTTGATTCATATTCAACGCCTGATTCGAGATGAATTAAGGTTACCAGAGAGAGAGAAGGCAGTCAAGCAGGCTGTCCTTCCAAAAAATGAAAAAGCTGGAAAGAGCAACCTTTCCAGCCTTGTTTGTTGATTAACTGGTCTACTCTTCCTTCTTGGCTTCCAATTCTTTGGTTCGCGCATCGATGATCGGTTGAGCGATATGCGCCGGCACAACTTCGGTGTGGTCGAATTCCATGGTGAAAAGGCCACGGCCGCCGGTGATAGAACGCAGGGTGGTCGTGTAACGTAGCATCTCAGCCAAAGGCACGGTTGCCGAAACGATACTATTGCCATGTTCGGTTTCCATTCCCTGAATGCGGGCCCGACGGGTGTTGAGGTCACCCATGACGTCGCCCATCCGATCTTCGGGCACCGTGATCTTGACCATCATGATGGGTTCACGCAAGACGGGGTTGGCATCTTTTACAGCCAGTTTGAAGGCTTCGCGTCCGGCAACCTCAAATGCTACCGGTTTTGAATCCACTGGATGTTCTTTGCCGTCGAAGACAGACACGTGGACTCCAGAAACGGGGTAACCGGCGATGACACCCTCTTTCATGACGGATTGAATGCCTTTTTGGATGGAACTGGAATAGGATTGAGAAACCGCCCCTCCAAAAACATCCCAGGTATAGTCGTAATCTTTGTCAGTAATGGGATTTACTTTGAGGTGGACCTCACCAAATTGGCCAGAACCACCGGATTGTTTCTTATGGCGATACATGGCCGAGGCGGGTTTGGTGATGGTTTCCTGGTAAGGTACCTTGGGTTCGGTAATGATGATACCCACCTGAAATTTGGATTCAGCCCGGCGAACGGCCACATCAATGTGCTGGTCACCCATCCCCTGCAAAATGGTCTGCAGGGTGGTGTTGTCGTTGAAGTGGGAAAGCGTCATATCCTCTTCGCACAGGCGGGCCAGAGTAGATGAAATCTTGGTGGAATCGGCCTGGGTCTTGGGGAAGATTGCAACACGGAAAAGCGCGTTGGGGTAAACCGGGATTGGCAGGGTAAGCGGATGGTTCTTATCACAAAGGGTGTTTGAGGTGGAGGTCTCGGTCAGTTTCGGGACGACACACAAGTCCCCGGCGTGAACGAGCTTTACTGAGGAGCTATCTTTTCCCCGTGGAATGTTGACTGAGCCCAACCGTTCTTCAATACCTTTGGTCTGATTCCAGACCCGGGTATCAGCGGCGATGGTGCCTGAATATAGGCGGAAGTAGGTTTGTTTGCCGACAAATGGGTCTGCGGTGGTTTTCCACACGTATACTGCCAATGGACCATTATCATCGGCAATCAATTTCTCTTCGCCTGCTTTCCCTTGAGCAATCACAGCGGGGATATCTTTGGGTGATGGCATGAGGTCAACGATGGCATCCAGGAAACGGGCTACGCCGGATTCACTGGCACCGGCAGATACCAACACCGGGATAAAACTGGAAGAACGTACGACATTGGTCAGACCTTTGATCACTTCTTCGTCGTTCAGTTGGCCAGATTCGAGGTACTTTTCGAGCAGCGTATCATCCCCTTCAGCAGCGGCTTCGACCAGTTTGCCATGGGCTGTTTCGGCATCCGCTTTGAATTCTGCCGGGATGTCCATCGCAGTCTTACCATCCCCCTTGTAAGCTTTCATGGTGATCAAATCGATCACCCCTTGAAAGTTTTGTTTCTCGCCCCAGGGGAGTTGAATGGGGATCAAACGGATTTCAGAAAATTCTTCAACAGAAGAAAGGGCTTTTTGATAATTGGCATTTTCGCGATCCATTTTGTTAATCAATAGGAAGCGAGGAAGGTTGAAAACTGTGCAGTAACTCCAGGCTAATTCCGTACCGACTTCGAGCCCATTGACGGCATCTACCAGAACGACCGCACCATCGGCAACACGCAGTGCCGAAATTACCTCACCGACAAAATCGGTATAGCCTGGTGTATCCAGGAAATTGATTTTTGTATCCCGGTATTCGATGGGAATCACCGAAGTGTAAAGAGAAATCGTCCTTCGCACTTCCTCCTCGTCAAAATCTGAGGTGGTCGTGCCATCTTCAATCTTACCCATACGGGTGGTTGCTCCGGTGAAGTGAAGCATCGCCTCGCTGAGGATCGTTTTACCTGCGCTGGAGTGTGAGACCAACGCAATGTTGCGAATTTTTTCAGTCGAGTACTCTTTCATGAAAAAAGGTCCTTCCCTACGCTTGAGATGATTTCAGTCTGGTTATTTTAAGGGATACCGTCGTTCTTGTCAAAGATAATATTAATAATTGAAGGAATTGGAGAAAATGAAGGTGAATTACATTGGTTGTACAATTCTAGTGTGGAACTGATGGTATGAAACTGACGTCTTTAGTGAAAAGGCTATGGATATTCATTGAAATTCTGGCGTTGTTGTTGATCTCGCCGGCAAAATTATCCATATGGAGTCTTTCTCAACAAACCTGGCATGCAGCGTCTTTCACTGCAGGATTATCTTCTTCACAGGCGGTGCAGCCAGTGACATCGGCTGACCTGAATGGAGATGGAAAACCGGAGTGTTTAGTACTGCGGTCAGGGCAATTGTTGATCACTGATTGCCACGGTAGCGAACTCTGGCGAAGCCCGCAAGGATGGCAGGTGAAGGAAGCACAAATCAGTGACCTGAATCGAGACGGTAAACCAGAGGTTACCTTGCTGGTCTGGCGGCCTTTTCAACCCTGGCCCATCGATAAGTTTTTACCTTCAGGGGGGCGCATCAAGAATTTTCATGATCGATCAGGGATGAGTTGTCACGTCATCTTGATTGGCTGGGTACGAGGTGGCTATAATGAGGTATGGGCGGGTTCAGCCCTCATTCGCCCGGTCTCACAATTGCACGCGATCGATCTCAATGGCAACGGTTGGCAGGACCTGGTTTCACTGGAAGGGCAGTATGACCAGGAAGGCAAAGGCGGTACGTTAACAGTATGGAAATGGAATGGCTTTGGTTTTACCCTGGAAGATCAGGTAAATCAATATTTTCATGGGCTAGAGATTATCGGTGATAAAAATCAAAAGTTTGTGGTAGTACAAAAATGAGGAGGAATCATATGACGAAAAAAAATTTGTTTAGTATTTTTGGCGGTTTGTGTATCTTTTCACTCCTTTTATCTGCATGCAACTTCCCTTTGATGGGAAAAGCAACGACACAGACCAGTACCGCATCTGCAACGAGCACCTCGAGTTTTACTACGCCTGATATCTATGATCCCGGTTTTTCGGCTTACCAGGAACAAACAGTCAACATTCCGGCAAAGTTTACGGGCGATTATTCGTTGCCCTTGGATTTGAGCCAGGTTGGCAATCTGGACAGTTTTTCATTGACCGCGGGGCAGCAAAATGCATTGAAGACCAACGGGTTCGTGGTCACACCTCCGGTGACCGACCCGAATAAAATCTATACTGAGTTTTACCAAGCCTACGAATCGGTGCGTTACGACGAAACACCCGTTTTCGTGACCACTGATTCCATTTATCATGTTTACCATCTGGTTTTCGATAAGATGCTACGCGATCTTGAGCGGGATTCTTTCATCCCGGCCATCAAAGAACTAACTTCGACGATGGTGACAGCGACGACGGCACAATATCAGAGTCTTAAAGGCACATCCCTAGAAGATGCTGCGCTACGCAATGTGGCCTTTTTCTCAATTGCCGCTTCTCTGTTGAATACAGGAGATACCGTTTTACCGGAAGCAAAACCATACGTGGATGCAGAGCTGGCTTTGATCAATGCTCACGCTGGAACTGATATTTCTCCGCTGTGGAAGCATGATGGCCAGGCTTCAGACCTGCAGTTGATCGAGGATTACTCGCAGTACATTCCGCGCGGTCACTACACGCTCAGCCCTGAGTTGGAAGCTTATTTTAAGGCCATGATGTGGTACGGGCGCATGTCTTACCGGTTGAAAGATCCATTTGAGACGCAACGCGCCCTCTTGCTCACGCAGGCGGTACGTACTGCCAGCAGTACCAACGGAAATTCCGCTTTGACCCTCTGGCACGAAATCTACGATCCGACCGTTTTCATCGTGGGCAAAGCTGACGACCTGGGTATCGATGAATATGGCAAGATATCAGACGCCGTTTTTGGGGCGAATGCGAATTTAGCGGATTTTGGAGATACGGCTAAAGTACAAAGCTTCATCGATGAAGCCAGGAAATTGCCAGCTCCACAGGTAAATTCGATGTGGGTGTGGATCTGGCAAGATCGTGACGATGTGACCCAGGGCTTCCGCTTCATGGGACAACGTTTCACGTTGGATGAGTACGTCTTTGGGCAATTGATGTGGCGTAATGTCGGGACACTTGAGAAACCACGTGACCTGCCTAAAGCGCTTGATTTCTTCGCAGCGACTGGTTCTGACCGGGCCCTTACCCTGCTCGACCAAATGGGAGAGAATAATTATCCGAACTATGATACCCAGATGACGAAGGTCAAAACTGAAGTTGCCAAGTTGGGACTGGATTCCTGGACGCAAAACCTGTACTGGAGCTGGTTGTACGCATTGCAACCCATCACGGCAGTCAAAGGTCAACAATACCCCATCTTCATGCAAACCCAGGCCTGGACAGATAAAGATTTGCAAACTGCCCTGGGTTCCTGGACGGAATTGAAGCATGACACCATCCTCTATTCCAAGCAGGTGATGGCAGAGATGGGAGGCGGTGCTCCTGACAATCCACCCAAGGGGTATGTCGAACCGAATCCCGAAGCGTATGCCCGCCTTCTGGCGCTGGCGCAGATGACAGAAACCGGTTTGAAATCGCGTAATATCCTGGGAGATACTACCAAAGGCAACCTGGATAACCTCATCGATGAGTTGACCTTCCTGACGGATATTTCACAAAAGGAGTTGAACAACCAGACCATCAGCAATGACGATTACTGGCGAATCCAGTATTACGGCGGATGGCTTGAGGCTTTAACCATTGCCTCTGCGGACTCTCAACCCGCTGACCAGGGGAACAGTTACCTGGATGATCAAAAATCAGCCGTGGTGGCGGATGTTGCTACCGGGGAAGGTCAAGTGCTGGAAGAAGGCGTGGGTTATCCAACCTTGATTTACGTGGTGACTCCAAACCAACCCTATCAGATAGCAGTTGGGGCTGTTTACACCTACTACGAGTTCACCGTCACTCCAGATAAACGGATGACCGATGACGACTGGCGTAATCAGTTGGTTACCAGCGACGCTCCGGCTCAACCGGATTGGACTTCATCATTCATTGTTCCATGAGTTTTTTCAAAGGCTGTCTACGAGGAGCGCTGCTTTCAGCGCTCCTCGTTCTTTGCGGGTGCCAGAAATCTCCAGACGTTTCGATCACGTTTGGGGGGGATATGTTTTTGGCGCGCGATGGAAACGCACTCTTTACTCAGGTTGATCCCTGGAGCCAGGTGAGCAAGGCAATTCAAAGGCAACAATCGGGAGCACAGCAAACCTTCTTCTTTGCCAACCTGGAATCTCCGGTTTACGAAGCAACACAAACCGGTCAGACTTCGAAACCTAGCGGATATGACCTGTGCGCGGATTCCAGTCAATTGAAGCTCCTCAAGCAAGGGGGAGTCTCATTGGTCAATCTGGCAAACAACCACGAAATGGATTGCGGATCCGGCTCGACCGATGCCACCAGACAGACCGTTTTGCAGAATGGGATCAATGTCGTTGGGCCTGACCTGATTCCAACCTTTTTGGATACACCGGCAGGCAAGATAGGCATCCTTGCTGCAGAAGATGTCACCCAGCCATTGAACATCGATGGTCTGATCAGTGCGATCCAGACCGTACGCAAGCAATGTGATGTTTTGATCGTCTCATTACATTGGGGGAATGAATATCAAACCGGCGAAAGTCAGCGCCAACAGCAACTAGCACAAAAATTGGCAGATGCCGGAGTGGACGTTTTATGGGGAACTCATCCCCATGTCTTGCAATCCATAAAATGGGTCAGTTCCAGCGATGGCAAACATCAAATGCTGGCGATGTACAGTCTGGGAAATTTGCTGACAGATCAGTGGATGACGAGCGATACGCAACAATCCGTGCTGGTCACACTGCAATTTCAGGCGAAAAAAATGGTGAAGATTTCTATTTTACCAATTCAAATGGACCGCTCCTCTTTGCAATTGACTTTGCCAAACACAGATGTTGTGAAAATGATCGAAGATCGATTGGGGGTAAACGAGATTTCTACCGCGATTATCAGCTTATCTGCACCTTAGTGCTGTGTCAAACCTATTTTTGAAGTTTTCCAAAGTCGGTTTGGAATAGGAAACCGTCTTTGGGAAACTATAATTACATGTTTGACACAGTACTAAAATTTGGCCGGGATAAGATTTTTTCCATGCGCCAGGATGGTTCGCTGATCGTATGCCAGGTTCCTTCTTCATCCGGGTAAGACCATACCCCTGGTTCTTCAGCCACGATTTGAAAACCAATACTTTTATATAAGCGCATTGCATCCTGATTGTCACGTGCCACGTTCAAAGTCAGACGTGAGAACTGGCGCTGGATCAGGTAATCTTCGACGACCCTGACCATTTCTGTTCCCAGCCCGTGATTACGAAATTCAGGTTTAACGCGAAATGAATACAGATAAGCGCGCTGCCAGCCATCCGCAAGTTCCGGACGATCGCAAACCAATTGGACAAACACCTGCCCGATCAGTCCATACAATTCAGTTTCAGCCACCCAGATAACTGAGGTTCCCTGTTGCATACGGGAGTAAGCGTTGGCATAGATAATGCGAAAATGCCTGAATTCTCCGCCCCATTCCATCGCGAGGAGGTCCGTCCGGACGGCCTGGCGAATTACTGGCCGAATGAATTCAATTTGAGTGGAAGCAATAGTTTGTTCGACCATAAAACAGTTCTTTCAAGAGCTGATTAGTTGAAGGAGCAAATCCTGTTCTTCTTGTGGAGAAGACACTTCCCCATCAATCCAAGCGGAGCGCAACCGGTGAATGATCTCACTGTAACGGGGTCCGGGAGGTAATCCCAACTCCTTTAGTTTATTCCCATTGGTTCCCGGAATCAAGTATTGCCAACGGGTAAAGACTTGTCCGATTTTGTCTGTAAATTGGCCAGGTTGAGCCAATAAAAATAAGGCATATCCTGCAACTGGTGGGCAATTCTCAAATTGGTCAAAGAAACCACTGGGAGGCAGCGGGGATAAAGAGTCGCACAATTTCAAAAGGCGCTCTGTCTGCATCAGTGCCTGGATGATGGCGTTATTCAGGCGAAAATGTGTGGCAATGTCGGTAGCAGATTCTCTTCCCAGAGGAGCCAGCCATACCAGATAAGCCAGTGCCTGCCGAAGACTGACATGATCGATCAGCGCTGGAAGGTTCCAATCGGTGGGGATTGGTTCAAAAAGGGCGGCATTCATGGCTGCTTTTTGAACTTTCTGCCCCTGTAAAGAAGGATGGATGGCCGAAAGTAATCCCAATTCTTCCAACCGATCCAATATCGGCAGGGGATCTTTTTCCTTGAAGATCAGCTCGAATTCGTGGCGCAAGCGGTCACCACTGACCTGTTTAAGCAAAGGTCGGGCTTCTTTCATCAATTGCAAAGTACGCGCTTCGATCTTGAATTGAAAACGTTGTTCAAAACGGGCCGCCCTAAGTAATCGGGTGGGGTCATCGACAAAAGAGAGCGAATGTAAGACTTTCACCTGTTTTTTTTGCAGGTCGATCAGTCCATCCCAGTAATCATAAAGTTCACCAAAGTGCCAACCGTCCAGACGTAGCGCCATGGTATTGATGGTAAAGTCGCGGCGATGTAGATCTAATTTGATGCTGGAGCGTTCGATAGTTGGCAGTGCCGTGGGATGATCGTAGAACTCAGTACGCGCGCTGATCAAGTCCAGAGAATCAGGCAACTGGTCGGCCTGTTCCGAGAAGTATCCCAAGGCAGCGGTCAAAGGCATTTTTATGTCTTTGATCAACCATTTGGCTGTACCAAAACGGTTGTGTGAAATGACCCTACCCCCGAAACGATGCACCAGCTTGTTGGCAAGTTGGATGGCATCTCCCTCCACCACGATGTCGAAATCGATCGATGGGCGGTGGAGAAGTAAATCGCGGACGAATCCACCGACAACGTAGACCGGGAATTGTTCTTTGCCTGCTTCTTCGGCCACTTTTTTGATCAGGGACAGGCGCAACGCAGGCAGGATCTTCTCGAGTAAAGCAGCATAGTTCAATTTGCCGGGGACAAAATTGTTCTCACGCGGGAGTGTTTTCAACAGGTCAGTGCGAGTGACTATCCCCACTACTTTATTCGTTTCAGGCTCGATCACCGGTATCTGTCCCCAACCAGTGGTTGCCATGAGGTCCTGTAAACGGTCGATGGTATCTTTTGGCATCAGTGAATAACAACCGGCCTCCATCAGGCTTCCTGCAGTTAAATTGAGGTGATGAGTCGATGCCCGATCGACTGCACGACGGGTAAGTAGCCCGACTACGTTTCCGTGGTCAACCACCGGGAAGCCTTCATAACCATAACGTTGCATCACCCGTTCGGCTTCAAACAGGGTAGTTTCCGGAGTCAGCAGCAACGGGTGCTTGGACATGATCTTCTCAACGGTAACTGCTGGTTTGATCTCTTCTTCGAGGATTTGTAAAAGTTGGTCGGTGAGACTTTGAATAGATAATTCTTTCACTTCCGTTTTTAAATGATGTGCATCGATCAAGGCAGAAGCTGCTCGATCATGGCCACCGCCGCCAAAACGAGCTGCGATTCTGGCAACGTTGACCTGGTCGGATGTAGAGCGGGCGACCAGACGAATTCCTTCGCTGGTCTGGACTAAAATAAAAAGCCCATCTGGATCGAGCAAATCCCGTAATTTGTGGGCGACACTGGAAATTTCTTCGCGCATATCTCGCGAATCTGCAGAGGCGATCAGGATCACTTTGCCGTTGATTTCGTGGGTCTGAATTGTAGCCATGAGCCGATCAGTCAATTTTTTTTGCGCATCCGAGAGAGCTGGATTCAGGAAATCTACAGCAATTCGTAGACTGGCACCCACGTCTATCAGGGATGCACAGGCACGAATATCGCGTGCGGTCGTCGAGGTATAAGTCATCGAGCCGGTATCTTCGTAGATGCCAAGCAGCAACAATGTTGCCTGGATCATCGTCAGGGAATGCAAATGATCTTGCAGTCGTTCGACAAATAACGTTGTGCACGATCCGGTTTTCTCGATTTCGCAATGCCAGGTCTTGGCCAGGTCATCACGCAATGGATGATGGTCGATGACGGTGACCCTGGTTTGCTGAGTCATCCCCTTCAGTGTGACCAACGATTGGGTATCGACCAGAGTGATCGATTCAATGCTTTCAGCCGTCAGGTCGCGAAAATCGATGAAGGGGAGTTCAAAACCATATAAATTGAGAAAATGACGAACATTACGGTTGAGACGTGAAGCCAGAACTGGAATCGCCGAATCGTCCGACAGCCAGGCACCAAACAATGCCGCGACGGCGTCAAAATCGCTTTGTTCATGAGTAAGGATCACTTTCATTCAATTATTTTAGCATGAAGCCGGAAAGGTAGAGCTCAGAATCATAAAATTTTTGAGATTGGAGTACAATTGTCCAATTCAGCCAAAATGCAGTCACAGCAAATTGGTTGTAATGAGAAATTGTAAGGAATAGAGGCATACATGATGGAAAAGAAAGTGATTTTAGTAGTTTTAGCTCATCCGGATGATGAAACCTTTGGCATGGGGGGAACTTTAGCCCTTTATGCTCAACAGGGTGTCGATGTGTACCTGGTCTGCGCCACCCGCGGTGAGGTTGGGGATGTTCCCGCTGAGATGATGAGTGGGTACTCAAGTATAGCGGAGCTCAGGGAACATGAATTGGTAGAAGCTGCCCGGATTTTAGGCCTAAAAAATATCGATTTCTTAGGGTATCGTGATTCAGGTATGGCCGGTAGCCCCGACAATACCCACCCGCAGGCTTTAGCTGCAGCGCCTTTGGACGAAGTCGCAGGGAAAGTTGCACAGTACATCCGTAAATACAGGCCGCAGATCGTGCTTACTTTCGACCCGATTGGCGGCTACCGCCATCCCGACCATATTGCCATCCAGCGCGCGGCGGAAAAAGCTTTCTATGCTGCCGGGGATGCTTCTTTCTTCCCGGGTGATTACCCGGCATTTTCACCCGATAAACTGTATTTCCATACCATGCCCAAGGGTATGCTACGTTTCGGAATTTTCCTGATGAAATTGGTCGGGCGAGATCCCCATAAATTTGGGCGCAATGGTGATATCGACTTGGCTTCCATCGCAGAAGTGAGCTTTCCGGTCAATGCGGTGATCCATTACCTGCCGGTGATCGAACTCCGTGAGCGCGCCGCTGCCAGTCATGCCAGCCAGGGTGGAACGCAAATCACCAGAGGTGGTGTGATCGGGCAAATTCGCCGCGTATTCGGTGCCAAAGATACATTCATGCGGGCTTATCCAGTACCGACCCGGCATGTGGAAAAGGATTTGTTTGAAGGTCTCGTTTAAGTAAAAAGGGCCTTGACAGAAAAAAACGCTTTCCCATCACAATTAATTACGAAGAAAGTCTTTTTTAAGGGTGGATCTGTTTTTCATTCACTTTCGATTAGGTTTTTTGGCTTGATTTCCAATTCTATTAATTCCCCGGTAACGACGAAAATCGTCCGCTCACAAATATTTGAAACGCGATCAGCCATGCGTTCAATGTTATGAGCAACCCACATCAATAAATTTGCATGGTCAATGATTTCGGGATGTATCACCATGGTATGAATGATGGAATGTTCAATTTTGTTGAAGAGCTTATCCACCTGGTCATCATTGAAAGGAATCTTGCGCGCGGCTTCAGCATCTTCTTGCAAGAAGGCAGTCAGCGCCTGGTGGAGCATTTCGACGGCTACCTGTCCCATCGCTTCAATATCTTTGATGGGGATGGGGATATCCACGTCACCTAGGTTCAGGATCACTTTACAGATCCCTTTTGCATAATCGCCCATCCGTTCCAATTCGGAAGCAATTTCAAGCATGGCGGCAAGGCGACGCAAATCACGAGCCATCGGCTGCTGGGTCGCGATCAGAATCAGCACGTCATTTTCGATGGTATAGCGCCTCTCGTTGACAATCTGATCATCCAGATAAATCGTTCGGGCAGCATTGGTATCGCGCCTGCGCAGTGCATCGATCGCTTTTACTGTGGCAATTTCAACGAGACTTCCCATGAGAAGCAGTTCGTCTTTTATTTGCTGCATATGTGAAATTAGGTTGTCCCGTGACATCTATGATCTCCTCGGTTATCCAAAACGGCCTGAAATATAATCTTCGGTTTCTTTACGTTGTGGCCGGGTAAAGATTTGGCTGGTGATTCCGTATTCCACCATCTTTCCGGCTCGATCCGTGTCCATGGAAAAGAATGCGGTGAAATCAGAAGCTCGACCCGCTTGCTGCATATTGTGAGTCACAATGATTATAGTATATTGTTTTGAGAGTTCCCGCATTAAGTCTTCAATTTTCAATGTCGCAATCGGATCCAATGCGGAACACGGTTCGTCCATCAAGATGATCTCAGGGGTCACCGCCAGGGCTCTGGCGATGCACAAACGCTGCTGTTGCCCACCGGAAAGCGAAAGGGCCGATTTTTGTAGTTCATCTTTTACTTCATCCCACAGGGCGGCCTGACGTAAGGTCTCCTCGACCAATCCATCGATCGAACCCTTGTATCGGTTCACTCTGGCTCCCCAGGCGATGTTATCAAAAATAGATTTTGGAAAAGGATTCGGTTTTTGAAAGACCATTCCAATGCGTTGGCGTACCAGCACGGGATCGACAGATGGATCATAGATGTTTTGGCCGTGAAAAAGAACCCGCCCTTTGATGGCTGTACCCGGAATAAAATCGTTCATCCGGTTAAATGATCGTAATACGGTGCTCTTTCCACATCCAGAGGGCCCAATAATGGCCGTGATCTTCTTCTGTTCGATCTTGAGGGTAGTTTCTTTTACTGCTCGGAAATTCCCATAATAAATATCCAGGGCTTCAGTTTCGATTGCATATTCGTTGGTCAATTGCGGATCTTCTGCCATTCATTTTTCCTATTAAGTAAAATTCAAAATCACTTTCATTACTACGATGAATAAGAAAAGCCAGGATAAATTCTCTAGCCTTAAGTGGTTAATTTTCTTGTTGATCGGCCAAAGGAATTGAAAATGAAAACGTGCTTCCTTCGCCCGGGCGACTTTCTGCCCAGATCTTACCGCCGTGAGCTTCCACGAGATGCCTACAGATCGAAAGACCGAGACCTGTTCCGCCTCCGCTACGAGCACGGTCCGCCTTATAAAACCGTTCAAAGATACGGTTCAAATCATCAGGCAGAATACCAATGCCGGTATCCTTGATTGAAAAGATGATCTTTTTATCACCTTTCAACGCGCTGACAAAAATGCTGCCTCCGGGCAGAGTGAATTTGATGGCATTGTGAATTAAGTTCACGACAACCTGTTGTAAACGACTGGAATCCGCATCGATTTGAGGTAACTTCTCCGGACAATCGATTTTGAGGCTTAGGTTGGAACGTTGGGCTTGCAATGCCATCCGTTGTACCGCAGGTTCGATCACCTCCAACGGGTCTACCAGTTTTTTCTGCAACGGCACCTTGCCAGATTCAATACGTGAGAGCTCCAACAATTCCTGGACCATTTGAGTCAGGTTGTCGATTTCATCATCCATTTGAGATAAAAAGCGCTGGGCTGCCGGGGGATCATTCAGCGCGCCTTCTTGCAGCGTTTCGGTAAGCGCTTTCAAAGAGGCCAATGGTGTTCGTAATTCATGTGAAACATTACTTACGAAATCACGTCGGACTGTTTCAAGTTTGCGCTGGGTGGTCATGTTTTGGAAGAGCAGCAGCGTAAATTCGGGGAGGGAGGGTTTGAGCCGCGTACCAATCACCTGTAAATATTCACGGTCCACCGGGGTTTCGAAAGCTACAGTCTGCTGGTCATTGTTTTGCTGGCATTGATTCCAAATGTTGACGATCTCATGGGTACGGACGACTTCAATGAGGGTACGCGGTTGAGCTACCAGATCTTCATAGAACTTGAAAAGATGGCGAGCTGCCGGATTGATCAAAGTGACCACGCCTTCGGAATTTACCAAAATGGCACCATCGGTCATGTTTGTCAGAATTGCAGCTAATTTCATGCGCTCATTTTTTAGATCCAGGATTTGTTGGTTCAATTGGTCAGTCAAATCAAAGAAGGAACTGGCTAACAAACCAATCTCGTCCCGGCGTTGACTCAGTCGAATATTTTTTGGCTCCCCACGACGAATCCCTTCTACGGTATCGGTAAGCAAAGTTAACGGGTTATTTTTTCGGATAGCAAAGAACAAGCTGAATAAAACGACAAGGATAATGGCAGAAGAAGAAAAGATCACCAAAAATATCTGTACTTTTTTGATCGAATTATCCAGGGTCGATAATGAAACTGCTACCCTGGACACGGCAATGATTTTACCGGAATCATAAACCGGGACCGCAACATAAAGAAAACGGCTTCCGAGTGTGGAACTCGTGCGAATATCCGACCCGGTCTTTCCTTCAAGGGCAGCGACGACCTCAGGGCGTGTAGAGTGATTTTCCATGGTGTCTGGGTCAGCTTGATTGTCGGTGATGACCTGGCCATCCGGCAAAATGATGGTCACACGATTGGTAGAATCTCCTGCCGCCGCAAAGACGAGGTCAGAAACTGCGGTATATGGGGCGCCTTTTTTTATGGTTGAAACAGTCAATTCAGCATATAAACGTGCCTGTCCGGTGAGGTTCTGTTTCCAACTGTTTTCGATGAAGTTCTGAAAATAGCCACTCAGGTACAGGCTGATGCTGACCAGGGTCACCAAAAATAACACCAGGTATGGTAATGAAATCTTCCAGACGTAAGCACGCTTGCGCATGGGTTTAACCTTCGAAGCGATAACCGGCACCACGAACCGTGACGATCCGCACCGGTTTCGAAGGATCTACTTCAATTTTTTCCCGGAGCCAGCGAATATGCACATCAACTGTACGGCTGTCACCGGTAAAATCCCAACCCCAAACTTGTTCGAGCAAGGCATCACGGGAAAGGGCACGGGCTTGGTGTTGCATGAAATATAGAAGTAGGTCGTATTCCTTTGGTTTCAGTTCCAGTACTTTTCCTGAAATAATTGCTTCACGACGTTTAAAATCGATTACCAGATTCCCGCAACGGAGTTCTTCTTTTTCGCTTTCGCTTTTTTCAGTGGTTTGAACTTCTTCGCGGATGAGACGAACACGGCGCAACATGGCTTTGACGCGGGCGATTAACTCGCGCATCGAAAAAGGTTTGGTCATGTAATCATCCGCCCCGACCTCAAGTCCAACTACCCGGTCGATTTCTTCGTCACGGGCAGTCAACATCAAAATGGGAGTATTCATTTCCTGGCGCAGGACACGGCAAACCTCGAATCCGTCTTTTCCCGGCAGCATAATATCCAAGAGGATCAGATCGGGATGAATTTCACGGGCTTTGGTAATGGCCGTGTTGCCGTCACCGGCAACCGTAGGTTCATACCCTTCCCGAGTGAGGTTATAAGCCAGGGTTTCCTGGAGAGCTTTTTCGTCTTCTACGATCAATATTTTTTCTGGCATGGCGCCTCCGTTAACTGGCAAAAAATCGTTTCAAGTTGGGCAGCCAGTTTCTGCCGGTTGAAATGTTGAATTACATAATTTCGTCCATTTAATCCTAATTGGTGACCATATGAACGATCGATGGATAACTTAAGTATAGCTTGAGCCAGCGCATTTGCATCACCGGGTTGAACAAAGATTCCAGCATTAGCTTCTTCGACCACCTGGCGGATCACACCATCGATCACCATTATGACAGGTCGGGCGGCAGCTAAATAATCAAAAACTTTGTTTGGGTAGGTGGTCTGGTAAAGGTCCAGCGGTTTCAAAATAGCAATGCAAGCATCTGCGGCGGCTAAGGCTCCGCTCATCTGCTGCTTTGGTATGGAAGGTAAAAATTGGACATTGGGCAAACCCAAATTCTGCGCTTTTGCGATTAAATTTACTCTTTCCTTGCCATCGCCAACAAACACGTACTGAATCTCCCGATGCTCTCTGGTAAGTTGTGCAGCGGAGAGAACGACTTCCAAATCATTGGAAATACCGTGCGCTCCCGCGTAAAGCACCGTGAATTCGGAACCTAAGTGATGTTGCTGACGAAAAGCATGGCCATCGCTATTGGGATCAAACATGGTTGGATCCACACCGTTAGGTACCAGGGCAATATTCTTTCCTCCCCGTTTGCTCACGAAGGGGATAAATCCGGGGGAGTTTACTATAATCCGATCCGCGTGCCGGTAGAGAAAGGATTCCAACCAAAACGAGAGTCTGATGAGGACTTTGTTTTTTAAGACGCCAATTCCGATGGCAAATTCCGGCCACAAATCACGAATCTCAAATAAAAATGGTTTTCCTTTTAATCGAGCCACACACCAGGCTGTCCACCCCTGGAAAATGGGTGGAGAGGTGCCCCAAACAACATCGACATTTTTTACCCCCAAACCAACAAAAAAAGATGAAAACATGAAACTAAAAAAGTTAAGCAGGCGATGGAAAAAGCTGCGGTGAAGCGCCGGATAAACATAGACACGCAACAAAGTAATTCCGGGTTCGGGGATCTCCTTTTGCACCCAATGCAAACGATCCTCTTTCGAGTGACCGGTCAGATAATTGACCGGACTGGTGATAATCGTGACACTGTGCCCATGCAAGACCAGATAATGAGCAAACTCATAGTGACGGGTTCCCCCAGCTTCATCCGGACAGGCAAAGGCTTGGTGAATTAACAGAATATGCATGGCTTGAGTGTACTCTCACTTCTTTAGAGAATCAATTTTGTGTTAATCTCAAGCGATTTTTTGGTTAAAAAGGTCATCGAAAAGGAAAGCCCCGGTTTTTTTTCCAGATAAGTATGCGATATCCATCCGCGGATGGGATTTGCTCCTTCGCCGACCAGGGGTTCCCCTGCACGGATCAGAGAAACCGTGCAGGGGGGGGTAGTACGCCCGGCAGGATCGACTCCATTCACAACCACCGTGAAAGTAATTCCATGGTTTTTTATGGTTAAAGAACCACCCTCCAACGACCATTCCCAATCTGGCAAAAGAAATTGAATGGTAACGGGCAGAGGAGTTTTTTCCGGCCGCGCCAGATCGATTTGATCGAGCATTTCAAAACCCTGTCCGGGCCGGAAAGTCAACCGCCGAACTTGCGTATAGGCAGTGGAGAGGTTGCAATAAAGGATTGCTGCGAGTGAATCTGGCTGCCGTGGCAAGGGAAAGGCTCTGGCACGTTCCAGCCATAGGAATTTACCAGACCGGATCATTTGGTCCTGTCCATTCACCATCACTGTATTATGGACCGCAGTGCCAGCAAGAGCATTTTGCCAGGGATCAGCCAGATTATAAGCGTAGGTGCCGGCGTCAGTCAGTAAATTTACTCCGTCGTGCCAGATATCGATGGTCAGCAGATCAGTATGCGCCGGTCGTGAGTGGAATTGCAAAGCGCGTAAAGTGGCCCAGGTGTGGGTGTTACCAATGCGTTGAATGGCTTTGCTTCCCAGTTGAGCAGAGTTCAGAGTTTCCTCGTGAGCTGCGCTTAACCCTAACCAGTTGGAAAGTTCATCCCAGGGACCGGCTGGAAGGTAAGGGGAACCCAGAAAAGAGCGGCTGGCTGCCTGAACAGTTGGGCGATAATCCAGATAATCGATGCATCCCATCGGTAAAAGATTTGAACCGTCGTTATGGCCTAAATTAGGCAGATAACCGGTAGTTTCGTCCATTTGCGCGATCATCCAGGAAGTTGCTTTGGCCAGACGTTGCCTTACTTTCGTTGAAGGGGAAAACCCTGCTTTTTGTGATGCAATTTTGAAAAGGAGGGCCAGGTGCAACATTAAACGATGGTAATTAGAACTGTGCTGGCTGTAGGTACCATCCGGTTCTATTTGGCACAGAATTCCTTTTTGAAATTCATTGAACCCTTGACGCAGCCATTTTTTCCCTGTGACGGTTTCTCTGAAAACCAAACCGCCGATCATTAATCCTAATGCTTCACTGAGTAAATGATTATTATTTTGGGAGCGTGAGTAGTTGAGCGTCAGGGCAATGCGGTGATTCTGTTGCCAGATGACCTGGACGAACCTCTTTATCCTCGCGGTGGTGCTTTCAGGAGAATTTTGAAAGGTCTGGGCAGCCAGCAACCAGGGAACCAAACGTAACGCTATTTCTTGTGCTGATGACCAATTTGGGCCTTGACCTTCTGGGTTGGAGGTCCAATAAATATCCATGTTCTTCCAGAAAGTACGGGCATATTTTCCAAAGGGGTGAATTTGATTCGCCTGGCATAATGGAATTGCCCATGAAAATCGGGCGGGTTCCCAAATGGTCTTGATATCCAGCCCGTTCAACTGATTTCCATAGTTCGACCAATGCTCCAGTGAAGATGCCGGGAGACCTAAATCGAGAGGGGCAGGATCCCCGCTAAAAGGATGAAAGATTCCAGCGACGATTTTGTCAGCGGTATTTAGAATCTCGGTTTCGCTAATCTGAGTCAGCGGTTTAGAGGGTTCAAAAAGATAAGCATGAGACAGTGCAGCGCAAGGATCAACCAGAACCGGGCAGGGGGGAGCAAATTTCTTTACGAATGAACCAGAACGAAGCTGGGTTCGATACAATGCATACGGAACCAACTGGGAAAGGCCCAGTTCTTTAACAAGAAGGTAAGTACGTTGGTATCGATTCACGGTCAGGATGATCTTATATCGACATCTTCGCCAGTTTGTAATGAACTCATAACGGCAAAACTGGCCAGGGTGACCCCAATTAATTGGTCATAAGGGATGGTTGGACCAGTCCCTTGTGAAATTGCATTGCAGAAAGCGCTCCAGGCAGCTTGATGTCCCTTATCCTGACGCAAATAAGCGTGGCGAATGGTACGGTTCCCTTCGCTGCTCAATTCCAGAGTGCGAAAATCATCCAACAAGCCGATTTTACCTGCGCTGAACACTTCTACTCGTTCTTTGGATGTATTCTTGTTCCCGGCGGCTATATAATCTACCACACCCAGAGACCCGTCTCCAAAACGAAAAGACATACTGACGTTGTCCTGATGATACCGCCCGCCATCCGGCAATGCAACTGCTCGTACGGAGACCGGAGCACTGCCGACCAGGAATGTCAGAAGGTCAATAAAATGGCAGCTTTCGCCGATTATTCTTCCTCCACCCTGGACGGGGTCTTGCGTCCAATGGCTGGCAGGCAAAAAACCTGCATTGATCCGGTAATGGGCGAAGAGCGGTTCACTGTGGTTTGCGAAGAACTGTTGCAACGCCACTCCGAAAGGGGAAAAGCGGCGATTGAAACCGACAGTGAGCAGGGGGGCGGAAGTTACTTGCAGTGCTTTTTGTATTTCATCCAATTCTTGCTCATTCAAGGCAAGAGGTTTTTCGCAGTAGACATTTTTTCCGTTCTGCAGACAGGCCAGCACCTGACGGGCGTGTTGTTGGTGACGGGTGAGCAGAACTACGGTATTGATATCCGCACTGGTCAGGATATCTTGTTCTCTGGAACTGGCGAAACGGAAGCCAAAACGTCTGGCTGCAATTTCGGCGGTCAACCCGGCGCCTGAAGCGATCCCGACCAGTTCTGCCTTGGAGTTCTTTTTTACAGCGGGAAGGAAAACCGCCATGGCATAGTTTCCTGAACCCAACACCCCTACTTTCAATTTCTGGGATGAAATCTTGCCGCCGGAAGCGGGAAAACTCACCTTATGGGGCTCGGATTGGTTTTGTGATACAGCCGGGTAGGTAAGCAAGACTCCCAGGAAGGGCACACCAGTTTTCCCGGTAATCAGCTCATAAGCAGTCGATGCTGATTCGATCTCAAACCGATGCGAGATGAGGGGGTGAACATCCACTTTACCTGCTGCCATCAGCTCGACAAAGGACTCCATATTACGCCCCTCCGTCCAGCGGATGTAGCCAAATGGGTAATCCTGGCCACCTTCTTCATAAGTGGGATCATAACGCCCCGGTCCATAGGAGCGTGAAACCTTAAAATCGAGTTCCTTCTCGTAATACACTTTGCGCGGGATATTTAAGCCCACAGCTCCGATGGCTACAACGCTGCCGTGGTCGCGAGCCAGTTTACCGGCGAGCTCGATGGGGTCATTCGCGGGGGTATCTGCACAAATCAGAACGATATCAAAGCCGCGGTTTTGATTGAATCCCTGGGCAGCTTCTTCACAATTTGAACGTTCTACTGCTTTGAATCCCATCTCATTGGCGAGTTGTACTCGTTTCGCGGACAGATCGATACCAAAAACCGTGCAACCTGCTGCTCTGGCAATTTGGGCAGCCAATAACCCGAGCAGTCCCAGACCGATGACGCAAACCCGGTCACCCAATTGTGGTTTGGCGAGTCGGAAGCCTTGCATGGCAATAGCTCCAAGAGTGGTGAATGCTGCTGATTCAAAGTCTACAGTGTCAGGAAGTTTGATGAGCAAATTGCGGGGAACCAATGCATACTCTGCATGGACGGCATAATTACCGCCACCACAGGCAACTCGATCCCCGACAGCAAATCCATCCAATCCAGAGCCTACTTCGACAATAGTGCCTGCAGAAGAATAGCCAAGCGGCATGGGTTGATCCAACCTGTTAAAGGTGGCTTCGATGGTCGGCAGCAGGCCTTCGCGTTGAGCCTTTGAAAGTACCTGTTTGACGAGGTCGGGGCGGGAGGTAGCTTTTTGCACGAGGTTCTTTTCAGCAAATTCAACCAACATACGTTCTGTCCCTGCAGAAACCAACGAGCAAGCAGTTTTTACCAGGGCAAATTTGTTCCGTACTGAAGGGATCGGTACATCCTCGATCACCGTTTGGCCGTTGTGCATATTCTGCAATAATTGTTTCATGAGATCACCTTTTTCGATTATATTCTACAATAGAGTGTATGTGTGGAATAATTCAAAGCATTATTGTTATGATAATTGCCGCATTGAAGGAATTTCCCCATGGAAAAGCGAACACGCAAATGGTTTTAGTGATCTTTCGATTGGGTTTTACATGGTTAATACCTGGCAAATTTTCATCTTTTGACCATTTTCAGTTTTGTTAGAATTATAAAAATCTTTTATTGATAAAGGCCAGCGAAGAGAAGCATAGATTCATATAGAGAATGAAAGAAGGGCGTTCATTGAGAAAATCACAAATTTCACAAGCTAAAAAAAACCACTATAACTTTTCACGACAGCAGACAACGGTTGGAGTCATTTTGCTTGCTACCCTGGTAGGAACACTCATCCGCAGTTTTTTTGTACTCAACAGTGATTTTCCTCTCAACGATGGGGGAATGTTCTACACGATGATTAAGGACTTGCAATCGGCCCACTTTCACTTGCCGGCATTCACCTCTTATAACCAGGCAAACATCCCATTTGCTTACCCTCCATTGCCTTTCTATCTGGCGGGGGCAATGAATTCCTGGATGCACATCGAGATTATCCAACTCTTGCGTTTCATCCCCTTGATATTCAGCATTCTCTCGATCCCGGCTTTCTACTGGTTAGCCAGCCAATTATTGAAAACAGACACACAACGAGGAATTGCAGTTTTTATTTTTGCCTTGCTTCCTTCTGCTTATAACTGGCAGATCATGGGGGGGGGACTGACCCGATCCATGGCTTTCTTCTTTTCCATACTTGCATTAGCCGTGTATGTAAAATGGATAAAATTGCATCATTGGCTTGATTTTGTAGGAATCATTATTCTTACGTCTCTTACCGTCTTAAGCCATCTTGAAATGTTATGGACGTTGGCACTCAGCTATCTATTAATACTTCTTATAATGCAACGTTCATGGAAAACTCTGGGAAAACTTTTCCTGGCCGCCGGGGGAGTATTGCTTTTGACTGCCTTCTGGTGGGGTACAGTCATCGAACAACACGGAATTTCTCCTTTCTTACAGGCTCTTCATAACGGAGGTTTTAATTTAGGTGGATCGTTGGTGCACTTTATCATTATTAGTCCCGGACAGGATTTAATCCTTTCTTTATTCTCAATTTGTGCATTCATTGGCATATTCATTGGTCTTCGTGATCGTGATTGGTTCTTACCTATCTGGTGGTTAGTTTTTATCCTTTTTGATCCAAGGAGCAGCGCACGTAGTGCCGCCATTCCGGTCGCGCTCCTGGTCGGAATTACCCTCGAGTTATGGTTGTCATGGATGTCTCGTTATTTATCCTGGAGGAACCGTTCGACAATAGCAGAAAATATTTATTTTCCTGATTTCAATAACGGGTGGATCAAGGTCATTTTAACGGCAATAATCTTCTTTGTAATGTTGAATGATTTGATAGGCTATTATTCTTCCAGTTCATTATTGGCTACTTTAAACAAGGAAAATCGTGAAGCAATGCAATGGGTAAAAGAAAACACTCCAACTGAAAGTCGTTTTCTGGCGATAGATTATCCGAGCGCGTGGTCTTCGGATATGGTGGATGAATGGTTCCCTTCACTCTCTGAGCGGGTGAGCATTCTCACAGCCCAGGGAAAGGAATGGTTGCCGGGAGGGGCGCAAGCGAAGGTTGGAGAGGCTTTGGATGCGGTGATTGGTTGCCGGGAGAATGGCCTGAATTGTTTAGAAACCTGGGCAAAGGAAAGCCAAACTCAATACGATTATGTTTACTTTACTTTAAATACCCAACCATTTGAAAAATCAGTCCAATATACTTCAATAGTTGAAGTTCAAATGGAGGGAGATCCGGGTTATCAACTCGTTTATAAGAATAACGATGTAAGGATATATAAGAAAAAATAGAATACTGGAGTTTGTAATTGGCACAAATCCTGCACCTTTGAAACAAGCTATCATTTGTTTTTGGAGGTCAGGATGCTGAAAAAACTACTCTGGTTATCAATTCTGGTTTTACTTACTGCCTGTGCGGCTTATGTATCTACTGGTGGACTGTTGACTACCAGTACACCCACGGTGACGCCCACTTTTATATTGCCAACTACCCCAGCTCCAACCATAGATTCCACTGAAATCATCACCGACACAGATCCAACTTCGGATTCGACGTTGGAACCGACTGATGTAGCGACTCTTGAACAGACTGAGTCAGTTACGGATGTGGCTACCGCTACTGAGGTTTTTTCACCAACAGCAATATATACCTCAACAACCATTCCATCTGCTACTCCAACTGCAACAGTAATTCCCTCGGCCACTCCCACCGCGACGACTATTCCGTCTGCTACACCGACTGCGACCAGTATCCCCATGCCGTATGCAGTCCAGCCGGCTACGCCAGTATTCATGACCAATTTCGCTCATGCGGATGCCGGCTGCAATTGGCAGGGCGTGGCGGGCCAGGTTTTTGATAGTTCTGGAAATTCAGTCAAGAACTATGTGGTCAAGGTGACCGGCGTTTACAATAATGCCAGCATCAGTTTATTGGGTATCACCGGGATGGTTTCTGGGAACCCCTATGGCCTTGGCAGTTACGAGATTATTCTGGGGACTACCCCCGTGGATTCGATAGATCTGCTTACCATACAAGTTTTCGATTCGACCGGAAAAGGCATCACCGACCCATTAAAATTCAGTACCTCTTCTGATTGCAGCAAGAATTTGGTGATCATCAACTTCAAACAAAAGTAACCCTCAAATAATGTGTCCCAGGTCCGTTTGGAAAAACGGGCCTGGTTTTTTTAACAGGTATAATTAATTATCTTTGTCTTGGAAAAACAAATATGAATGAAGATTTTACGCCATCAAAAACATTTTCACGGTTGCTCCATTTCTGGTGGGCATTAGTCTTTTTAATGATTTTAGGTGGTGTCGCCGGTATGTTATTCTCCAGGTTTCATCACCCGGTATACGAATCACAAGCGACGATCACCTCTGTCCTGGATTATTCTGTACTTGGCAAGCTCGACGACACCGAAGAAGACCAGGTGTTCGTGGGTATCGGTGAGATCATTGACTCCAGTTCTGTAAAGAATGCTCTTCTGGACAAGGCCAGGTCTGAAAAAATCACACTTTCACAAGACGAGATCCTGAATAGCCTTTCGTTGGACCGCCAGGATAATCGTTGGGTGTTGCGCGTGCGTTTAAATGACCCCAGGTTAGCTCAGCAAATTAATACTTTTTGGTCAGATGCAGCCATGCAGGCGTTGGAATCAATGAAGGCCGATGCGGTAACCGGATTTATGGCACAACAATATATCGACTCGCTGGTTACCTGTCTGCAGCAATCGGTCGTTACTGAATTTAGTTCATCTGCCTGCAATTCTCAAAACGTTGCTTCTATTCAAAGTGAGATCAAAAAGGCGATTGATGATCCAGAGATGAAATTATCTTCTGGTTCACTTTTATTCTTACATACCAGCTTCGAATTGACAGGTGAACCCAGCCTACCATCTTCTCCAGCTTTATTTGGGCAAAACATATCGGCATTCGCTGGAATGTTGATCGCTCTCATTGTTGGTCTGGTACTCTTCTCGATTGATTTCCCGACCCGGAAGAAACCAGAAGGTGTCCGTTAATGGGGAAATTTTACGAGAAGATCATCTGGGGGTTATGGATTGGCCTGGTGTTGGTTCTACCCATCACCAGTATGCCTTTGGTAGCCAAATTAATTCATTCTTCATCCGTGGCGCCAGCGGCATTGATTTTCCTGGGGTTATTATGCGTGCTCTGGCTACCTGTCTACCTCTGGAAAAGGGGAACTTTCCCCGTCCAAACGAAGGTGGCTCTGGCATTTTTGGCAATGGGATTATTTTCAACCGGTGCTAGTTTTTTCCTAAATATACCTGCTTATAAAGATCAAAGCCTTGTCTCAAACGTAATTTCTGGAGTGGTAACACTATGCCTGGGAATTTTGTTTTATTTATTAACTACAGTTCTCCCACATGACAATGAAAAAATAAAGCGAACACTGCGTGCTTTAAACTGGGGTGGGGGAATCATGCTTTTCTGGGATATTCTGGTCGTGGTAATCACTGCCTTTTCACCGACAGATACGCCGAACTATCTCAGGGTCATCCAACATATTTTTTCTACAACTACTTTTTTTGGTACTCGTTCAGTCGGTTTTGCTGCAGAGCCTTCCTGGTTGGCGCATATCTTGAATATGGTATACCTGCCTTACTGGTTTTCTGCCACAATCAGTGGATTTACTGCGCATCCGAGAAAACTCGGGAAGATCTCGGTGGAAAACATTTTTCTCGTCATTGGATTTGGAGTGTTGTTTTCCACTCTTTCTCGAGAAGGGCTGGCTGCCTTTATCCTCGTGTTAGGTTTTTTCTTTATTCGCCTCAATATTTTGGGATTAAAAAAACTTAGAAATCGATGGAGCTCAAAGGCCAGTAAAGGGATAATCACCTTTGTTTTGGCGATCGGAGTCATCGCAGTTTATCTGGGTGCGGCAGTGGGTTGTGTTTTTGTGTTGAGTAAAATTGACCCACGCATGAAAGAAGTTTTTTCTTTCGATATTTTGAAACAGGGTGGAATCACCAAATATGCAGATACATTACAGTTTGGAGAACGGGTCACTTACTGGCAGGCGGGATGGAATATTTTTAATGCACATTCAGTGTTGGGCGTTGGATTGGGGAACGCGGGTTATTATTTTCAACAAATGTTACCGGATAAAGCCTGGAGTTTGGCCGAGGTACGCCGGTTAGTTTACCATTCGACTGGTTTGCTGAATATTAAAAATATGTGGGTACGTGTCCTGGCAGAAACCGGGATCGTTGGATTTTCGGTCTTCCTGATCTTGCTGGTGATTTCTGGATACACGGCTGTTCAATTGACTCGTTCGAGTTTACCAATGAAAAGAACGGTGGGATGGATGGGGATCAGCATGCTGATCTCATTTCTGATCGAGGGATTCAGCGTGGATAGTTTTGCTTTACCCTACCTTTGGTTCACATTGGGGATGGTGGCGGCCACCTGGCGGTGGACAAAAGCTGATCCTGAAGGGGAATAGATGGATCGTTCTGAAAAAATAATACTGATTGTTTTTTTGGTTTTGTTGGTGGTTGGTTTGTGCATTGCCATTACCTGTGGTGCGTCACTGGTATTTTTGGGCATCATTCCTGGTAATCAGAATGAAAAAGCATATGGAACCGTAACCCCAGAAAGTATTTCACAGACAGAAATCATCCCGACTCCGGATGCAACTGAAGAATCCCACACATTTCGTGATTCTCCGGAGGCAACGTTGGATTCATTACGACAAACGATCATTCCTGACGCAAATTGGGTTCAACTCGCTGAACAGTTTAATGGATTAACTGGTATTCCAACTCACCTCACTACTCCACCCGTTGACTATAAAATAGGTGATTCTCTGGAATTTTGGGTGATGAATGAAGATGATAATGTCAGCAAGAAGATCGTTGCGATCTTAGAGTACCGGACTTCCGATATTTATTTCTGGGTAGAAAACGGGGTGGATTTTAATCAGACTGCCCTGAAAAAAGCTGCTGATACTTTTGCCGAAAAGATTTATCCTACCGACCAGGAGTTTTTTGGAAAAGAGTGGATTCCGGGAGTCGATAACGACCCGCATTTATACATCTTGTATGCAAGAGGGCTCGGCTTCAATATTGCAGGTTACACCTCTGAAAGTGATTCGTTTCTACAAGAAGCTCAAAAGTATTCCAACGAACATGAAATGTTCTACATCAATGCTGATAGTCAATCGCTTTCCGATCCATACACTTTGGGAGTCATGGCTCATGAGTTTCAACATGTAATTCATGGGTATCATGATCCTAATGAAGAATTATGGTTGAATGAAGGTTTTTCGGAACTGGCAACCTATATCAATGGCTATGATCCAGGTGGTTTTGACCAGGAATTTGCCAGGGATCCGGATATTAATTTGACAGAATGGCCTAAGGATCCAGATGCCACAGATATTCATTACGGAGCAAGCTTCTTATTCACAATGTATTTATTGGATAGATTTGGCACCGATACTACGAAGGCGATAGTTGCAGATCCGATGAATGGGCTAGCCAGTATCGATGATGTTTTTGCAAAAGAGAATTTGGTGGATAAAACAACAAATCAGGTAATTACTTCGGATGAACTCTTCCAGGATTGGACTTTGGCCAATTATCTGAATAATACAAAGATCGGTGATGGCCGTTATGGGTATCGCGATTTCAAAGCCATGCCAAATTTTTCAGAATCTCAATCAAATGAGAATTGTAGTTCACGCTTACAACAAGGCAGCGTTTACCAATTTGGGACTGACTATATTCATATTTCCTGTGATACTAAGTACACTCTAACATTCACAGGTAATTCAACCGTGAATATACTTTCGGAATACCCAACTGAAGGCAGCCATTATATGTGGTCAAATATGGTAGATTCCTCTGCAACCAGAATGACCAGAGAATTCGATTTTTCAAACTTGAGTGGGGCTATCGATCTTACGTACGATATGTACTACGACATTGAAAAAGATTACGATTATGCCTATTTACTGGCTTCTACCGATGGAGAAACCTGGAAGATTCTGCCAACGCCTTCCTGTACATATGAGAACCCAACCGGAAATAATTTTGGTTGCGGATATAATGGTTCCTCCGACGGTTGGATCCATGAAGATGTTAATTTGTCTCGATTTGCCGGTAAAAAAGTTTATTTACGTTTTGAATATATTACCGATGAGGGAATAACCGGAGAAGGCTTAGCCATTGATGATTTAGCCATTCCCCAACTGGGTTACCAGACAGGGTTTGAAACAGACAATGGGGGTTGGCAACTCGAGGGATTCACCCGCATCGAGAACCAGATTCCGCAAAATTATCTAGTTTCTGTGATCCATGGAAGCGGAGATCAAGAAGCAATCGATAAATACCAATTAACTGACGGCAAATCACTCAAAATTGAAATCGATCCATCTGTTGATGGTTCGGATGTCACTATTGTGATCAGTGGCGCAACCAAATATACCCGCCAGAAAGCAAAGTATCAGTTTGAAATTACCACATAATAGGAAGATACAGCCTGTTGTGGGAAATGTACGCTTTAATTAGATCTTTTTTTGTCGTGCCAGGAGCTCATTTTGTAATTCCTGGCGTTTCATTTCAGCAGCATTCTTCACATCGTCACGTATATTCGTGCAATAATCGTTTACCCTATCTCGTAATTGCTGGCCGGATATAGGTGCGAAGAGGAATGCCAGGACGCTGCCTATTACTCCCCCAATCGCTGCTCCCAGAATAAACTTTACCAATCCACGCATATTCTCTTCTCCAAAATAATATCTACCCTTATTATACGTGATTCTGTCATATTAGAATCCTTAAAAAATTGTCCGGGTGATATCATGCATCCAGTTGTAGTTTTGCGAACATCATTGGTGCTAGGGCGGCGACCCAGAGTCCGAGCAAAGCATAACGAACATAACGCAGGGTGAGACCCAGCCATTCAGGTGAGGTGGGAAAAACAAGTTTAAGGCCGAGATAAATCACCGCTACCCCAACGAGCCCGATCAGGTAACGGCCAATCCGTTTGCCAGTTGTCCCAGAGATTTTAATAGACCCCAGTTTGTGCAATAGCCAGGCATATCCGGCTGTAAACCCAAACCACACTCCAGCGACAGTAAAATTTCCTTCCACATTAAAAGGATCGGGAGCCTGTGCACCAGCTGCAATTGCCTGGTTCACCCAGGCGGCTGGCAGTTGCCAATTTGCCAACAGTGCATTCACCAAATAACCTAAAGCAATGATGATCAATGAAACCAGAAATGAAACGGCAATTTTAAATACGAGTGTTTTTGGTCCAATCCATCGGGTAATTGGTTTTTCGATCAAAAAATATAGTCCTACCAGCACAATGCCAATGATCCAGCCACCAATGACATCCCGGGTAAAGTGGACTCCCAAAAAAATGCGCGACAGACCGATCAAGAAAACAACCACGATGCAAAGTATGGTTGCCCATCTTTTCTTCAGGCTCGCTGCTAAAACGCCGAAGATAGCTGCTGCATTTTGAGAATGTCCGGAGGGTAAGCCAAAAGAAGTTTCGCTGGTATAGGCTTTTACCCTTGAATCCACCCAGAAGGGACGTGGGCTATGGAAAAGGACCTTTAGATACCCATTGATGCTCATAGTCATGACAAGCATGGCGCCCATACGAAATCCCAGAGTGGCATCGACGCACCAGTACAAGGCCGGCATCACCACCAAATAGAATTCCTCATTACCCATGAATGTGATCGCTTTGAATGGAATCACCAGCCATGTACCGAGGTGTTGGATAAAGAGGGTGATTTGAACTTCGAATTGCATAAGAAGGTCCATTAATTCCATCTCCGCTAGATCGAAATAGAAGATTTCACAAAAGAAAATATACTTAAATTTTACACTGATAAGAAGAAAAACTAACAATCGAGCAGGTAATAATTTTAGGAGATGATGCTTTTCAAACAATTTTTAACATGGATTGCAACACATCGCGACGAGCCAACCCTAAACCGGGCAAACTATTTGAACAGAAAAAAGGTCCTGTTCCTTCTACAGCCAGAGAAGCGGATGCATTCCCGGCAATCAAAGCCTGGGTAGGATCATAAGAATTCTTATATTCACTGAAGAACGCACCCGCAAATACATCGTTCATTCCGGTTGGGTCTACCCAATGAGCTGGATACATCGGCAGAACTATTTTTTGCTTCCTGTGAGCATCGAACAACCAATATCCTTTTTCACCACGTTGGATCACAATTAGTGGGCAACCCATTGCAGCCAACGCTTCAGCCATTTCCCATAAATCTTTGCTCCTTCCGGAAAACAGGGAGCGAATTTGAGTCTCAGTGGGGAAAAAAGCAGAAATATCCTTGATCACTGAGGAAAGTTGGGCCATGAAGGGTGGATTCATGTAGTCATCTGATGGAGAAACAGTGATGGTATTAATTACCCCCTGCTGGAGCAACGCGGATAATTTTATATGGGTCATCAAATTGATCGGGCAAAGATGTGCTCCATTGATATCCAAATACTCATGTGGAAATGCCGGATTAAGCCGTGGAGCGATGTTTTTCCACATTTTTTCAGTTGTATTGGCAGACTGAGGAAAATAATCCAACAGTTCCTTTGGAAAAGTCAAACCAAATTTTGCATAACCGGCAACCGGATTGTCAGTGACACATTTTTCTAAATTAACCCAATAATAAAACCTGCGACTATCATAAGATTGACTTAATTGCAGAATTCCACTTGTATCCAACCCGTGCTTTTCAATTGAAGAAATCCATTCCTGGGGATAATTATTCCCTGTGCGACTGATCAAGCCGATGTCTTCATTCCACATTCTGGCACCAGCGGCTGCATAGAGTAATGAACCGCCCGATATGTCGTTTGCAGGTTTTCCTGAAAGGTCGATAATAAAATCTTGATTTAATTCCCCGGCAATTAAAAGTTTAATAAAAGGACTTTTAGTCATTGAAATCGTTAATGGTCATTTAAAAAATCCCTCCCCACGGAGGGATTTTTATAGATCATTTTTTTCCTAGGTCAGCAATTTGCTTGAGCATGGAGGCCAGACTGATACCAATTTTCAACCCATCTTTTGAATTAATTAATGATTTTTGATCGGGTTTACCTTGCTGGTTCTTGATCAGCAGATAAGTTGCTGCCAGGCCGGCTATGGCCCCCACAATTCCACCAATGATGTAAATGAATGTTTTATGATCCGGTTCCTGAGCCATAGATACCTCCTTGCTGGTTTTAACTTTTAACTACTTTGGAGTGGTTGAAAATATTTTTCACTGCAGAAAATAGCGTTTCGAGGCGTTCGAAAAAAGAAACGATAGATAACAAGAATGTTTGGATTTTTGCTGAAAACAACTCAAATTTTTGGCGAAAATTGCCAAGGTAATCTGGCAAAATTCTATTGCCTTTGATCAAAAAGTAATCCAGGATCAAAACAAATAAGATGGAAGCGAGACTGATAAAAAGTACGGGGAAGATCATGACGATCAGTGAAATGGCCGACCACCGAGCAATACTGGAATTGCCATGTACCGCTCCAAGAATGACCAAAACGATCAAGGTTCCGCATGCGATCAGGCCTATCAGTAAAGGCAACCAAATTTCAAGCCAAGTTTGACGCCGGTGTTTTTCTTCGGGCGAGAATTGTTTCTTTTCATTTATCATACTTTCATTTTAACATACTTGATCCGAATCCGCTTTGGGTGATCCTCTAGGTTGAGCCAGTTTTTTACGGTAGACATCGATATCCAGAGAAAGGCGAGCAACGCCACTCTTAATTGCAGCAGCCGCAACGGCAGAGGATTCCCATTCATTTACACGTGAATCAAGCGGTTTGGGTACGATGTATTCTTTACCGTATTCGAGAGAGCGGATATTGTAGGCTTTGAGGACAGACTTTGGAACAGGTTCATGCGCCAGGGCACTTAATGCGTTCGACGCAGCAATTTCCATTTCATCGTTGATCTTGCGGGCGCGTACGTCCAATGCACCCCTGAATATAAAAGGGAAGCCAAGCACATTATTGATCTGGTTCGGGAAATCAGACCTGCCCGATGCGACGATTGCATCCGGTCGCGTTTTCTTGGCAAGTTCAAAATCAATCTCAGGATCGGGATTTGCCATCGCAAAGATGATCGGATCCTTCGCCATACATAGCAGCATCTCGGGACTAATCACATTCGCTACCGAGACCCCGATGAACACATCCGCTCCTTTGATCACATTTGCTAAAATATCCGGTCGGTTCCCATTGGCAAAAATATTTTTTTCGGGGAACATCAATTCTTGACGGCCCTGGTAAACAAGCCCTTTGACATCGCACATCCAGATATTTTCCCTTGGCACGCCAAGTTTGACCAACTGGCGAGCGCATGAGATTCCGGCAGCTCCTGCACCTGAGAAGACGACCTTAATCTGGTCGAATCGTTTGTTCACCAGTTCGAGTGCATTCATTAAGGCTGCTCCCAGAATGATGGCAGTCCCGTGTTGGTCGTCATGAAAGACCGGAATGTCCATTAACTCTCGCAGGCGTGTTTCAATCGCAAAACATTCTGGCGATTTGATATCCTCCAGGTTAATCCCTCCAAACGTCGGTTCGAGGGCCTTGACGATCTTGATAAATAACTCGGGATCATGAGAATCGACCTCGATATCATAAACGTCGATACCGGCAAATTTCTTGAATAAAACGGCTTTTCCTTCCATGACGGGTTTGGATGCCAGCGCTCCCCGGTCACCCAATCCTAGTATTGCAGTGCCATTGGAGATGACTGCCACCAGATTGCCTTTATTTGTGTATTCGAAAGCGGCATTGGGATCTTTCTCGATTTCCAAAACCGGTGCAGCCACGCCGGGAGTATAAGCAAGAGAGAGGTCTCTTTGAGTATCCAGTGGTTTGGTGGGAACGATTTCAAGTTTTCCGGGACGGCCATTCAAATGGTGATAATCCAGAGCGTCTTGAACAGAGATCGAAGGCATATTTTCCTTTCATTAATGTGAATCAATTGTAATCTTTCTCTAATCTAAAAAGGAGCTGAAAATTACAAATGTTAAGAATTAATTGTTGAAATGTTAAATATCATGTATAATTCGTGAGTAGAAAATTTTTCTGTCTGGTGCAATAAATCAGACGGGGCTGACCGATTCAATAAAATCAGTGAAATTGTTTTATCACTCCAATTGGAGTTTGGATGTTACTTTTTTTGAAAGTGGATCACTCACTGCAGACAAATGGAATCATGGTTCAGGATTCCGGAGTTCGCTCATGCAATCGATGGCAATTAACCTCTCACTCAGAGAGATTGTTAATATTAGAATGTATGTGTACTCCACGTCACTTCTCAATGGATTCACGCGAGTAATCATTCGAACGACCGGGTAAACTTTTACCCACTAATTGAATCTCTGATTTTATTATCGAATTGGGCAGCCAAAACAGGTGATTGTTTTTGGCTGTTTTGTTTTTATGGTAGATAAAGAGATTACTGGAATACAGGTACAGAAGCGAAACCCTGAAAGAGTGAACATTTATCTGGATGGGGAATATGCTTTTGGTCTCTCCAGAATCGTCGCTGCTTGGCTTCGTACCGGACAACGGTTGAGCGTTGAAAAAATTAATGCTTTATGCGATGAAGATGGTAATGAAGTTGCTTTTCAAAAAGCATTAAGTTTGATCAGTCACCGGCAGCGAACCAGTAATGAAATTCGCCAAAAACTGATCGAAAAGGGTTTTTCGACTTCACAGATCGATGAAGTTGTTTGTAAACTGGAAAGTGCCGGTCTGGTAGAAGATGAAAAATATGCACAAATGTGGGTTGAAAATCGCAATTCCTTACATCCCCGCAGCCAGCGAATGATGAGGCTGGAATTACTTCATAAGGGAATTGCGGAAGAAGAGATCGACAAAGCTCTGGTCAGATCGACAGAGGACGCTGAACTGGCAACCCAGGCAGCAATACAGCAATTACGGAAATACTCCAGTCTTGATTGGAACGATTTCCGCAAGAAGCTGAGCGCTTACTTAATGAGGCGTGGTTTCTCTTATGGAACAATTGCTCCTGTCGTCCGTTCGGCCTGGGAATCTGTGAAGGCTGACCAGAGACAAAAATAAAAAATGAGGAAGTTGAAAAATGGAAGACATAATTTTTGTGATCGTGGGAGCACTGGTCTTAGCTGGCGTCTTGACCTTCATTCTCGTCAAGGTTTTCAACAATAAATATAAAGATGAGCAAAAAACCAAAGCAGACAATATCATCAAAATCGCCACCGAAAAGGCGAAGACCGTCGAGCTTGAAGCCAGGGACAAATCTCTCAAAATAATGCAGGACTCCGAAGCAGAAACACAGCGGAGGCGTGCTGATATATTACGAGAAGATGATCGGTTGCAAAAACGTCGGGCAGAGTTGGATCACCGGATTGAACGTCTGGAATTACGCGAGCAAAACCTGAATAAACGCCAAGGCGCGATGGATAAACGCGCCAATGACATTGAAAAGATGTACTCGGACCAATTGGAAGAATTGCAGCGCATCAGTCAAATGTCGATGGAAGAAGCCAAGCAAGTATTACTGGGTGAAGCTGAAAAGGAAGCCAGAAATGATATGGCTCGTATCATCCGGCAGATCGAAAGCGAAGCCAGGTCTGAGGGGGAGAAACGCGCTCGTGAAATAATCACCGATGCCATTCAACGAGTAGCCTCCGAACATGTGGCAAGTGTTTCCACTTCGATCGTGACATTACCGAATGAAGAGATGAAGGGCCGTATCGTTGGCAGAAATGGCCGTAATATCCGTGCATTTGAACAGGCCGCTGGTGTGGATGTGATCGTAGATGATACTCCCGAATCGGTCACCATTTCCTGCTTTGACCCGGTACGCCGAGAAATTGCCCGCCGTTCCCTGGATCGTCTGATCGTGGATGGTCGAATTCATCCGGCTCATATTGAGAAGATCCTGGCCGAAGAAACAGTGGCCGTGGATCATGCCATCGTCGAAGCGGGTGAAGAGGCAGCGTTCGATACTGGCGTGGCTGGTTTACACCCCGAAGTGCTCAAGATGCTCGGTCGGTTGAAATTCCGCACTTCTTACGGGCAAAACCAATTGTCGCATGCCGTCGAGGTTGCCAAACTATCGGCTGTACTGGCTGCTGAATTGGGAGCAGATGTAGAAATCGCCCGTGCCGGAGGCCTGTTACACGACCTGGGTAAGGCGATGGACCATAATATCGAGGGAACCCATGCTCAGTTGGGTGCGGAGTTTGCCAAACGGTATGGGGTCAATTCTAAAGTTGTCAATGCTATGGCTTCTCATCACCATGAAGTGGATCAAGAAACGATCGAAGCAGTGATCGTCGAAGCAGCAGATGCCATCTCCGGCGCTCGACCGGGTGCCCGGCGTGAGGACCTGGAGCAGTATATCAAACGCTTGCGGGCTCTCGAAGAGATTGCCAATTCCTTCAAAGGCGTCGGACAAAGCTACGCCATCCAGGCGGGACGTGAGGTACGTATCATAGTCAAACCTGAAGAAGTGGATGATCTGGCGGCAACCCGTCTGGCCAGAGATATTGCCAAGAAGGTGGAAGAGACCATGCAATATCCAGGTCAAATTAAAGTCACAGTCATACGCGAAACACGAGCAATCGATTTCGCTAAATAACCTCAACAATAAAAAAGAAGCTGCAGCTCAGAAATGAGCAGCTTCTTTTTGGTTAATATAGAGCCGGGATTTCGATTTGTCGATGTTATGAAAAACCGGCAATAGCATGCGGTTGATAACTTTCTTCAAGATGAAGAATATCATCAGCTGTGAGCATGACGGAAAGGGAAGCCACCGCATCATCCAGGTGGTTGAGTTTGGTCGCGCCAATGATCGGAGCGGTGATACTTTCTTTCGAAAGCATCCAGGCCAGGGCAATTTGCGAATTGGGCAATTTTTGTCTTTCAGCAATCTCATTCACCCGAGTCGCAATTGTCAGATCGTCTGCTTGCGCGTAAAGATTTTTACCGAACGTATCGGTTTTGGATCGGTCGGTCGTATTCTCCCCGGCAGCAGGATTACGGGCGAGCAACCCGCGGGCCAATGGGGACCAAGGGATGACGGCAATCTTTTGATCCAGACATAACGGAAGCATCTCCCGTTCTTCTTCGCGGTAGATGAGGTTGTAATGTGGTTGCATAGAAACGAACCTTGCCCAACCGTGAAGGTCGGATGTATACAAGGCCTTGGCGAATTGCCAGGCATGCATGGAAGAGGCACCGATATAACGCGCTTTTCCCATGCGGACGACATCGTTCAAAGCTTCCAGCGTTTCTTCGATCGGCGTCTGGTAGTCCCAGCGGTGAATTTGGTATAGGTCAACATAATCTGTACCTAGCCGTTTGAGGCTGGCGTCGATGGAGCTCAGTATATGTTTGCGAGAGAGACCACTGTCATTTGGGCCGGTCCCCATCACCCCATGTACTTTTGTGGCGATGACCACTTCATCTCGAACAGCGAAATCGTGTAAAGCTCGCCCTAATATTTCCTCACTCATTCCGGAAGAATATACATCGGCAGTATCGAAAAAGTTAATTCCCAATTCAAGCGCTTTCTTGATGAAAGGCCGGCTTTGTTCTTCTGTGAGCGCCCACGCCCAACGTTCTGAGGGTTTCCCGTAACTCATACAACCCAGACAAATTCTTGATACTTTGAGGCCCGTGCCTCCAAAACGTAGATATTGCATTTCTTTTCTCCCTTCTACTTACATCGTTCCGAACTACTGATAATTTCTAAAACTACAAATTGCTTAAATTGTAATCCATTCGTCAAGAGTTGGATGTCCAGCGCAAAACCGATTTAATGGGGCTCTATTGAAAAAATGGATTATTGGCTTTTTCTTCAGCAACAGTGGTTGCAGGTCCATGACCGGGGAAAAGCCTGGTTTCATCCGGTAACGTAAATATTTGAGTCTGGATGCTGTGGATCAAGAGGTCATAATTACCACCGGGCAAATCTGTACGGCCGATTCCGTGATAAAAAATGGCATCACCACAAAATACACCTTTCAATTCACTGGAATAAAAGAGCACTGAGCCATTCGTATGCCCAGGAACCAGGCGAATGGAAAACTGATGGTCGCCGAAAACGATGACCTCTTCAGGCGAAAGCATCTGGTTCGGTTCTGGTATGTCCAGGTTTTTTCCAAAGAAATGGCGAGCGCTGCCTCCTTCACGCCAGAGGTCAAGATCGGCAGGATAAAGAAATACATCTTTGAGGGTCGAAAATGTCTTCTGGAGAAAGGGCAAGCCGTAATAATGATCAAAATGAGCATGAGTGACCAGGACTTTTTCGAGGCTCAAGGACTGTTGCTGAATGAACTCAACCAACGGCTCCGGTTCGAGAGCCGGATCGATCACCAAAGCGGTTTTCGTTTGGTCGTCGTAAATTAAGTAGCTATTATTTTGAATTGGTCCCAGGATAAATGTCTTTGTTTGCAGGGTCATTGTATCTCCTGTTGATGACGAGGAAAGTATATTCTCATCAAAATTAAATTTATGCAAATCATAGCGATTACTCCAATCAAGGCGACGCGGTATACCAGATAGGGATCCTGATTATACAGTAAGCCGGCAAGCACTGGAGCAAATATGACCGCTACCGCTGCTGCCGTTTCGAGAGAGCCAAAAAGAAGGCCAATTTGAGTATTGTTTGCCATTGGACGGGCATAAGCCAAGGTCATCGATCGGTATAGACGGTAGCCACCGAAAAAGAAATATCCCAGCCCGAACCACAAGGGTGAATTCCCCAATAAGAAGAAGGTAGCAAAAAGTGCAACCCAGAGCTGCCCGACCAACATTCCCCAGAATGGAGCGATATTTCCCAATATCAGGGTGGCAAAGGCATTGCCAAGACTGCCGACTGCTCCCAATAAGCCGATTGTGGAGTCGGATAAGTGTTGCTGGTTTTGCAAAAAGTTGGAAGTTAGCGGTTGTGGTAAATATAGTGCGACGAGGGTCACAAAGCTCATCCCTAGAAAAAGAAGAAAACGCGGGTTACGTAGGATGCCGTTTCTGGAGGGATTCTTTAGATGTAGGTCTTCCGGATGGATTTCCTTGATGGTCTGAGTAAAGAGGATAATTACTGTCGAAACCACGAAAATGCAAGCCGCTACGACATAAACTATATGCAGCCCTAAACGCTCGGCAATTTGTCCACCCAGTAACGGCCCCATGACAGCTCCCAGGTTATACATCCCTGATACTAAGGTGAGTGCCCGGCCGACGCTCATCTTTCCCCGGGCATTGGTGATGTAGGTGTTGATGGGAATGACCCCAAAGCCGGTCAGGCCATAGATCAGATAACCGGCGACAAAAACCGTTAAGGTCGGGGCGAAGACCATAATCCAGGCTGCTACCGCTCCCAGGATCCAGGAAACCCACATAAGTATCTTGGGGCCAAAGCGGTCGGTCAGTAGTCCGGTGGGAATTTGGGAGAGTGCCAGGACGACGCCAACTGCGCCTAAAATTCCTCCGATTTCAATGGAATTGGCTCCCCATTGTTGAAGATAGAGCGGTTGAAAATAGATAAAGAAACCTTCGCCCAGTCCCCAGGTGAAGAGGGAAAGAGCCACTAAAAAAAGGTTTCGATTCATTAACTGCTCGTTACTTTTTTAATGAATTCTTTGGCAGCCGCAAATACTCCTTCACGTTCAGGCTCACGAATGATGACATGGCCGCTTTTTTCCACCCAGAGGCGAGTTTTATCAGGGGAAGACACATGCTCAAATAAATAATCCATGCTTTCAGCAGGAATAGTATGGTCACCGTGCGATTGTGCGAAAAGAACTGGCACCTGTATCGCCGGAAGTTCGGCCCGCATGGTCTTGACCAGGACATGCAATTCCAGAATGGAACGGGTCGGAAAATAGGGGTAATCGATATGGTTCTTGGCTGCATCCGGATTATGCCAGTCAGGTTTTCCTTTTGGCTGCCGTGGCATCAACCAGTAGAACCAGGGCAAGAATTTGACGCGCAAATCCTGAGGCAAATTAGAGGGGGTAGAAAAAGAAACAACTCCATCCACCTGATAACGGGCTGCAGCGATCATCGCCAGAATTCCCCCCATTGATAAACCAAGAACAACCTGGTGATCGGTAATCCCTTTAAGAATATCCAGGGCATCTTCGACATCTGCGATCCAGTCCCAGTATCGGGCGCGCAGTAAATCCTCCGGAGAAGTAGCATGCCCGAAAAGTCGTGGCGCCAGAATCGTGTATCCGTCTTCTGCGAGAGACCTGGCCAACAGGCGCATCTCGAACGGGGTACCGGTATACCCATGAATAAGCAGACAACCGACCGGACCTCCTTTGATCATAAAAGGTTCGGCAGCATGGATGATTTCTGGTTTTTTATCCATGGAATTATGCTCCTTGGAAAATATTTGAATTACAATACCCTGAAATCTCTGCTATAGGAACTGAGGGTTTCACTGCCTGTGGTTGTGACGACGATGTCATCTTCGATGCGAACCCCGCCCTTACCAGGTAAATAAATACCAGGCTCGACTGTATATACCATTCCTGGGATGAGGATTTGCTCATTACCAGCAAACATATATGGCTCTTCGTGGGCATCCATACCGAGACCGTGACCGGTGCGGTGGGTGAAATATTTCCCATAACCGGTTTTTTCGATCACAGACCTGGCTGCTTCGTCCACGCATCCGGCCGCGAGTCTAGGCGCACCCGCCACTCTCCCGGCAACGTTTGCTGCTTTCACTGTTTCATAAATGGAGCGTAATTCAGGGTCAACTTCACCGATGGCAAAAGTTCGGGTGAGGTCAGAAAAATACCCTTCATAAGTTGCCCCCCAATCGATCAGCAATAAGTCGCCAGAGTGAAGTTCTCGGTCACTGGGAACGGAATGTGGATTTGCGCTATTGGGTCCGCTGGCAATAATGGGGGCGAAAGGCAATTCAGACTCGCTGCCTTTGCGTAACAGGTTGATTACCAATTCACCAGCAATTTCTTTCTCAGTACGTCCAACCTTGATCATTGGTAAAGTGGCTTCAAGGCCATCTTGAGCAATTCGAATGGCTTCACGCATGAGCTTGATCTCGGTGGCATCTTTGCAAAGCCGAAGATCAGCAAATAAAGCTTCAGCGCTGACGAACTGTGCAGATGGGGCAGCATTTTGCAAATAATTCAATTCCAAAAAGCGAAACCGGACCGGTTCGATGCCAATTTTGGCATGTTCCAACTCGGATTTTTCGATTGCAGAGATAAAAGTAGCCGGCCATAGCGCCGGATCATCAGCAAAAGTGAAGGAGTGGAGGGGAATTCGAGATTGTTCGACTTTTCCGGCCTCTAATTCGGGCAAAATCAAAATAGGGGCATCCAGTTTGCTCACCAGCAGAATGGTCGGGCGTTCCATGAGGTGAAAGTGTAACCCGGTAAGATAGGTCATTGCGGTGCCGGGATTGATCGCGACGGCATCCAGATGATGTTTTTCGAGTAGATCTAAGAGCAGTTGCAGGCGTTTATCAGTCATTTGTCAATCTCCTGAAGGGATTATAGCCTGAGTTTTTGCGAGAGAAAAGAATATAAAGATGGCAGAAGTGAATTTGACCGGGAAAGAGCAAAAATTCATTATGAGGGTTTCCTGTTGGTCTTTGCACTGTTGAAAATATCAAAATAAGTAAGAAATGGAAAATAAAAAGTCCTATTTGCTTATTATAAAACCAGCCACTCGTCTTTCGTGTAGCTGGTTTTGTAAATAACGAAGAAAATAATCCGGAAGGCTAATGGAGGATTTTACTCAAAAATTCCTTTGTCCTTACTTCCCGCGGGTGGAGATACAGTTCTTCTGGAGTGGAGCTTTCGACGATTTTACCGTCATCCACAAAAATGATGCGGTTGGCGGCTGCCCGGGCAAAACCCATTTCATGAGAAACCACAATCATCGTCATTTCATGGGCCAATTCTTTCATGACATCCAGTACTTCACCGATCATCTCCGGGTCAAGTGCTGAAGTAGGTTCGTCAAACAGCATCAGGCTGGGTTTCATGGCCAAAGCGCGGGCAATGGCGATCCTTTGTTGCTGGCCGCCGGAAAGTTGGCTCGGATAACTATCGGATTTGTCGCTCAATCCCACTCTTTGTAGAAGCCTGTTGGCTTCGGCTTTTGCATTTTCACGTGGCATCTTGAGCACATTTAACGGAGCTTCCATAATGTTTTCCAGGGCAGTCAGGTGCGGGAACAGGTTGAAGCGTTGAAAAACCATACCAATGGCGGCTCGTTGCTGGGAAACGTTTTTTTCAGATTCCTCGTAGAGGCGTCCATTTTGTTCGTAATATCCGATCATTCGGCCGTTGACGTAAATGTGCCCGCTGTTGATCTTTTCGAGATGATTGATCGACCTGAGCAGAGTACTCTTCCCTGACCCCGATGGACCGATGATGACCAGCACTTCGTTTTTGCGGACTTCGAGACAGATGTCGTTCAGGACTTGAAGTGTACCGAAATATTTATTTACGTGATCGAACTTGACGATTACGTTATCTTCGATGACAGGAGTAGGGGGTGCAATCATGGTTGTCATCAATGAGCACCTTTAAATTGGAATACCCGTTGAATAAAACCGGGTGAGCGCACGACACTCTTTCGTTCACCGAGACTGGATTCGATCCAACTTTGAATAAATGACCAGATCGTCGTCAATGCCAGATAATAGAACGAAGCAGCGATGAATAGTTCGAAGGGTTTAAATAAACGTGCATTGACTTGTGTAAAGGCAAAGAATAATTCTGCAGCAGAGATCACAACCATGATGGAAGTGGTCTTCATCATGTTGTTGAATTCATTGCCAAGCGGAGGAATGATGACCTTGGCTGCTTGAGGCAGGATAATTCGGCGCATAGCCATGCCATAGGGCATTCCCAGTGACTTGGCTGCTTCCAATTGTCCAGGGTCGATGGCTTCAATGCCAGCCCGTACGATCTCAGCCATATAAGCCCCCTCATTGATCGCCAAAGCTAAAGTTCCGGCTTGAATTGCTCCGGAAATTACCATCGCCCCCAAATGAATGTCGGGAAAATTATAAATGTGAGTAATGCCAAGACCAAAAAAGAGCAGCATCATTTGCACGAGCAGTGGCGTCCCGCGAAAATACCAGATGTATGCTTCAGCGATCACTCGCACCGGCCCAATTTTTGACATTTTCCCCAGGGCAGCAAACAGGCCTAGAATCACACCCAAAACTTGAGCGATTACACTCACAACTACAGTAACGATCAAGCCGTTGCGGATCAAGGGGTTTTGCAGTGCTGTTACCGGCCAAAGATATTTCCAAAAAACAACCCAATCAAAACGATACATGAATTAATTTCCTAATCTTAGAATGGAGTAAACATGCAAACGCTCCGGAAAGTCACTTCCTCGGCGTTTTTGGGTCAGCCGGATTTTTTTGATACCCGGCTGACCCCTTTCCATTTCTTTTAATTCACTTTAGTTTGGTTTACGGGTTTACCGCACCAGTGGATAGGCTCCATTTTGCTAAAATATTTGCATAGGTTCCATCGGCTACCATACTGTTGAAGGCAGTTTGAATTGCCTGGCCGACCGCGGATAGAGGTGCGTTGGTACAATCAGCTGCACCGCATGGAATGGCAATGCCCTCTGCAATCGGCTCGATCACCTGACCGGCAACCTGGAATTCATCAGGATGCTGGACGACATAATAACCAGCGACGGGTGAATCAGCTGAATAGGCAGCGACTTTTCCGGATTGTAATTGTTGGAGAGCATCCGTATCTTTTTGGGTAATGGTTACGGTCAGGGGTTGTTTCCCTGCTGCTGTGCACTGCTGAGTTAACCCCTTGCCCTCATAAGCATCTGTACCCTGTAAATATGAGGCTTCAGTCGTTCCGCTTTCGACAGCAACGGATTTTCCGCAAAGATCCAAGGGAGCAGAGATATTGTCTGGGTTCCCTTTAGCCACGACAAAAGATTGACCAGCCTGGAAATATGGGATCATACTTACCTGCACATGGCGATCAGCAGTGATGTTCATGGCAGAAATGATGAAATCGCATTTTCCGCTGGTTACAGCAGCGATGATGGTATCAAAAACACTGTTCACAACCTGGAATTTGAGTCCAAGACGGTTGGCAATTTCCTGGCCGATGTCGATATCCAACCCCTGGGGATCACCATTCTCATCAAAGAATTCTTGTGGTGGATAGGGAACATCAGAACACATCAAGAGATGTCCATTCTGAACCAGGGTCCCTGCAGGGATTTGGGCGACGGGAGTAGGTGCTTCTGTTGCAGTTGCTACTTCGGTGGCAGTGGCCACTGCTGTGGTAGGTGCTGCGGTTGCAGCCGCGGTCGCGGTCGCTGTCGGTGCAGCTCCGCATGCTGCCAGAATAAAGGCTCCTACCAAAATAATAAAAACAACGATGTAATTAATCCTTTTCATTTTCTTTCTTCCTTCTTTTTCGAATAGATTTTTGTTTTTCAATGATTATTTAAAAACAATTGGTGCTAGTTCACTCTCATTCTTCCTCCAATGGTTCAAAAATCAAAACCATAAAATAAAAAAGCCCTCCGCTTGAAGGGAGGGCCTGGTTTTTGTAAATTTCTTTCACTAAAAAATTAATGAATACCTAAGCAGCGCCGCATCACCTTCAAGAGGGATGTAGTATGATCGAAAGTGCTTAGGTCCGAACAACGATAACATGTTGTTCTTTATAGCACGCTGAAAAATGAAAGTCAATAGATTTTTCAAAATGGAATAAATTTTAAGTTGCGTAATGCATTCTTATGATTAATTTCTGAATGGGCAAAGCTTAAATTCTTTCTGGTTTTCGGTTCTATTTATCTTGACAGTCCACCCTGGGTCAAGTAAAATCTTACTGCTTTTATGAACGGGCCTGTAGCGCAGTTGGGAGCGCGCTTCAATCGCACTGAAGAGGCCGGGGGTTCGAATCCCCCCAGGTCCACTGGCAAGGCAGGCTCGAAAAAAAGTAACACCTGGGCCCATAGCGCAGTTGGGAGCGCGTCTCAATGGCATTGAGAAGGTCGGGGGTTCGAATCCCCCTGGGTCCACTAAAGCGAGTGCAGGAGTAGTAGATTATCCAACAGCGAGTCGGAGATTATGGTGCGAGCCCGGCAGCACGGATTGGACCGTGACAAATCGAACTCGCCTGCTTTCCTCGAAAAAGTAAGTATTTCAGAGGATAGCTTTTCTGGTGAATCAAGTAGCCAGAAGCGGTTATGCCCGTTATCGCATCCGGAGCGGTCAGAATTTGTTGTTTTCTGGCAAGCAGGGTGGTACCACGGAGAATTCCTTCGTCCCTGAGTGGACGGAGGTTTTTTTATTAATATCCAAAACTGGAGAAAAAATGGCAAACAAATCCATCCCTATCTATATCCCCGCGAAAATCGAGAGCAAATGGCAAAAAAAATGGGAAGAAGATGGCTTATATCACTCAGACATAGACCTCAAGAAACCCAAGCATTATGCATTGACCATGCTTCCGTATCCATCAGGAGATTTGCATATCGGGCATTGGTACGCCATGGCTCCATCCGACGCGCGTGCGCGTTATAAGCGGATGAACGGGTTCAATGTTATGTTCCCGATTGGGTTTGATGCGTTTGGGTTGCCGGCAGAGAATGCTGCCATAAAACATAACATTCATCCGCGTACCTGGACCTATTCTAATATCGAAAAAATGCGCAAACAATTTAAAACTATGGGTGCCATGTTCGATTGGCGGCGCGAGATAGTATCTGCGGACGAGAAATATTACCGGTGGACACAATGGTTCTTCGAACAACTCTACAAGCATGGCTTGGCTTATCGTAAAATGTCGCCGGTAGATTGGTGCCCGAACTGTAACACGACCCTGGCGCGCGAACAGGTCTGGGGGGATGACCGTCATTGTGAACGTTGCGGTACGCCGGTCATCAAGAAGAACCTGGATCAATGGTTCTTTAGGATCACCAACTATGCGGAAGAGCTCTTGAATTACGACACCATCGATTGGCCTGCGAGGGTGCGCGTGCTGCAAACCAATTGGATTGGCAAATCGGAAGGGGCTCTGGTCAAATTCCGCACAGAGCAGGGCGACGAACTGGAAGTATTTACCACTCGACCGGATACGTTGTGGGGCGTCACTTTCATGGTTTTAGCTCCCGAACACCCTCTAGTACAAAAACTGACCACACCTTCTCAGAAAGCAGATGTAGAAAAATACATTACTGAAACGCAACGTCAATCTGATATTCAGCGCGAAGCCTCGGATAAAGAAAAAACCGGTGTGTTCACAGGAGGATTTGCCACCAATCCTGTCTCCGGTGAAAAGATCCCCGTGTGGATTGCAGATTACGTATTGATGACCTATGGTACGGGTGCGATCATGGCCGTGCCGGCGCATGATGAACGCGATTTTGCTTTTGCACGCAAATTCGGCCTGCTGATCAAGGTGGTCGTGCAACCCGACGGCATGGATAAGATCCAGGTCAACCTGATGGATGCTGCCGTACCCGCGATAGGCACATTGGTCAATTCCGGGCCGCTGACAGGGACTCCGGGCGATCGCTCCATCAAGGCAGCCATCGACTACATCAGCCAAAGTGGTGTGGGCAAAGGCTCGACAAATTATCGCCTGCGCGACTGGCTGATCTCACGACAACGATACTGGGGAGCTCCTATCCCCATCATTTATTGCAAGAAATGTGGAACCGTGCCGGTGCCGGAAGATCAACTGCCGGTCACGCTGCCGGACGATGTGGAATGGAAACCGACGGGTGAATCTCCATTGAAGCTACACCCAACCTGGCGCTTCACCAAATGCCCGATCTGCGGTGAAGATGCTGAACGCGAAACGGACACCATGGATACATTCATGTGTTCTTCCTGGTATCATCTGCGCTACCTGAGTCCGGATTATAGTGATGGTCCTTTCGACCCGAAGGAATATGCTTACTGGATGCCGGTGGATACTTACACAGGGGGTATCGAGCATGCCAATATGCATTTGATGTATACTCGTTTCTTCCACAAAGCGCTAAGGGATATGGGGATCACTCAGGGCCCGGAACCCATGCTGCAGTTGCGCAATCAGGGCATGGTGCTCGGCGAAGATTCCGAGAAAATGTCGAAGAGCCGCGGCAACGTAGTTTCACCGGATGATCTGGTCGAAAATTATGGAGCTGACACGGTTCGTGCTTTCTTGATGTTCTTTGCGCGCTGGGATATGGGTGGCCCGTGGAGCAGCGGTGGTATTGATGGCGTTTTACGCTGGTTACGGCGTGTTTGGACGACGATCCTGGAGCCGGGGGAGAAGATCGATATCCATGAAGAAGCGATCAAAGCCTTGCGGCGCAAGGTTCACCAGACCTTGAAAGCGGTCACTCGCGATTTTGAAACCTTCGAATTCAATACCATCATTTCCGGTCTGATGGAACTGATGAATGAAATGGCCCGCTTGAAGCCGGAAGTCTATGGATCACCTGCCTGGGATGAAGCAGTAGAGATCTACTTGAAGATGCTGGCGCCTGTCTCCCCTCATATCAGCGAGGAGCTATGGGGATTGTTGGGGAAACCCTATTCCATCCACACAAAAAGTTGGCCAAAGGTAGATGAGGCAGCAGCGTTCGAAGAAGAAATCACTCTGGCGGTACAGGTGAACGGTAAGGTGCGTGATCGTATTACCCTACCGGTGAATGTCAGCGACGAGGAAGCCAAAAAATTGGCTTTAGCGAGTGCAGCCGTACAAAAGGCGATGGGAGGAAATACCCCTCGCCAGGTGATTTACGTCAAAGGCAGATTGGTCAATATTGTCGTCTGAGCATATAATCCGAAGTAGAAAACCCGTTTCGGATTTTTTTATGTAGAAATGAAGTGAGAGGAGTCTACTATGCGTCTGGGCGAAATGAATTGGATGGAAATTGAGACCTATCTCAAAAAAGATAACCGCATCATACTGGTTTTGGGATCTACCGAGCAACACGGTTATCTCAACCTGATGACCGATGTAAAGATTCCCCTGGCTTTGGCAGATTCCGTCTCGCAACAAAGCGGGGTGGTTGTCGCTCCCCCAGTGAATTTTGGCAATTCTCCTTATTTTATGGCATACCCAGGAACGATCAGTATTCGCATCGAGACTTTGATCAATCTGGTGGAAGATATCGTCCGTTCGTTATATGTCCAAGGATTCAGGCGCTTATTGATTCTCAATGGGCACGGGGGAAATACGCCGGTACAGAATCGCTTGCATGAAATTGTCGGTGAAATGCCCGAATTAAAAATGGCCTGGTATTCCTGGTGGGTTTCAGCGGGGGTGACTGCAGTGGCTGAGTCACACGGGTTACACTCCCAACATGCCAATTGGATCGAAGCTTTCCCCTTCGTGCGGTCCACTGCGATTCCTCCCTCAGAAAAGGAACCCCTGGGTACGAACCGGATTCTCACCCCGCAGCAAGCCAGGGAGTTTTACGGGGATGGTGTTTTTGGCGGTCCGTATCAGGTAGAAGATTCCATTATGGGTGAGGTTTTCGCAGCGGCACTCAAAGAGATCATCCGTATTCTGGATGTCCTGTAAATTTGCAAGAACATTACATCTGACGCAGAGTAGATCCACACAACTATCAGTAATCACTCTTAAACCTCGAAATTTACAGTTCCATTCCGGTTGATTTGAATGACCGGGATGGAATTTATTGATTTATTACCCGTTTTTACAATTAATTGACGAATCGGATAAAATCGGGCAAAATAAGAAGTATGTTCAATGATCGTCGTTTAATGAATTTACTCCGGGAGACTGGAGTTCTTTTTCCCTTTGTAGTGCTCTTCGGTCTATTAAGTGGTGGGTTGATCGTGTTGCAGGCCCGGCAATTGAGCCAGGTTATTTCAGTAGTGTTTTTGGATGGCAAAACCCTGGCTGAGGTGATGGGACTACTCTGGCTGTTGCTGATCATTATCTTTGCACGGGTATTGTCCACGATCCTGAATGACGTCTTTGCCAATTGGATGGCGGTCAAGATCAAGATTTCGTTGCGCGCGCAGGTGATGCAAAAAATCAACCGCCTTGGGCCGGCCTATACCAACACCCAACAAAGTGGTGAATTGGTCACTACTGCCTTGCAGGGGATCGAAGCGTTGGATGCTTATTTCAGCCAATATTTGCCTCAAGTGCTATTGGCCGTGATTTTACCGTTGATCATTTTGCTGGTGGTTTTCCCTCTGGATTGGGTCAGTGGATTGGTGTTCCTGGTGACAGCTCCCCTGATTCCATTTTTCATGGCTCTGGTGGGAAAAACTTCGGAGAATGAAACCAAAAAACAGTGGAAAGCACTTTCTCGTCTGGGAGCTGATTTTTTGGATACATTGCAGGGATTGACCACACTGAAACTTTTGGGGCAGAGTAAATCCCAGGTGAAGCGGATCACGACCGTGAGTGACCGTTATCGCGTTGTCACCATGAACGTATTGCGCATTACTTTTCTTTCCGCGTTGGTGCTGGAAATGCTGGCGACCATTTCCACGGCCGTGGTGGCAGTGGAAATCGGGTTGCGCTTGCTCTACGGTCACCTTGTTTTTGACCAGGCCTTTTTTGTCCTTTTGCTGGCACCTGAGTTTTACCAACCGATGCGAAATCTGGGCATGCGCTACCACGCTGGGATGACCGGGGTGACGGCTTCGGTACGGATTTTCCAATTATTGGATGAACCTGAGCCAAAGCGGATTGAAATTATAGATAAAGAGCCTGCAAAACCGGACTTGAAACAACCTTTTCGACTTACTATCGAAAACGTCTCATTTGCTTATCCGGACAGCACCAGAGATTCGTTATCATCTATCCAAATATCGCTGGAATCCGGTAAAGGTTACACATTGGTGGGTCATAGCGGAGCCGGGAAAAGTACCCTGCTCAAATTGGTCATGCGCTTCATCGAACCGAGTGCAGGAGTGATTCGGCTGAATGGAGTGGACATCTGTATCTTTCATTTGACGGATTGGCGCAGCCA
>Ga0182027_10000878_pt1 | contig 51007 bp, 52 predicted proteins | sample 712E1DmetaG_FD_121300 | JGI IMG/M metagenome (GOLD analysis project Ga0182027, IMG submission 121300) | Permafrost microbial communities from Stordalen Mire, Sweden - 712E1D metaG (Illumina Assembly) | ecosystem: Environmental > Terrestrial > Soil > Wetlands > Permafrost | place: Sweden...
ACACCATTTACAGAGAATCGGCTCTGGCTCGGTGAAGTGATGCTCTTCAAGGTGAGCCGTTGGTCTACTCGCAAATAGCTCTCTTACATCATCGGCTGTGATTTGTTTCTTATTAAACAGGCTCATTTTGAGACTCCAAAATCAATCAAAAAAGGCTCTGAAAACCACTCTGAATTGTTAGCCAGCGCATATATTCGGGCTTCTTTAGTAGTTAAAGCTAATTTTTGGGGAATATTAAAGCCTAAACTGTAATTATCTGATGTTTTTAGAATATTGGTAGGCATATCCATAACATCGAATCTCTTACCCCAAATATCTAACGATAGAACGGCTAATGTCATCGGCTTTGAGGGTGAAAGAATAACATCAACGTGTATGATTTTGTCCCCCTCACTGAGATAAATAAAATTACCCTCACTTCCAGACATGGCTGCCGAATAACCAAGCGTTATGATTTTATTAACCTTTGCGCCTATTTTTAGTTCTGACTTATTTTCTAATTCTGGCTTTTTCTTATCTGTTCTATAAGCTCTAATTAATAGCCATATTCCAAGACCAAATAAAACTACAAAAACGGGAATCCCGATTACTGGCTTCAGGTAAGTTGATAATCCCCCGATAGCCACAGACATTATCGTTTCTCCCCAAGCTGCTCTTTTTGTTTCCCACCATTTAGACATAGTTTTTTACCCCCTGTCATTGGTGATATTGTATCACCTCCCGATAAGGGGAAACACTCCGTTGCATGAGAACCCGTCTGCTTAACCCCTTGACAAAATAGGTTCCTTGCGCTCAATATATGGGTACTTGCCGCGGCAACGTGATAACGATGAACATCTGTTGTTTATTTCGATTAGCAAAGGAAGTATGTTAATACCGGGGTATTAGTAAACTACAATAGAAAAAGAGTAGGTCGAAAGATACTGAACCGCGTTAAAAAAAGGGGGGAGTAAAGAATGACTAAATCCTCACCATACGTTATCACTATCAGTCGCCAACTGGGTAGTGGTGGAGCCTACTTAGGACAACGATTGGCTCTTTGTTTAAATGCTCTCTATGTCGACCACGAAATTGTACGCCAGACTGCAGAAGAGTTGAAAATACCGGAAGAACACGTGAAGAGTCGAGACGAGAAAGTTACTTCCCGTTGGCAAACAATCCTACAATCATTTGCGACCTCTACTTCATGGTCTTACGCCCCGCCTCCGCTTAATCTACTTAATGATGAAGCCCTCTATAGCGTTGAATCGGATATTATTACCAGAATAGCCAATCAGTGCACTGCGGTCATCGTAGGGCGTGGCGCTTATTATGTGCTACGCAATCACCCTAGATGTTTAAATATATTTTTACATGCTGATGTTAGCTTTCGTCAAAATCGAGTACAGGATTTGTATCATGTATCCTCTCAAGAAGCTTTAAAATTGATTTATTCTACTGACCAGCAACGCGCAAATTATCTTCGCGCACTTACGGGACAGCATTGGATGGATGCACGCCAATATCATCTCTGTCTTGATACGGGCGTAGTCGGAATGGAAAAAGCCGAAGCGATTATCATGGAGGCTGTTCAGGCGCGATTCGGTGATATTGAAATAAAAAAGCCGGAAACGGCTAAAAGCTGAAATCCCAGTATTTTCATCATCTTCGTTTATTGACCTGAATACCCGGTAGTACATAATGGGTGAAATTATTGCTTCTTGAGGGTGATGACAGCTTCCAGATACGTATTTTTGCAAATCACATCATTATGTTGTATAATAATAAATAGTTTCAGTTTAGGTTATTAATGCTTTTTATAATCCTTTCAGATTTACTAGTATTGGATGACCGTAACTCTAACAATAATTAAAGAGGAGGTCATCCAATGAGTTTTCAGGAAAAGTCAATCCAGTGCTACGATTGTGGAACTACGTTTATTTTTACCCCTGAAGAGCAGGAGTTTTTCTCATCTAAAGGCTATACTAATGAGCCGAAACGCTGCCCCACATGTCGCCAGGCAAGAAAAGAACGACAAGGCAGCAGCACTTTCCAGAGAAGTAGCTCAAGCTATCAGTCACAACGCCAAATGTACCCCGCTACCTGTTCGCGTTGTGGGAAAGTTACCGAAGTGCCGTTCGAACCCAGAGAAGGCAGACCGGTATATTGCCGGGATTGCTACAGCACTGTAAAAGTAAGCCGCTAAAATCGGATATTTAATCCCCGTAGTCAGGTAACTCCTGGCTGCGGGGATTACTGAACAAACAAATTGCTTTTCAACATCAATCAATCCCAACATCAATTATCAATAGAATAGTTTTATATTTTTTAGGAGTTTAATGAGTTTCGAAACATTCAATCTTCATCCGAGTGTAATGGCCGGTGTCCAGGCGCTTGGGTATGTTACACCTACACCGATTCAAGAACAGACTATCCCTGCAATTTTACAGGGTCGAGATCTTATAGGTTTGGCACAAACGGGCACTGGTAAGACGGCCGCCTTCGCTTTGCCTATCTTACATCGTCTGCAACAGGGTAAACGGGGAGTCGTCCGTGCCCTCGTTATTTCACCCACACGTGAACTGGCGGAACAAACCTGTGACGCTTTCACGGAATTAGGGCAGAAAACAGGCTTACGGAACGTTGCTATTTACGGCGGCGTGGGTAAAGAACAGCAAATCCGCAAACTGCGCAACGGTGCGGAAATTGCGGTAGGCTGTCCCGGCCGTTTACTCGATCATCTATATCAGGGCGCGCTGAATTTATCGCATCTTGAAATTCTGGTCATCGATGAAGCCGACCGTATGTTCGATATGGGCTTCGCGCCGGATATCAAGCGAATATTGGAGTGCATCTTGCAACCGCGGCAGACGTTACTTTTTTCGGCCACGATGCCCGATGATATCCGCCGACTGGTGAAAGAAGTCCTTCGTAATCCTGTTACCGTACAAATCGGGCGTACTGCTCCCGCGGCATCGGTCTCCCATGCACTATATCCGGTACAACAAAATCTCAAGACTGCTTTGCTGATGGAACTCTTGTACCAGACAAAAACCGAATCGGTGCTGGTATTTGTACGCACCAAGCATCGCGTCGAGCGTCTCGCCGAACAATTATATAAAGCCGGCTATAATGTCGCTTCCTTACAGGGCAATCTTTCACAACAGAGACGGCAAGCGGCGCTGGACGGTTTTCGATCCGGCGCAATCAAGATTCTGGTAGCTACGGACATTGCGGCCAGAGGCATCGATGTCTCAAATATTTCGCATGTTATTAACTACGATATGCCGGAAAATGTAGATGCTTATACGCATCGCATCGGCCGCACGGGGCGTGTCGATGAGACCGGAGATGCATTTACGTTCGTTACGCACGAAGACATGGCGACAGTCCGCGATATCGAAAAGGTTCTCGGAAAACCGATCGAACGCCGCACTCTGGATGGGTTCGATTATAAAACACAGTCGTCCGACAAAGCGGAAAGACGTACACCGCGTCCTATTAATAAAGCGCCTTTCCGCAGGCCGGGGACGGGGAGAAAACCTCAGTTTGGGGCTAGAAAACCTCAATTTGTGGGTAGCAGAAGCAACTAATTCTTTATTAAAAATAGAAAGTTGTCTTCACAGGATGGGTGTAGTCTTCAGGGACTAAACCCATCCTTTTTATTTTCCAATAAACAATAAGTAAAAAAAGAAACATGACAATCAGCTTTCAGTAGTTAGTTGTAAGTATTGAGTTTTGAGTATTAAGTCTAAATTGTAGGTGGAACAGGCGTCCCTGCCTGTTAGAATATCCCCTCCATTGACTGGGAGAGGATTAAGGTGATGGTGAAAGCCATCAGGAATCCATACCTTTACTTTCATTCTGGCGGAGGCTAGAATCCACATTCACTGGGTACCGATTTGCATCGGTATGGATGAGAGTTGAGTACTTTTGGACAATCCGCTATCAGTGGTCAGCTTAAAGCTTTGTATAATGGATACTAGCCTTCGCTAGTATGGACATATATTGTGGAGCAAGCGTCCCTGCCTGTAATAACATCTTAATTCCCGATCTGGTATAGGCGTCTGGATTGTAGTATTTATGAAGTAAGGTACAAGATCCATTTTCCCATTTTGTCATTCCAGCGAAGGCTGGAATCCATACTACGGTTCCACTCTCTCAATACATTTACTTTGTAAAGTACCTTGAATCTCCCTAGTGAATGTGTATGGGAGTGGCAAACTCCCGGGGGACGAGTAAGAGGTGGATTTTGCCCACCCTACTCATCTTTAGTCGAGCAGGTAGATATATTTCCCACTTGTGTATATAATATGTGCTTATGACAGTAGTTGTGACCGGCGCATCCGGACATGTCGGTAATAATCTGGTACGCGCATTAATCGCGGAAAAACGTTCTGTGCGCGTTTTAATTCATACTAATCAACAGATGTTTGAAGGTCTGGGTGTGGAAGTCGCGCAGGGGAATGTTTCCGATGTGGAGTCTCTATGCCGTGCCTTTGAGGGCGCAGAGACGGTTTATCACCTTGCGGCCATCATTTCCTTGTTGAAAAGCGAATGGCCTTTAGTTGAAAAAGTTAACGTCTTTGGTACACGTAATGTCGTGGAGGCTTGCCGTCGTAGCGGCGTAAAACGTCTCGTTCACTTCAGTTCCATTCACGCGATGGTACAAGAACCATTTGATAAACCGGTTGATGAGTCCAGGACTCTGGTAACGGGACGGCAAAATCCACCTTACGACCGTTCCAAAGCCGCGGGTGAAATGGAAGTCCGCAAAGGCATTGAAAAAGGTCTGGATGCCGTCATCGTTAATCCGACCGGAATTATCGGGCCTTTGGACTACCAGCCGTCACATTTCGGCTCTGCTTTGTTATCGATTGCCAATGGTAAGATGATCGCACTTATCAATGGCGGCTTCGACTGGGTGGATGTACGGGATGTGGTTCAGGGAGCGATGCTGGCAGAGAAAAAAGCACCGGCCGGCTCCAAATATCTTCTATCGGGACATTGGGCATCAATGTGCGATATCGCGAACGTAATCAAGGAAATCTCCGATGCTTCGATTCCCGGTTTTATCTGCCCGATGTCGGTAGCCCGCTTTGGCGCACCTTTTTCAACGGCTTATAACCGTCTACTCGGCAAACGGATTTTTTATACCAGTGTGGCAATGCGAGCATTGAACAGTAATCACAACATCAGCCACGAGAGAGCTTCCCGTGAGTTGGGGTACCAATCACGTCCGTTTAAAGAAACAATTACTGATACGCTGAAATGGTTTGCGCAAAATGGCAATCTGAAATGCCGACTTAAATCGAAAGAATGAGAAAATTATGAATGAACACGCATTTTACACCGGCTTGCTACTGACTGCTTTCTTACTGGCGGTTATTGTCTTCATCGCTCTATTCTTTTTTGCCGCTCCCTATGGCCGGCATGTCAGGAAAGGCTGGGGGCCTGCCCTTGGTAATAAAGCAGCCTGGGTGGTGATGGAAGCACCTTCACCGTTAATCTTTGCTTTGTGTTTTTTAACCGGTAGTAATCATGCCCTCGTTCCGCTAATCTTCCTGTTCATGTGGGAGGCGCATTACGTCCATCGCGCGTTTATTTATCCCTTCAGTCTCCGTGGGGACAGGGCTATGCCTGTTATGGTCATCGGCATGGGATTTGTTTTTAATATGATGAATGCCTATTTGAACGGCAAGTATATTTTCAGTTTCTCTACCCAATACACAACGAAATGGCTTACCGACCCGCGTTTCATCGGCGGAGTGGTTGTATTTCTGATGGGGTATCTGATTAATCGCGCCGCCGACCGGACATTACGTAATCTCCGCGCACCGGGTGAAGCTGCTTACAAGATACCGCAAACCGGATTTTATCGCTGGATTTCCTGTCCGAATTACTTTGGGGAGATTGTTGTTTGGAGCGGTTGGGCTTTAGCGACGTGGTCGTTACCAGGTCTGGCCTTTGCCGTCTTTACGATAGCTAATCTGGCGCCGCGCGCCCGTTCAAATCACAAATGGTATCAGGCGAATTTCCCGGATTATCCCGCAGAGCGCAAAGCACTGGTGCCGCTGCTCTGGTAATGGCGAAGCGTTTGAGGGAAAAATACTTGAAGTGCCAGTGAGCTTTGTAGAAGTCACCTTTTCACTGAGAAATCGTGGTATCGGCCGGTGTGTTCCGACCAAGTGACCGCCAAATTGTCCACTCTGGCGTTTGGCGGGCCTTGTTTCAGTAATTCTGCCAGTGTTTCCAGTTGTTTTCTTGCGCCTTCGGCGTGAATTTCCACTGACCCTCCGGGTAAATTGTGTACATAACCGGTTAAGCCGAGTCTGACAGCATTTCTGGCAGTGAAGTCACGATAGAAAACGCCTTGTACCCGTCCCTGCACGATCGCCTGAAAAGCAGCGGAATCCATCATATAGTAAATCCTGAATACGAAACCCTAAATCGTAAACAAATCTAGAATTATAATTTCCAAATTATATTTGTTTGTCCTGTCACCGGTTTAAAATTTTATAAATTATTTAAAGTTTCGATATCCGGACTTTAAATTTAATCTGTTATTCTTCTTCGAATTTGTCTTTCTTACCCCGTCGGATAACTTCAACGGGAGGTAGCGCCTCAATGTTAGAAGAGATAACTTTTTTAGAGTTATTCTTCCCTTTTTTCTTCTCTTTATGGCCCATATCTCTATTACCCATATCACACCTCGATTGATTATTGACTTAGTTGTTTAATAGCAGTTTAGCAAAGAAGCATTATTCTGTAAAGAGATTATTTTAAAAACCATCGAATTTATTTGGTCGATGTATTGTTCACACTCTTTTCCTGATGTATTTTCAGGTTGATTGTTTACACCTCGTCCTGATTGTATAATTGATTTATTATTATTCATAGAAGCATTATTTATAGAACAGGAGGAGCAAATGAAAACGCGTAAATTAGGCTGGACGGATTTAAGTCTTACCACGGTTGGATTGGGTACCTGGGCGATTGGAGGTGGTGATTGGGCATTCGGGTGGGGGCCTCAGGATGACGAGGAGTCGATTGCTGCTATTATCCGGGCTTGTGAAAAAGGCATCAATTGGCTTGATACGGCTCCGGCATATGGATTGGGGCATAGTGAAGAAATTGTGGGAAAAGCGCTGAAGAAGTTATCGAAAAGGCCGATTGTCGCCACAAAATGCGGCATTGAGTGGGATGAAAACAGGAAGTCAATCCATGACCTGAAAGGAGCGACTATTAAACGGGAGGTCGAAGCCAGTCTTAAACGGTTGGGTATCGATGTTATCGATCTACATCAGATACACTGGCCGCATCCCGACTCGGAACTCGAGCCTGCCTGGCAGTCAATATCGAACATGGTGAAAGAGGGTAAAATACGTTATGCGGGAGTCTGTAATTGTAGTATTGAACAGCTAAAACGCATTCAGCCGATTCATCCTGTAGCTTCTCTCCAGCCTCCTTATAGCATGATCGAACGCGGCACGGAAGACAGCGGATTACTGGACTACTGTCGTCAGAACAATATCGGCGTGGTTGTTTATAGTCCCATGCAAAAAGGGCTGCTCACCGGTAAATTTACCAAGCAACGAGTCCAGGCGTTAGCTAAAGAAGACCACCGGCACAATGATCCCAATTTCCAGGAGCCACGCCTCACGGCCAACCTCGACCTGGTTGAGAGTCTTAAAGTACTCGCCAAGAACCATAGTCGAACCTCGGCACAGATAGCTATAGCCTGGGTGTTGAGACGGCCGGAAGTAACCGCAGCTATCGTCGGCGCCAGGCGTCCTTCCCAGGTAGATGAGACAGTCACTGCTGGAGACAAGGCGCTATCGTCCGAAGAGATAAAAGCTATTGATGAACTGCTGGCTACATATCAAAAAGCGCTGAAGTTAGCGTGATTTCAGTAACAAGCGTATTACAATAAAATATTAGAGAGGAGATTGAAATGCCTGAGAAAGTTGTCGCGGAGACAAAGAAAAAAAGTGATAAGTCTAAGAAAGTAATACTGGCTGCCGATCCTATGGGAGCAGTATTGAAAAATTCGGTTAAAAAGCATTTGGAAAGCGAGGGATACGAGATTATCGATTACGGTACCGACTGCGCGGAAAATTTCGTGACCTACTTCGGGATCGCTTCGAAAGCGGCCAAAGCTATACAGCAAGGCATCGCCGACCAGGGGATTGTATTCTGTGGTACAGGGATGGGTGTCTCCATTACCGCCAACAAATTCAAGGGTATTTATTGCGGGTTGATTGAGTCGGAATTCACCGCTGGTGAATGTAAGTCGATCAATAACTGCAATATGCTGGCGATGGGTTCACGGGTTATTTCTGAAGCCAGAGCGAATATGGCAGCCGACGCCTGGCTGAAGAATCAATTCGCAGTAGGTAATTTCCCCCCGATTCCCGGAGTCGATATCAAAGAGCTTCTCTCCGCAGGTCTTAAAGGAATCGCGAAAATAGAAGACGAAAACTTTAAATAGGAAGTTTATTTATTGAGTTTTCAGTAATGAGTTGTAAGTCACCATTTAGTAGAACAGGCGTCCCTGCCTGTTTATGACGTTTTGTCATTCCAGCGGATGGTTGAGACCACAGTCGAAATATTTGACTAAGGAAATGTACTGGAATCCAGATGATAAATTTTACTATGTCTATTACAGGAGCTCATTAACAAAAAACAGCTGAAAACGCCCCCAACTTTCTTACAGCATGGATTTTATTTGTTTCTTGATACCATTGGAATCATAGCCATAATAAGCGTACAGTTCTTTTGCTTCACCAAATGCCGCGAACACATCTGGCACGCCCAAACGCTTGAATTTACACTGAACACCCGCTTCAAGGACAGTATCTGCCACAGCGCTACCCAGGCCGCCTAAAATATTGTGATCCTCAACCGTAACAACAATGCCTGTCTCTCGGGAGGCTTTCAAAACAGCCTCATTATCCAGTGGTTTGATGGTATGCATATCCAGCACCCTGACTTTTATTCCTTCTGTTTCAAGTTCCTGTGCTGCTTTGAGGCTATTGAATACCGCGCTACCCGTCCCGATTATTGTGGCGTCGGAGCCTTCTTTTGCCAGGACGGCTTTTCCGATTGTAAAATCATAATCCTGGTTCGCGTATACCAGCGGTTCTGCCCCTCGCGGTATCCGGATATATATTGGTCCGGGATATGTAACGGAAGCTTCAATGAGTCTTAAACACTGATTCGTGTCCGAAGGAGCCACCATTGTCATATTGGGAATTCCCCTTATTATTGCGAAATCAAGAATGGCGTTGTGGGTTGGCCCTCCGCCGGATGTCAGTCCGCCGTGTGTTCCGATAAGTCGCACAGGGATGTCATTGTACGCCACATCGGTGTGTATCTGGTCGGTGGCGCGGGTGGAAAGGAACGGTCCGAATGCCTGCGCATAAGTAATATTACCGTCCAGTGCCAGGCCCGCCGCTATTCCCACGAGATTGGGTTCGGCGATACCGACATCGACAAATCTGTTGGGGTAGAGGTCTCTGAATTCACAAATAGTATTTCCGGGTACCTGGGCATCGGAGGCAAGAAGAAAGATATTTTTATGGACGGCCGCTAATTCTATTAACTTTTTTACCCAGAGTTCCCGGGTATTTGCTAAATCAACCAGATCGAAAAAGTTATATGTTATCCCCGGCATTTTTCTTACCTCCTCACCTTTCTATTATTTTCGACGCTTACCAAGCCTTCTTGAAGCTTTTCATCGGATACATGGCCGGCGTGCCAGCCTGCTACTAGTTCCATATAATCGACGCCTTTGCCTTTTATCGTATTCGAAATGATACAAATCGGTTTACGGGGAGTCACGGCGTCAACCGGTGGTAATGATGCAAGAGCTTCCACTACTTGCTTCATATCGTTACCGTCGGCGATATTGATAACATTCCAGCCGAATGCCCGCCATTTGTCTGCCAAAGGTTCCAGCGACATGTATTTTTCGGTGGGACCGCAGGTAAATAGTTGGTTTCTGTCGACGATGGCCACCAGGTTACCGAGCTTGTAATGCGCCGCGCACATTATCGCTTCCCAGTTTGAGCCTTCATCCAGTTCTCCATCCCCGGTGATACAGAATACCCTCCATGGGGCTTTTTTAGCTCGTCCGGAGAAAGCCATGCCGGTAGCCAGTGATAACCCATGCCCCAGCGAACCCGTCGATGCTTCGAAGACGGGAAGATATTTCCGGTTCGGGTGCATTCCGAATCGTCCCCCGATCGTATTGTAGCCTTCATAGGTCTCTTCAAAACTGAACATTCCCAAATCGGCAAAAATACAATATAACAGGCACCCCGTATGACCTTTACTTAAAACCAGGCGGTCTCTTTGCTCCCACTTCGGATTTTTAAGGTCATATTTAAGAAACTTGTAATACAGGGCTACCGCCACTTCACACATGGACAAGGAGCCTCCCATGTGAACGACCCCAACCTGGTTACACATAATTAACAGCTTCTTGCGTATTTCAACAGCTTTGTCTTCCAATCTTGCTACCAGTTTCATATCTGCTGCTTGCATTCATTTCCCTCCGATTCACACCTGCATTATCGCTCTGATTTGTAACTTTTTAAAAGAGCAGGGGGATATTCACAGAAAAGCGGCATTTCCCTGCTTTTTGGGGAGATAATTTCCCATTGTCATTCTGTACCAGATATGGAATCCATATTAATTTTTAGACGTTTACACTTTGAGATAAGTTCTCAGATTGTAAAAATAACTAAAAACGAATTTAGCTTTTTAATTTTTCCAAGGCAATATGGGCGGCTTCGGTTTCGGCTTTCTTCTTGCTTCTCCCGATGCCGGTGGCCAGCACATCATTCCCGATACGCACTTCTACCGTGAAATTTTTATCGTGGTCCGGTCCCTGAGTTTCAATCAGACTGTAAATGGGGGTTTGCTGCGTCTTCGCCTGTAAAAGCTCCTGCAACTGCGATTTGTAATCGATAATCGCGCCCTGGTACAAAGTTCGTAAAAGTTCGGCATCCAGAATATCGAGGACCAGTTGCTCGGTAATTCTCGAACCATGGTCGAGAAAGACAGCCGCGATCAAGGCTTCTAATGCCCGGGCCAGATTGGCAGGTTTTTCTCTGCCGCCGCTGGCTTCTTCCCCTTTCCCCAGATACAAGTAGTTACCTAATTCGATCGATTCGGCTACCCTTGCCAGAGTATCCTGTTTCACCAGAATGGAACGGAGTCGAGTCATTTCACCTTCGCTCATGCTGGGGAAATCGCGGAAAAGATTTTCGGCGACAATCAGCCCAAGAATAGCGTCTCCTAAAAATTCCAGCCTCTCGTTCGAAGCAGGTGCGATGCCCTGATTTTCGTTGGCGTAAGAACTGTGAGTGAGCGCTTGTGTCAGCAGGTCGGGTTGCTGAAAAACAAACCCCAATCTCTTCTGTAATTCATTCTGTTCAGCCATGATCTGTCCTCCGTGCGGATAAATCAATCAACAGCATAAGAGTTCTGGCAGTGCATGTCAACTATTGTTAAAAATAATTAAGTTATTTTGCGGTTTTAACAAAGAGCGATTTGGTTGTTAGTATTTCGTTCCCGTATGCTTTCGACCACTAAAAGAAATTCTCTTCCTATAAAAACGAACCGAACCAAAAAACTTTAAAAGAAATCTTTGGAAACCCGTCGGGATAGAGTATAATATAGCGTAGTAAAATGTCTCAAGTATTTTATCGCAAATGGCGTTCTCAAACCCTTGGCGATGTCATCGGGCAGGAATCGGTAACTCAGACTCTGCTGAATGCACTCAATAGCGGAAGAATATCTCATGCTTATCTTTTCTGCGGGCCCAGAGGCACCGGTAAGACCAGCACCGGCCGTATCCTGGCAAAAGCCGTGAACTGTATGACAACCGGTGGCAAGGGTGAGCCGTGTAATACCTGCGAGATGTGCCGCGCCATCACCGAAGGCCGGGCGATGGATGTCATCGAAATCGATGCTGCCAGTAATACGGGTGTCGACGATATTCGCAGCCTGCGGGAAAAGGTCAATTATGCCCCGAATCAAGCGCGCTACAAAGTTTACATAATAGATGAATTCCACATGTTGAGCGGGAGTGCTTCCAATGCTTTATTGAAGACACTGGAAGAACCGCCCCCGCATGTTATTTTTATTCTGGCAACCACAGAAGTACACAAGATATTGCCCACCATCATGTCGCGTTGCCAGCGTTTTGATTTCCACCGTATTTCTCAAACGGCGATCATGAAGAGAATGACCGAAGTTTGCAAGATGGAAAATATTACCATTTCACAAGAATCACTGCGGCTGATTGCCCGCAGCGCTACCGGTAGTATGCGCGATGCCTGGAATTTATTGGAGCAGTTATCTATCTATTACGGTTCCGATATTAGTTTCCAGCAGGTGCAGGATTTATTGGGAATCACCGGTGACGCCCGTGTCCGCGAATTGATTAAGCATATTGTTGCGGATAATGTTTCCGCCGCCGTGGCGACGATTAATAGCGTGAATAATGACGGATTGGATTTGCGTAATTTCAAACGTGAACTAGTAGAGTACCTGAGATGCCTTTTATTGGTGAAAACAGGCTCCGAAAATGCGGTTGATTTGACCGGAGAGGATTTAAACGAGTTAAAACAACTGGCAGAACATGCTTCCTTACCTAAAGTATTAAAAGCGTTAAAGCTTTTCAGCCAGGTGGAAATCGGTACGGAAAACAATTCTACGATCACGCTGGAGTTAGCGATTGTCGATAGTGTCATTAAAACGGAAGAGGAAACCGCACGACCCTCCGTCCAGATAGAGACCCAACCAAAACCTACTCCGCGAGCCGTACCGCCAAAAACTGCGCAGGTACAATCACAACCCCAGAATATTCAACCGGAAATAAAAAAGACAGAAAGCAAACCGGAACCGGCACCGCCGGTCGTCGAGGATAAACATTCCCCCTTGGAAGCCGGTAGTATCATCGAAAAATTGAGATTGGAATGGCGAAGTGTGGTGGAGCAGGCCCCCGCAGATACCAAGCGGAGCCACGCGTTAGCTATTTTAAGGAGTGCCGGCGTCAAACCGGTGTTATTTGAGAATGATACGCTGACTTTATCCTTTAGACATTCCCTTTATAAGGAAAAATTGGAGGAAATAGAAAACCATCGTGTTGTCGAGAAAATAATCAGTAATTATTTGGGGCATACCTGCAAAGTGCAGTGTGTTCTGGAGAATAATAATAATCTCATGAAAGAAGCGCTGAAACTAGGCGCACAAATTGAAGTGGAGGAAACATGAACTTCGAACAGATTAGACAAGCCCAGCAGTTGAAATCTAAACTAGACCGCGCTCAGAAAGAATTGAAAAAGATGCAGATTGAGGGGGAAGCAGGGAAAGGCGCGGTTACCGTCGTAGTCAATGGTGAGCAGAGAATCGTCTCCGTGAAAATTGCGCCGGAAGTAGTTGACCCGAAGAACATAAAACAACTTGAGATACTGGTACTTAAAGCCGTCAACGACGCCCAGGAAAAAGCGCAAAAAGCGGCTGCCGAACAATTAAAAGAAGTAACCGGCGGCTTGAAAATCCCCGGACTTTTCTAGAAGATACTAAGGAGATACTTCGTTGAATCAAGGTACCACACTCGGCGCCGATGCAATCAACCGCCTGATTCAGGAATTAAATAAATTGCCCGGAATCGGCCCTAAAAGCGCCCAACGTTTGGCTTTCTATCTGATGCGGGCGCCTCAAGAACAGGCAATCCAGCTGGCAGAAGCCATTTTGTCGATTAAGCAGAAGATAAAATTATGTTCTACCTGTTTTAATGTTACCGATGCCGATCCCTGTGTCATCTGCCGTAACGACCAGCGTAACCGTAGTCAGGTTTGTGTGGTAGAACAGCCGCAGGATATTCTGGCAATCGAGCATACCGGGGTTTATAAAGGACTTTACCACGTTTTACATGGCGCTATTTCACCGACCGAAGGAATCGGCGCCAACGATGTCAGAATCAAGGAATTGGCGATTCGACTTCAGGATGGCATTGTTAAGGAAGTAATTCTGGCCACCAATACCAACCTTGAAGGTGAACAGACTGCTATGTACTTAAACCAGCTGTTTTCTCCGCTTGGTATCAATATCACGCGTCTGGCACGCGGACTACCTTTCGGCACGGAGTTAGAATATGCTGATGACGCCACACTCACCAGAGCGCTCGAGGGCAGGCAACAGCTATAATACCTGCGGGGATTCTGGTTTCAGGAGTTTGTTTTGATACAGGAACACAAGGAAGAAATAGTATCGGATTTCAAAGGGACGATTATCGATATCGAAACAATCGGCGACTTCAATGGACGCTACCGTAACACCGGCGATTGGCGGGAGTACGAAGGTATCCAGCAGGTCATTTTTGGCCTCGTTAATTCTCAGTTTTTACAGATTCTGTATGTTACGAAAAAAGAAGAAATCGGCGAGCTGAATGATAAAATCTCGAGCATTATTGATACATTGGAGAAGCCCTTTTACGCCTTCAATACATCCTTCGAGACAAATGTCCTTACCTGCCAGCTTGGTAGAAATATTGCCTTTGAATGCGAATTGCAACGGGAAAAATTCGAATCTAAAGCTAATGCCGTCAGAGAGCTTCATATCCCAACACATGACGACCCTTTTAACGATAAAGGTATTCTCTGCATGTATGCCTGGCAGAATGGGGAATTTGAAAAGGCGCTCGCTCATAACCGCGCCTGTCTGCTGAAAGAAAGAGATATTTTACTGAGACGTGGCTATCGGAAGCCCAATGGCCTGGCATTATTCACCAAATAAACCTCTGACTACTACCGCTCCGAGGACTGAAAAGACGTGGCAGTCTCTGTGTGATAAATGACCCGGCCATAAGCAACATTACTCGTATCGCCCCCAAACATCGCCAATTTTTCTTGACAATATGCCCGATTGTGAGTAGAATGCCAACATCAAGGCAATCCGGGGATAATTCTCAATTCCGGGAGGGTGTATGAGTAAATACGGCGGTTATGAAGACCATGAATTCGTAGCGGATTTCTACGATGCAATGTATACCAACCCTGTACGCCAGGATATTGATTTCTTTGTCGATTACTCCAGAAAAGCAGGAGGAAAAACTTTAGAGTTAGGCTGTGGTACCGGCCGCGTACTTATTCCTACTGCTCTCGCCGGTTGTGAAATTACAGGGCTGGACTTATCACCATACATGATTAAGAAATGCCGTGAAAAGATAAACAGGTTACCCCGGGAAGTCAGAAAAAATGTCTTAATCATACAAGGAAACATGACAAATTTCAGCACCGGCGAGGAATATGCTCTGATAACTATCCCTTTCCGGCCTTTCCAGCATCTCATTGCTGTTGACGAGCAGAAAGCCTGCCTGAATTCTATTTCCAAACACCTTAGCATCAAGGGGAAACTGGTGTTCGATGTTTACCATCCTTTTCTACCGCGAGTCCCTGAACCTAAATTCTTCATGGAGATGGAGGTTACGCCTCCGTTTAAGCTTACGGATGGTAGAGTGATCAAACGTACTAACCGCACGGCGGCTTTTCATCGTGCCGAGCAATACAACGATATTGAATTTATCTTCTACATTAAATACCCTGATGGCAAAGAGGAAAGACTGGTCCAGACATTCCCGATGCGTTATTATTACCGATATGAAATTGAGCATTTATTGAGTCTATGTGGATTTAAAATTGTGGAATTGTTTGGAAACTATGATAAGTCCAAATTCTCCAATGATTCTCCTGAAATGATATTCGTCGCCGAAAAAACAGGCTGAGAAATATGCCCCGACCGAGAAATTATCAGACCGAAGCTATCATCATAAAAAAGACTAAGCTGGGCGAGGCAGACAGGATTCTCACTCTATACACCCCTGATTTGGGTAAGATTCAGGCCGTTGCTAAAGGTGTGCGCCGTCCCAAAAGCAAGCTTTCCGGGCATCTGGAACTGTTGACATACAGTCAGGTCACCATGGCCAGGGGACGGAATCTGGATATCATCACCGGTAGTCAAACCATTGATGGTTTTCTACCCTTAAAGACGGATCTCTGGCTGACTTCTTATGGGCTTTATGTTATTGAATTGGTCAATCAGTTCACCGCCGAGCATGTCAGAGACGAAAGCTTGTTCCGTTTACTGTTAAACACACTCCAAAATCTCTGCCGGGCAAATAATCGGGAATTGCTTTTACGTTACTTTGAGATTCACCTGCTGGAGGAATCGGGATACCGTCCCCAACTTCAGGAGTGTGTCGCCTGCCATCAGGCGTTACAGCCAATTACCAATTCATTCTGCGCCAGTATTGGCGGTACACTGTGTCCGGCATGCGCGTTGAACCAGCCGTTTGCCCGTCCGATTTCATTGAATGCTCTCAAGGTGCTCCGGTTTATTCAGGGGAATGATTATAACGCCGTTGGACGGCTGAAAATCGATACCAGATTATCGCTTGAACTGGAAGAGATTACCCGCAGTTACCTTAAATACCTCCTTGAGCGCGAGGTCAGGTCGGCAAATTGGTTGGATGAACTTAAAGAGCAGATGAAAACAACGGCGAATCTAAAGCCAATATCTGCCAAATAAATAGCCATTCATTAATAACGTCGAAAGATAGTATCCGGTAAACATTATCGTTCTGAGCGAAGCGAAGAATCTCCCTGCCCGTTATATATGTAAAAAGAAAATTTCCCGCTTTATCATTTACGAATCTAACTTAGTTCTCTTTTTTCCCAGATGTTATAATAAAAAGAGTGAAAGATTATTACCAGATTCTCGGCATTACCGAGAACGCCAGTCAGGAAGATATAAAGAACGCTTTCCGCAAATTAGCTTTTAAATATCACCCCGATAAAAACCCGGGCAACGAAAAGCAAGCCGAAGAGAAGTTCAAAGAAATTAATGAAGCCTACAGCATTCTGAGTGATGCCGGTAAGCGTCAGCAGTATGATTTTGCCAGAAAAAGCGGGTTTGCTGGCGCCGATTATCCGGGCTCCGGCTATGCCCAGTCTGATATTTTCCGCGATGCTTTCTCGAATCCCGCGAACATTGAAGAACTAAACCGGATGTTCCAACAGGCAGGTCTCAGATTCGACCAGGATTTTCTCAACCGTACATTTTTTAGCGGGAACGGTGTTGTTTTTCAATTCTATTCGGGACCGGGCGGTGCCAGACAGACGACCTATCAGTACGGAAATGGGAATAATATTCCACCGGAATTCTTGAATTCCAATGCTCCTGTTAGAAAATTGGGGTTCTTCGATAGATTAGAGCTCCGAATGGTGAATTGGTTCAGCAGAATTACATTGAAGATGCTCTTCGGTGTGGAATTATCCAAACCAGGTATCGATAAACACCAGCCTCTAAAGTTATCCGCGGCTGAGGCTGCAGGTGGTGTCGAGAAATCGGTTACCGTAAAAAATGGCCGCCAGACAAAGAAATTAGTCGTAAAAGTCCCGACGGGCGTGAAAACAGGCACTAATATCCGGTTGCGGGGTATGGGGAAGAACGGTGGCGATCTCTACCTCGATGTTAAGGTTAAAAAATAGCTTCGAGAAATCCTAAGCGCTAATATAGAAATACAAAATAAATCCAAATAATAAAACTTAGAAAATTGGAATTTTAGCATTGTTTAAGAATTAGGATTTCGGAGTTGTGGTTTTCGTAGAGTTATTCTCTTCTGACAACCATTTTGGCTAAATCCCAGCAGTACTCGTAGATATGCAGCCCTTTGCTCATGACCACCATTTCGCCATCGTCCACGCCGATTTCAGAAGCCATGTACTCTTTAAGCAACTGGATTGCCGCCAAATTCGAAGGGAAACCTGCCCATAGATCCCAGGAGCGGAAATAGATATAAAAATCGAGTTTATTGTCTTTGATGCGGGTATCGATACCCCTTAAACACGGCGGGTCGGAGAGAAAAATGGCTTTCGGTTCCCCGACCGTCATATATGCCTGATTGGTATTGTGTCCGTCGGTTTTGTACATCCGTATGACTTCGGCGATCTGCTTTTCCAGATATTGCCCGTAAGTATACTGCTCGCCCTCAGCCCGGTGCTCGGTCATCAGATACGGCAAATAATTGTCGATGTATTCCATTGTGCTAGGTGCCGGAATACCCTGCGGTACATCAGGTATCAAAGGACGGGTGCCCGGATATTTGATGTGGCATACAAAGAAATCAAGCTGTTTACGGCGCTGTCCGGTGTAACTGCCACGCTCGATACGATAATTATATCCGTCACTTAGAGTCTTGCTCAGACAAAGGAACCAGGCTTCCGATAAGTCACGGGCTTCAATTAGAGAAATTTGCACGGTTTTATTTTAACACTTTGCTATTATTTACGAAAGAGGTTAAGAAATCTATCCTCATATTCTGGAAAAATATTCCAGCGGTCGAGCTCATCCTTTAGAACATGCGGGTCAATGTCTCCTTTGGCCGCCTCGATGAATAAACTCTCGATTCTGTCTCTGGCATCAGCCGGGATACCTTTGTCATCCATTGTCAGTAAACCTCTGGCGTTCATTTGCCTGATGTTATTCCCGACCGACCGCTGTGTCATCTCAAAAATAAATTTAATCAGGGCGATATCCCACATTTCGTCCATCCCTTTGATAATGGTTGTCAGAGGGTCGCCGCGTTTATCGATGCCTTCATTTAATTTTGCTACCACTGCCAGCAGATTATCCGACACGATGTTCATCTCTTTAGGCTCGTTACGGTAGGCATACAGTAGTCCGGGAATATTGTTGCCATAGTTCTTAATCAGGTAATCGAAATACCTGCGCGCATTCTCGCTAAATCCTTCGAGGGATGATAGATAATAGGGAGTAACGATTATTGGCTTTTCCGCGATAACTCTGCCTTCTCTGACAACGGTTTCGGTAGTATTTGGGGTAAGCTCCGCATAAGCCGGCTCAGTGACCAAATAATAATAGATATTGGTCGTCCCGAAAGTAGTCAAACTTTGTTTAGGTAAGCGTAGAATCTCCGTGCGCTCTACCGCCTCCGTGATTTTGGCATCGTCGATATCCATCTTCAACCCCTCCGCCTCACAGGCGGTTTAGTCGAGCGTTAACAGATCATGCTTATATTCGTTGAGATGTTCCAGATATTGAACATCCAATCTGATCAACACCTTGCGCCATTCCTCTTGGAATTGTGGATGTCGCTCGACGTCTATGTTCATGCGGGCGGTTGCGCCTTGTTGTTGCAGAGCTTGCTGGAGTTTCATGGCAAACTGTTCCTTTACCTGTTCGTAAGCCTGCTTTTTTTGCTGTTCGCCCTGTTCGGTATAGTGGTTGAAAATATATCTGATTTTGCTGAATACATTTTCCACGCCGGTCTTATCTTTTTTAATCAGTTTGATACCGTCCATCGCTTTGCGGTTGTTTTTCTTGACCGCATCATTTTTCGGCAGGTCGATATTTCTGACAAGCACCGAAGAAATTCCCTGCGCGACATATTTTCGTTCCTCGTCCTTGTATTTACTCAATTCAAACGCCAAATTCACATCATCTTTTATATATTTACCGGCGAGTTCTTCACCTTTCGGAACGAATTTCCACTTCAGGCGCTCTTCAGGAGTAGCAGATTCAATTTTATTAATCTTTTCCATCGCGATTTCATAGGCGCTCTTGATATCAGCCATAGTTTGTCTCCTCTGTGCAGTTTTATGCTAATCTTGTCTTTCAAGTTAAATTATACTAGATAACCATAAAGGCATAAAGCAGCAACGTATGTTGCGGAACATGCAACCTTTTATTATTGTAACTGTTTTTATAGATTTAGTTTGACAATTGCTGATGGTGAAATAGATAATATAAAAAAGCGGTATTTGTGAAAGAAGGGATTATCGAAGAGGAGTGTACTAAGATGAACGGTTACATGGGTAAAATACTATGGGTAGACCTGTCCAGTAAGAAAATTAAAGAGGAAGTGTTGGCTGAGAAACTATGCCGGACTTATATTGGCGGTTCTGGGCTAGGTGCCAGGATACTCTTTGAACACATGAAACCCGGCGTTGACCCGCTTGGCCCGGAAAATATCGTCGGTTTTGTCACCGGTCCGTTTACAGGTACCCCGGCTCTGGGAGGAGCGAGATATGTCGTAGTCGGTAAATCCCCATTAACAAATACATGGGGAGATGCCAACTCCGGCGGCAACTTTGGCCCCTATTTGAAATTCTCCGGCTATGACGCCGTGTTTTTCACTGGAGTTTCGGATAAACCCGTGTATCTCTTAATCAATAATGGTGTTGCAGAAATAAAAGATGCTTCCGGTCTCTGGGGTAAAGATACTTACGATACTGAAGATATCATCAGAAATGAGTTCGGGAAGGATACTGAAGTAGCATGCATCGGTCCAGCCGGCGAAAAAATGTCTCTTATTGCCGGCGTGATAAACAACAAAGGCAGGGCAGCCGCACGCTCCGGGTTGGGTGCGGTGATGGGCTCCAAAAAACTAAAAGCAGTTGCCGTTAAAGGGAAAACCCCGGTGCCGCTCTTCGATGCGGTTAAAGTGAATGCCATAAGAAAAGATGTCATGACCAAGCTCGGCGGACCCAGCGGACTCTTCAAACAAGTTGGGACATCCGGGCTTACTGCCTTTCTGGCCAAGGCTGGCGATACTCCGGTGAAAAACTGGTCAGGTGCTCAGGTAACTGATTTTCCCCAGATAGACAAGCTGGATGCCAAAGGGTTCATGGATCTTCAGGAAAAAAGATATGGTTGTTACCGGTGTGTCATTGCTTGTGGTGGTGAGATGAAGGAAGGTACCGGAGAATACCAGTACCGGAAAAGTCATCGGCCGGAATATGAAACCATCGGTTTATTTGGGCCGGATTGTCTCAACGACAATGTCGAGTCCATTATGAAAGCCAACGACATTTGTAATTCTTATGGGGTTGATACTATCTCAGCTGCCTCCACCATTGCTTTTACAATTGAATGCTATGAGAATGGGTTGATCACCAAGGCAGATACCGAAGGCATCGAGATGACCTGGGGGAACCATAAATCTATTGTTGCGATGACGGAAAAATTAGTGAAACGGGAAGGCTTTGGCGCAATTTTAGCCGATGGCACGAAAAAAGCCGCGGAGAGGATTGGTAAAGGCGCTGAAAAATATGCAATGAACATATGTGGTTCGGAGTACGGCGCACATGACCCCAGATGGGCTTATACTTATGCTTCCGGTTACAGAATGGACCCCACTCCTGGTCGCCATACCCGCGGTATAAACGGTAGCCCCGCCGGATTAATCACAGAACCACTTGATCGTACCGCATGGTCGGGCAGGGGGGAAGCGCAAAAGAGAGCCGTCTGTTTCGAACAGGTCTCGGAGTGTGTCGGATGTTGTATGTTCGTTTTTGATAGCTATCCCGGAGCTAATACTTTTGTAGAGTTCCTGAACGCGATCACCGGTTGGAACTTAACTCTTGAAGACGTGGTTAACGCCGGTGAAAGAATTCAGGATATGCGCCACAGTTTCAATGTTCGTGAAGGATATAACCCGTTAAATATCCATCATCCTGCTCGTATGGTGGGAAAACCGCCACTCGCCGCCGGCCCGAATGCCGGCCGTACGGTAGACGAAGATGTTATTGCCCGTGAAGTGTGCGAGGCGATGAAGTGGGATGTTAAAACTGCTAAACCTTCCGAACAAAGGCTAATCGAACTGGGTATGGGTGATATCGCCGAGGAATTAGCTAAAGTAAAATAGTTGGCATTTAGCATTCTTAAAAACAGTGATGAGGTATCAGGTTTAACCTGATACCTCATCTTCTTTTTTCCGCTTAAATTCTCTTCGATTTAAACAGAAACAACTTCTCTTACTTCCGGCAGCTTGGACTTCAGTAATTTCTCGATGCCCATTTTCATCGTCATCGTGGACATCGGGCAACAACCGCAAGCGCCGGTCAGTCGAACACTAACAATCCCGTCTTTTACTCCAATCAGCTCCACATCGCCACCATCTGCCTGTAAAGACGGTCTAATTTGCTCTAACACTTTCTCTATGTTTTCGTTCATTTTATCCTCCTTGATTGCTCCTAAATATATAGTAGTACCTTCGGTTATCGCCGTCTGCGACTTTTGTCGCATTCCGGCCGATGCTTGTACAAAGATGCTCCGGCGGGAATCGCTTGTCGTCCTGAGCGTAGCCGAAGGCTAAAGTCCTTGAGCGAAGTCGAGAGGAGCCTCCATCGCCGCTGTATTCACCGAGGAATCATCGATGGTGGGACAGGCGTCTTTGTCTGTCATCTCCTCAGGAATACTACTTAAACGGTAAGTTTGTCATTCCTGTCCCGTTATTCACGGGATTTCACTCCGGCAGGAATCTATCTCCTTCAACTCCATTCTGGTGCAAGCTCGTAGGCTATAGTACTTACGAAGTAATGTACAAGGTACTTTGCGCCAGCAAACGTATACTTTGCGAAGCGAATGTGCAGAATCTACGTCGCTCACTTTATTTTCCCCGGTATGATTTATATCACTGTAAAATCTGCATAATTCACATAAACTTAATCTAATGCTGGGGTAAAGTTACCCTGTTAGGAGTGATAATAATGTACAGCAAATGTCCCGGTCAGGATTCGCGTAATCTGCGCGTGGAATTATATAAATGTCCCAATTGCGGCGCTGAAGTAGAAATTTTCTCCGATGAGACTAGAATTAAATGCCAAAAATGCGGCACAATGGTGTTTAAAGAAAAAATGCCGTCCTGCATCGAATGGTGTTCTTCAGCGCGTCAATGTCTCGGCGAAGAACGCTGGAAACAATTAACAGGCAACGCTGAAGACAAGCCAAAATAACAAAAATAAGAGTCAGCCCGGGGTATTTGGACTGACTCTTTTCCCCCGCCACCTCTTCATCCCCGCATAATCAGATTAATTCCTGCCTGTTTTTCCTGCTGTAACATTAATCACAAGAGTCCCACATTCTGTAACTGCAATACTCTTGACTGAACGCTGATTGCTGATTGCTGCTATAAGCTGGTATAATGTGACATAATGCAGAATCTTTTACGGTTATTTATTTAAAAAAATGACAATTGATGTTGCTTTTTTAAAATCAATCCCATACTTTTCCGTGATGAGCATTGCCGAACTGGAAAATATCAAGCAATCATTTTCCGAAAAAACTGTCCAGCGGGGCGAGGTTATTTTATTGGAAGGGGAGTCATCTGATACACTGTTCTTTGTTGCCGATGGCGTTGTTAAGATATTTAAGACGTCGGCCCAGGGCAAAGAACAGATTCTCAGCATTGCCCGGCTTGGAGAAGCTCTTAACGATATTCCCATTTTTGATGGCGGCGCCAATCCCATCAGCGCCCAGGCTTTGGGGCCCGTAACTACTTATGGTATTAAAAAAGACAAACTTTTACATTTGATGCAACAATATCCTCAAATCGCTCTGAATACCAGCAAGGTGTTAGCGGTAAGAATGAGACAGCTTGTAACGCTGGTCGAGGACCTCTCGTTTCGCCATGTGCTTGGCAGGGTAGCTAAAATATTATTGAATCATGCCGCTGATGGTGTCGGTCCCAGACAGCATTTAACGCAGCAGGAGATGGCGGCGATGGCCGGTACTGCCAGAGAAGTAGTGGCGCGATCGTTAAAAACTCTGGAAGAACAGGGCTATATCCGCATGGAACGTCATCGCATCGTCGTTACTGATCGAAAAGCTCTTGAAGAAATTGTCGAGGAGTCAAGTTGAGACAAAGGTCACATACAACCTGCAAAGAATCCTCTATATTATCATTATTCGGAGGCATGATTAATTGACTGAAATGCCGGTACTCAACCAGAAAAAATGTAATCAGTGCGGCCTTTGTGTTAGCGTTTGTACCTGTGGCGCTATTATTGCTGTAGGAAATAAGATTACCATCGTTGAGACCGAAGATTGCCATTGGTGCACTAATTGTGAAGCCGTGTGTCCGACCGGCGCTCTTACTTGCTCTTTTGAAATCATCATTGAAGAAGGGTAATAAATTCCTTATTTCTTACAAGGTTCTTGATGTCTGTCCGCCCCAGTGACATTTTCCGACCATTTTCTGAAATGAGACCATTATCACATACACTATCTTGTTTTTTATCTAAAATACTTATTAGAAATAAATGGTTGATATCTGAAAAGGGGGTGGTTGGCATGTTACATTGGAAATTAAAGGCTTGCACCCGTTGTGGGGGCGACCTGTTTATTGACCGTGATTTAGATGGCTGGTTTGAGCAATGTCTGCAGTGTAGTCATCGCAGGGAACTGAAAGAATTCAAGAAGCAGCTTATCCCGGTCGGTGTTAGATGTGGCCCGGTTGAGGATTGGAGTAAACAATAAACAGGGAATAAATAAAATAGGCTTGGAAGCTCCTTATACGGAATTCAGGCCTATTTTTATTTGAATGAGTATTTTCTCATTTTTTAGTATATAATCTAGGTGTTATTTAATTTGAAAAGGATAAAAATGATACCCGATATTAGAAAAGCAACCCTAGCTGATGTCCCCAATATTGCCGAGATATACAACGAAGCCGTTCTAAATACCACCGCGACTTTTGATATCGAACCTAAAACCTCCCATGAAATGCGAAAATGGTTTAAAGCGCATGGCCCGAAAAATCCGATTGTCGTGGCTGTAATCGACAGCAAAGTGGTCGGCTGGGCGTCTCTGAGTGAGTGGTCGACCCGTTGCGCTTATGCTGATACCGCGGAATTATCAGTTTATGTGAAAGATACTTTCCGCAATCGTGGTCTTGGTAAAAAATTGATTCAGTCTGTTCTCGCCGAAGGTAAGAAAGCCGGTTTACACACGGTTATTTCCAGGATTGCGGGCGATAACGACGTAAGTATCCACATTCATTCACAATTCGGCTTTGAAAATATCGGTGTCATGAAAGAAGTTGGTAAAAAATTCGGGAAATTGCTCGATGTCCACATGTTACAGAAAATTTATTGATACACAATAAATAATCTTTGACATGGTTGGTTTATTCATAAGACAATGTCAGGTCTTTCAGTCTCCTTTTCGACTTTTCATTACAGAATATTTTAATTTCTAGAGTATGTTTGTGAAATATTTGACATAATTAGTTTTCTCTGCTATCATTTGCACAATAAGTGCCCATTTTTGACCCCTCCGCATTACTAAAGAAATGTGGACATTTGTATTTATTAATATTATTATGTAGGATAAATACAATCTAGGGAGGTAAATAAGTGAAGAAAGTACTGCTCATTTGTGTGGTAATCGCCACGGTTTTAGTCGCAGTTCTGCCATCGATAGTTTATGCCGATACTTCACATGATCAATCTCAATGTAATCAAGGTAATCAAGGGAAGAAGTATGCTATCGTCGTCGGCATTTCCAATTATCCCGGTGACCTGAATGTACTTCAGGGAGGTCTGGATCTTTTCTACGCAGACAACGACGCGCAGGCCGTTCAGACGGCGCTAATCAATAACGGTTTCAATCCTCGTGATATTTCGGTGCTTGTTAATCGCCAGGCAACGAAAGATGCTATTCTTGACAAAATCAATGATATCCGTAATGAAGTACGTCCCGGTGATGAAGTGGTGTTTTACTTCAGTGGGCATAGCGTCATTCCTGAAGTCGATACCCCTGGCTTCCCTGATGTAGTGGCTGGCCTTTGGCCTGCAAGTGCGCCTTCTGGTAGTGATGTTGGCATGTTAACCTGGGGTGACAACGGAAAAACAGCTGTTTTATTCGATACAACATTGCAAAAAGCTTTCGCTGGTTTTAAAACGAGCCATATTCTATTTGGGTTTGATTGTTGCTGGTCAGGACGTTTTACAGAGGAAGCTGGACCGGGCAGAATCGTGGTTGCAGCCACTGGCTCTGATCCGGCAGATATCGCCGGGGAATACGGGAAAGCTTACGCGTCTCTTGGTCTTGGCCCCTTACCCGGTGTGGGTTGGATGAACGAAGGGTTGTTAACCTACTTCTTTGTCGTCAAGGAATTGGATAGAGGTAACGTATCCGTGGAACAAGCTTTCAATTATGCCCAGGGAGTTATTGCTAGCTTGACGCAGCAATTCTCGGCTTTTGGTATAGACGAGATACCTGTCATGATAGACAATTCCGGTGGAAATTTTCACTTATAGGGCATGTCTAACTGGAAAGAATATTAACGTCGGTTAGGTTCAAAGCTGGATAGGTATGGGATTTTACTTTAACCGAATTTATAACCCGGTCTATGACTTTATTGTCGGACAGAATGCCCCATACCACCGCTTGCAGGAAACCTGTATTGAGAAACTGGAACTTGTCGATAGTGACAGGCTCCTTTGTGCAGGTGTAGGTACAGGTAATGAGATTCTGCGCATCCTGAAGATGAAGCCGAATGTACAGATTATAGGTATTGATGCTTCAAGCACCGCTCTTCACAAAGCAGAAAGGAAGGCATTAAAGCAGGGCAAGAAGATTGAGACCCGTCTGATGGATGTTCAGAATCTTGAATTCGCTGATGACAGTTTTGATAAGGCTTTATGTATCCATGTGACAGATTTTGTACGGGACTCTGCTCGAGCCAGTGCTGAAATTACACGTGTTTTAAGGAAAGGTGGTAAATTCGTTACCACCTTTCCTTCGGGTAAGGAAGACCTTGCTTTTGGCAAGAGCGTGTTCGGTGGTGCTATCCGTTATGATATAAAAACGCACAAGTATTACAAGATACCTGTGGTTTTCGCATCGGCGTTGCTGGCTGGAATTGTCTATTTCCCATTTCTTTTCCGTTCGGAACGTAGATATTATTCCAAAGATGAACTCGAAAAGTTGTTTGCTAATTTGACACCTCACAATTATAAAATAGAGGAATTTACTGTGTACAGTGATTTTATTGTGTATGGGACAAAATAGACTGACTAGGAGAAGGTATTGTTAGAATTAAAAAGGGAGCCCATCTTCCAGTCCGGTGATGCAGACAAAATTTGGCAGAAATTTTGCGGCTTTATTGATCTTTCCGTGGACGAGTTCATGGATATCCAGAAGGGATTGCTTGAAGAACAACTTGAGTTGGTGGGTGGAAGCCCTCTCTGGAAAAAGATCCTGAATGGGGAGAACCCAAAAACATTAGAGGAATTTCGTGCGGTGGCTCCGATCACTACTTATTGGACTCATTACGCTGATTATATTGGTGCGGAAGGGAACGAAGACTATCTCGCGACGAAACCAGCCGTCTGGATGCATACTTCTGGAAGAGGGGGACATTTCAAGTGGATTCCTTGGACGGAAACGGCATTAGAGAGATATGCCGATGCTATCATGGCAATGGCGCTTCTTGCCAGTGCCGATAGAAAGGGCGAAGTTAAAATTCAAGAAGGATGCCGAGTCCTATCCATACTCGCACCAGCGCCTTATCTTTCTGGTATCACCGGCTACCTGCAAGCCAGTCGTTTCAATACCCACATGATTCTCCCTCTGAATATTTCGGAGAAGCTTGAGTTTCAAGAAAGGATTCAACTGGGCTTAAAGTTAGCACTTAGAGAAGGGGTTGATTTTGTGGGTTCGTTGAGCACGGTATTGGTAAAAGTTGGGGAAAGTATGGCGGAAAATTCTAAAAAAATACCGTTCTCTTTTGATATGTTAAACCCACCTGTTTTGCTGCGAATATTACGTGCCTTTATAAATAGCAAACGGGAAAAACGTCCCATGCTGCCCAGAGACCTGTGGCCGATTAAAGGGATGTCATGTGTCGGGACTGATACCACCGTCTATCGTGAAAAACTGAAGTATTATTGGGGCAGAGTCCCTCACGAATGGTACGGTATGACGGAATGCGGCGCTATTTCTATGCAGAGTTGGACGAAAAAGGATATGACCTTTTATCCATATAATGCTTTTTTGGAGTTTATACCGGAGGAAGATTGGATTAGAAACCGGCAGGATAGTAACTTCCAGCCACATACAGTATTATTGAATGAACTTGAGGTTGGAAAAACCTATGAAGTCGTTATCACTAGCTTCCATGGTATGCATCTCCTGAGATACCGTCCAGGCGATTTAATCAGAGTGACTGCACTGGAAGATAAAGAGGCGGGGATTAAACTGCCACAGGCGATTTTTTACAGCCGGGCTGATTTCCTGATCGACTTGTACAACATCGTACGGCTGGACGAAAGAACCATCTGGCAAGCAATTGAGAATACGGGTTTTAGATTTGAAGATTGGTCAGCCAGAAAAGAATATAGCGGTTCTATACCAAAACTGAGAATATATATTGAACCAAAAGAAAGCGTTGATGCAAAAAAATTGGAAAATTTGATAAACGAACAATTGATTAAAACTTGCCCTTTGTATGAAGAAGCAATCGGAGAGATGCAAACCAACCCTGTGATGGTCACACTCCTGCAGCCAGGCAGTTTCCAGCGCTATTATGAACGGAAACGATCTGAAGGTGCCGACTTGGCTCATCTGAAACCACCGCATGTAGATGCATCTGATGAAACTATAAAAATGATATTATGGGGAGAACAAAAAGGGGCTTAAGCGAGGGACTAAGTGCACGTATATCTTATCTTACCGCCCATTATCGCCTTTGTAATCTCGTTTGCTCTGGCAGTATTCGTTTTACTTCGTGACTACCGGAAAATCACATATCGTCTTTTTGCGATTTCTCTGTTGGGGAATGGATTGTGGGGACTTATTGTATTTGCATTCCGTATCAGCCCTGACGCCGCACATGCTAAATTATGGATTCAAGCACTGCCTCCGATGAGTTTACTGGCCTGTACTACTTTCCTGCATTTCTCCATCCGTCATACACATGCCAAGGTACCGGCTTGGTATCCGTTTGTTATCTATGTGCCCTTTCTCGTCACTTTGGGCTTTGCTTTTGCAGACATGCTGGTCAAAGGTGTTACTACCGATTTTTATGGTTTTCGCCCCATATATACAAATTTCCAACTTGCATCATTGGTGATTAGCTATGTTTTTCTCGTCATGGGCATGGTTTACTTCATTAGAGCCTATAGAAGATCGGACTCTTTTGACGAGCGGAATTCTTATCTCTATATTATTACTGGTGTTTTACTATCAATGATTGGCGCTCTCTGGGATTACATCTCAACCACTCATTTGAAGGTGCCGCCTTTAGGATTGATTGGCAACATCCTTTTTGGAATTCTAGCCACGATATCTATATTGAAATATCATTTGCTCGATATCAACATTGTCATTCGTAAAAGTGTTGCCTATTTACTTACCAGCACCGTCGTTGCAATTCCTATCGTTGGTATTCTCCTTATTTTTAGCGCAGTTTTTGGGCAAGGGCATTTCACCATCTGGATGTATCTTGTTTTACTCTTCCTTATAGCCGTAGGACTTCAGGCTGTCTGGCTGAGAATGCAGAATTTAGTTGATAGGATGTTCTTCCGTGAGCGATACGATTTTCTCAGGGAATTAGAGCGCTTCAGCCAGGAAATTCATGATATCAGCGACCTTCAAAAGCTAGGCTCATCCTTAGTAGGCTTAATCGGGCGAGCTTTACAAACTCCCAGCGTACAATTATTTGTATCCGACGAATCCGGACATTTCAACATTATAGCCTCAACAGAGGAGTATATTCCCGTTGTTTCCTTCCTGAATAATAGTCCGTTGATCAGATGGTTGAGCAGAAATAAGGAGATCCTTTATCGGCATCAAATAGATATAATTCCCCAACTCCAGTCGCTGACTACTAGAGAAAGAACAGTATTGAACAATCTCGGTGTTGAACTATTCATACCGCTTAGAAATAATAAGGATGAGCTGATTGGTTTACTGACCCTTGGTAAAAAACGTTCTGAGCAAGTATATTCCGGAGATGATGTTCGCCGTATTTCCACGGTGTCTAATCGTGTTGCTATTGAATTGGAAAATGCCCGCTTATATGCCCGTGAAACATCGATGCGTATGGAAATGCAAAGACAAAACGAGCAGAAAACGGAATTTCTGCACCATGTCGCTCACGAATTGAAAACTCCGCTCACCGCTATTATCTCTTCTTCTGAGCTGATCACATCGGAAGAGTTAATGGTGAGTCCTGAACAAAAAGAAAGGCTCCTCACTAATATTAACCATAGTGCCTGGTTGATGGATAAAAGAGTAGGGGAATTGTTAGACTTGGCACGAATTCAGATCGGCACATTGGAATTGAAACTGGAGCCAGTTAATATAAACGAGATGGCACGTGATTTAACATCACAGCTATCCGCTCTATTCAAGAATAAGGAGCAGACCTTAGCGGTAGATATTCAGGAGTCTCTTCCTCAAGTGAGAGCAGATAAGGAGAGGGTGGAGGAAATATTAATCAACCTTTTATCCAACGCTAACAAATATTCACATGCACAAAGTAATATCCTTGTCAGAGCATCAATATTAAGAAACAGGATTATGGTAGAAGTCAAAGACTCAGCGCCTTTAATCAACGATGAGGATAAAATGAAAATTTTTAATGCCTACTACCGCGGCGGAACCGATGAAGATAGGCAGCGGATTTCTGGTTTGGGCCTGGGATTGGCAATATCGAAGAGCTTAATCGAATTGCACCACGGAGAAATTGGTGTGAAGAACGAGGATAATTCCGGCAATATTTTCTACTTCACCTTGCCTGTCTGGGGAGTAGGAGATGAAAAAACAAACTGAGTCAACGTCAACCGATTCTCAAGAAGGAGGTTAATATGAAAGTATTAATTATTGAGGACAGCCCCGAAATAGCAGAAGCTGTAGCACTCTGTCTCCAGCTGCGTTGGCCTGAAACCGAGGTTTCTGTCGCCGCCGAAGGTGCGCGTGGTATCGAAATGATAAAAAATGCTGTTTTTGATGTGGTCATTTTGGATATTAACCTCCCTGATTTTGATGGATTCCAGGTTCTTCAGGAGGTACGTACCTTCTCTGATGTACCCACGATTATTCTGACAGTTCGTGGCAAAGAAGATGACCAGACACGCGGACTGGAAATCGGTGCCGACGATTATATTGTTAAGCCATTCAAACCGCGGGACTTGGTAGCCAGGGTGAATGCAGTAGTACGCCGCGCCACGGGTGTGAAAAACACCGTTCAAAAGCCTGTGATCATCCGGGGTAAACTTACTCTTGACCTGACAAATAATGAAATCACGATCAGAGATAAAAAAACTAAACTCACACCCACCGAGGTCAAGTTACTCTATATCCTGATGGAAAAGCCCGAAGAAACGATGACCGGTGAGCAAATCGCCTTTCAGGTTTGGGGAAAAGAAAATCCTGACACCGACGAACTGAGAACTTATGTCCGCCGTCTCAGAAACAAACTCAAGGATAATCCGCCGCGTATTATTTTAACCGATTATGGCGAAGGCTATAAATTCGTTACCCCCGCGTAGCTTTTTGATATCCAATATTCAAAAAACAATAATCAAGAATTTGAAGTTATAAGCTAACAGTTGGTGGAACAGGCGTCTTTGCCCGTTCCACCATTTTTATTCCATTCTGGCGAAGGCTCGTAGGCTATAGTACTTACGAAGTAATACCTACTTTGCGAAGCAAATGTGCAGAATCTACGTAATCTCTTTTTCCATTCCTGCATTGACAGACAGACTCATAATGTTCTATTCTCAATCAGCGAAACAATTCTCATAAAGAAGGAGTAACTTGTGACCGGATTACTAATAGCAGTAACTTTGATTGGTGCCTATCTCTTAGGTTCGATCCCGACTGCCTATATTGTCGGTAAATTCAGAAAAGGGACTGATATCAGGGAAACGGGTAGTAAAAATATGGGCGCCATGAATGTTATTTATAATGTTGGCTTCTGGTGGGGAGCATTAGTGTTGGTCATTGATATTGGCAAGGGTGTCCTGGCCATGTTTATCGCTAAAGTGCTTAATATTCCGGAACTGGCCTATTATGCCACCGGTGTAATCGTGATATTGGGGCATAATTTCCCGGTGTTTCTTAAATTCCGTGGTGGCAAAGGCGGCGCAACCGCAGTCGGGGTGCTTTGCTTCGTGATGTTTCCTTTTGGATTTTTAATTGGACTCGGTATTTTCGCAATATTGATGTTAATTACCCGCTTCCCGACTCTCAGCTACGGTATCGGTCTGTTGGGATTTCCGTTTGTTGCCTGGCTGCATTATCACCGCTGGGAATGGATAGTTTTTTCTGCGATTATCGTAGCGATACCTTTTGTCAGATACATTCCGCGATTGAAAGAAATATATAAAAAAGCGGGAAATTTGCGTCACGCCGTACAGCGTAAAAATCTGAAAGATAGATTTTAAAATAATCTCGTTTTATTAATCGAAAGTGCGAAGCCAAATAGCTATCAGCAGTCAGTGAATAGTACTCAGTTTTCAATGTTGTGGCTATAATTAACTTTGGGCAAGCGAGGGCGTTTGCCCAATCGTCGCCCGAATAAAGAATTTCCTTCCCACATGGGAAGGGATTAAAGGAATGGGTCATTGTTGCAGCATTGACACTGTATAAGCCATGATATCTTGTATATCCTGAAAGGTTTCCCGAACACTCGCGATAGAAAGTTTTTCCTGGGATTGGATCGCATAAAAGAAGAGGGAGTTTTGCACCCCCTCTTCTAAAAAATATACTTAGACTCAACCAGTATTTAAGCCTGCGGCGGAGCCGGATTCTTATAACCTTCCAGCAATACCTTGGGTACCAATTGAATCAGTTCATCAACCGTTAATAGCTTTCCGTCTTTCTGCGTAATGGTCTTTATTTTTACCGGTTCGGAATAAATCGAGATATTGGGATAAGTGACATCAAATACCTGGCCGTTGATATTGGCCGCTTCGTGGGTAGATAGATAAACGACAAACGGTGCCAGCGTCTCCGCCTCCGGGGGATGCATCAATTCTTCGAATCTTTCTTTGGTGATAAGACCTGAATCGAATCGTTTCTGGAAACCGGCTTTGATATCTTCGCTCAAGGTGAATCGTGTTCCGGCGGTGGGAGCGTAAGCATTACAGGTCACACCGTAACGTCCCATCTCCCGGGCAACTGCTCTGGTCAACCCGACGATACCGGCTTTGGCTGCTCCGTAATTACAATGCCCGACCGTGCCCAGCCAGGCGGTGGAAGTAGTATTAATAATCCGTCCCCATTTTTGTTCTCTCATCAACGGGGCAGCATGGCGGATGCAATTAAAAGAGCTTTTTAAAAAAGAATCGACGGATAAATCCCAGTCTTCTTCAGTCATATTCCAGACCATCTTGGCAGCATCTGAACCTGCATTATTCACTAAGATATCGACCCTGCCAAAAATTTTCACTGCTGTCTGGATGGCTTCCTGAGCTACTTTATAATCGGACACGCTACCGAAAAAGGGTATTGCCTCCCCACCTGCCGCTCTTATCTCGGATGCTACTGTTGCGGCATCACCGCCCTGAGTGCCAGCTTTGCGATTATTAGTTACCACCTTTGCGCCTTCAGCCGCCAGCGCGATTGCTAACGCTTTACCGATTCCCTGTCCCGACCCCGTAACAATTGCTACTCTGTCTTTTAATTTTCCAGCCAAAGTAATGCTCCTTTATCATAATGTATTCCTAATTATTAAAAATTGACCCGGCGTCAATAACCCGCGAATTGTTTCCATTTTAGCATAGGTCATTTCATATTAGCTACTCATATTGAGTGTCCCCGTATATTCTGGTATATTTGATTAGATAGGGTATGGAATGCAGATAAAAATTACTTTTCTCGGTGCGGCTAAAAACGTAACCGGCTCGCGGTATCTTATAAAAGCCAACGGTTTCAAGTTTTTAGCCGATTGCGGTTTATATCAGGAAAGAGAGCTAAAAGTCCGTGATTGGGAGCCTTTCCCGGTTAATCCTCATGGCATCGATGCTGTGCTGCTGACGCATGCCCATCTTGACCACTGTGGCTATCTACCGAAGCTGGTTAGAGAGGGGTTCAATAATAAAATTTATTGTACTGCTGCCACCGCGGATATTACCGAAGTCATGCTGATGGATGCCGCTCATCTGCAAATGCAGGATGCGGAAAATAAAAAGAAAAGACATGAACACGACGGCCGCAAAGGAGCCCATCCCGAATTACCCCTTTACACAACCGAAGATGCGCAAGTCTGCATATCCCATCTCACACCTGTCCCTTACAAATACCCGGTTCAATTAGCAAAAGGAATCAGTTTTACTTTTTATGATGCCGGGCATGTCCTCGGCGCGGCTATGATTGAAGTAAAAATCGAGCAAAATGGAGACGAAAGGACGCTATTGTTCTCCGGCGATATCGGCAGACAGAACAAACCGATTTTAAATAACCCGACGGTGTTTGATAATGCCGATTATGTTCTCACAGAGTCCACTTATGGTGACCGTGAATTGGACGCGCCCGCAGATATGTATCCGAAACTCATTGATATTATAAACTCTACCGTAGCAGCCGGCGGGAATATTGTCATTCCCAGTTTTGCCCTGGAGAGGTCGCAGGATCTACTTTATTATTTAAGTCTGGCTCTCACCGCAAACAAAATAAAGCCGATTCAGGTTCTTCTGGATAGTCCGATGGCCGTGGATATCACGAACATCTTCTGCCGCCACATCGACCTTTTTGATGACGACATGAAAGCACTCCTGCAGCAAGGGAAATCACCATTTGCCTTCGCAGGCCTGAAATGCATGACATCAATCGAGGATTCAAAATCGATAAATAATATTAAAGAACCTTGTATCATTATTTCCGGCGCCGGAATGTGCAACGGCGGGAGAATTAAATATCACCTTATTCAGAACATTACGAGACCCGAAAGCACAATTCTATTTGTAGGCTATCAGGCGGTGGATACACTCGGACGGCAAATCACCGACGGCGCCGGCGAAGTAAGAATTTTGGGGCAGAATTATCCTGTCAAAGCAAAAATAATTAAACTGAACGGTTTCTCCTCTCACGCCGATAAGAACGAGTTATTAACCTGGATATCCGCGCTGAAACGGCCGCCGCGTCAGATTTTTGTGGTTCATGGTGAGGAAAGCGCAGCCAATACCTATGCCGAAAGCATCAGACAAAACAAAGGTTGGAATGTTACCGTCCCTAACTATCTGGATGAATTCGATCTTGATTAGTTACTGGAAATATTGTTATGGATGATTGCTTTTCTACCGGCGACTTCCTGTTTGATGTACCATTTCTGAACAGTTTCCACGACACTGGTCGGGTCGTCACAAACCCGTAATAGATCAAAATCTTCGGCTGAAACATAACCTCTCGTCAGGACGGTGCCTTTCAACCAATCCAGAAAACCTTTCCAGAACTGGCTGTCATACAGGATTACGGGGAACGGTTTTATTTTGTGAGTCTGTATTAAAGTCAATACCTCGCTCAGTTCATCCATCGTACCCAATCCACCAGGCATAATAACGAAAGCGATGGCATATTTAACCAGCATCACTTTGCGAACAAAGAAATGTTTGAAAGTGATCACTTTAGTGGCATAAGCATTGCACGATTGCTCAATGGGCAATTCGATATTCAGACCGATTGATTTTACTCCGGCCTCAGCGGCGCCTTTATTAGCGGCTTCCATAATGCCGGGGCCGCCACCAGTGATGATGGAGAAACCCGATTCGCCCAGACGCCGGGCAATCTCTGTGGTTTGAGAATAAAGAGGGTCCTGGTGATTGATTCTAGCTGAGCCATAGATGGTTACGGCCGGTTCTACGCCGGAAAGCTTATCAAATCCCTCTACCATTTCCCCGATAATGCGGAACATCCGCCATGATTCTTCTTTTACCAGGTCATTAATTTCGTATCCGTCTACCATCATCTTCCTCCATCACAAGTATCTTGATATTATCATATTTAATGACCGCATGGACACACAAGGCAGGCAGAATGCGAAAAATAATTCGGTTTTATAGGGTGTATATCCAATCGTATTTATCCGGTTTTTCGCCGTATTGAATAGCGGTTACCTCATCGTAAAACTTCTGAGAAAATGCGCCAATCTTGCCGTTATTAATCGATATCAGTGTATCAAGATGTTGAATCTCGCCTACCGGAGAAATAACAGCAGCCGTGCCGGTGCCGAAGACTTCGTTCAGTGAACCGTCACGCGAAGCTGAGATTACTTCATCGATAGTGATGCGTCGCTCATTTATTTTCATACCGGCATCACGAGCAAGCCGGAGAACGCTGTCGCGGGTAGTACCTTCCAGAATGGTACCGTCGAGAGGTGGGGTGACCAGTTCGTTGTTGATTACGAAACAGATATTCATTGTACCCACTTCTTCGATATATTTGTGCTCGGCGGCATCAAGCCATAGCACCTGGGTAAAGCCTTTCTTTTTTGCTTTTTCGCCGGGTAAAAGACTGGCCGCATAGTTCGCCGGGGTTTTGGCAGCTCCCAGCCCACCCTTAGCCGCCCGAACGTATTCTGCTTCGGTAATTAACCGCACCGGGTTTAGTCCTTCTTTATAATATGCGCCGACCGGTGAGAGGATTATCATAAAACGATAGGTTTCGGAAACACGCACACCTATATAACTGTCGGTGGCGAAAATAAAAGGGCGGATATATAGAGAATAACCATGTTGGTGCGGTACCCATGGCTTATCGATCTTGAGCAATTCCACCATGGAATTAAAGAACAAGTCATAACTCATTTCGGGGATACAGAGGCGGCGACATGACCGATTCATCCGTTCATGATATTTCTGCGGCCGGAAAATGTTAATTTTTCCCTGTTTATTATAGAAAGCTTTTAAGCCCTCAAAAATTGCCTGTCCATAGTGAATGGTACACATTGACGGTAAATAACTTATCTCGCCGAAAGGAACGATTTGCGGAGTCTGCCATTTACCATTATTATAGTCAACAATGAGCATGTGATCTGAAAAAATCTCGCCGAAATTCAGATTTTTCATGTCCACCTGGTTAATTTTGCTCTGTTTCACTTTGGTAATATTGATATTCAAGGTAGTTTACCCCGCTCGTACGTATTTTTAAAGATTATTATAGCACCATTGATGAATCCAATTAAAACAAAAAGTAAAAATGCCTGTGCTATTATTGCCCGAATTGAAATGAACCGGTATTGGGTGCGGGAAAGTCAGCAAATGGCATCTGTAATGCTTTTATCATGTCGCCGGCATTACGTGGCGCATAAGCCTTCCAGTGATTATTAAAGAAAACAAATGCCAAACAGGTTTTTTGACTGGCTGCTTTTACTTTTTCCGCAAGTTCACTGATTTCCGCCGGTGAGTAAAGATACTGGTAACGTGTTTCGGTGGTACCTTTCCACCACATTTCAACATTTCTGCCGTGAAAGCGGAAATAAGCGAAATCCGCCGTCACCGGTAATTCTGTGGCGATTGAAGTGCTGAATTTGGGCTCGTCAATCTGTACCCAGGCGATATTATGGGCGCTCAACATCCCGGCTATTTGCGGGTCGTCGCTCCAGCTTTTATGCCGTAGTTCTACAGCCAAACGGTACTGTCCGAAATGTTTGGCAATTATCTCCAGTATCCCCCGGCCGAAACCGTCATTTTTAAAACTCGGGGGAAATTGCGCCAACAGGGCTCCCATCTTACCGGCTTTCACCAAAGGCTCCAGACTTTGACGGAAGATATCGATATCATCAAGAGAGATAATGGCTTCCTCTCCGGAGGATTCATGGTACATATTGGGATGGGTGAATTTCTGCCAGAGCTTCACGGTAAAAAGAGATCCCGGTGGCGTCCGTTTTACCCAGTTTGCGGTAATATTTGGATTCGGCGGACGGTAGAAAGAGCTATTCACCTCTACCGTATTGAAGAACTGGCTGTAATATGCCAGCTCATTCTTTGTCCTCGATGGATAGAAATAACCTTTCCAGGTACCTTCACCATCAGGGTAAGACCATCCGGAGGTGCCGATACGTATCTGTGCCATCTTTTCTTCTCCTGCCTATTATACGCCATTAGTAAATAGCTATCAGTTTTAAGTTGTGAGTACTGAGTTTTCATTTGTAAATCAGTGGGACCGGCGTCCATGTACTTTCGCTGGATACCTACATTTACTTCGTAAAACTACGTAAAGTATCTACGACCTTCGCCGGTATGGATATTCTCCATCTTCGATATTGACACTCCGACTCTCTAAGCGGTATTCTTCTTTTGATAGATTATTAAAAAGTTTCAGGAGGTCCCTCTTGCCAGACAATGCCGGCGTCTCGTTTAGTATCGTATTTCTCGATAAAAATTCCCCGGTCGACCCGCGTGTGGATGAAATGATTCGATGGGGTAAAAGATTCCGCGAAATGGGTGTCGTTCACGGTGAGGAAGGGAATTTGAGCTTCAGAACTAAGCTTGGTTTTATTATTTCCGGCGATGGTGTGATGTTGGAAAGCATGACTAAGGATTCGGTGGTTGAGGTCAGGGGTGTCGTATTCGGGCTGAATCGGCCCTCGGTTTACACGAAAGGGCTTTTAAATCCATCGATGTTAACTCTTTTACATTCCGCTATCTACGAGAATTTTCCGGAGGTGAATGCCATTTTGCATACCCATGATAACGATGTTTTAAAAGCGGCTGAGAAACTCGGTGTTCCCTCTACTGATATTGAACAACCGGCTGACTCCAGAGAACTGGCGCAGGAAGCAGTTCAAGTTTTGCAACTAAACAAAGGCGTCAGATATTTTGTGCTTAGACACCACGGAATTATCGCGCTGGGGACAACCATGTCGGAAGCAGGGACGCTGATGGAGGAAATGCATACCCAAAGCCACAGGCTGCGCCAAGACTAAGACCGCTAAAAAGAAATAGTAATTCTGGTAAAATAAAATCATTGAAGTCAGATTAAAAAAAGGAGCGAGTCTTATGAATCCTAACGGGCCATATCCGGGAAGACAACTTTTTATCGGTATGACGATGTCCGGTAGTCCGGCAATAGCCTATCTGGTAACCGGCCGCAGCCCGGCCAGTCGGGAAAGGAAAGCATCGCCGCTCGATAACGGCATTATTATTGGTCCAATCGGTAATAAGCCATACGACCCGCTGCGACATTATACCGGCATCAAGTATGATAATGTTTCCGGTATCATGGCCGTCAGTAATGGAATTCAGACCGACGCTATTTATGAAACCTATAAGCTCCTTTTCAATACCAATTCCAATCCCGCCAAGGATTTTATGGAGAAATTGCTGGATGGTGCGCAGGCAGAACCTGATAGCCTGCACACGCCACGGATTGCCGGTGTCGTGACGGATAGCGGCGCCGATGCTAAACAGGTTTTTATTATCGGCATTAAGCGATTTGACATCCCTGCCAAAGTCTTCCAGTTTGAACCGAAACCAGGATTTATGTTCGGAATTTCAACGTATAAAGGCAGCCTGGAGAATCCTGAAGCCTTCGACCCCGCTGCCGGTCCGTCTCAAATTGAGTTTAGAGGTAAAACCCCCATCGAGCTGGCAGAGCATCTGTTTGAAATCTCTAAAGCCGCTTATAACGGCGATGATATCCGGGTATGTGCGGTGGGTGGTATCCGCTCCGACGACAAACGCACCTGGCAAGTTGCCATGAGAAACAGATAAGATAATATCCCTACTCAGGTTAGCTTGGGTAATTATTGATTCATACCCATTCTGGCGGAGGCTAAAATTCACTTGGATACCAGTACATTTACTTCGTAAAACTACGTAAAGTATACATTACTGTGTAAGTACTATAGTCTACGGCCTTCGCTGGTATTGATATTATACTTCTAATATTCAAATCTACTGCTGAAAACTGAACGCTAATAGCTTATGAATGTTGCCTATCAGCCTTAACATAAGTTATACTTAAAGCTGAAACAATAGGATTTCCACGGAGGAATGACACTTGCTCAAAACCCATTACTGTGGCGAATTGAAGAAAACGCTTGCCGGTAAAAAAGTTACACTGGCAGGCTGGGTAGACCGCCGCCGCGATCACGGCGAATTAATCTTCATTGATTTACGGGATAGAACCGGTATTGCTCAGGTAGTGTTCAACCCGCAAATATCGAAGAAATGCCATGAGATTGCCGGACAGGTACGTAGCGAATATGTACTCAAAGTAACCGGTGAAGTTGCGCCGAGACCGGTGGGCACGGAAAATCTGAAATTACCCAGCGGTGCAGTCGAGGTCATTGTCAGCGAGGCTGAAATCCTGAATACTTCGAAAACACCGCCTTTCTATATCAATGAAGATTCTGAAGTGGACGAAAATGTCCGCCTCAAGTACCGTTATCTCGACCTGAGACGAGAGCGGATGTTGAAGAACCTGATTCTACGTGATAACGTCGTCAGGTTTATGCGTGATTTCTTCCATGATAAAGGCTTCCTCGATGTCGAGACGCCGATCATGGTTAAAAGCACTCCGGAAGGAGCGCGCGATTATCTCGTGCCCAGTCGACTTTATCCCGGACAGTTCTACGCTTTACCGCAGTCGCCGCAACAATTGAAGCAATTGCTAATGGTCGGCGGAATCGAGAAATATTTCCAGATTGCCAAGTGTTTCCGCGACGAAGATAGCCGTGCCGATCGTCAACCGGAACACACTCAGCTTGATGTCGAAATGAGCTTTATCGAAGAAGAAGATATTCTGAAATTAATGGAAGAACTGCTGACCAAATTGGTACCTGCTGTAAAACCGGATAAACGCGTTCTTTCCCCATTCCCGCGCATCAGTTATAAAGATGCCATGGAAAAGTACGGCTCGGATAAGCCGGATTTGCGCTTTGGGATGGAGATGAGGGATATTACAGACATTGTGGCTAAATCGGAGTTTGCCCTTTTCCATAAGGTAATCGCCGGCGGTGGTAAAATCAAGGCAATTTGCGCTCCCGGCTGCGCCGGTTACAGTCGTACTCAACTGGAAGAATTGAATAAATTCGCACAGGGCTATGGCGCCGGCGGTTTACTGACATTCTCTCTCGGGACAACCGCTGGAGATTTAAATCAGCTTACCATGGACATGGTAAAATCGGTTGCCGCCAAACACATGACACTGGAACAGATTAAGCAGATTGCGGCACTTTTGGGAGCGAAACAGGGCGATCTGGTGCTGGTGGTTGCCGGTGCGCCTAAGGTTGTTGACAAATCCCTCGGTGAAGTCAGAAAAGAGATGGGCGCCCGGCTTAAGTTAGCCGACCCCAATTTAATGGCCATCGCCTTTGTTCTCAACTTCCCGCTATTCCAATGGGATGATGAAGAAAAACATTGGACGCCGGAACATCACCCGTTCACTTCTCCGATGGTGGAAGATATTCCTTTATTGGATACCGACCCGCAGAAGGTACGTGCCCGTCATTATGACATTGTTTGCAATGGCGTCGAGCTTTCCAGCGGCAGTATTCGTATCCATAATGCCGAAATGCAGCGAAAGGTTTTCCGACTGCTCGGTTATGAAGACGCTGACGTTCAAAATAAATTCGGCACGTTATTGGATGCATTTGAATACGGCGCACCGCCGCATGGCGGAGTTGCCATCGGTATCGACCGTTTTATCATGATGCTGGCCGGCGAAACCACGATTCGCGATGTCATGGCATTCCCTAAGAACCAGAATGCGGTTGATATGATGCTGGAAGCGCCGTCTGCTGTCAGAGAAAAACAGCTTAAAGAGTTACACATACGTCTGAGTGACGATTAAACTAAAACCCGGAGAGTAGATTGAAAGTAACTAACGAAAAAACAGAAAACCGTCAAGCATATTTAAAAATTGAAGTAGAACCCGCAGAAGTTGAGACTGCAACCGAAAAAGCTTACCATCGCCTGGTAAAAAGAGTGAACATTCCCGGATTTCGCCGGGGAAACGCGCCGAGAGCAGTCTTCGAGCGCCATTTCGGGAAACACGAGTTGTTCCATGAGATGCTGGACGACCTGGTGCCCGATGTTTACAGAAAAGCGGTAAAAGAACAGAATCTGGAGCCCGTGGCTGAACCGCAGCTGGATTTGGAGAGCGAAGAGCCCGTCGTTTTAAAAGCGATTGTGCCGCTTAAACCGGTAGTAAATGTCGGTGATTATAAGACCATCGACCTGAAACCGAATCCTGTTGAAGTAACCGATGACATGATTAACTCCGTCGTCGATCAATTACGGCATCAACATGCGACCTGGGAACCTGCCGACCGACCGGTTGAATTTAATGACATGGTAACTATCGACGTCGATAGCACGATGAAAGGGGAGCCTTTCGTCAATCAAAAAGGCGTTCAATATCAAGTTACGGCCGGGAATCTGTCTCCGGCGCCGGGATTTGCGGAGCAATTGGTGGGGATGAAAAAGGATGAGGAGAAGGAATTTAATCTCCAATATCCGGCGGATTATCCGCAAAAAGAAGTCCAGGGTAACGATGTAACTTTCAAAGTGAAAGTAATCGATATTAAACTGGAGAAACTACCCGAAGTAACCGATGAATTTGCCAAACAGCTCGGTTCTGAAATCACAAGTGTTGAAGTCATGCGCCAAAAAATCACCGAAGATTTAAAAAAGAGAGTTGAAGACAGGTGTAAGCGGGATTTCGAAGACAGGGTAATCGAAGCAGCCACCGCGATGAGTCAGGTGGAGTATCCCCCGATTCTGGTGGAAGCGGAAGTCCAGCGGTCATTAGAACGTAATCTGAGGTTCCTGCAGAGCACCGGTCAGAATATCGAGACATATTTAAAAAGTATTAATAAAACAATCGACCAAATGCGGGAAGAATTAAAGCCGAATGCGGTAAAACGGGTGGAGGAGTCTTTAGTCTTGGGCAAGATCGCGGAGCAGGAGAAAATAGCGGTGGACCATGATGAGATTCACACCGAGATTGAAGAGATGGTTAATAATTCTAACGGAGACAAAGAAGAACTCAGAAAGGCTTTAGAGTCACAGCGTAATCACGAATCGATTGAAGACACGTTAATCGCCAGAAAAACTATTCAGCGATTGACAGAAATAGCACAGAGTCAAAAAGAAGCAAAGAAGGAGACTTAAAATGAACATGGATCCTATGAATGTTATCCCGATGGTTATCGAGACCGGAGCCAGAGGCGAACGGGCCTTCGATATCTATTCTCTACTGCTCAGGGAACGTATTATTATTCTGGGCATGCCCATTAACGACCAGGTTGCTAACCTGATTGTTGCTCAGTTACTCTATCTGGATAGAGAAGACCCCGATAAGGATATTAATATTTATATTCATAGTCCCGGTGGCGTCATCAGCGCCGGTCTGGCAATTTACGATACAATGCAGCTCATTCGCCCCGACGTGTCTACGATTTGCGTCGGCATGACTGCCAGCATGGCGACGGTTTTGCTATGCGCCGGTGCTAAAGGCAAGCGTTACGCTTTGCCCAATGCGACAATTCACATGCATCAGGCAATGGGCGGTGCTCAGGGTCAGGCATCGGATGTCGCCATCGCAGCGCGGGAAATCATGCGTCTGCAAGATATCATCCGTGAAATCATTATGAAACACACCGGTCAAACGCTGGATAAAATTATTCACGACACCGACCGTGATTTCTACCTGAATCCCAAGCAGGCCGTGGAATACGGCCTGATCGACGAGATTCTGGTTAAACCTTCTAAAGAAGCCCCGAAAGCCAAGAAATAGTCACTTTTAGTTCCCTCTCCCCTTACCAAAGGCCGCAGCCGAAGGTACTTCACGGAGTGAATGTATAGAGAGGGTTGGGGTGAGGTGTAAATCATCTTTTTACCATCAACCCTGAAGCAGCTGTTGGAGAAGGGAGTCTATATAGACTCCCTTCTTTTTTTCTTCTACTACATAGTAGGACAGGCGCCCCTGCCTGCCCGATTGTCAGCTAGTATAGGATTTTTCAAACCCCCTATTAAATCCTTGACAGCAGTGCTATAATAGAACATATGTACGTATTATTCCTCAATGCGAGACTAGATTAAAGGAAAACGGGAGAAAAATGGAAAAAATGATTTCATATTGTGGTATGGTTTGCAGTGATTGCGGCACTTATCTGGCGACAAAAAACAACGATGATAATCTGAGAAAGAAACAGGCAGAGGAATGGTCCAAGCAGTTCGGGACTAATATCAAGCCGGAGGACATTAACTGTTATGGATGTACTTCACATAATAAGATGATATTTAATTATTGTACGGTTTGCGAAATCAGGAAATGCGGCAAAACGAAAAAGGTTAAAAATTGCGCCTATTGTGTGGAATACGCCTGCGAAAAACTGGAAAAATTCTTTACGATGGCACCGGCCAATAAAATCACTTTGGAAGAAATCAGAAAAAGCAGGTAAACTAATTGACACCCATCGTCATTGCGGGAATAATACGGAAAAATCTATCTTAATACGTTTACTTCGTAAATGCCCTTGTGTCCCTTTGGTTAAGGACGAAGTTAAGAACCCTTAGAAAAGCTTTCTGAATTTTGCGATGGTGCTGTGAAAATGGACGAACGGACCGGACAGTTTTCCCTGAATTTTAGCCTGCCTGAGGGATTCGAGAAATTCGGCGGGACTATTAAAATCCTCCAGTTCCACGGAAATATTTCCGATTTCCGCTATAGTATGTGAATCGCTACCGGCAGTTCCGGGCAGATTGTGTTCTCTGGCAAAGGTTTTCGCTTTATTATTCGGTTGCATTGTAGGACAACGCGCGTTAAAAACCTCGATAACATCGATTCGGGGCGCAAGCTGGTTAAATTCTTCAGCCGTTAACCGCAATCCCCGCAGCGGAGCAAACGGGTGGGGGATACATACCAGTCCGCCCTGTTCTTTGATGGCGGTGATTGCTTTGTCAATAGAGATGCCGCTGGCAATGCGTTCCTTGAGGAACATTCCCATGATCTCACCGTTATAAGTCAGCACTTCTTCGGCCACTATCACTTTAAAAGGCGCGATTGCCCTTGTCCTTATGGCGCCATCAACCGCATCATGGTCGGCGACGGCGATGCAATTAAGGCCTATTTTCTGGCAACGCCTGACGATGTTCTCCGGTTCATTGCGGGAATCTGCTGAATACCTCGTGTGAATGTGAAAGTCGGCTTTTAACACTTTTTCTTATTCCTTCTCTATTTAGTTTTAAATATCGTCCTGATGTTACGCAGTAACCGAAGGATCTCCTACGCTATTGAGTAGGCGGGGAGACTCCTATTCGGCTTCGCTTAAGGACTATAGCCTTCGCTTTGCTCAGAACGTCATCTTTTTAGCATGAGAAATCAGCTTAACCTTGCCATTCTCCAGCATCGCCAGGTCTTCTATTCGCACGCCACCCCATTCGGGTAAGTAAATCCCCGGCTCGATGCTAAAGACCATGCCGTTAGCCAGTACATCGTTCGACAGGTAGCTCAGGCGCGGTGCCGGGTCGTGGGTAGCCAGTCCCATCCCGTGACCTAATCCATGCCCGAACATCTCGGCGTAACCAGCTTCTCTTATTATATCCCTCGCAAAACTATCTGCCTTGATGCCCGACATGTCTGTTGCAATATCATTGATTGCTGCTTCCTGTGCCTTTCTTACGATACCGTAGATTTTCACAAAGGTTTTATCCGGGTTACCGAGGCAAATAGTACGGGTGAGGTCGCTGCTGTACCCTCCGAATTTAGCCCCCATGTCTATCACTATCGGTTCGTGTAAAGCGACTGCACGGTTGGAGGGTTGCGCATGGGGCAGCGCGCCGTTGGGTCCTGCTCCCACGATAATCTCGAAAGGCATGCTCTGACTTCCGTTTTCCCGCATTTGTTTTTCCAGCGCCCAGGCAATTTGTTTTTCTGTCATCCCCGGTTTTATTCTTTCGGCGACGTAATTAAAAGCATGGTCGCTGATCTCTGCGGCCTTGCGGATTAGCTCGATTTCCTCCGGCTCTTTGATCGTGCGCAGATTCTCTACTATATTCGACACCGGTACCAGTTCTAATGGGATGTTTTGACCGGAGATGATTTCAGAGAGTTGCAAATATTGCGCAAAAGTAGTTGCACCGGATTCAAATCCCAGTCTGCGAATGTTCAAGCCGTCAACCAGTTTGGGAAACCAATCGGACATTTTACCCTTTATCTCAAATAGAGTGGAGTCCGGCGATTGCCTTTTGACCTGCTCAACGTAGCGGAAATCAGTGGCAAGGATTGTGTCTTTGGCAGTAATGAGTAAATAACCGTCCGAGCCGTCAAACCCGGAAAGATAAAATCTGTTCTCCGGCTGAGAGACCAGTATGGCATCTACTTCTTTATTGGTTAATTCAGGGCGTAATTTTGCCAGCCTATCTTTAATCATTCGTTCTTCTCTCTAAAATGGCTATGTTTTGTTGCTTCCATTGCAAGGAAGTCCTTTCCGTGAAAGACGACGAAGCAATCTCACTCTTTCCAAAGTCTGTTGTGGCACAGAGATTGCCACATCCGTCTATGACGGATTCACAATGGTTAGCTGTTATCATTATTTTTATTCATTCCTTCTTTCGCAAATGGGTGAGCCGCGTGGTATACTTTTTTCGCTTGACTCTTACTAACGTGGGTATAAATCTGCGTGGTGGTCAGACTGGCATGTCCGAGCAATTCCTGTACCACCCTCAGGTCAGCGCCGCCGTCGAGTAAATGCGTGGCAAAGGTGTGTCGGAGGGTATGCGGATGCACTTTTTTGTTAATGCCGCTCTGCTTGGCATATTGCTTCACAATTTTTTGTATGCGGCGCTCGATCAACTGCTGTCCGTAACGATTAATAAAAACCGCCTCCGTTTTCTTTTTACTTAGTAATTTATGCCTGCCTTCTTTCAGATAAACGGCGATAGCCTCTTCGGCCGGTTTACCCATCAACACCATGCGTTCTTTCGACCCTTTTCCAATTACCCTGATTTCTCGTGTGTCCATATCGATCTGAGCGCGTGTCAGATGCGCCAGTTCGCTGACTCTTAGTCCCGAGGCATAGAGTAATTCCAGTATCGCTTTATCACGTTGTCCGATCGGCGTCAAGACGTCCGGCGCCCGCAGAAATCGATTTATTTCATCGTTGGTCAGGTAAGACGGCAATCGCCTGTCGAGCTTGGGCGATGATATTTTTTCCATCGGGTTTTCCTGAATCAGGCCTTCTCTTTGCAGATAAACATAAAACGACCGTATGGCGGAGAGTTTGCAGGTAATGCTGGTCTTGGCCATCTTCTGGTCCATCAGCCACATGATATAATCGCGCAGGACTTGTTTGTTGACTTTATCCAGCGATTCGATTTTGTTCTTCAGCAGAAAAGGGAAAAATCCTTTTTGGGAGCCGGATGTATTATTGCCGACCAACGCACTGATGTAAGTACGAATCGTATAGGGTGAAGCATTTCGTCCTACTTTCAGATAATCGATGTATTTATTGATAATCGGTTGCATTAATTACACCAAACGCTCTTTGTCATTGCGAGCGAAGCGAAGCAATCTCAGGGAGGTGGCTTCTCCCTTCCATACCGGCGCAAGCTGGTATCCGGCATCTTTGTCAATCACTAGATGCTTTGTGATTTATATCCTGAGTATAGTCTCAAAGAAGGGCTCGGCATAAAATCTCATCCTTTATTCTTGCGCGGCCCCGACAGCGCTTGCCACTTCTTCTTTTTTATCCTCCGGCTTGCCGCGGTAATCGCACTTGGTACACTTTGCCTTACCTTCCTTGTATTCGACCAACAACCCGCCGCAAGCAGGGCAGGGCTGGGGCAGAGGTTTGGCATTAGCGGCAAACGTACATTTGGGATAGCTGCTGCATCCGTAAAAGATCTGTCTTTTCTTATTAAACCGTTGTATCAATTCGCTGCCGCATTCCGGACATTTGACGCCCGTTTTTATCTGGTAAGAGCGGGTTGTCTTGCATTTCGGGTAACCGGTACACGCCAGGAACTTACCGAAACGCCCGATTTTAATCGCCATTGGTTTCCCGCATTTATCACATTTCTCGTCTGTCAGTTCTACCGGCGTTTCGACTTTTACGATGTCGGCGGAGGCTTTTTTCAGGTCGGTTTCAAAAGGCGTGTAGAATTCCTTGACCACGTCTACCCATTGTTTCTTCTGCTGGGCGATTTCATCCAGGTCGTCTTCCATGTGAGCCGTGAAATCAATATCGACAATATCGGAAAAATTCTTGATTAGCAGGTCGGTCACCAGCATCCCCAGCTCGGTGGGTTTGAAAATGCCGCTGGTTTTCGTGACATATTCCCGCCCTTTGATGGCGAGCATGATCGAAGCATAGGTGCTGGGACGCCCGATGCCGCGCTCTTCCAGTGTCCTGATAAGGCTGGCTTCGGTGAAACGCGAGGGCGGTTGCGTAAAACGCTGTTCCGAAAAAAGCTCGATGAGCTTGAGTAAATCCCCTTTGTCCAGAGGCGGTAACGGTTTACGGCTGGTTTCCTCGTCGGTCTTGCCTTCTTCCCGATTATAGAGCACGGTAAACCCGAGGAATTTATTGACCGAACTCGATGTGCGGAAGAGGTAGGCATCTTTAGGTGCGCCGCACTTGGCTTCGATATCTACGGTGGTATTATCGTAAAGAGCAGCGGACATCTGACTGGCCACCATTCTATTCCAAATCAGTTGATAAAGCTTATATTGGTTGGCGGCCAGATACGGTTTCACCGCTTCCGGAGTGCGGTGTATTTTAGTCGGGCGGATGGCCTCGTGGGCTTCCTGGGCGCCTTTGACGGCTTTAGTAAAAACACGGGCGTGCGGCGGTAAATATTCCGCGCCGTATTTCTCTGTGATGAATTCCCTTGTCTCCGTAATCGCGCTGTGGGCGACATTTGTCGAGTCCGTACGCATATAAGTGATTAAACCGACACTTTCTTCTTTGCCGATGGGTAGGCCTTCATAAAGTTGCTGGGCCAGCATCATTGTTTGCTCGGCGGAGAACCTCAGTTTATACCAGGCTTCCTGTTGCAGTGTGCTGGTGATAAATGGCGGCGCCGGTTGGCGCACAACTTTCTTGATTTTAATCTTATCGACGCTGTATTTGGCCGCTTCCAGCTTGCTTTTCAGAGTATCTGATTTCTGCTGATTGTTGATGTCCAGTTTAGTGCCGTCGGCAAAACTTACCAGTTGGGCGCGGAAATTAACAGCTTTCGACGCATCGGCTTTAGCCAGTTCCGCCTCGATTACCCAGTATTCTTCGGGAACGAATTTCTCAATTTCCCTTTCGCGGTCGACAATGATGCGCAGGGCAACCGACTGCACTCTGCCGGCGGAAAGACCGCGCCTGACTTTTTGCCAGAGCAATGGACTGAGCTTGTACCCAACAAGACGGTCGAGAACGCGGCGTGCCTGCTGCGCATCGACCAGATGCATATCCACCGAACGCGGGTGTTTGAAAGCTTCCAGCACGGCCTCTTCGGTGATTTCGTGGAATACGACCCGTTTGAAGGGCACACCTTCCTGCTGAATTTGGGTGGCCAGATGCCAGGCAATCGCTTCTCCCTCTCTATCCGGATCTGTCGCCAGATAGATGGTGCCTACTTTCTTGCCGGCGTCTTTAAGTTCCTTGACTGTTTTCGCCTTGGTACGGGGCACAACGTATTTAGGTTCAAAATTATGCTCGATATCTACACCTAAACGGCTCTTGGGTAAATCTCTGATATGTCCCATCGATGCTTTGAGATTGTATTTACTGCCCAATATCCGTCCCAGCGTTCTTGCCTTCGCGGGGGATTCCACAATGACCAGGTTCTTCTTATTGTTACTCAACTTTTACTCCATAAACTTCTCTGGCTTCGCGGGCCAGTACATATTTCATACTGCCGGCTGACTTGATCAGCCCTTTTAACTCCATCATTGCCAGTGTACTGCTAAAGGTCGATACCGGCAAGCCGCTGCCGGCGCAAATTTCATCGATATGGCATGGTTCTGAAGATAATTTTTTAAGGAGCAGCGATTCCGTATCCGATGCTGGAATGATTTCTTTGAATTCCAATTGTTGTGCGAAGGCGCGCAAATTCAGTTCTTGTAGAATGTCCTGACAATTCTGCACCAGTTTCGCCCCTTCCTGAATCAAATGATTGGTGCCTTTACTGGCAGGGGAAAGCACACTACCCGGTACGGCCAGGACATCACGGTTTTGCTCCAATGCCAGATCGGCGGTGATCAGCGCGCCGCTGGATTCTCCGGCTTCTGTCACCAGCACACTCAGGCTCATCCCGCTCAGGATACGGTTACGCCGCGGAAAATGCTCCGGCTTCGGTTTAGTACCCAGCGGATATTCACTGACCAAGGCGCCGTTCTCATTTATTTGTTTTGCCAGCACCAGATTTTCCGGAGGATAAATAATGTCCAATCCGCAGGCCGAAACCGCAATCGTGCGACCGCCGGCTTCCAGAGCCGCCTGGTGAGCAATAGTGTCGATGCCGCGCGCCAGGCCGCTGATAATGGTAATGTTATTTCGCGCCAGGTCGGTCACGATTTCTTCGGTAACCTGCTTACCGTAGATGGTTGCCCGCCGGGTGCCGACGACTGCCAGGCACCACTCATCGCCGGGGAGGATGGTGCCTTTTACATACAGGATGGGCGGATAATCGTAAATCTCTTTGAGACGGGACGGATATTTTTCATCGTGCCAGGTAAACGCTTCCACGCCACAGCGTTTCATCTTTTCCATTTCTTCGTCCAGAGAGAGACGCGGACGCCAGGTTGTAATGGCTTGGACGATGCCGTCATCGAGATGTGCTTTCTTCAATTCAACGGCGGAAGCGTTCCAAGCCGACTCAAGATTACCGAAGTAACTCTCAAGTTGACTCATCCGGACACGCCCCACGCCGGGAACGAAACTAAATCCTATCCAGTATTTCAGGTCTTTTTTGTTCATCTTTAGAGCATAGTAATTCTAGCACACGCATTCAAATCAAAACAATATAGAGGCTGTTGCGAAACTCCTTTTCTAGCTTCGGATAGCCTCACAGATAAAATCGCTAAATTAACCTATTTTTTAACAACTGACAAATCTACACAAATGTAAAAGGTAATGTTTTTAGGTAGTGTAACATATTCTGTGTGAAATTCTGAGGGGTTGAAAAAGTAGGCGCTTTCCTGTACAAGGTTTTATTGGAGAATAAAACAAAATGTAAGGAGAAGCGCCCGGTGAAAGTCG